>Ga0209591_10005725_pt1 | contig 13870 bp, 16 predicted proteins | sample MAT01_FD_187207 | JGI IMG/M metagenome (GOLD analysis project Ga0209591, IMG submission 187207) | Freshwater microbial communities from Lake Fryxell liftoff mats and glacier meltwater in Antarctica - MAT-01 (SPAdes) (version 2) | ecosystem: Environmental > Aquatic > Freshwater > Ice > Liftoff... | reverse complement strand
GACGGTGTTTAGTTTTGATGTCAGAACAGTTGCGGTTGCCGATCGAATTACGGGAAGAAACGACGGTCGTAGATTTCAGTTTGCCGAACATCGAGGAGATATCTGAGCAGGTTAATTTGCTTGTGGGCAAGAAACTGAAGCTACCAGATTTAGAGAAAGAGAAACTGCTGAAAGCCTGTCAGGGATTGACTCGGTGTCGCATCGCACGGGTATTGGCAAAGTGTCTAGCACTCAGTGGAAAAGTGGATGAAAGCGCGATCGTTCTCATCATCGAGGAAAAACGCCAGACCATCCGCGAGACAGGGATTCTTGAATTTATTCCATCACTTGCGGGTATGGAATCTGTGGGCGGGTTGGAGAATCTGAAGGCATGGGTGCGGATGCGATCGAACTCATTTACGGACGCTGCTCGCGAGTACGGTTTACCCGCTCCTAAAGGCTTGCTGTTGGCTGGCATCCAAGGAACAGGTAAATCTCTGAGTGCGAAGACCATCGCTGCTGAATGGCTGTTGCCGTTACTGCGGTTGGATGTAGGGAAATTATTTGGCGGTATTGTTGGCGAAAGTGAAAGTAACATCCGCCAGATTATCAAGTTAGCGGAGGCGATCGCGCCATGTGTGCTGTGGATTGATGAAATTGAGAAATCGCTCTCGAATGACCAAGGTAATGGAGATTCTGGAACAAGTCGGCGGGTATTCGGTAGTTTATTGACTTGGATGCAAGAAAAAACTGCACCAGTGTTTATTGTTGCTACAGCTAACAATGTTGAACTTTTGCCTGCCGAACTAATTCGCAAGGGAAGATTGGATGAGCTTTTTTTCTTACACCTGCCCACACAATTAGAGAGGGAACAGATTTTTAAAGTTCATTTGAGCCGATTACGAGCCGATCGACTTAAAGATTTTGATACTGAATCACTGGCTAAAAAAAGCAAGGATTTCTCCGGTGCAGAGATTGAGCAGGTAATCTACGAAGCTATGCAGCATGGGTTTAGTCGTGATGAAGAATTTTTACAAAGTGATTTGTTAGATTCGATCGCATCATGTATTCCCTTAGCTAAAATTGCTCAACCACAAATTGATGCGTTGAAAAGTTGGGCTGTGCGATCGGGTGCTAAATCTGCAAGTTGTGAGGAAGAATTCTTACTACAAACTAATGCTTCGCTTTTGCTGCAAGTAGACTCTAACTGAAAAATCGTAAAAACTAATGCTTCGCTTTTAGTGGTGTCATTAACAAAAGGAATAACTGATGAAAATTGAACGCATGAAAGCCTTAATAGCAGGGGCATAGGCAAGCCTTCGAGTAATTTCTGATGACCAGAACTTTCAGAAAATATCAACTAAAATTGATGTTGATTTAGAATCAATACTCCAAAGTTTGTACGACTTCTATGAAGCGATAGATTCTCAAATCTATTCTGAGATTGAGGCAAAAGACTTACTTGAATTGAAGATTCTGAAGAATCTGAAGAATGTGACAAATAAATGAGATAATAAATGTGTTGTTTAGCTTGCAGCGGACACACATTTACTTCCCGAAAACGGAGAAGTTTTACTTCATTTTCTCACTTTATTTTCAGGTTTATGAAGAGATTTTAATGTTTCACTTTGAAGTTTGATGTTATCAACAGAAATCATGGGCAACTATAAAACTAAGACTGTATATCTTCATCGATTCGTAGCACAAGAGATGCTAGGTCGATTGCTTCATCAAGGAGAAGTTGTGCACCATATTTCAAAGGATACTCAAGACAATCATCCAGATAATCTTGAAGTGTGTTCCTCAAAATACGTACATCAGCAACATCACAAAAAGCGTGACAAGAAAATCGAAAAGTTAATAGAGATTGATGGTTTATGGTTCTGATTCAATGTTTCGCTTAAAGTTTTGACCTTTCACACTAACAAAACGATGATTATAAAGACGATCGCAGTGAGCTACGAACGCAAATTTAATTTGGAATCGTTTAACAGTGTGACGATCGGATGCACACTATGGGCGCAAATTGACCCATCGGAAAATGAAGATGTTTGTATTTCGCTGGTTCAGGATAAATGCCGGGAAGCAGTTCGATCGGAGTATCGCAAAGTCAAGGATGGTTCTGAACCAGCGGAAATATTTTCAGTCAATGATACCGATGGAACCAATATGGCTCAAGCAGAAATGATTGCTAATGGCGATGTTGCAATGAAATTCAGAGAACCGTAAAGTTTAGCGCATTTGCGGGGTCGCTCCCCGCTTTGAATCATGGAACTCATCAATCCTATCGAAGTAATGGAAGATTTTCGTAAGTGTTACATAGACACAGACCCCGGCGAAAACGAGTTGATAAGAGTCGCCAAATTACTCAAGTTTGCGGAGAAGTACGAAGTTACAGTTTACTTTTTTTCTAAAGAATCTTTCTACAATCCCTGCCGGATTTGTATTTTCAAAAGACACTACCAAAACCCACCGTATCAAGTTTTTGTGCATCTTCCCGAGGCAGACATTGACCTAGAAATCCGTGGATACTACTAACCTTTGATTAGAAAACTTAGCGCATTTGCGGGGTCGCTCCCCGCTTAACAAAATGAGAAGACCAAATGATTTTTACCCGTCGGTTTTCTTCGCAGTCCCATTCATCTCATTACGACGCACGTAATGCTCTGTGCGAACTGCTAACAAATCTTTGATTTCGTAACCTAAATCTACAGCAAATTCGACCACACCTTTGTAGTCTAAATCATGGATTTCGTGAGCTTTCCATTCAGCATCAAAGAGTTCATAAGCTTTGAAAGCCTTGTCTTTGCCTTTGATTCTGTTCTCAGATTTGTAAGTATCCCAAGCAATGATGCGGATGGCATCACGCAATTGGGATGCACGTTTCTCGGTGAAGGATGGGATATTGAGAGCCATGATAAGTACCTAAGTAAAGTGAATAAGCCAAAATTGGCTAACATTATAAGCGAAGCATTGCCTCTTCTCTTAAAGCTACGGTTTCTAGCCAAGAAACCGTAGCTTTAATGATTCTAAAATTCTACTTCTTCAGAAGATGTATTCCAGTAAACACGATATTTCTCAGAAATAACTTGTTCACAGGTCAAATTGAAATCATCTTGAAGTCCTGCGATCGCCTTCTTAGACTCTGCAATCGCAACAGATAAATCGATTTCAATTCCCCAGGTGGTATTGAAATCTTCAACAGACCAAATCCAATCACCAATTTCACCGTTAGACCAAGGACGTTCTACACCATCCTTGATTTCAACGAAATTGATGATAAAAGGCTCAACTATTATCTGAAACACGGTCATCATCGACTAAACAACGCCATTATTCCCGCAGGTTTGGCGATCGCTATAATGCAGAGACTAAGAATTAATTAATCTTTCATTCAAGCAATTCACCACAAACTCTGCTTTGAGTCCACGAACTTTTAACTCAAATGGGTACGATGGCTTACGCCCCGCTTCGCTACGACACCGTTTACTTTTTCTTGGTTCTGAACCGTCTTTCCCAAAGTATCCACCATTTTGTTGAAGAAAAGACTTGATTCGATCCTCTTCGAGGGCTGCGCTAACGGCTTCACTTCGCGAACGTACACCAACATAAGTAATGAAACTTTCAAACCCAGAATCCTCATCTTCTGAGATGTCCCAGTCCCAAATATTCCTGCCATTAATCACACCGCATATTGTGATTCGATCGCTTAACTTAACAACCAAAAAACTTGAATGAGGTGAAGACTCAATTATCTGTCCCTCAATTCCGGCAAAAGTGATAGTGTTCATGATAAACTTAGATAGAAATAGTTGGACAGTTAGGGAAACTATGTACGCAGTTTCCCTGCTTTTTCTCAACTCGATAAGAGAATCATTGCTTTGATTTAATTGCTATGATTGCGACTTGTCAAACAAAAAACTATTTGCTAAAATAAGTACATACTTACGGAGAATTTATAACTATGAGCCTTACTGTAATTCGATCGAGACATAAAAGAGAAAAAGCTGCTATGGCTACAGCTCATAAAAACGACAAAAAAGCTCTGGATAATGTGTGGAAAGGAGAACTCAAAACCATTTTATTACAACGAAAAGATGCGATTAGCAGACTAACATCTGGTTCAGGGTGGAAACAGAAAAGTGCATCTCAGAAGAGTGCAGAGAAAGGAGCATTTACTCGATCGTATGCTAGCAATATTGCTAACGTGAAATCCAGCACCAAATCAGCTAAAGCGAATATGTCAGCGCAACATAAAGGTGCAAGGGCTTCTATGTCTGCTAGACATAAATCTGAAATAGCATCAGCAAGAAGATAATTGTCACGAATTAGGGACGTTAAACGGCTCAGTTTTTAGATGTTTTTGGAGAGTTTATTGTGACTTATGTAGCTCAGTTACGTTCGCGTCAGTCAGTCGAAAAAGCAACTTTGGCAAGGATTCACGCGCAACAGGATAAAGACGAAACGACAATGATTCAATCCTGGGCTGCTCGTGCAGCAAGGGATAAAAAAGGGTTGGTAGCTCAGCATAACGCACAATTTCCGTTAACTAAAAAGGCAAACAAATTAAAAAATGCTGCGGAGAAAACTCAGTTAGCATCTCAGCATAAACGGGAAAAGGCGACTTGGGCTTCACATAAAAAGTCGTTGGGATATAATCAGAAATTAGAAAAAAGTAACATGGTAGCCAGACACAAAAATGATATGACGTACGCAGTAAAAATGGCAAAGAAAAAGTAGCATGGAGTTAAAATGTATTGATTTCTTTGCTGGAATTGGCGCGTGGGAATTAGCGTCAGCAATTGTAAATAGAGTTAATAATTTTCCAGTGTTTAGGACGATCGAGTTTATTGAAATCAATCCACAGGCTCAAAAGGTGCTGCGATCGCACTTCCCCCATATCCCAATCCATCCAGATGTTAAAACTTACAAACCAATTGCCGGAATCGCCGATGTTTACTACAATTCGTTCCCCTGCACAGGTACATCCGCAGCCGGAACCAAGACAGGTCTTTCGCATCAAGAAAGTGGATTGTGGTTTGAAGCGCTCAGGTGTATCTCGATCGGACAACCCAAATTCGTCGTCATCGAAAACCCCATCGGACTTATCCATAGAGGATTACGAACTGTGCTTGCCGGACTTACTTTGGCAAGATATAAAACAGAGGTTGAAGTTATCAGCGCGTCGGAGCTTGGCGCACCGCACCAAAGACAGCGCATCTTTATCATTGCCCACGCCGACAAACTTAGCCTTGAGTCACGGAAAGGGTGGACCCGCTGGACAGAATCGATTGGAACAAATATTAAAAGAGCAAGGGAGATTGGAGCGCTCAAAGAAACTGAATCCGGCAGTCTGCGCTTTTTTGATGAAATTCCCCCCTGGCTGGACGGAATCAATTTTGATGTAAACTGGGGAAATTCGCCAATTCGATCGGGCATTGAACCTAGAACACCTGGGCGCAGAGAGTGTGTGAGTTTGTATGGTAAATCGATCGTCCCTCTTCAAGCCTCAGTAGCTTTAATGCGTGTTCAGTTTCTCGCAAACTTACAGTACGAATAACTTTGCTAATTATGTCTATTCACATTCCCACTCCCACTCCCACTCCTACTCCCACTCCTACTCCCACTCCTACTTCTGGTGCTGGTGTTGGTGTTGGTGCTGGTGCTGGTTCTTCAGGAAACGATGAAGAAATCAACCCTGACGAATATTGGGCAAACAACAAAGACTTGCCACATTTTGCCCAGGATTTAAAGGGGTCAGCAGATTGGTTTTATGCTTTACCTGCGATTAGATTTTTGATGGAAGGTGAAGAGCCAGTTTTTGACATTTTCAGAAATATTATGGATACGAAAGATGCAGTAACACAAACTGTTTTGCAAACAGCGATCGCATTGCCAGAAACGATTTGTGGGGTAAATTTAGCTCGGAACTCTCAGCAGTTTCAAAACAATTTAGCAGGACGTGGAAATACGTTATTAACCACTGCTGGGGGAGGTAAATTAACTCAATCCATTTATGACAACGCAATTGAGGCACACAATGAAAATTTAAACTTGCCTTTCTTGTCTACAGAGCTTTTGAATGCCAAATCCAAAATTGAAGAGATTGAGAAAATAGATTCAGGTAAAATCCTGCAAGACTCTCGACAAAGAGCCCTCGAATTTTTGCGTCTACAACAAGAGAGACTTGAACAGAAAATAAATGAATTGAGAGGAGACAAAGAACAAAGAAGCCAACTGAAAATAGCAAGGATTCAATTCACAAGAGTTAAAAAGGCATTGAAAGCGACAACCAACAACATCATGCCAAAAATATATGCGAGTTCGCAATATGACATCAATTCAAAATTAAACTGGCAAATAAATTCTACTTTACAATCAAAATACGATATTAGTTCGATCGCCCTTAACAGGAATAATATCTATGGTATGGCAGGTGCGATCGTACCAATAGCAGTTGGAGGTGTTGCTACATTAGCCGGGGCAGGTGCAATCATCGGCTCACTTGCTTCTTGGTTACTTGGTAATATTTTCCTCAAAACATTATTAGGGTTTCCAATGCAATTATTGGACGCGCTCAAACATACAGTGACTTCATTGGTTCTAAAAATCTTGGGAAGTAGCGGAGCAAATGCTTATAGATTTTTGGCAGCATCAATTTTAAAAGCTAATTTCGCAACTGTGATTATAGGAAGAGCAGGAAGTTTAGTATCTTCCTGGCTTTTTTTACTTAGCTTTTCTCCTATTCTTATTGCTGTCGCCTCAATTATCATCTTGGCTATGAGAAAAAGAAACAAGGTTATGTTGGGCAGTAACTTACTGGTTATTGGGGAAACTAGCGATGTTATGAGGTCGATCGGCACTGCCCATTTACGTGTTACAACTCGTGAAACTATGAAAACTGAGTTACAAAGAAGTGCAAAAGAATTGATGGCAGAATCTCAGTTTAGTTTCCGAAAAATGTTTGGTGTGGCTTTCACTGACGACGATGCACCTGTGATGGTGCTAAACCTTTACCCGAATCCAGATGTTCCTGTAGAAGTGAAAGGAAGTGCGATCGAACTTCTATTTGGTGGCACATTTGCTATGATATTAGAAGGACTGAAAACCCCTTACTGAGGTGAATTTAATGGCTAGTAGTTGTGATTGGGATAATAAAAAGATTGACGAAACCACTGGAAGCGTTACAGTAATCTCAACCTGGAGTGTTTGGAATTGCTTAAAAAGAGAATGGGATTTGTCAGTACCGCCAGTGGTATTAAGAAATACAATGATTGGGGCATTGTATCCAAAACCCGTAGACAGATTTATCATTGGTGCGATAACCAATAATACAGAAGACCCGAGGTTTTTAAACCCATTTACACCACCAAATTCCCAGAGATTTAGACTTGATTTAGCAAGTAATAGCAGAACGCATGGACGATTCTTATTTAGATCAGAAGAAATTGGAAAAAACTATTTTGGCAACACTCGTGATGTTCAGTGGAAAAGAATAATCTACGGTAGTATTTTGCACACTGGATGCAAACAGATGGTCTACAAGAAAATTAAATATATTGTTGTTGACGATGAGCGAGTCAATGAAAGAGGTGCGCTTGAAGATGACAAAACACATTCCTATCATTGGCGAACAGGAGATAGTCACGCGAAAGCAAGTAAGAGTTTGATGGAATTTCTAGGACTCAACAAAGCTCATGAGGAAGAAGAAGATAGAATAATTGATTTGACTATTCCTATCCAATTCAGAATGGCAGTGCGGGATAAATGGGTTGGCAAAGGTACGATCGCCTACAACAAATTTCTTGATACAGAATTAGGTGGACAATACGACTTAGTAATTCCCCTTAGTTGTATGAAAGGGAAAAAGTTGGCAGAAGGAGTCTATGAAGATATCATTTTGATGGGATTAGTTTTTGAAGGAGAACAAAGAATGGCGAAACCAGGATGGATGTTTTTTCAATGGTTCCCGATGAGCTCTTTGCTTGGGCACAATAATGAGAATTATAGTATTATGCGAACTTTGCGAGAAAAATGTGCAAAGCTAGCAAAAGCTTACAACTCTATCAAAGATTTAGCAGAAATTTTGAGAGTTAGTCAAGCGGTAAAAGATGATAGTTTACTAAATCCAAACGCGGATATTATCGACAATCACGAGCAATCGGAGGGTGAATATATTAGCCCTTTGATTAGAATTATTCAGGTTGATGTGCATGGCGTATTACTGCTGCATCCGTACATTATTCGCAAGATTCAAGAACGTTTACAGTTACAATGGTTGGTTTTAGCTACAGCAGCCGGAGTCCGATTTTATTCGGTGATGTGTCAGCCCGATGAGAGTTTAGATGTTTACTACAAAGATGGCGCACCCGATGGCAAAAAAGTGATGTGCGCTCCTGATTTCAAACCAGGACTTTACATAGTATTTTGTAACCCTATGAGGCATTGGGGAGATTGTCAAATTTGGGAGAACATACACACAGGAACTTATGCAAATGGTACAGGATTGATTGCAGCCACCCGTAAACAATTACTCGGACTTGGTAGAGATACTGATGGTGATTTTATGCAACTAATACCTGTAACAAGATTCCCCGCGCTGGCAACAGCAATAAGTAGATTTCCTCAAGCTCCTGAAACCGTGAAATTCCCTAAAATGGCACTCACAGGAGATTTACGAACAGTAGCAATTAATTCCATGAACAACTTTACTGGGGTTGCTGCTGCACTACTTGGTCGTGTTGCAGCAGCAGGGATAGAACATCATTACATTGATATTCCCCCCGGTGGATTGCAAACTGAAACTAAGAATATGAAAATTGTTGATTTTCTATCTCAACAAATTCAGATTGCTGTTGATAGTCTCAAGTCAGCGTATCCTAATAATATGGAGGGGATGGCTGCTGTTACAGAATATCTGAAGTCGATCGGAACCAGTAAGATTCCCTGGCTCAAAGGGTTCAAAGACCCATTGGTTTATTCTGAATACAAATGTCCGGTAGATAATGAAGCAACTGATACTATCAGCGAAATTGTAAAAACTGTTAATAGTTATTGGAGAAAACCCGATATAGGGGTTGTTTCATCACCAACAGCTTATAGAAATGCTTTGTTTAAATTGTATCCAGATGTTACACATCAATTAGAATTAGCTAACGCTGTTCGTTTGGATTACGCAGCACAAATTAACGATGCGATCGCATGGAAGAAAGATAATGGTGGTAGCTCCAAAAAAATCAAGGAAGTTTCACAACTCTTTAAATCGAAACGTGATGGCATTTTAGCAACATTGAAACCTAATGAAGCACCAGGTGGCAAGACATACAGTGCTGATAGTTGGGCTGCTGCTTACTGGAAAGTTTGTCATCTGTCTGATAAAGGTTCTGCTGGTTTAGTTTTTCTGCTTTGGATTGATGAAATTATCAAAGAATTGAAAGGTACAAGCAGAGAAATAGGTGAAGCGATTAAAGTATTCAACACTCACAAACACGAATTTCAACTACAGTCACAGCACCGTAGTTGGGCGGATCGTAACCCTAGAGTAGGTTATGCGGGGAAAGTCGTTAGTATGAGACTTGTGTGGGTCGATATGAAAGACAAAAATGGCAATAATACAGGTGGCAAAAGATTAGCAGTTACAATTATGAAATATAACGAGCAAGAAAAAGGGTATCGTTTATTTGGTACAATTGCCGATGATTACACAGCAGGTTTACAAGTTGGCGAAACTCGTGATATGGCAATTTATAACCATCGAGTTAGAAGTTTCACTATTGAAGGTAAACAAGTATGGCTTATTACTGAGGCTTGGCTTCTTGACCCCAATATGATGAGTACGATCGAAATGGAAAACTGGGTTAGAAATCCACCAGCTAAAGGTTAAAGATACACCCTAACCCTAACTCTCTCACATAACATCACCTAAACTAAAATGTCTCAAGATTCTCCAACTCCACCACCAATTCCTGCACATTTGCTGAATTTGATGCCAGTTATAAAAACATGGCATTTAGCATATGAGAACGGCGGTTTTGCTCCTGTTTTGGAAACTGAACTGATAGCCCAAGGGCTAAACCTCGATAGCGAACTCTGGAGTCAAGAAACTGGTTGGCAAGAAGCGGTTGACGTTCCCGAACTAGAATATTTGTTTGAAAATCCGGTTACGCATAAATCAAAGTATCCTCCGATTGTACTTCTCAATCAATTTGATTTTTAGTTAAAACCCAAGGAAAAGCTAATTTGTGATAATATTTGGTTAATGTCTCTCACATACTTTCTCACATGACCACAGAATTTATCCAACAAGCAACCGGATTATCTGAAGATACGATCGTCAAAATTATGGACGCTTTTGTTGAGTTCGTAAGAGCTTCTATTCTAAAAGGCGACGAAATTGAAATGAAAAACTTTGGGGTTTTTAGTTTCAAAGACTATGGCGAACGTCCAGGTCGAAATCCTCGAACTAACACAAGCATCACACTTCCCTCAAAAAGAAAACCAACTTTCAAGTTTTCCAAAAACTTTATTGACTCGGTTCAGCCGTTAGTTTCGACTCTGCCACCATCGGCTCCATCATCGGCTCCTTCGACTCTGCCACCATCGGCTCCTCCGACTCTGCCATCATCGGCTCCATCAACTCCGCCACCATTGGTATCAAAAAACTGGTACTTAGCGGATGCAGCGGGCGGATTCTTTGAGGTGCCGGAACATGAACTCAAAGCCAAGGGGTTAAATGCCTCTAGTATGCTTTGGAGTGCAGAAACTGATTGGAAAAAAGCTGCTGATATTCCCGTACTCGCCTATTTGCTTGCATAGTTTTACCCAGAAACTAAGACATTTTAAAACTTTATACAAAGGAGTCGTTCTGACTCCTTTTTAATTGCTATACTTGGTGAGAAAACTATCGGTAAAAATATGTCAGCCGGAAAACTAAGTTTCACATTGCCAGAATACAAAGTACGTGAGGATGGCACTTGGATTACAGCGAAAGTAGGAGTTACTCGATCGGAAGGTTTTGTGGGTGCAGTAACAGGCAGAGTGAATAACACCAGCAGTACAGCACCAGCGAGAGCAGCACGGGGGGTAGATTACACTGTTCCACACGGCACAGGAACCAATCAAGTTTTGAGTTGGGCTAATGGTGAATCAGGAACAAAGTTTTGTGATTTCGTGATTATTGATGATAATTTTGTCGAAGGTGACGAACTTCTTCCTCTTACATTAAATACATTTATCGGTGGTGTAACGGCTGGGGCAATTGTAGCTACCAAATTGATAATTCTTGATGATGATTATGTGATAGCAAAACATCGTTGGGACAACACAGCATTGCAATTTGAGAATGCTGATGGAACCTGGGGGGATATAGTTGAATTAAAAGGTGCAATAGGTGAGACAGGTATCCCAGGTATCCCAGGTATCCCAGGTGCTTCGACTGGTTCTATTGGTGCTACTGGTGCTACTGGTGCTACTGGTGCTACTGGTGCTACTGGTGCTACTGGTGCTACTGGTGCTACTGGTGTTCGAGGCGATCGCGGTGATATTGGTATTGGTATTCCTGGTATTCCTGGTATTCCTGGTATTCCTGGTATTCCTGGTATTCCTGGTATTCCTGGTATTTCTGGTGAAAATGGTTTAACTGGGGCAAATGGCGCTCAGGGATTTAAAGGCGATCGAGGCGAAAAGGGCGATGTTGGGCAAAACGGTTTACCTGGTTTACCTGGTGAACGTGGTTTACCTGGTTTGATTGGTATCGCTGGAAGTAAAGGCGATACTGGCGCAAAAGGGGAAAATGGTAATGATGGAACAACTGGTTTACCTGGTGCCACTGGTTCTACTGGTGCCATTGGTGCTACTGGTAATATTGGTGACACTGGTGCCACTGGTGCCACTGGTTCTACTGGAGCAACTGGAGCAACTGGTTCTACTGGAGCAACTGGAACAACTGGAGCCACTGGATTAATTTGGAAAGGAAGTTGGTTAGCATCAGCTAATTATGTGGCGAGAGATGCAATAAGTCATAACGGCAATAGTTGGATTGCAATTTTTAACAATACAAACTCCGTTCCTCCTGGTGCAAACTGGAATTTGTTAGCTCAGCAAGGTGCTGCCAGTTTTTCAACAGGAATTTGGAGAGGAAGTTGGTTAGCAACAACCAACTATGTTATGAGGGATTCAGTGACTCACAATGGCAGTAGTTACATTGCGATCGCCATTAACGCCAATTCCGCTCCCCCTAGCGCTAGTTGGAATTTGTTGGCAGCACAAGGCGCGATCGGCGTTACTGGTGTCCAAGGAAACCCAGGTCAAATTGGAGCAACTGGCGCAACTGGTTTAGCTGGTTCTCCCGGCGCAATTGGTTTAGCTGGCACAACTGGTTCTCCGGGTTCTACTGGTTTAGCTGGTGCAACTGGAGCAACTGGTTCTACTGGGGCGATCGGTGCAACTGGTGCAACTGGTGTCCAAGGAAATCAGGGCATTCCGGGGATTAACGCTCCGTCAAATCCCTTGACAGAATTTTTTCAGAATAGTCAATCTTTCAACATTCCTTTGCTTCCTGGTTGGAGTGGTCAGTTAATAGGCACGATCGCTGGTAATATCTTAATCCTTAAGGGGCAAATTACCGCCACTCAAGCCTTTACTGCTAATAATAAAATTAGCAATCATCTATTCCCTGTAATTTTTCAAAATTATTACTTTGCTCTCAATAACAATGGTGCCCAAGCAGGTTCCTACATAACGGTACTAAACACCCCAGGGTTATACATTAATTCCAATGTTGCAACTGGTGTGACAATCGAGTTTAATCACTTGAGATTTCCTACGCATTAGAAGATGCTTCATCGGCTCAAAAATGTTTGATAGTTTGTGCTAAGATTGTGAAAGAATCAAACACCAAAACTATGTCCATTCAATTCACCAAAACGGGAGAAACCATGTTATATCAAGAATCTGAAAGAAATGCGATCGAGCAAAAACAAATTGCGGTTTTGCTCAACGAAACCCAACAAGTCGTCAATCGTTTAACCGAATCTAATTCGCAAACGATGTCCCAAGACTTTTCAATTTGCATCGGCTGGGGACGTGTCAAAATTTGTTTAACTGTTGAAGAAAATTAAAGTTAATCTCTGAGAGTAAAACAATAAAAAACGTCCTTCTGCTCCAAGGACGTTTTTTATTGGCAAACTTAATTAGAATTAGTTAGTTTAGGTTTGAACTAACAGAGCTTGAGCTATCACAATTTCATCAAGCGTTTTGCCACAGATAAACAATCCCACATAGGGGTCATTGGGTGCGTCCACAAAACAGACTTTAGTTTCAGTGAGTCCAGCGAAAGTTGAGTACAACTGCACGTAATACTCCAATGATTCTACAGGCAATCTTAAGTTTTCAATTCCCCCCATTACTGCCAAAATTTCTGCTTTGCTACCTTCTACCAAAGGTGTAAAAACTTCTATCAAAGTTTTGCAGACGATCGTTCTGTTGATTGGTACTTGATAACCTGCACCGCCAACTTTGCGACGCATAGAAGCATCTGCCGATAATATTTGAGGGTCAGTGAATGATTTAGTTCGCCGAATTGTCAGTGGAGAATCTGATTCAGAAGTTCCCCAGTAGTTGTAATCTTTGATAATCGATCGCAATGTCGAAACGACTGAGTTAGCAGTTGATGTAACAGTCATAAATTTTAGAGCAGAAACTAATTGAATTAGTTCAATTCTATCATCAATTTTGTTTCAATTATGTTGTACAATAAATTTACCGAGAAAAGGGGTCTAAAGCCCCGTCCTTCTAGGACGGCTTTTCTAATTAAATAAGATTTTTCATCAATTCTTGATCGTATCTTCGGCTTTGTGCGTCCAACAGATTTGCAATAATCTTCAAGCATCTT
>Ga0209591_10005722_pt1 | contig 13872 bp, 13 predicted proteins | sample MAT01_FD_187207 | JGI IMG/M metagenome (GOLD analysis project Ga0209591, IMG submission 187207) | Freshwater microbial communities from Lake Fryxell liftoff mats and glacier meltwater in Antarctica - MAT-01 (SPAdes) (version 2) | ecosystem: Environmental > Aquatic > Freshwater > Ice > Liftoff... | reverse complement strand
GTGGGCGAACACTTGCACGACCACGTCAGCGTGACGCAGATCGTCGACGCACCGCGGCGGCGCGACACCTTCACTGTCTCGCCGCAGGGTGCACCGATGGCCATGAAAGGCTTGTACGACTGGCTGACGAACCGCCGCGGCAAGCTCACGAGCAGCATCGCGGAGGCCGGCGCCTTCTTCAAGAGCCGGCCGGAAGAGCCAACACCCGACCTGCAGGTGCACTTCGTCATCACCAAACTGATCGACCACGCCCGGCAGCTGGCCTTCGGGCATGGCTACACCTGCCACCTGTGCCCCATGCGCCCGGCCAGCCGCGGCACCGTGCGCCTGGTGAGCGCCGACCCTGGCGCGCCGCCGGCCATCGACCCGAACTTCTTCGGCGACCCGAAAGACATGGAACTGATGACCCGCGGCTTTCGCGAGTTGCGGCGCATCCTGCAGCAGCCGGCACTGGCTGCCTTCGGCGGCCGCGAACTGCCGGCGCTGGCGGCCGCGCAGACCGAAGCGCAGATCGAGCATTTCATCCGCCAGAACTCCGACACCGAATACCACCCGGTGGGCAGCTGCCGCATGGGCCCGGGGCCGCTGGACGTGGTGGACAGCGAACTGCGCGTGCACGGCCTGCAAGGGCTGCGCGTGGTGGACGCCTCGGTCATGCCGCGCATCATCTCGGGCAACACCAACGCGCCGACCATCATGGTGGCCGAGAAGGCCGCCGACCTGATCAAGGCTGCGGCCCGCATGGCACAGCCGGTGCACCACGCCGCCGCGACAGCCGCCTGAACACCATGCAGCTGTCGGTGCTGGACCAGTCCGTGGCCTGCGAGGGCCGCGACGAAGGCCACGCGCTGCGCGACACGCTGGAACTGGCCGTTCACTGCGAGACCCTCGGCTACGAACGGTTCTGGGTCAGTGAACATCACGGCATGCCCACCATCGTGGGCAGCGCGCCCGAGGTGCTGATGGCCGCCATCGCGGCGCGCACCACGCGCATCCGCATCGGCAGCGCCGGCGTGATGCTGCCGCACTACGCGGCACTGAAGGTGGCCGAGCAGTTTCGTGTGCTGGACGCGCTGGCGCCGGGCCGCATCGACCTGGGCGTGGGCCGCGCGCCGGGCAGCGACAGCCGCACGGCGCGCGCGCTCAACCCGAACGCAGCGCAGGCGGCCGACTTCCCGCAGCAGGTGGTGGACCTGCAGGCCTGGACCAGCGGCCAGCGCCACCAGGGCCTGCTGGCGCACCCGCTGCCGGCGCAAGGCATCAGCACGCCCGAGCTCTGGATTCTGGGCAGTTCCGACTATGGCGCGCAGCTCGCCGCGCACCTGGGCCTGCCCTATGCCTTCGCCTACTTCTTCATGGACGGTCAGGGCGTCGAGCAAGCCTTGCATCTCTACCGCGAGCTCTACCGGCCGAGCGTCCGCCACCCCAAACCCCAGCCCACCATCTGCGTCTGGGCGCTGGCCGCCGACACCGAAGTCGAAGCCCGCCACCACGCCATCAGCCGCGAACGCTGGCGCCTGGACCGCCAGCGCGGCGTGCTGGGGCCGTTGAAGGCGCCCGATGCCATCGCCGCGGCCGGTTACACGGCCGAAGAGTGGCCCACCGTCGAAGCGCTGCGCAGCCGCGCGCTGGTGGGCAACGCCGCCCAGGTGGCCGAGGGCCTGCGCCGGCTGGGCGACGAGCTGGGCCTGGACCATCTCGTGATCAACACCTGGACGCACGACCCGGCGGTGCGCCGGCACTCGTACGCGCTCCTGGCGCAGCAGTTCGGGCTGGCCTGAAAACACAGACCGCTGCGCGCGCCCGACGTGCCAGCTTCAAGCCGCCGGCATCAAACCTGCCACCAGCGCTTCGACCCGCTTCGTCACGGCACTGTCCATGCTGATGGTGCGGCCCCACTCGCGCGGCGTTTCGCCCGGCCACTTGTTGGTGGCGTCCAGGCCCATCTTGCCGCCCAGGCCGCTGACGGGGCTGGCGAAATCGAGGTAGTCGATGGGCGTGTGTTCCACCAGCGTGGTGTCGCGCACCGGGTCCATGCGCGTGGTGATGGCCCAGATCACTTCCTGCCAGTTGCGGATGTCGACGTCGTCGTCGGTCACGACGATGAACTTGGTGTACATGAACTGCCGCAGAAAGCTCCACAAGCCGAACATCACGCGCTTGGCGTGGCCGGGGTAAGCCTTCTTGATGGAGATGATGGCCATGCGGTAGCTGCAGCCCTCGGGCGGCAGGTAGAAGTCCGTGATCTCGGGAAACTGTTTCTGCAGGATGGGCACGAAGACCTCGTTCAACGCCACGCCCAGGATGGCCGGCTCGTCGGGGGGCTTGCCGGTGTAGGTGCTGTGATAGATCGGGTCGCGGCGGTGCGTCAGACGGCCGATGCGGAAGACCGGGAACCAGTCTTGTTCGTTGTAATAACCGGTGTGGTCGCCGAAGGGGCCTTCCAGCGCGTGCAGGTAGCCGTTCTTTTCCTTCTGCTTCACGCCCAGGTCGGAGACCCCTTCAAAACCCGGCGGCGCGGTCGGGATGTGGCCTTCGAACACGATCTCTGCGCTGGCCGGCACGTTCAGCTTGAGCGCGCCCTCGCCCACCCCTGTTGCCACCAGTTCTGTGCGGCTGCCGCGCAGCAATCCGGCGAACTGATATTCGCCCAAGGTGTCGGGCACCGGCGTCACCGCACCCAGGATGGTGGCCGGGTCTGCGCCCAACGCCACCGCCATCGGAAAGGGCTGGCCGGGGTTGGCACGCGCAAATTCGCGGAAGTCGAGCGCACCGCCGCGGTGGGCCAGCCAACGCATGATGACTTCGCGCTTGCCGATGACTTGCTGGCGGTAGATGCCCAGGTTCTGCCGGCTGCGCGGATTGACCACGCCTTGCGGGCCGCGCGTGACGACCAGACCCCAGGTGATCAGCGGGCCGGCGTCGCCAGGCCAGCAAGTCTGCACCGGCAGCTTGGCCAGGTTCACCTCATCGCCTTCCAGCACCACGTCCTGGCAAGGCGCGCTGCGCTGCACCGAAGGCTTCATGTCCCACAACGCCTTGGCCATCGCCAGCAGCTTGCCGGCATCTTTCAGCCCCTTGGGCGGCTCGGGTTCCTTCAGGTTGGCGAGCAGCCGGCCGACGTCGCGCAGGTCGGAAAGTGTTTCAGCGCCCATGCCCAGGGCCACGCGTCTGGGGGTGCCGAACAGGTTGATCAAGCAAGGAATCGTGTAGCCCACAGGCTGGGTGCACAGCACCGCAGGGCCACCCGCACGCAGCAGCTTGTCGCCAATTGCCGTCATTTCGAGGTGCGGTGACACCGGATCGACCAGTTTTCGCAACTCGCCCAGCCGTTCCAGCTGGGCCATGAAGTCTCGGAGGTCTCGGTATTTCATACGTTCTGGTTATTAGAGAACTGTTTGATATTCTTGACCGCGTATGAGGGCGTTCATAGAATCCGGTTCGAAGCAAGTTTTAAGGGTTAACCCGCGGCGCCGGCCATACAGCCCCGAGCCCACGCGTCGACCCCGCACCGCCCCACGACAGGCAGCCCAGAACCTCAGTTCTTCAACGGTTCTGGCGCGGCTGCTCACCCGGTCAAACAGGGGCGGCTGATTATCACTGGGACCCCTGCCGCACACTGTGCTGGCGCCGGGTAACCTGGTCGAGAGGAGACAAGACGATGCGAACCCTCAACATGCTGCGCCAGGCGCCGCTTTCGGCAGCCCGGTCGGTCAGCGTTTTCGCGGGCGACGTGGGACGCGGTCTGCTGGAGATCAGTCACAACACCCTCGCGATGGTGGGCTTGCTGGCAATTGCCGCCACGGTTTTTGCCATGGGCCGCGCCGACGTGCGTGGCCAGCTGGAAGTGGTGGCCCTGGCATGGCTGCAAGAACGCGACGAGGCCCGTGAACACGCCAGCGGGAACCTGCTGGCGGCCGTGGCCGAGCCCGATGCGGTGAACCGCGCTACCGCAGCCGACCTGAAAGAGCTGACGCGCCACCAGGCGATGCTGACCACCTGGATAGCGCGCCGCTACAAGGTGGCGCCCGAGCCCATCGGCGCGCTGGTGCAGGAAGCCTGGTCCATCGGTCAACGCGCGGGCCTGGACCCGACGCTGATCCTGGCCATCATGGCCGTGGAGTCGAGCTTCAACCCTTTCGCGCAGAGCCCCGTCGGCGCGCAAGGCCTGATGCAGGTGATGACGCGCGTGCATGACGACAAGTACCAGTCGTTCGGTGGCAAACATGCCGCCTTCGACCCCATCACCAACCTGCGCGTCGGGGTGCAGGTGCTGAAGGAATGCATACGCCGCGCGGGCGGGCTGAAGGAAGGCCTGAAGTTCTATGTCGGCGCGGCGCTGCTGGAAACCGATGGCGGCTACGTCGGCCGGGTGTTGCTGGAACAGACCCACATGCGCAACGTGACCGAAGGCCGCACCGTGCCGGTGAACATCACCAACTTCCCCGTGGCCCCGTCCGTCAAGGAAGCCGAGGCCCCGGCTCTGGACAGCGAGCCCGTTGCCGATGAACAGGTGGCGCTGCTGCGCTAAGAGCCTAGGAGTCGAGGCGGCCGCCGCCGACGCTACACTGCCGACCCTGCGCGACTGGCGATGAGGGCCGGGCACCAAGCCCGCCCCGAGGTGGACGACCACCGGGAAGCGCAGGCCGCAGGCAGCCGTGCTGCGGTGCCCGCCGTGCGCCTGGGCAGCCCTCGACCGCGACGCCGGCGGAACACACGTTTCGGCCCACGCAGCGCGGCCTTCGAAGGCCCTTCACCCCGAAGAGGACTGCCATGTTCGACCGCTCCACCTCCACCCTTGCCAACATCGACCCCGAAATCTGGGCCGCCGTGCAGGCCGAGAACCGTCGCCAGGAAGAGCACATCGAGCTCATCGCCAGCGAAAACTACACCAGCCCCGCCGTGATGCAGGCCCAGGGCAGCCAGCTGACCAACAAGTACGCCGAGGGCTACCCCGGCAAGCGCTACTACGGCGGCTGCGAAAACGTCGACGTCGTGGAAACGCTGGCCATCGAACGCGCGAAGCAGCTTTTCGGCGCCCAGTTCGCCAACGTGCAGGCCAACAGCGGCAGCCAGGCCAACCAGGCGGTTTTCTTCGCGCTGCTGCAACCCGGCGACACCATCATGGGCATGAGCCTGGCCGAAGGCGGCCACCTCACCCACGGCATGCCGCTGAACATGAGCGGCAAGTGGTTCAAGGTGGTGAGCTACGGGCTCGATGCGCAAGAAGCCATCGACTACGACGCGATGGAGCGCCTGGCCCACGAGCACAAGCCCAAGCTCATCATCGCGGGTGCCAGCGCCTACAGCCTGCACATCGATTTCGAGCGTTTCGCCAGGGTGGCCAAGTCCATCGGCGCCATCTTCATGGTCGACATGGCGCACTACGCCGGGCTCATTGCTGCGGGCGTCTACCCCGACCCGCTGCCGCACGCCGACGTGGTGACCAGCACCACGCACAAGGGCCTGCGCGGCCCGCGCGGCGGCATCATCCTGACGAACGACGAAGCCATCGCCAAGAAGATCAACAGCGCCATCTTCCCCGGCATCCAGGGCGGGCCGCTGATGCATGTCATCGCCGGCAAGGCGGTGGCCTTCCACGAAGCGCTGACCCCAGAGTTCAAGGCTTACCAGGCGCAGGTGGTGGCCAATGCGAAGGTACTGGCCAACACGCTGATCGAGCGCGGCCTGCGCATCGTGAGCGGCCGCACCGAAAGCCACGTGATGCTGGTGGACCTGCGCCCCAAGGGCCTGACCGGCAAGGAGGCCGAGGCCATTCTGGGCAGCGCGCACATGACCTGCAACAAGAACGGCATTCCCAACGACCCGCAAAAGCCGATGGTGACCAGCGGCATCCGCCTCGGTACGCCGGCCATGACGACGCGCGGCTTCAAGGAAGAACAGGCGCGCCAGACGGCGCACCTGATCGCCGACGTGCTGGACAAGCCGCACGACGACGCGACCCTGGCCGCCGTGCGCGCCAAAGTGGCTGTGCTGACGCGCGACTTCCCGGTCTACCGCTGATGCAACCGCGCCAGCGCAGCGCCTGAAGACCCCGGCATGCGCTGCCCCTTCTGCAGCCACGAAGAAACACAGGTCGTGGAGACCCGCGAAAGCGACGAGGGCGATGTCATTCGCCGCCGCCGCCGCTGCCTGCATTGCGAGAAGCGCTTCACCACCTACGAGCGCAGTGAAATCGCGCTGCCCGCGGTGGTGAAGAAAGATGGGTCACGCGTCGAATACGACCCCGCCAAACCGCGCGCCAGCATGATGCTGGCGCTGCGCAAACGGCCCGTGAGCGTGGAGCAGGTAGACGCCGCGCTGGAACGCATCCAGGAAAAGCTGCTGGCCAGCGGCGCACGAGAAGTGGCCAGCACCCGGCTGGGGGAACTGGTGATGCGCGAGCTGAAACGCATCGACAAGGTGGCCTATGTGCGCTTTGCGTCGGTGTACCGCGAGTTCGAGGATGTGGATGCGTTTCGGCAGTTGATTCGGGACATCTGAGCGGGCACCCCCGGGCGGGGGAAGAGCCCGGGGGATACCGGGCGGGGGCACCCCACGGTGCCATGGGCTGTGCCCACGTGATGGGGGCGCGCAGGGAGCTTCGGCTTCCTACAGTGCGGCACACGCCCAGCCCACCGGAGTCGCCCTCATGTTCAGCCGCTGCAACCCCTTCGCGCCCCGCCAACAGCGCGGTCTGTCGCTTATCGAATCACTGATGGCTGTGGCCATCACAGCCATTGCGACAGGCGCGACGCTGCCTGGCTTTCAGCAGGCGCTGGAACAGCGGCGGCTTGAAGGGGCTGCGGCGCAACTGCATACCGACCTGCAACTGGCGCGCAGTGAAGCGGTGGCACGCAACCGCACGCTGCGGATGAGTTTCGTTACCAGCGCAGGCGGCAGCTGCTATGTGGTGCACACGGGGGCGGCTGCCAGCTGCAGCTGCGACGCCAGCGGTGCGCCGGTCTGCACACCTGGCGCCGAACCCCTGCGCAGCGTGCACTTCGCGGCTGATGGCCGGGTGCAGCTGCAAAGCAATGTCGCTTCGATGGTGCTCGACCCGACCAAGGGCACCGTGTCACCAACGGGCACTCTGCGTGTGCTCAGCGCCGATGGCCGCGCGGTGCATGTCGTCGTCAACATCATGGGGCGGGCCCGCAAATGCAGCCCTGGCGCTGCGGTGCCGGGCTATCCGGCCTGCTGAACCCGGCAACTACCCCCACCCTTTGCTTGCGGGGGCTCTCGACAGGCGGCAGCCGACCCCGGATGAGCGGTTGGCTTGCGGGACTGCCCCGACACCACACTCCTCCCATGGCAAACATGCCCCTGTCCCATCGCCGCACTTTGTCGTGCGGCTTCACGCTCATCGAGATGATGATCGCTGTCGCCATCTTGGGAATCGTGACGGCGATTGCCTTTCCGTCATTCCTCGACTCGGTACGCAAGGGCCGACGCGCCGAGGCCTTCGCAGCCCTGGTCAGCTTGCAGCAGGCGCAGGAGCGCTGGCGCACCAACAATGCCGGCTACACGGAAACTCTGGCCAATACTGCATCGCCAGGCTCGACCCCGAACGGTCTGGGCATTTCGGCAGCGACATCGTCGGGGCTGTACACGATCAGCGTGGACGTTGGCAGTGCGAGTGCAATCGGCTACAAGGCCACTGCTATTGCCAACTCGGGCACCAGCCAAGTCGGCGACGGCAATTGCAAGGTTTTGGGCGTGCAAGTGGCGAGCGGAACGCTCAAGTACGGCTCGGGAGCGTCGTCAGTCGATTGGACCGCGACGAACCTAGACCCTGGCAAGTGCTGGGCTCGATGATGAAGCGCACCGCGGGCTTCACACTGATTGAGTTGCTGATCGTCGTGGTTGTGGTTGCCGTTGTGTTGACGCTGGCCGCGCCTTCCTTCTCCTCACTCATCCTGATGCAGCGGCTCAAGGGCATCAACGCGCAACTGGTGACGGATCTTCAGTACGGCCGCAGCGAGGCGGTCAGCCGCAGCATCCCCGTTCACATGAAGTTCCGACAGGCCGGGGGATCGGTGCAGACCTCTTGCTACATCCTGTACACATCGACGGTCACGCCGGCACCGCCATGCAACTGCGCCGCTGCTGAAGGCTCGCGCTGCACGGACGCAGCAACTGCAGAACTCCGCACAGTTCAGGTGCCGGCAACTCTCGGCGTCTTCATCGCCATTGATCCAGCGGACAACTTCTCTTTCGACCCGCGCACCGGTGGAATGGTCTACGGCACCTACGACTACATCGGTCCGCCGCCCGAGGAATACCGGATCGACGTCTATGCAGACAGTGCCCGCAAGCTTCGAGATGTGTTGGGCCCATCCGGTAGGGTGAAGGTCTGCAGACCTTCAGGATCGACCATCGCGGGGGAGCCATGCTGAGTCGCGTGAATTCGAAGGGCGCCTCAGTGCGCGAGCAACGCGGTCTGTCGCTGGTGGAACTGATGGTGGGCATTGCCATCGGCCTGATCCTCGTCGCTGCAGCCTCGATGCTGATGTCGATGCAACTTGGCGAGAACCGGCGCCTGCTCGTCGAGACACAGCTGCAACAGGACATGCGTGCGGCGATGGATGTGATCACACGTGAACTGCGGCGCATCGGCGCCCAAAGCGAAAACCTGGCCTTGCAGGGGCTTTGGGTCGAAGGCGGCGGCCCAGCGCAGAAGAACGCATACGCCGAGATTCCCACCGCGACCGTCAGCGGCACGGCAGTCAACAACCTGGACTACGGTTACTGGCAGCCTGGCGTGGGCACGGCAGACTTCGGTTTCAAGCTTGAGGACGAGCGCATCAAAACTCGCATTGGCGGGGTCTGGCAAGAACTGACCGACGGCAATGTGATGGCGGTCACCGCTTTCACGATCACGCCGCAAAACAGCAGCCAGTTGCGCCTGCCCTGCCCCAAACCCTGCCCCGACCCCGGCAACCCGACTGGTTGCTGGCCCGAAGTCCAGGTTCGCGAATTCGCGGTCACCGTAACAGGGCGAGCGCGCAACGTGCCTGGCATCAACCGCAGCCTCACCAGCAACGTGCGCCTGCGCAACGACTATGTTCGCTTCAAGACCGGAACGGCAGACCTATGTCCGGCATGATCCGATCTCGTTTCGGCACTGCGCCCCAAGCGCAACGCGGCGTGGCAACGCTCGTGGTCGTCATGGTGCTCTTCTTCATCGTGTCGCTGGTGGCCGCCTACACCAGCCGCAACATGATCTTCGAGCAGCGCACTTCGGCCAACCAGTACCGGTCCACGCAGGCAATAGAAGCTGCAGAGGCCGGCGTCGAATGGGCGCTGGCCATGCTCAATCACCAGCGTATTACCGCGACCTGCGCTAACAGCACAACGGTGGCTGACTCGAGCTTTCGTGAGCGATACCTGATCACCAACGCCGTCACTGGCGGGCTGACGCCGAAAGCCATGACCGGTGGCGCCCTCTCGTCGATGTGCGTGCTGAACGGCGCCCAATGGAACTGCTCATGCCCAGCTGACAGCAGCCCGTCGCTCACCGCGCCTTCGGGTGCGGGCGTCAACCCGGCCTTCCGCGTCCGCTTCCAGCAGATCGGCCTTGTGCCCGCCACGCTCCCGCCGTCGCAGCCCGGTGTCATTCGGCTGCAGGTAGTGGGCTGCACGCGCTTGGACACCGCCTGCCTGGACTTCGACGGCCAGGGTGTCACCAACGAAGGTCGCGCCGTGGTGACGCAACTCGTGGCACTGACCGGCAACGTGGCGAGCGTGCCTTCAGCGGCGGTGCTGGCGCGCGGCAACGTCAATTTCGGCGTCGCAGCCGCCGCCATCTACAACACCAGTTCCGCCGGCTCCGGCATTACCGTGCATACCGGCGGCACGATCAACGGCGGCACGCCGATCAATGTGGCCAACCTCGTGTTGCGCAGCGTGCCCGGCACGCCTGCGGCCCAATCTTTGGTTGCAGGCGACCCCGCGCTCAATCTGGTTGCGCTGACACCGTTCTCGGCAGCAGACCGCATGTTCGCCTCGGTGTTCAACATGACTGCGAGCACGTTCCAGTCCCAGCCGGCAGCGGTGGCAGTTCCGTGCACGGCGGGCATCTGCACCGCCGCGCAGGTGAGAACGGTCGTCGCGATGAACCCAGGGCGCCCGATTTGGGTACAGGGTGATCTATCGGTAACCACAGCAGGCGACATCGGCTCAGCTGCTGCGCCGGTGCTGGTGGTCGTCAACGGCAATCTGACCTTCCCGGTCAATGCCACCGTGTACGGCCTGGTGTACCTGCGAACGGCCAACTGGGCAACCTCGGGCACGGGCGGCCAGATTCAGGGCGCGGTGGTTGCAGAGGGCGAGATCAGCGGCAGCGGTAGCCCCACCATCATCTATGACCGCGAAGTGCTGACCCGCCTGCGCGGCAGCGTCGGGTCTTTTGTGCGGGCACCAGGCAGTTGGAAGGACTTCAGATGATGGCCAGGCGACAGCGTGAACGTGGCGTCTCCCTCATGGAGGCGTTGGTGGCTCTGGCCGTGATGTCTTTCGGTCTGCTCGGTGTGGTGGGCATGCAGGCAACCTTGCGCTCGAATTCGGATGTCACGAAGCAACGGGCTGAAGCAGTTCGCATCGCACAGGCCGCCGTGGAAGACCGGCGCGCCTTCGAGCAACTGAGCAGTTCTGGGACGATTGCCAACTTCGCCGATCTGGCTACCGCGGCTGCGGTCTCTGTGGCGGGTACGAATGCGACATTTGCGCGATCGGCGGTAGTCACTCCTGCGGCAACATTGCCGGCTGACGCACCACGCTTGAAGACAGTGACCATGCGTGTGGCGTGGGAAGACCGCAGCGGGCAGACGAATGCGGTCAGCCTTGTCAGCTCAATTGCCGGCATCGCCCCCGAACTCGCCGGTTCGCTGTCCTTGCCGAGCGATCGCGCCGTCACGCAGCGCCCACGCGGGCGGCACGCAGCCATCCCGGACAGTGCGATCGGTCAGAGCGACGGCACCAGTACTTTCGCCCCGCCTGGCGGCGGCGGCATCACGTGGGTCTTCAACAACATCTCCGGCATGATCACTTCGGTGTGCCAGCCCAGCCTTCCTTGTGTGCCATTGGACCTGCTGCTGCTCAGCGGCTACATCAACTTTGCTACCACAGACATGCCTTCCCCGGCCGAAGGAGAACTGCCGACGGATGCACCACCGAGCCTGGCCATTGGCGCAGAAGTCGTCATGTCGCTGCCGACGGCGTCGACTGTCAGCTGCTACACGCAGAGTGCGCCTACCTACATCGCCTTCTACTGCGCCCTGCCGACCACGACATCGCCTCGGCTCTGGTCGGGCCGCTCCAGGGTCACCGGCCTGCCGATTTCGAGCACGCTGGCCGACGCGACACGCAGCAACTTCAAGGTCTGCCGCTACACCCCCACCGCGACCGACACACCTCCGGGTGGCAACGCCAGCCACCCGCTCGACTACACCAACGTCAATGGGCCGCTGGCGAACCAGAATTTTCTTGTCATCAGCGCAGGCGATGACACCGTGGCCTTCGGCTGCCCGGGGGAAGGCCCCAGCCCCTTTATCGACAGCCACACCTATCGTCACCAGCCGTTGAGCTGAGCGCCCCCTACACTGGTGCGATGCCCATAACGCCGCTGGACCGTGCCCGCCTGCTGGAGGCGTTGACGCTGGCTGAAACCTCGTTCGGGCTGACTGAACCGAACCCTCGCGTCGGCTGCGTCATCGGCACCCCCGATGGCCGCGTGTTGGGTCGAGGCGCAACACAACAGGCTGGCGGGCCCCATGCCGAAGTCATGGCGCTTCGCGACGCGCAAGCTGGCAGCGTCGACGTGCGTGGCGCCACGGTGTGGGTCACGCTCGAACCCTGCGCCCATCAGGGGCGCACACCGCCTTGCTGCGAAGCGCTCGTCGACGCCGGGGTTGCCCGCGTCGTCGTCGCCATCGGCGACCCGTTTGCTCATGTCAACGGCGCCGGCATCGCGCGATTGCGGGCATCTGGCATCGAGGTCGACCTGGCCGAAGGCGATGTCGCGGCGGCTGCCCGGGACATCAACATCGGCTTCTTCTCGCGTGTGCAGCGCGGCCGGCCTTGGGTGCGCCTGAAGGTGGCTGCTTCACTGGACGGACGCACAGCGCTGCTTGACGGCCGCAGCCAGTGGATCACGGGCCCGCAGGCGCGTGCCGACGGCCATGCCTGGCGGCGGCGGGCCAGCGCGGTACTGACAGGGCTGGGCACGGTGCTGGCCGACGACCCCCGGCTCGACGTGCGGCTGGTGCCTACGCCAATGCAGCCGCTGCGCGTTGTGCTCGACTCCCGTCTGCAAATGCCGGCAAATGCGCGCATCCTGGCTCCTCCGGGGCGCGTGCTCGTCGCCACCACGGTCAGCGATTCGGCCCGTGTCGATGACCTGCGTGCAGCCGCCGCGGAGGTCGCTCTGATGCCGGCCGCTGCGGGCCGCGTCGACCTGCCGTCGCTGCTTGCCCTGTTGGCCGAGCGTGGCGTCAACGAACTTCATGTGGAAGCGGGCCCACGCCTGAACGGTGCGCTTCTGTCGCAGCAGCTCGTCGATGAAATCCTGCTTTACCAGGCCCCCGTCTTGCTCGGTGTCGGCCGCGCCATCGCTGATTTCGCCCCGCTGCACGAACTGGCCGAGGCCCAGCGATTTGCTTATTGCGAGGTCGCGCAGATCGGAGGCGATCTGCGCACTCGTTCCCGCCGCAGCCAGGCGGCGTTTCCCAATGTCGGATAAGTTGACATGAACCTCACCCCCTGTGTGAGGGAAATCATCGCAATGCTTTGATTTAACAACATATTCTTTGCGTGGCACAGCACTTGCAAGTTTTGCGGTGACGCCGACCTCGGCCCTCTCACGAAACGAATTTTGGAGAAGAGAATGTTGAAAACGTTGGTTTGTTCTGCGGTCGCTTTCGCGGCGATGGCCCTTGCGGCGTCGGCATCACACGCTGCACCCATGGTTTTTTTCGGTGAAAACCAGACTCCGGGCGGATCGGTGAGCGGCGCACCGCTGTCGGCGCGCACGGCCTTCCTTTCCAACCTGACAGGCGTGGTCAGCCAGGGCTTCGAGAGCTTCGCTTTTGGTACCGCCGGACCTTTGGCTTTGTCCTTCACGGGTTCAGGCGCGCCCCTGACCGCCACGCTGTCGGGGTCGGGTCGAATCGAAAACCGCACGGACGCCGGCCGCTTCAACACTACCAGCGGCGGTAGCAAATGGTGGGATACGTCAAGCGACTTTATTATCGACTTCGCTTCCGGCAGCGAGATCTCTGCTTTCGGCTTCTACGGCACCGACATCGGCGATTTCGACGGACAGGTCACCGTCACGCTGACCAACGTCAACAACATTTCGACCACGCTGACGGTCGCGAGCACGGTCAACGCCTCCAACGCATCGCTGCTGTTCTGGGGCTTTGTCGACGCAGGCAACAGCTACACGCGCATCAGATTCGGTAACACGAACGCGGCAACGGACTTCTTCGGCTTCGACGACATGGTCATCGGCGCTCAGCGCCAGGTCGTGAACCCGACGCCCGAGCCGGCCAGCTTAGCGCTGGTTGGCTTGGCGCTTCTGGGCCTGGCGGCCATCCGCCGGAACAAGCGCGTCTGACCGAAACGCAGGATTCCCTTGCGTAAGGGGCGAGCACCTGCGGGTGTCTCGCCCCTTTTGTCTTGTTCGACGCGCCGGGTATCGCCACCGGGCATAGGCGCCGGGGCCCGCCACCTACAATTGCCGTATGTCCATTTCACCCATCCCCGAGCTCGTCGCCGAGCTGGCTGCGGGCCGCATGGTCATCCTTGTCGACGAGGAAGATCGCGAGAACGAAGGCGATCTGGTGTTGGCGGCCGAGCACGTCACGCCCG
>Ga0209591_10005719_pt1 | contig 13878 bp, 9 predicted proteins | sample MAT01_FD_187207 | JGI IMG/M metagenome (GOLD analysis project Ga0209591, IMG submission 187207) | Freshwater microbial communities from Lake Fryxell liftoff mats and glacier meltwater in Antarctica - MAT-01 (SPAdes) (version 2) | ecosystem: Environmental > Aquatic > Freshwater > Ice > Liftoff... | reverse complement strand
ACCTGCACGAAATGTCACAGTTTTTGCGGAAACTCTCTGAAATCAGTTCGGAGTTGAGTTCGGCTGAGGGGAACAATTACTGCCTGCGCTTAGAGAGGTTTGGTGCAATAACTTTGACACCAATGAAGGTTAAGCGCAGTAACCCGGCAAATTTCGGCGCAAATACTGTGAAACCGCTTCCCGTGCAGACGCGGTTTTTGGTGCAATAACTGTGAAGCCTTACAGCCGCCTGCCAGATGTCCGACAGATGGCTGTTGCATGGATGGGATGAACTTAGTTGGCGATGGGCAGCGTGATCACGCCCTGTTCGATGCCGCCGGTGATGAGCCGGGTCCAGGCATCAATGTCTAAATCGACACTGAGCAGATCAATATCGCCAGCGGAACGGGTCGGACGGACCAGCATCGCGGTCTGCCCGGCGTGATACAGGTAGCCTGCCCATGCATCAAACACCGGCACTTTGACCAGTTCGGTGACGTGATGTTTGAGCTTGGCTGCTGCCTGGGCCTCATCGGTGCGGAGGATGAAGGTGGTGGACTTGCCGCCGTAATTCGGATTGACCAGCAGATCGTGGCCCAGAATGAGCGAGGTAAACTTCGCTTCGGGGATGTTCTGAAAGTAGTCGTGATACATACCGCTGTTCCCTTCGCCAGCCGTGAGTTCGACAGCAGGTGCATCCCAGGGTGTACAGTTCACGATGTCACCCTTCGACAACTTTGCCCGGATCGCCTCAACTGCCATGCGCGGACCACCCATATTTACGAAGACACAGATACCCTCATGGATGCCGTAGCCGAAACAGTAGACATTCCCCGTGATGCTGCCGGTCAGTTCACCAACGTAAGACTGCCCGATGACTGCCAGTGTCCGTTTCTGGGAAACCGCCGTCGAATATAAGACCGTCGTGGAATGTGTTTTTGCCTGAACAATCGCGGTTTGCACTTCATCCAGCGGCGTACCATCTATTGGAAGTGGCTGCGGTTTGAAGACACGGATCGTTTGTGGTTCTTGAGGCGTATCCGGCTCCGGTGTAGTTTCCGGTTCGGCAGACATTGACTCGTCTGCCAGCGCTTCGGGCTGATGTCCACTTTCCATACCTTCGGTGAGCTTCGCTATCAGCGCTCGTTTCAGTTCGGCATCGGTGGGGGGCGGCGCTGCACCCGGCGGCACGACTGAACCATGTGTAATACGGATGCCAGGGATCGGGGCGAGATCGGTGAGTTCGCGCTCGAAGTACCAGCCCGTGCCGATGTTTGTGAAGTCCACATCGTAGCTCCAACCGTGTGTGACGTTGCGGTTGTACAGCCGTGTGATCTTCCCGCACGTGCCAGTGGGAACGGCTTTACCGTCGGGCGTTTCCAGTTCATGCCGGGCATATACCGTCTGACCGATTTGGAATAAACGCAGTAGCTCGTCCGCCTGCAATGGTTCTTCCGGCAGATTAAACTTCAGCATTAGACCGAGAATGGCCTCCGCTTCTTCATCCGAGCACGGCGCATCGTCCTCAAGCTGTGTGGTTAGCTCCGATTCAGTGGTCGCATATTCGGTGATGAGCCGCTTAATGCCATCGGGCAATTCCCAGCCGACATAATACCAGGTACGCCGCTTGCTACTGAACCGCGCTCCCCAGCGTTTGAGCGTTTCGCGCTGGGGATAAGTGTCGCCCAAAATCCACCACCACGGGCGTTCCTCTGGACTACGCTGGCTTTTCTCAGCACGGATGCCCTCGACGGCAGCCTCCTTCTCACCAGTAGCAGGTGAAACCGGACGGAATCCCGAAGGATTAAAGCTAGGGCCAGAACGTCCAAGAGGCTCAATGTAAGCAGCATCTCGGCTGTTCGGCAACTCCAGCCACCTGTCATCGCGCCACACAAAAACCGCAGCCCGATGGTAGCGGCGAGTCACAGCTTCCGTCCGCGCCAGTTCAGCAGCAGACACATTGAGCAGCAGATAGCCATGCCGCACTGTCGTTTCTCCCTCAATCTGCACGTAACGGTAAGACGCATGAGGTGACGACACATCGCGTCCCTTTACCCCGTACAACGCCAGCAGGGTCTCACAGGCGGCGCTACTGTAGCCTATTTTATAGGCGCTTACCATCTGGTTCGTTCTAGGCTGTTTCACCCGCTGCGAGCCGTAAGTGTGAACGGCGAGAATATGCTGTTCAGCCATGTCGCGCTCCCTTCAAAGCAAATGTGATGAGGTGTGCTTCCTTGTGACGACTGACCATATATTCGTAGCCGAGTTTCGTTCCTTTGCTGTCGCCGTTCCAGACAAAAACACCACGCTGCGCGTTGTCCACCATCCAGCGGTCACGGACGTGATAGCGGTCAAACAGATGTCCGCCTGCGGCGCGATAAGTATCACGCTCGACTTTGACATAGCTCCCGTGTGAACAGCCGCCGTTGCGCGGACGATTGGTGATACCGACCACCAACACCTTCGCCTTCAGCCGACGGCATTCTTGCACCACCGCCATGTCCACGCCTTTCGGATTGTCGCCCACGACGATGGTGTGACCGAGTTGATGCACACGGCGCACCACCCGACGGGCGTAATCCAGTGCCTCGCGGTTGGCGTAGCGTGATCCGGCAATCATGATATGGATTTCCGACACAGCCTGCGTTGGCACGGTGGGAGCAGTCGCGTTGTTATCAACAACACTGCCAGCATCGTCCAGCGGTTTCTGGGTCGCTTCTGAAGCCTGCGTTAATCGGGCTAACTGCGCCAGTTCATCCGCCTGAGCGTTTTGCCCACGCGGTATCCAGGTCAGTGTGACCGTATGCTGTTCGAGTAACGTTTGAAGCTGCTGCCATAGATCGAGATTAGCGACCTGTTCGCCCCGTGCGTTCTTCCAGCCGCGTTTGATCCAGTCGGACAGCCACTCCTTCACACCGCGCACGACATAGTTAGAATCGGCGAAAAGCTGCACCGATGAACCTGCCTGCTTGAGTGCCTTCAACGCCTCGATGACCGCCGTGAGTTCCATCGCATTTACTGTTGTGTCTGCCGCACTGCCCTGTAAGACGCGCTGATGCTCGCCGCACTGGAGCACTGCCGCCCAGCCGCCGAGTCGTGTCTGTGTCTCACAGCTACCATCGGTATAAATGACAATCGGGTTCATGCTAACCTCCATGTAATTAAATTCGTAATGCGATAAGGCAAAAAAAGAGCCAGTTCATCACCGACTCGTGCGAACTTCGCCAATCGCCTCGAAACTGATGCCATGATGCACAGCCACCTTCTCCAGAATTTCAACCAGAAGGTAGCGGTGACAGTGCTTCGTTGTGGCATGGGTGTCCTTGCAGTAGCAGCACACAATCAGTTCATTGCTGCTCAGAGCCTCCAGAAATGCCGAAGGATTCGCCTGATACCTTTGACGCATCAGTGCCGTATACTGCTCGATGTAAGACTGCCACGAAATTGTGTTTTGCTTCGATGCCATGACCATCTTCCACGTTGGCGCGAACACCGCACCCAATCCTGTACCGCTTTTGATCGTCGTATTCAGCACCCGCTGTCCGACACGACCCTGATAATCAATCCGCGCTGTTCCCACGCGGCAAATGTGTTTTGCTGGTTCAGTCATACCATTCACTCCTGACTGAGAAAATACGAAATGAAAAATGCTCTTACGCGCAGGTTGCCGCCCGAATGCGCCCCGGCACGCTTCTTACGAAACGCGACCACGAGACGTTGGCCCTTCCGGTAAGCAGTTTCTTGTATCTCACTGCTCCATCCGCGACGATCTGCGCTCGATATTCTGCGTGTGGCGTGCCAAAACACACCCTCTTCACCTCCAGCGGAGAAGATGTGTCCCACATCACAGGATCGAGAGCGCTTGATACTGCGGGACATTACGACCATCTGTAGGAGTCCGTCGGGGCACAGTGGCTCCGGGATAACTTACAGCGCGCCCTTTCGAGCTAACGCGGCCTGGCTAACGATGCATCCGTCTGATCGATAACCCGCATGTATTTTTGTTAAGGTGCATTTCTGCACAGGTCTTACCACGTCGGGGTTCCCCGCTGCTCACCTGAAAGGCGGCACGGGTTTGCTACGAGAGAAACGGCGCAAGCCAGAAGCAAACCCGTAGCCGCAGCCGCTGGCGGCTGTGAGACAGCGGGGTGGCGTGGTACTGTGCAGTAAGAAATGCACCTAAAAACAGGCGGCATTAGAACAGAGGATGGGTATAGTAAAGGCTGTCGTAATGTCAAGCGCAGTAGATTTCGAGACTTCAAGAAGACCCTATTCCAAAGATAGGGTGCTTCGATGCCCTGCGGTGTTAATGTTCTATACCTGATTTAAATTCAGTATTGTTGGACTTATACTTCTTTATGTTTTCCATGTTTGAAGAACCCAGATATGCCTAAAATAAAACTGCAAAGTCTCCAATCTTATAGCGATGCTGAGATACTCTATCAGTCTCTTAACAATCTCGACGTTGCCAACGAAGCCCTTGAGCTTGACTGTTGCCAAATCCATTTCGTTGATGCGAGCTGTATCCTTGCTTTATTGACAGTTTCCCGTCTCTGGTTCCGTTGGACCGGCCACGAAACGCATTTGGTGGGACTGCGAGATAATGTGCATGAGCATATTTGTCGACTTAATCTATTTGATCTTACCGGTGAAACACTGATGGATCGTGAGCCGCTAGAATATGAAGTCCAGAATCATTTCGGTCACGTTAATGATCGTCGAATCATTCCCCAATTCATCCCCAGCCATGCCGCATCAAATCGTCTTGTCATGGAAGACGTGTTAGATGCTGTTGAGGAAAGTATTGATGTTTGGTTCAATGATGCTCGATTGCTACGTGATGTTTCCATGATGCTGTCGGAATTAGGGGAAAATATCATCCATAGCAATGATTATGGATATCTCCTGTTGCAGAGGTATCGTAGTAGAGATTTTCCGGGCGGAACCCGCCTGGTTATTGCAATAAGTGATCTGGGAATAGGCATTCGACAAAGCCTGGCGCATACTAACTTCATTAAGGTAAATATGACAGATAGCGACTGCATTGAGCTTGCGCTCCAGCATCGAGTGACTGGAACAGATGAGAATCGCGGAATTGGTTTAGAAGAGGTTCGCCGCCTTGCACTCCAGAGTGCGAAATATACTGAACTTCGGATCAGATCAGGCACAGGTGTGCTGAACATACAGCAAAACCAGGTTCTCAAAGATGACCAATTGGCTGCAATACCTGGAGTTCAAATTACATTAATCCTGGAAGGTGACTCTGGACATAACTTCGGTGTTTGGGCATAATACTCTATATCAGCAAATTTTGTTGAAGATGCGTACAATGATAACCTTTACAATGCAAGATCTCGCTAAACAGGTCGGTTATGACGGGGAACGGCGACTACGGGGTCGTGAACTTGGTCGCAAGTTTCAAGCTGGGTTGCGCGAAAAAATTCTATCAACCTCACATGATGAATTACTGCGTTTTGACCTGCGTGATGTTCAAATGATGGATGTATCTTTTATTGATGAGCTATTTGGTGGAATAGCAGAAGCAAGAGGACGTGGGGAACTCAGTGGTGCTGCTTTATTGTTAGTAGAAGTTGATCCGCTCGATGTAGATGATATTGGTCGTATCCTCGCTGGTAGACCGAGTTCTTCTACTGGTTTGAGGAACTGTGTGGTTCCACTTGCTGAAAGTGACTCGATACGACTGCTGGGAAAGACAGAAGATTACGTTCAGGAGACATTCTCAGAACTTTTGCAGGCGAAGTCGCTGAGTACGTCAGAATTGATGTCGCGTCTCGACTTAGCAAACAATACGGCCAGTACCAGACTGAAAGTGCTATATGATCTTGGTCTAGCGCGACGTGTGCCTCAAACTGAGAGCAGGGGCTACGTCTACCACATGCTTATCTGAAATTTTTGACATTAATATCAACAAAATCTGTTGAAGAAAGAGCAGTAGCGTGAGCAGTACCCAAGAACAGATCCGACTTCTCGTCTTATTGGCGAACGGTCTCCTTCAAATCTATGACCAATCGCTTCGTGGAACGAGCTTATCAAGTCCATATCCCAAATCTCTACAACAAGGGATGCATAAGCTAGCAGCGCATCAAATTGAAGTTGGATTGAACCCAATCACAGGCATACAAGATCTTCTAATTCTCGTCGAACATCCTCTAGATACGTGGAAGTTGAACTTTGATGAGGAAATCGTCAGTCAAGGTGAACAACTCATGGAGCGTGGTATTCCGACACAGTTTTGTCTGGATTGGATACATGAACAGGGACCAGAGGCGCTTGAGGAAGAGACACTTTTACGTGAGGTTATGGCGATCTGCAAAGAGACTAGCCGTCCTGACACCTACACAGCATTCAGAAATTTGTTGATTTGTCGTCCGGTACTTACAACACTTGAACTACAAATGGCAAAGCAAGAAAGCACGCTTCGACCAGTCCGCGATCTGCTCGTCAAAGCCTATATGCCAGCTCCGTTGAGTGCCACTTATAACTCAGCCTATGGCTGTTGTGGACGATGCGGAGGACTGCTCCTGCGCACAGAGGGCAACCAATTCGAGTGTGAGAATGAACGTTGCTGGTCATCTGAATTGACCACGGGGCGCACACTTTCCGTTGAGGAAGGTGTGCTGTGGCTTGAAAATGGTCTGCGCCGGTACGTTGCGCGACCTGGGCTAGCCGAGATTGAACTCCAAGACAGGTTGGAGAGCCTCGGGTTGTCAGTTGAGATGTGGCCGAATTATGATGCCTACGATCTCCGGGTCAAGATCAATGATGCGATTTGGGCGGTTGATGTTAAAGATTGGTCCAATCCCTTTAAGCTGGCTCAGTCTGTTGGCCCAATCCGACGCAATCCTCATTGGGATCGCGCGTTCTACGTTTTCCCTGATGATCGTAAGCAAAAGCGCCCGGACTATCTTCGAGCTTTCCGCAATCGTTGGGTCAAGCCCGCTGCGACCAAGGCCATGATGCTAAGTGATTTTGTACGGGAAGTTGAACGTGCGCTGAGGGGAGAGAATTATGCGACAGATTAAGTTTTGGCAAAGAGGACTTCGTAAACAAATCCAGTCTGCATGGAATGATAGTAATGGACGGCAGTCGGCTGAGCGGCTATGTACTGTGGAACTTGGTTTATTTGCCTGTGAGATGCTTATACCGAACGAAGACCCAAAGGCTCTTTGGGTTCTGGTGACGGGGTATTCGCTGAACACCAACGAGATGGCGGCTTGGAGTGACCAACAACGGCGAGCAAGAGCTGTCTTGCGGCATCTACTACCTTACTATCGAGGCCCTTATGCCTGGGAAGAGGAGCTAAACTGGTACATTGAACAGCCTGACTATGTACGTGGCTATGAGATTCAAGATGGCTGCGTAGGTAGACGGAATACAAGTGTGGCTCCTCAGCGATTCGAGTTGTATGCTCAAGCACTTGCCGAGCCACCACCGCTGAGCGAACGGATACTGGATTGGGCAGAAACCGGACATTACGTTTTCTACAATGGACGACGTGCCTATGACGTGACAATCCCTAAAAAGTGGGTTGGCAATAGTTATGATAGCCAGCCAATGAAACCTCGTCCGCCACGTGATCCCTTGATTGCACCATGGGAAGAACTGATAGAAACCGCGTCCTGGATGGATGAAAAGGTAACTGGACAAAACTATACCGAACGGCTTAATCGCATTCGACTGGAAACCCGGGTTGATAATGGCTTTCAACAGACAACTCAACTGCATGTCAGCGGGTTGCTCCATTTGGTGGGAATGCTCAGTTCGGGCAAGACAACACTGATGCAGATACTCACCGTATGGGCTGTGAAAAAAGGTCAACACGTCACACTTGTCCTTGGCGATGTTGTGAGTGTTCTCGAGTGGGCCGCACTATTTGTCGCTATGGATATCCATGCAGCACCGATTATTGGAGGTTATAACCGAGAACGCCATTTAAATCGTTTACACCGTGTTGAGTCCGAACAGAATCCCGATAACCCTCTACACCTGCGTCACGCCGCATTTCAGTGGCTGGGAACAGTATGTGCGCTTAATGGGACTTTACCTGAGCCTGCGATTCTCGAACCACGACAACTACCCTGTACTCGATTACAGAAACCTGACGAAATAGACTTTGACCGTCCCAAATATTATGCCTGTCCGCTTTATCATCGCTGTGGCGTTCACCGTGCTCAGCGGGATATGGTCACAGCACAAGTTTGGGTCGCTACTCCAGCCAGTCTGGTCTATACCCGTGTACCCACGCAGGTCAACCCGGTATCAATGCGTCTTGGCGAACTTGTTTCCCAGCACAGCGATCTTGTTCTGGTCGATGAAGCCGACCGGGTACAAACTCAACTCGACTCTACCTTCAGCCCAAGTGAGATTCTTGCTGGTATAGGCGGTGATCCCTGGCTCAACCAGCTTGGTGGTGCAGTCGAAAATCAGATTCGTCGGGCTGGACGGCGTACACTAGGGGCAGTCGATGTGGAGTCCTGGATGACTGTACAAAGGAACACGCAACTCGCCACTGATAAGCTATACGCCCTCTTCCTCCAGAAACCAATAGATCTAGAGGAAATGCAGCAGGACTATTTTACAGGTTGGACCATATGGGAAGGTGTGGTAAGCGAGATATTATCCTTGAAAGGACGCGCTGTAAGCGAGAAAAACGCCAATGTGATGTATAAGCAGCAAATGCAGACTTTCAATGATTATGTAAATGCCCCATTAGGGCATACCGAAGATGGGATTGACCCTATTCTAGCTCGATTACAGGAACGAGTACGTACGTTGTTGACCGATCATAGTCTAACGGCTGCATTTCCGCGGGTTCAAAGCGACTTAAAAGCGTTGTTTCCTGAAGTCAATGCCGATGATGCACAGTGGACCACATGGACGGTCCAATTCACTTTTGCGCTTATTGCTGGTGTACTGAGTTGGGGCGTAGATTACCTCACACGCAACTGGGAGCTGGTCGAGCGACCGCTTGACCTGGAAGATCGCAATACGTCGCTGTTTTACAACCCACCGAAAGACTATGATGCTTCGATCCCCGCTGCGCCTATGGGGAATGTGTTAGCATTTCAGTACAGTACGGGTACCGATGATGAAGCGGGCGTTCTGCGCTTTTTTCGTATTTCTGGAGTTGGGCGTGCCTGGCTTCTGAACCTCCATCAGCTTTTCAAGGATGAGGGTAAGCCCGGTCCGAACGTGATACTCCTGTCAGGTACATCGTGGGCTGGTGACTCCCCACTTTATCACCTTCAATATCCTGTGGGTGGCGTGCTGCGAGCACCAGATGAAGAGGTTAATGCAATTGCAGATCGCAGTCGCTTTATCCAGGATTGGGTAATCGATCATGATACGGATCGTTTTATCCAAATCAGTGGTACACATGGGGCAAACCGCAGCAATGCATTTGATCAACTGGTTAAACATTTCACCCAACCGACAGGTCCAACAAATACTAGTCCAAGTCGTTTTGAGCAGGAACGCAACCAACTTCCTCAAGGACGTCAGAGATTACTCATTCTCGTCGGAAGTTATGCCGAGGCCGACTATGTACGTCAGAGCATCGAGCGAGCGCGACCTACATGGATTGGAAAAGTGTTGAGTTTGGTTCGGGATGACGACAGTCCTGTTGATAGCTGGGTCGGCAGTTCAGCTTCCCTCCAACGTGGGCAGGTTGGTCGTTTCGCCCAAACCGATGCCTGGATTTTGGTTGCGCCACTACTGGCGGTGGAGCGTGGTCACAACATCCTCAATGAGGCAGGACATGCCGCCATTGGGGCTGCCTACTTCTGGGTGCGTCCGCATCCCCGACCTGACGATCTTACATTGCCTATTGCGGCAATTAATGCCTGGGCGATTGAACAGGGGACTAAGGAATGGGGTCGCTCTCTTCTGGATGCAGGTGAAAATTTTCGTCGAGCTTCCTACGCCAAATGGCGTCATTGGCTGCAAGTTCCCTGGATTTACAGCACCCTTGACACAAATGAGCGCGATATGGTGACGTGGACACAACTGGTAACGATCTGGCAAGTCGTGGGTCGCCTGGTGCGTGGAGGCAGTCCTGCGCGGGTTCATTTCGTTGATGCAGCATTTCGCAGTCGCTATCGTCCAGCCGAAACCGAGGACGAAGATGAACAGGTGCTTCAGCCTGGTTTGTTGGCAGAAATGAGACGTGTTTTGAAGCCCTATTTTACCGATAACGGAAGCGCTGATCCTTTCCAACAGGCGCTTGTTCAAACACTCTATCAACCCTTTTACACAGCTCTATCCACTCTAGGAGACGTATAACAATGCCAAGATATAAACAGATTCAATCCCTTTCCTTCCACATCATACCGGACTCACCTCAAATGGCGGTTACTTATGACCGGATCGCCCTGCCCGACACCTACAAGCAGGAGCTTCTAGATGAGTATCGTCGTTCAAAAGCAAAGGCTAAATCATTGCCTATAGATGACCTGAACCGACTGGTGCGCCTGTTGGTACCCGATCTATACAGCATTGACAGCTATGCCGGAAAATCTGGTTACAACTGGTTGCGAGCAGAACAGGGGAATGTCGGCATCGAGGCAATACGTATTCTCTTGGATGAATGGAGCAATGTGCATGGAATGGGGGCTGTTCCCTTACCTGATTTAACCAGCTTTCAATGGGAACAGACAACAACAATACTCTCTGACTGGAATCAACACCCAAACGGCACAGCCCAAGCTGTGGATAGTGCGACATATGATATATTGCCTGCTCTGCTGGCAAGACAAATTGAAGATCAACCATTCGATTTGGGTGGGGCAAACACGTTGACTTTCTATCGTGTTTCAAAATCACCCGGTGGAAAAGGGCATGAGATGATGAGCTGGCCTCCACTGCCTTACAAAGACAAAGACGGCGATTATTGGTATTACAGTTACTATCTCCACATTGCTATTGCCACAGTTCCCTTTATCAACAAAGCATATGTGAATGTTTACTTGGGTATTCGCCGCTGGGTATCGGCTTACCATGAATATCTACCCGATGAGCAATTGAGCGTTTACCTTCGAGCAGGAGTCAGTTACATCAAAGGCGTGAAGAGTACACATACCTTTCAGGTTGCGCCTGCTGAGCTAATGAGACCAGAATATACACTAACATGGGGGGATAAACTCCCAATAATTCTCAAGAATGTCGGATTTCCCCATGATATACCTGGCCCTGAAATGCTCCGTCATATGCCCACTGCCACATTAAAAAGTGCAACTATACCGAATATGGCACTCGTTTATAACACCCGAATGGGTAGCCCGGATCATGGAGCGAATCCTGGCGTTGCACCTTACGATAGAGCTAAGTTGCTGGAGATTTTGTCAGACAAATGGAGTAAATGGTTAGAAGTTACCCCGTTATTGCAAGAGGCTAAAGTGAAATCCCCGCCGAATCAGCGCGCCTTTAGTGGCACCAGCCTTGAGGATGCTCAGGCTCCTATTACACAGCGTTGGGCACGCTTAAGACAACAACATCGTGGCTCAACAATAAGAATCGAGATCTATTATCAGCGACCAGAGAGTCGCGCTGCCATGTTGGATGTATTGGGTAAGTTGCTGGGCATCGATCCTAAGGAGGGCGAGTACGAGCATGATTTTGTGAAACTCATTATAGCAGCTTATGAGTTAGGTGATGTTGGCGCTGCATTACACCGAAGTCAAAATGATAATACGCACAATGTTATGGAAGAACGACGCAGTAAAGTGCTGACGAAATTTGGTTCCGCGCAGACAACAACGATTGCGTTAATTGAAATCGGAAACGAGCGCCAATTCGAGAAAGTAGTGTTTAGGAAAGGTAATAAGACGGTCAGAAAATCCACTGATCCGAAGCAGACCTTACGGGCGGCCTTCGCCCATACAGGGCGGTTATCTCAGTTTTTTACCGTATTGACCGAGTCCGAAAAAGCAAAATATCTAAAGGGTCCAGACGCAACTAAAACAACCGAAGGCAAACGCAAGCGGTCTCATATTCCCGAACGTTTTACCAACGCAGTATTGGATGGATTAAGGCAGCTTGGAATCCATGAAGGCGGGAAAGCACTGGAAAGCGGACGCTGGAAACTGAACAACTGGGGCTATTCAGTAGCGGGTTTTTGGCTCGTCCGTCAGTCGCGCAAGTCCAGTCAATCCAACAAGCAAACATTTCTGCCCACAATAGTTTATATTGACGGTGAAACAGGCAAAGTTCTAGCCTGGGTTGCCGGCATGAGTGAGATGCTTCCTTATCATGAGGTGCTGTTACGCGCTGGTCGTGGTGAGATTGATGTGCATGATACACAGGATACGGTTGCAAAACGCCTGCCGCATGATTTGGAAGACCGCCTAAGTGGTCAGGATGTTGTATTGGCTGTCGATGTCAGTCAGTCCGGGATGCGCAACAAAGTATGGAATTGGCTTCAGGACTCCAAAATCGAAGCTGACAGGATTGTGTTTAATGATAACAGAAGCTGGCTACCGGAAGAGAAGCCAGGACTGCGCGTTGTACGTGTTCGCAGTGCTGAAGAAGAAGTTCCAACCTGGTATGCCGTCCCCGATAAAGCTGGCGAAGACTTTACCCCGGGTATCAGTAAGGGTTTATGGAAGGTAAGTGAGCGAGTATTCGGTAGTACGGTTGGGACACCTATGACTCAGCAGTATAGTCGAAACATAACCAAGACAAATACGAACAACGCGGATGTCAATACACCTAATCCCGGTTTCTATGAATTGACCGCAGCTTTCCTGCAAAAAGGGGATGATCCCGCAGAGATTGTCAGTATGATAGACCAGTTGCGAGGCGCTAGTGCTCAGTCCAAAGATGAGACTGCTCATACACTCCCATTGCACCTTGCTGAACGCATTGAACAGTATTTGCTGTGGGTTGAAGAATTGGAAATTTCCGAAGAGGAAACTGACAGCGATTGATACAATTCATGGTTGAAAGGTAGTGAAGTGGTACTGTGCAATGAGAAATACACCTAAAGACATATGACATGACGCAGAAATGAATCGAAATCAGGACGAGCTGAAGGCTATCAAACGCTGCCCTTGACATTCCATCCTTGCTGTCAACATGGTATGTTTACGACGCATATCCCGCAAATGACCGGCAGATTTTTTCTTAATCTATAGACCGTACTCATGCTGGATAACGTTCTGAACTTTGCTGAACCTGCCGTAGCTCCTGAGACAAATACTGTATCTCGCGCTGAAGGGCAGCGACGCGGTTCTTGCTCTCACGACGTAGACGTTCATTCTCCGCCTTGAGCAGCAGGTTTTCTTTGTGCAGTTGATGGGCATCATGGTCTGGCAGGTTGGGATCCAACAACCCATCAACAGGGAATATCTCGCCTACTCGCTTTATCTTTACCGGTTGAGTTGGCTCAAACAGCACTGACCCGCGCTCGGTCAGCCCTAATGCCCGTGATTTGCCGCGTGACTTTACCAGATACCCCCAGGCGATCAGCCGCTCCAGATTATAGTTGACGACAGATGTTGATGTTATGCCTGTCGTCAGGCTGATTTCTCGAATACTCGGCGCAAATCTATGTTCGAGGGTGTGCTGATGAATGAATCTCAGGATATGATGCTGACGCTTACTCAACATGCTCGGCAGTTCTCCATTCAATATAACAAATTTTAAACTATTATCAGAGAAAAGCGGAATCGGGACAAGTGTTCTGGGTTGAAATCCCACTACAAATTGGTATGAAGTGGGTTAGAGTTTGAGGTACAAAAGCAAATGGACCCGTTGAAAAACCGGTCAATCCTGTCAAACCAGTCAAACCGATCAGGGATGCTGACTGGTTGACCGGTTTGACCACTTTGATCGGTTATTTTGAGGTTCTGTTTTCAATCGGCGGGACATCATAGCAGTGAA
>Ga0209591_10005717_pt1 | contig 13879 bp, 10 predicted proteins | sample MAT01_FD_187207 | JGI IMG/M metagenome (GOLD analysis project Ga0209591, IMG submission 187207) | Freshwater microbial communities from Lake Fryxell liftoff mats and glacier meltwater in Antarctica - MAT-01 (SPAdes) (version 2) | ecosystem: Environmental > Aquatic > Freshwater > Ice > Liftoff... | reverse complement strand
GCTTCTCTGGCGATCAAAATGCCGATTATAACCGGATGAAAACGGCTAAACAGGAATTGAAAGGCTTTTTGCGGGCGCACTATGGTCAGGATCTGGTGGCCCTGCCATCGATGCTGCGACACGCGTGGTTGCAGTTTCATGAAGCTGATATTCAAGATAACGAACATCATCTGCTCATCGCGGCGCAGAAAGTGGGCACCGATCAATCGCTGGCACAAAAAGAGTGGCAGGCCGAATTGCCCGCACATGTCTATCGCCAGCACGCGCTGGATATCCTACGCCAGATGGCAGAGATGAAACGACGGGAATTTGGGGGGTAGGATAATTCGTGAATTATTTGGCTGTTCATGAACCGCTGGAGTTGGCAATGAGTGAGTGGATTTGTATAGCGGCAATAGAGGATATTCCGGCTAATCAGGTGATCACGGTGCAGGTGCAAGATCAGGAGCTTTTGATTTACTGCTCGGGTGATGCCTATTATGTCTATCCCAATCAATGCACCCATGAAGAAGTGCCCTTGTCCAATGGATATTTAGTGAAGGGGGCGATTGTCTGTCGGCTGCATGGGGCTAAGTTTGATCTGGCGACAGGTCATTGCTTGCGCGCGCCGGCGGCGAAAAACCTGCAAGCCTATGCGGCAGCGGTGCGCGAGGGGCAACTTTGGGTCAATCTGGTGCCGGCGGCCCATGCCGAGAAGCCTCCCACATTAACTATCACTAGCTATCGCGCTGGTCACACGTTGGCCTCAGCCTTTGGAAATAAACCGTGAGCAGTTTCGATCCTGAAGGACGGATTCATCTCACCATCCTCCATTTCAACGATGTGTATGAGATCACGCCGGTCAGCGGCGGCGCCTTGGGCGGGCTGGCGCGCGTGGCGGCGCTACGTCAACAGTTGCTGGCCGCAAACCCGAATACGCTGGTCACCTTTGGCGGCGATCTCTACGGCCCTGCGGGGCTTGCCGCCGCTGTGGTAGAAGGCGAACGACTAGACGGCAAGCAGACCGTCGCCGTGATGAATGCCCTGGGCGTAGATTATATGACCTTGGGCGATCATGAACTCAACACGATCACTTCTGCGCAATTCTTGGCACGCCTGGCCGAGACGCGCTTTACGATTGTCTCTAGCAATATTTGCGCCCCCGATGGCCGACCTTTTGCCGCGGCTGCAAGCACCGTGCTGAAGCATGACTGTTTTGTGGTGACCAATGCACAGGGCAAGCAAATGCGCGTCGGGATTTTCGGGTTGACTAAGCCGATTCGCCTCCCCCAGGTGGCGCATACCTATGTCGATCCATTGGTTGCCGCCGCCGACCAAGTTGCCGCGCTGCGCGATGAGGTCGATCTGCTGATTGCGTTGACCCATCAGCCATTAGCAGATGATCAGGCACTCGTGCAGCGTTTCCCCCAGATCGATCTGGTGTTGGGTGGGGATGACCATGCGCAGATGCGGGTGGTGACCGGCCCCGGCCTAGCCCCGATCTACAAAGCGGATTCCAATGCGCGCAGCGTCTGCATCATTGACCTCTGGGTTGACCCAACGACCGGCGCGCTCCGAATTACGGATCGGGTACAGCCGATTACCGCCACCCTGCCCAATGAGCCGATCACGCTGGCCGAGATCGCGCGTTGGGTGGATGCCGGTTTTGCCACTTTCCGTGCCGAAGGCTGGGAGCCAAGCGCCGTGGTAGCCCACGCGTCAACGGCGCTGGATGGCTTTGAAACCGCAGTCCGCAGCCACCGCACCGCCTTCACCGACCTGATCACCGCGGGGATGCAAAAGGCCGCGCCAGCCACCGAATTGGCGATCATCTGTAGCTGGGCCGTGCGCCTGGATGATTGTATTCCCGCCGGTGGTACGATCACCCAGTATGATATTTTGCGCACCTTTTCCTATGGTTGCTCACCGGTCTATGCCGTCCAGACCCCCGGTAGTCTACTCGCCGAGATCCTGGACTTTGGCCAGCGCAAGATTGGCTCCGGCTCCTATCTGCTCACCACAGCCAATGTCGCCTGGCTCGATGGCGGCTGGCAGATTGATGGCATAGCGTTGAATGATCAGCGGCCTTATCTCGTGGCTATGGCCGACGACCTGCTGCATGATTATCTCTTTTATATCAACGAAGCGCGGGCGCCCGAAGTCAGGGTAGTAGGCACCTACTGTGATATTGGCCAAGCATTCATTGCGCAATTGCAGGATAGTTCTTAGTCACTTCTCCTTTATTCCTTGTAAATTCGCTAGTAGCTGCCTGCTAATGACGACTGACCGATGACAAAGGACAAAGGACCACTAACTAAGAACCAATGATAAATAACGGATGATCAAACCATGACCTTAGAACTAACCAGCCTTGCTCTATTAACCGAAGCCGCGGCTCGCTTGGACCAGGGCTTTGCTGCATTGCCGGCCTTTCAGCCTGTCATTGATCCGGCGCGCATGCGTGATGTGCTCCAGGAAGTGGCAGCGCGCATGCAGGACAATTATCCCTATCCCCATCCACTCTATGCGGGACAGATGCTCAAGCCGCCGCATCCGATGGCGCGGCTGGCCTATATGCTTGCGTTGTGGATCAATCCGAATAATCATGCCTTGGATGGTGGGCGCGCTAGCTCTGCCATGGAAAAGGAAGCGGTTGCTGACTTGGCCCAGATGTTTGGGTGGACAACCCACCTGGGGCATTTATGTGGCGGCGGCACCATGGCCAACTTGGAAGCGCTCTGGGTGGCCGGTCGGCTGCATCCGGGCAAAAAGATTGTGGCCTCACAGCAGGCCCACTATACGCACAGCCGCATTTCCGAGGTGTTGCAGCTACCATTTCAGGCGATTCCCTGTGATGATCAGGCGCGCATGGACTTGGCTGCTCTCGAAACGGTGCTACAGACCGGCGCAGTAGGCACCGTCGTGGCGACGATGGGCACGACGGCAACCGGCTCAGTCGATCCCTTGCCAGCGCTGTTGGATCTGCAACGTCGCTATGGCTTCCGTCTGCACGCCGACGCCGCGTATGGCGGCTATTACACGCTGGTAGATAATCTGCGCGCTGAAACCCAAGCTGCCTATGGCGCGCTGAATCAGGTGGATTCGCTCGTGATTGATCCGCACAAACATGGCCTGCAACCCTATGGTTGTGGCTGTGTGCTTTTTCGGGATCCCGAGGTAGGCCGGCTCTACAAACACGATTCGCCCTATACATACTTTAGTTCAGATGAGTTGCATCTGGGTGAAATTAGCTTGGAATGTTCGCGGGCCGGTGCCTCTGCGGTGGCGCTGTGGGCGACGCAACGTCTATTGCCGCTTGTGCGCGGGGGTGAATTTGCCACCAACTTGGCCAACTGTCGCCAAGCTGCTCTACAACTAGCCGCCAAGCTTGATGCGGATCCACGCTGGCAGCTCGCCTTTGATCCCGATCTGGATATTGTGATCTGGGCGGCGCACGCGACCAGCGCCAGCCGCATTTCGGCGCTCTCGCGCGCAATTTTCAGCGCCGCGGCAGAAGTTAATCTTCATCTTGCCGTCGCCAGCTTTCCCGCCGATCTGCTGCGTCAACGCTGGCCCGATGTCCTGTGGGATGAGGATCGGGTTTTCTGCCTACGTTCCTGCTTGATGAAACCGGAACATCTGGACTGGGTAGAGATGATCTGGCAGATCTTGACGCGCGTCGCAGATGAGCTAGAAATAGGCGAGCACGCACGATGATCCTTTGGCTAGAGGATCCGGCTTGCCAGGAGATTGCGTGGACCGGTGGCAAGGCCGCCAATCTGAGTCGGCTGGCAGCCACCCATCTGATCCCGCCAGGCTTTTGCTTGACCACTGCAGCCTATTCACAGTGGGCACACGCATCACAAGCTGGGTCGATCCCACCTGAACTAGGCACACAATTGGCGGAAGCCTATCTGGAACTAGCGCGTAGGACAAACCAGGATTCACCGGCGGTTGCTGTACGTTCTTCGGCGGTTGCGGAAGATGGCGCGAACGCATCTTTTGCGGGGCAATATGAAACGTATTTGAACATCGTTGGTATCGCTGCGCTGGTGACTGCGGTGACTCGCTGCTGGGGTTCGGCGCAAGTGGAACGGGTACAGACCTATCAGCCAGGTGTTGCGTTACCGGCAACGCAACTGGCCGTACTGGTGCAGACGATTGTTCCGGCAGATTGTTCATTTGTCGCCTTTAGCGCCAACCCAGTGACTGGTGCACTGGACGAAGTCGTGATCAACGCCAGTTGGGGGCTGGGCGAGAGCGTCGTCAGTGGCATAGTGACACCGGATACCTATGTGGTGCGCAAAACCGATCGGCAGATCAACACCCAGTCGATCGCCGACAAACAGTGGATGACTGTTGCCGTCCCCGTCAATACGGGGGCGCAGGTAGGCGAAGGTGTACAACAGCTGCCTGTGCCACGATTTTTGCGCAATCAACCGGCGCTCACCGCAGCGCAGGTGACAGACGTCGCCGCGTTGACAATCGCCTTGGCGACGCAAATGGGCTGGCCCGTGGACATTGAAGGTGCCTATCACGGCGATAAACTCTATCTATTGCAGTGTCGGCCAATTTCTACGTTATAAAGGGAAGAGGTGTATTAGATGAATTTGAATGGAAAAACTCAGGAGAATCAAGCCCACGGCCTGCCCAATACCTACTACACCGATCCAACGATTCAGGCACGCGAATTCAGAAATATCTTCCAGCAGGCCTGGCAGATCGTGGGGCGCGTCGAAGCACTGGCGAATAGTGGCGACTATTTGACTTGTATGGTTGTTGACTTGTATGATTGCCGGGGAGCCACTGGTGGTGGTGCGCAACCAGGAAGGACAGTTGCACGCCATGCACAACGTTTGCGCTCACCGTGGCATGCGTCTGGCCGAGGGCTGTGGCAATTATAAACGGCTCTACTGTCCCTATCACGGGTGGACCTATGATCTGAATGGACGGTTGCGCGGTGTGCCCTATGAGAAGTCTCTGCCAGCATTGGAAAAAGAAACGGTGCGCCTGTCGCAAGCGCAGGTCGATACATGGGGCGGCTTTATTTTTGTCAACCTGGATGCCCACGCACCCGCCTTGCGCGCCAGCCTGGGCGCGATGACCGACCGCTGGGAGGGATATAGCGCCGCTTGGGAGGATCTACGCGAGGTGAAGCGGTACACCTATGATGAACCGTTTAACTGGAAGATTTTCATGGAAAACTCTACGGACTATTACCATATTCCGTTTATCCATTCCGAGACATTGGAGTTGCCGCCGCTCATCGAGAACCAAGCGGTGGGGCAGCATTTTAGGCTGACCCCGATCACGCCCGAAGAGCAATACCGGCGCTTTTTTGATCTAATTTTTCCTAATATGTATTTTCATGTGGGGCCAAGCAAGGTGCAGCTATTTCAGGTAACACCCGTGACGCCGGATGCCTGCCACATCGACGTGATTTTGTATCAAACGGCACAGCAGGCCGAAGACTATCCAATCAACGATCCGCGCCAACATCGCGATATCAATCAGATTTTGCATGAAGACTTTGCCATCTGTCGCGTTTTGCAAGCGCAGGCGAGATCACAAACATTTCGCATTCTTTATACTGCGCAGGATCTGGAAGAGGGAGTCGATCACTTTGATAAAACCGTACTAGCTGCGCTTCAGGAGAAACAAGCTTATACACCTGGACAGGGGAATAGTATACACCCGATTAAGGTTTTGCCTGTCGCCCACTTCGCGTAGATAAACCCCTGAAGAGTCGCACAAATAATGGCTAGAAGAGCCAGGGTATATAGGCAACTTTTACAGGATTTGTCCATACGTTGTGTCATAAATCAAAGCTGTTTCATCCAATCTATTTTATTGACAAGAGAACTTTATGTTAACACGACGTAGTTTTCTAAAGTGGGCCGGCGCAGTCAGCGTAGCCATTGCCAATAGCCCCACGCTTTCTGCCTTTGCCCAAAGCGATCACCCCCATCCACCCAAACCGGATTATAGTTATCCGGTCGGCAATAAGATGTATCCGTGGGAGGACCCAGACACGGGCGAATGGCTCTTCCACGAGAAGATTCGCTTTGCCCCGCGGCCAGGGCTGGCGCGCAAACCGCTGACCAAAGCGGTCAATCTGCTAGAACAGCAGCCAACTCGGGTCGAAAGCAAGGATGGAGTCTTGGAAGTAGACCTCGACGTCAAATTTGCCGATCTGGTCGTCAATGGGCAAACCTTGAATTTGCGCACCTACAATGGCACCTTTCCAGCGCCCACTTTGGTCGCGAAACCCGGTGACATTCTGCGCATCCGCCAGCGCAACCAGTTACCGCCAGAGCCGGTTGAACCCCACCACAATATCAATCATCCGCATGGCTTCAATGATGTCAATGTGCATACGCACGGCTTGAATGTCAACCCGGAAGATTGTGAAGATAATGTGTTGCTCGTCGTTAAACCAGGCGAAACTTTTGAACACGAAATTCATATTCCGGCGGATCACCCCACCGGCACCTTCTGGTATCACCCGCACAAACATGGCGCGTCGGCCTGCCAGGTTGGCAGCGGCATGGCGGGGCTGCTCTTGCTGACCGACCCCCAGAACGATATTCGCTCGTTGCCGGAAGTGGGCGCCGCCAAAGAAGTGGCTCTGATCTTCCAAGAGCTTTACATCAGGGATCGGCCCGACGATGGGGTAGGTGAAGTGCCAGGCATGCCAACCGATGTGGCCGAATATTTCTACAGTGATATCATTCGCGTTGAACAAACCGTCAATGGCGTGGCCTGCAATGAACTGGGGCTAGATGACACGGTGATCATTCCCGAAATTCGCATGCGCCCCGGTGAGGTGCAGCACTGGCGCATGGTGCATGGTGGCATCTTCCAAAACTGGATTTTTGCGATTGATGGGCATCAGAGCCACATTGTCGCCTACGATGGTTTGACGCTGGAAGCAGTGGAAACGGTGGATGAGTTTCTCTTTGTCTCTGGTCAACGCCGCGATCTGCTGGTGCAAGCCAGCGCCACCCCTGGCACCTATGCCGTCAAGCGCAAAGCCTACAAACAGGGGGCCGAGGTCAATTCCTGGCCCGAAATCACCCTGTTCAATTTGATCGTGGAAGGGGAACCCATGACGATGGCGTTGCCCACCAAGCTGAACCCGCCGACGAAACGGTTGCCCTACATCAAGGATGAGGAAATTATCTACAAGCGCGAGGTAGCCTTCTCCTTTCTCGCCAATACCACCAAGGGCATCTTCCTTTTCACCATCGACAATAAAGTCTTCAAGCCTGGGCGGGTCGATTTCAGCATGGTGCTGGGCACAGCCGAAGAATGGACGATCACCAACAACCCGGACTCGGATCACCCCTTCCACATCCATGTCAACTGGTTTGAAGTCGTGAAAGTGATCGACGCGGCGGGGGTCGAAACAGTGTACGACCCGCCGATCTGGATGGATACCGCCAATATTCCCGCCAATGGCAAGATCGTCGTGCGCATGCGCTTTGAGAATTTCCAGGGCAAGGCTGTCTTCCACTGTCACTTCTTGACCCACGAAGATGAAGGCATGATGTCGGTGATCGAGATTGTGGACGGTTCGCCCAAGACGGCGACCATTACGTCTGCCGGTGGCACCTTTGTTTCCAACGATTATGAGAACCGCGTGCAGGCGCGCTTTCTGAAGGGCAGCGTGCAGACCGATACCGAAGTCACCTATCAATACTTGGCGTCGCCCAATGTGCCGACGGTTAACCCGGCGACCGCGCTGCCCAAAGTGATGGCAGATTACAATACTTTCTTCTCACTCACCGCGAAGCAAGGTGGCCAGACGGTCGGCGAACTCAGCCGCCCTGTCACCATCGAAGTCAAGTATTCGGCGGCGCAGGTGGATGTGCCAATGGCGATGGAGAACATTTACCTATACCGCTACGACGAGGACACGCAAGGCTGGGTTACAGAAGGCGTCAGCCTGATTGCCCGCGCCGGCAACCTGTTGACCTGCTCGACCAAGAAGTTGGGCCAATTTGCGGTGACTGGTGTGATCGGTTCCTGCTTGGACTTTGTCGCACCTGCCGGGGTCGGGCCAGAGGACATTGTGCCGATTCTGGAAAATAAAGACAGCCCCTATGCCTATTTCAAGATACCGTATGACGTTGCACCCGCTGGCGCGCCCGATGGTGTGCTAGACGACATGGATATCAAGATGGTATTGGATGCGCAAGGTCAATTCTGCGCCGAATAGAGAAACATCGGTTTTGTGCTGTTCTAGTGTTCAGATCATGCTGAAGGCCAGAAATTAGACTGTAAATTATGGGGAAAATAATAAAATTGCTAATTCGTGTACTCGGTTTGGTGGTGTTGATCAGTGTTATGGCGGTGTCTGTTGCCTGTCAACCAATTCAACCGGTCGATCCGGCGGCGTCTGACGAATCGGGAGAAACTATGACCTTGACAGGCAAAGCCTTTGAATACCAGGTGGCTGACTACCATCTGCGGGTTACCTTTGAGGCAGAGGATCGCTTGCACTGGGAATATCTGGCCGCGCCGGATGGGCTGACCGGCAAAAATTCCACCGAGGAAATTGAGCGCACGGATGTTCGCCCTGACGTGTTCCTCCTGCGCTGGCTGGAAGACGATGGCACGCAAGTAATCGATGTCTTGGATTGGGGACTGATGACCATGCATGCCAATTTTGTCACGGCCGATGGTCAACGCTTCAGCGCACAAGCGCCGGTCACCTTGGTGGATGAGAAGTAACGATTTCGGCTTTAGTAGAAATTCTAGCCGGAGATTACACAGCGCTTGTTGGTTTCATCCACAAGATTCGTGTAATCCGTGGCAAAGTTTGGATAGGTAGCAAGGAAAAGCAAATGGGACAGAATAGCAATAAAGTCATTCACGACGCGATTATCGTCGGCGGTGGTCATAACGGCCTGGTGTGCGCGGCCTATCTTGCCAAAGCGGGGTTGGATGTTTTGGTGCTGGAGCGGCGACATATGGTCGGCGGCGCGTGTGCCACCGAGGAAATTTTCCCCGGGTATCAGATTTCCACCTGTTCCTATGTGGCCTACATTTTGCAAGATAAAGTCGTCCGCGATCTGGAATTGCGCAAACACGGCTATCAGGTGCATCCGCTGCCCATGAAACGCTTCTTTCCCTATCCCGACGGTCGCTCATTGATCTTTTGGAACGATACCCAACGTACCTGTCGTGAGATTGAAGCGGTCTTCTCGCAAAAAGATGCGACAGGCTATGCCGCGATCCAAGAGTTTTGGTGGCGCGCCGGCAGCCTCTTCAATCGCTACTTTTTGACCGAACCGCCCACGCTGGACGAGTTGAAGGATCATGTGCGCGGCACCGAAGAGGAAGCCTTGTTAGAGCGGCTGCTGCATGGCACATTGACTGAACTGGTCGATGAGCTTTTTGAAAGCGACGCGGTGAAGGCGGCTGTGATCTCGCATGTCATGGCCGGCAAAGGCATGGATGAGCCAGGCGTGCTCTTTGCTTATGCCGCCACCAAACCCAACGCCTTGGTCGATAACAATAATCAGGGCATTGTCGTGGGCGGCATGGGGGGCATTTCGACAGCAATTGCCCGTTCGGCACAATGCGCCGGCGCAAAAATTCGCTGTGGCGCCGACGTGAAACGCATCTTGATCGAAGATGGCCGTGCCTGTGGTGTGGAGCTGATCGACGGCCAAACGATCCACAGCCGCTTGGTGATCTCCAATGCCGATCCCAAGCGCACCTTCCTTGGATTGATCGATGAAGCACAGCTTGCGCCAGCGGTGACCACCGCGGTTCGCAAGCTGGAGAGCAGTCACGCCACGCTCAAGTTTCATGCTGCTGTGCGTGAACTGCCCGACTTCAGCCGCTACCTGGGTGCCAATTTTGATCCAACTCTGATCGCAACGATTGGCCTTGGCCCCACCACAGCTTGGTATCGCCAATCCGTCCAAGATGCGCTAGATGGGCGGATGACCCAATGCCCTGTGATCGATGTGCAGATTCCCACGGTCTATGATCGTACAGTGGCGCCAGCGGACAAGCACATTGTCTCCATGTGGGTGCGCTTTCTGCCGGTCAAACCCAAAGACGCCACCTGGGATGATCTGCGCGAGTCGATTGGCAATCAATTGATCGACCTCTTGACCGACTATGCGCCCAACTTCCGCAGCTCGGTGATCGACTGGCTGATCTATACCCCTGCCGACATCGAACGACGCGTCGGCATCACTGATGGCAACTTCCGTCACACCGACCATATTGCCGGGCAATTGCTGGCCGATCGCTTGTTCTCACGCGGCGGCCATCGCACCCCGATCCGCGATCTGTACATGTGTGGCGCCGGCACCCATCCCGGCGGCGATGTCAGTGGCGCACCGGGTCATAACGCGGCGCATGTCATTCTCGCAGATTGTGTAATTAAAGTGTAGAGGCAAAAGGAATCAATCATGGTCATTACCGAAGTGCTGCTGGGCGGTGCGGCGTTATTTGCCGGGGGACGGTTTGCCGTCCGCAAGCTCCAGCGTCGCCAAGTCAACCAACAAATGCAAGAGGTGTACGCGGAACTGAGTGTGCGCTATCAAACGCTGACCGAGCAAGTTGCCACCCTGTCCGACACGCGACTCGATCAGGTGCGCGCCGCTGCCGAGTTGCTGGACGACCGCTATCAGCAATTTATGATGGAAAAGGTTGATCCGCTCTTTGGCAGCACGCGGCGCGCGCAGTTAGACGAAATTGTCGCCGCCTCGGTCATGCCGAGTACGAACAGCGGCGTAGAGGAAACTTTGGTGATCAGCGACTATGAACGCCACCTGAATCGCTATCTAGCCGCGGCAACTGTCACGCTGGGGACGGCGATTGTGGGCGTCTATTATCCGCCCATCTTGCTCGTCACCCTAGGCACGGCGCTCTACAGTACCAGCCTAATCTTCAGGAATGGCTACAACGCCATCGTGCATGAACGGCGGCTACGTATGGATGTGATGGGGTCGCTCTATTTCATTGGTGCCTATGCCGGTGGGTATTTCATGGCCGGCAGCTTTGGTCTGGTCGCCTTTTATTTGAGCGAAAAACTGGTCCTGATCACCCAAGATCGCTCGCAAAAAAGCTTGATCCAGGTCTTTGCACAACAGCCGCGCACCGTCTGGCAACTAGTGGACGGTGTAGAAGTCGAGGTGCCCTTTGCCTCGGTGAAGGTCGGCGATATCGTAATGTTGCATGCCGGCCAGGTGGTGCCAATTGATGGCACGATTATCGAGGGCATGGCGACGATCGATCAGCATATGTTAACCGGCGAAGCCCAGCCCATAGAGCGCGCCGTCGGTGATCCGGTGCTGACCTCGACGATGATGTTGGGTGGGCGGATTCAAGTGCAGGTCGAGAAGACTGGCGAAGCAACCGTCGCTGCCCAAATTGGCACCATGCTCAACAATACCGCTTCTTATCAGGCCGGGATTGTCTCCAAAGGTGAAGCGATTGCCGACCAATCTGTGCTCCCCAGCATGTTGCTGGCGCTCATTGCATTGCCTTTTGCTGGCTACCAATCGATGGTGACAATTCTGGGCTCGGCAATCGGGCTCAATATCAAAATCACGGCACCAATTGCCATGCTCAACTTCTTGAACCTGGCCGCGCAACACGGCATTCTGATCAAAGATGGTCGCTCGTTGGAGTTGCTGAAGGCAATTGATACCGTGGTCTTTGATAAGACTGGTACCCTGACGCTCGATCAGCCACACGTTACCCAGGTTCACATCTGCGGAGATGTTGACGTCGATCAAGTGCTGCTCTACGCCGCCGCCGCCGAACACCGTCAGACGCATCCGATTGCCCGGGCGATTCTGGCCGCGGCTATGGAGCGCAACCTTTCCATCCCCGAGATTGAACATGCCCATTATGAAATTGGCTATGGGTTGCGCGTGCAACTGGCCGACCGCGTGCTGCGGGTTGGCAGTGATCGCTATATGGGCTTAGAAGAGATTGACATCCCCGACACCGTGCGTGAGGCACAGCAGATCGCACAGGCACAGGGCCATTCGGTGATCATGGTGGCTGTCGATCAGCAACTGGTGGGGGCCATCGAACTCGAACCGACCATTCGCCCAGAAGCGCGCGCGATTGTCCAAGAATTGCGCAATCGCAAAATCGATATCTACATTATCTCTGGCGATCAGGAACAGCCCACACGGAAACTGGCGCAAGAGTTGGGAATTCCGAACTACTTTGCCAACACCTTGCCCGAAAACAAAGCCGACCTGGTGGCGCAACTACAACAACAGGGCCGCGCCGTCTGCTTTGTGGGCGACGGCATCAACGACTCGATTGCGCTGAAAACAGCGAATGTCTCGGTCTCGCTACGCGGCGCATCCACCGCTGCCACCGATACCGCGCAGATCGTGCTCATGGCCCAAAGTTTGCAACAACTACCCTATCTCTATGATCTGGCACAAGAGTTTGATCGCAACATGAAAGCCGGTTTTACCGCGGCGGTGGGCCAGGGCGTGGTTGTGATTACTGGCGCGCTCTTGGGGGTGGTCGGCATTTTTGCCGGCACATTAATCTGGGAGGTTGGGCTGCTAGCCGGCATAGGCGTGGCTATGCTGCCGCTGCGCAAGATGCAGAAAGAGCGGCAGGAAGCCCTGCGTCTTAAGTCGGATAGTCTTGGATCCTAAGTCGCGCCGACTACACGACTACGCGACTACGGACTTGCAGCACTCAAAACGAATTTGGTAATGGAGGACTATTGGCGTGTTTGCTACAAAAAATTTACTCACGTCCCAGGAGGCCCGGCTAACCGGTGCCGTACAGCGGAGCATCCAGGCCGTGAAACTTTGGGTTGATCAGGCGCAGAACACGCTGGAAACCGTTGAACGCGATGTGTTGGATCCATTGCTCGACCGTGCGCTGGAAAGTTGGGGCGATCAGCGCCAACGCCAGCGCCAGCTGCTCAATGGCGAAGTTGCCGTGAGCGTTCTCACCGCAGATGAACGGCAGATCAACCGCGGTCTCTATATTGCCTTGGGTTCCTTGGGGCTGGCGTTGTTTGGCACGCTGATCTTCCCGCCCTTGCGTCTGCTCAGCTTGCCGGGGTTAGTCTATGGCTCCTGGCATTCGTATGAACGCGCCTATCAAGCGCTGACCCAAAAGCGCAAGGTAGATGTTAATCTGCTGACCGCGCTCGTCAACACAGCCTACATCGCCAGCGGCTATCTGATTCTGGGCAACCTCACGACGACCTCCTATTTTGCCAGCTTGAAGTTGTTGGGTGTCGTCAAGGATCGCTTTGAACAGAATTTGCGGACCGCTTTGGCCAACCAGCCACAGTCAGTTTGGTTGCTGGTTGAAGGGATAGAAGTCAAGTTGCACCTGATGCAGCTTCAGATCGGCGATCTGATCGTGGTGCATGCCGGCGAATTGATTGCGGTGGACGGCCTGATTGCCGAAGGCACGGCCACGGTTGATCAACAGGTCCTCACCGGCGAGGCACTGCCGATCGAGAAGCGTGTGGGGGATCGGGTACTCGCCGCCACATTTGTCCTCACCGGCAAACTTGTCATCACCGTGGAGCAGACTAGTAACGAGACAACGGTGGCTAAGATCAGCGAGATTTTGGCACAAACGGTCGATTTCCGCTCGACCCGTGCGTTAAATGTCCAACAGGTGACGGATCGGTTGGTCTTGCCCTTCCTCGCCTTGAGCGCTGTTACCTGGCCCTGGCTAGGGTTTTCTAGCGCTGCCGCCGTGATCGATGCCCATCCGCATCGCCAACTCAATAGCTTTGGCGCGCTGGGCTTGTTGAACTATCTGGTGCTGGCGACCGAGCGCGGGATTCTGATCAAGGATGGTCGCTCGTTGGAACTGTTGAGTAAAGTCGATACGCTGGTCTTCGATAAAACCGGCACATTGACACAAGAGC
>Ga0209591_10005716_pt1 | contig 13880 bp, 11 predicted proteins | sample MAT01_FD_187207 | JGI IMG/M metagenome (GOLD analysis project Ga0209591, IMG submission 187207) | Freshwater microbial communities from Lake Fryxell liftoff mats and glacier meltwater in Antarctica - MAT-01 (SPAdes) (version 2) | ecosystem: Environmental > Aquatic > Freshwater > Ice > Liftoff... | reverse complement strand
CAGAAAAATTCCCAGAGAAATTTGCGGGGTCTTGGTCGCGGCGATGATTTGTCGGAAGGGGAGAACCTTGTCGATCTCCTACTAGGGCAGCAGTTAACTCCAGTGACTCCCTTAGTCGTTTAGCAGCATAGATTGACATGTCACGCGGCACACTAATTCGATCGCGTAAATATCGAAGTGCGAGATCGCTACCCTCTGGCGGTGTACAGGCGTTGTCAGCGATCAAATATGTGAGCGCACAACGTAGAGCTTCATCGATCAGACCATCATCCGCAGGGTTAACTCGGATAATATTAGTGCGGTGCTTGAGCACACGTTGGAGTGCCTCAGCGCGGGAGCTTTGGGGTTCAGCATAAGTTACGTCTGGCAGCCCAGCCCAGGGCCCACGATCGACTTTCTCTTTGTTAATTAGCATCTGAGGTTCGCCATTCTCGTAACATCCACCCATTTGTGGCGGCAAATCGTGAGCATGGGTGTGGAAGTCACTCTGAGTCCCGCAATAAGTCGATCGACTTTCCATTGCATTAAACCAATCGGCAAAGCGTGGGTTAGCTTCCCGTAGCGAGTAGCCTTTGTAGTAGTAAAGACTGGCATTCATCCGTTCGACATAGGGCGTAAAGATCGCATCCGCAGTGCCAAACTGTTCGAGGAAATAAGCCCCAGAGGTTTTCCCCAGAGCCTCTTCAACCATATCCACTCGATTTTGGAAGCGATCTCGGTTTTCCCGATCATCTTTGGCTGAACTCGCAGGACGACATAACCAGTTACACCAAGCCCTGAATAGAATTCGCTCCAGTTGCCTGAGTTGGACGACTCTAGGATCTTCCATGCTCTGAACCAATGGGCCAAAAACCTGCTCAAGCGCGATCAAAATCACATCGCTTTCTGTAATCACGCGCCGATCGAGTTCGATCGCAGGCAGCATACCCGATGGCACTTTGCGTTTGTACCAGCTCTCTTTCTCGCCGTAGCAAAACATTGTCACTTTTTCGATGCGATAGGGGATTTGTTTTTCCTCCAGCCATAGCCAGATTTTCTGACAGTATGGACACCAAGCATGGTGATCGCGGTACAAAGTTACTCGCACATCCGCTTCGGTCTGACCAAATAGGCGCAATCGGGATTGAGCATTGGTCGGCCCATTTATCGGGTCAGATTTAAAGTCGGTGAGTGCTTCGAGTTCTTGCCAGCTAAGAGGTGTAACGATCATGAAGATTAATTTTTACTTAGAGATAGTGGATTTGCTTGAATGATCTCGGTCAAAGAGATCGGGGTATTTGATGAACTTGGGAGATCGACCACGATTAGATATCCTTCGATTTTACCGCCGCCCACAGTTGCCAATTTGGTTAAAATCTCAGGCATATCGGCAGAAGTGAGTCTACCGTTCCGATCGTATGTCTCTAAAGCCGAAAGACATCCAAGTGCAGGATTCCAATTAGCACTACTAGCGATCGATCGATCGGATTTACCTTTAAAGAAATCAGTCGCTTCACCACTGCCATGAATCCGAAATAGCGATCGACCGATTTTGCCCGCCCAGTAACTCTGCTGCATGGGAGCATAATTTTGCCAAGAAGCTGGTAAGAGAGCCTGATAGACTGGCAAACCACCAGTGAATCTACCTTTTTTGCCTGGGATAAAGGCCTTCACTCCAGACTCAAATGGTGCAAAAAGTTTGACTAGAGGAAACTGCCCATAGGCGCGGAACACTCGATCATCTGGTTGTGGAACCGCTCCTTCTATCCGATAAATCCCCTGTGGCGTTTGACCGCGAGTGAAGTTCCAATCTAAATTATGGATTGACTGTAACAGTAAAGGCACTGACCAAGGCTTAGCGTCTTGTTGGACAAAATTGCCATTCCGATCTTTCAGCATGGCTAAGCACAGCAGTTCACGATTAGGGCGACAGAAGACATAGAGGTGCGGTTGCTTTGGCGCAACTTGCCAGCTCAACAAATCTTCGATCGAAGGGATAGGCGTAGGATTATATAGTTCCGAGACATTACGGATTGTTGTGTAGAGAGAGGTATTTCTTGACCAGTTTGGGAACCGTTGCTGTACGCGCTGCACAAGTTGCTGAGTTTGAGGTTGAGATATCCCAGATCTCGCCAGAGTTGATAATGAGATTGATACCCATTCAGGATCGGAGCTATAGTTGATGATCGATCGAAACTTTTGACCGACACTAGCATAGACCGATGGATTACTGAGATAGAGCTGCGTTCCCACCTGCATCGCCGCATCAATCACACTTTTTTGAGGATCGGATAATTTCGGCGCAGTTGCCAATAGCAGAATGCCATCCAAGGCACGAGCCACATAATCTTCTTGGGGGTTTAATATCCCTGTCGTCCAGAGCATATTCTTCCAGTATCGTTGATTCCGATCTGTGACAGGATAGCGTCTCAGATCGTAATTCTCAGGTTGAAGTTGCTGAATCTGATTCTGTAATTGGGTTGCCCTTGCTGTTGCCGTGGCTTTGGGCTGATATGAAGTGATGTCGATCGATGACATTCGATCTGGTGCTGGAGCTAAAACTTGGGCATGAACTGATTGATATGGGAGGATTACTGTAGATCCCAAAAGACAGCTTAAAGCTAAGTTTTTGATCGTGAACTTTGACACAAGATTTTAAGATAATTTAACGAAATTAAATGGAGCCGTAAAGTTGTTATATCGAATCCGCAAACGCTGCTCAAATTTGAGATCGAGTGCTTCCACAGCCTCGGCGAACTCAGGTTCGCGCTGCCAATCGATCAAAAATGCCGCGTTATAAAGCATATTCTCGGTGAGCAGTTCTCCTTCAACATACTCATGGCTAAACGGCTGAAGTGTATTTAAGAAGGTATCAATAATGTGCTGACGGCGATCTTCTAGAGCCGATTCTAGACCTTGACCAATGGCGATCGCCTCATCTAGACTTAAAGTTTTTCCCATTAAAGCTGCTCTTCTTTGCAGGAGATCCTGATTCTCAGCTAAAGCCAGATTTAGTTCGGCATCTCGCTCCCAAAATAGTTTAATCCCAACTTCACGCTTTCCAACTAATTTACTTAAGAGAGCTTGGAGTGATTCCTGATGTCCCTCAAACAGGTCTTTTTGCACCTCCTCCCAATCCTCAACCACCAATCCAAATTGCAACGGTAGAGGCACACATCGATCGATATCCACTGATTTCATTACAGCTTCAATCACGGTTTCATGCGTTAGGAGATGGGCGCGACTGGCGAGATATCGGGCTTGCTGCGCTTCACTGTAAACCACCGTAAAAGGGGGGATTTCATGAAACTGGACGGGCTGCTGATTCATCCCTAACAAGTCGAGATCGACTAGTTCAGCAGTATTGAGAATGGCATAGAGATATAAACTCATCTAATTTTTGGGGCGATTTAAGCTTTAGCTAGAGATTTTAACGGGATAGTGGCTCGATCGATCGATTTACCTTTAGTATCGATCGCCTTAGTCTCAATTCGATCGTCCCACACTTCAAATGCCACAAAACTCCGCTCCGCCGCAGAAAAAGCAGTTTCAGGAATCTTACCCACAGGACGTGTATGAGAACCAGCCCCATGCACGATATAGGTTGTGCCTTTAATCGGAATCGTGCGTTCATAGTCGTGATCGTGACCGCAGAGATAAAGTTGAACGTTATGCTTGACAAATATCGGAGTCAAATCCTCAATGAACGCCTGATTATTGCCGTAGTGACCAGAGGAATAGATCGGATGATGCCCAAACACGATTTTCCAAGGAGCATCACTCTCAGCAAGCGATTTATCCAACCAAGCAAGCTGTGCCTTCCAAGGGCTATTGACGTTGGTATCGATCCCGAAAAACTGGACAAGGCCTTCGCGAAATGTGTAGTAACGGCTAGGCATATTAAATCCTTTGTAACGAATTTGGTCTTCGCCATTCCCCGTGCGAATATCATGATTACCAAGAATTGCTCTAAATTTCACGCCATTCTTTAAAAGCTTGGCATAAGGCTCTTCAAATACCGCTTTGACTTTTTCAATCTCACCGTCGTTGTAGATATTATCCCCCGCTAGGATTACCAGTGGAAAAGGTTTTTGCTTGAAGTAGTCATTCATTGAGTCGGCAACAGCATATTGCCCCCAATCGCCTGTACCCGTGTCTGCGATTCCCACAAACCGTAAAGATGGCTTAGAGCCAGCACTAATCACCGAAGATTCAGCTTGGGCTGAGTACGCTGAAGTTGGGGTAGAAGTCTGGCTGGGATTAACTGTCGTCGCTTCGATCGATTTCCCCGATCCCAATTTGGCAAAAACTCCGCCCGCCAAAGCTGCTCCAGCTCCAATACCTAAACTAATTAAAAGCTTTCGTCTGCCTAAACTCATGGTTAATTTTCTCAGTCAAAGATTACAACACGTTAAGATTATACAAGTAAAGTTAAAAGTCAAAGATTCAACACATGCGTGCAGTAATTATCGGGTCAGGATTAGCGGGAATGACGACCGCCGTTGAGCTATGCGATCGAGGCTATGAAGTCGAAATTTTTGAGTCGCGCCCCTTTGTCGGTGGCAAAGTTGGCAGTTGGCTAGATCCTGACGGCAATCATATCGAAATGGGGCTGCACGTCTTTTTTGGTTGCTACTACAACTTATTTGGGCTAATGGCAAAAGTCGGCGCGATCGAACATCTGCTGCTCAAAGAACACACCCATACTTTTATCAATGTTGGTGGCAGAACTGGTGAACTGGATTTTCGCGGCTTTGGTGGTGCGCCATTTCACGGACTTAAAGCATTTTTCACCACTAGCCAGCTTTCACCCGTTGATAAACTCCAAAATGCGATCGCCCTCGGTACGAGTCCAATAGTCCGAGCCTTGGTCGATCCTGAAGGCGCAATGAGGATGATTCGCAAACTCGATAAGATTAGTTTTGCCGATTGGTTCCGCTCTCATGGTGGTTCGCAAAATAGTATTGACACGATGTGGGATGCGATCGCCTATGGTTTGGGATTTATCGACTGCGAGAATATCTCAGCGCGTTGTATGCTGACGATCTTTCAGTTTTTTGCCACAAAGACCGAAGCCTCGGTGTTGAGAATGCTAGAAGGCTCACCCGATGAATTTTTACATCAACCGATTGTGAATTATATTGAGAGTCATGGCGGTAAAATCCATTTGCGCCGAGGTGTAAGAGAAATTCTATTTGAGGGTGATCGGGATGATACGCGAGTCACAGGCTTGATTGTCGGTAAAGGCGAAGAAGAGGAAATCGTCACGGCTGATGTTTATGTTTGTGCTGTAGATATCCCAGGCGTAAAAAGAATCATCCCCGCGAAGTGGAGGCAGTGGTCACTATTCGACAACATCTATCAACTCGATGCCGTGCCAGTTGTGACTGTACAATTGCGGTTTGATGGTTGGGTGACAGATCTTGATAATCTGCTCTATGCCGTGGGTGTGGACTTCTCAACCTTTGCCGATCTAGCGATTACCAGTCCAACCCATTACAAAAAAGATGGAGAAGGTTCGCTTTTGCAACTAGTGCTCACACCTGGCGATCCATTTGTAGCAGAGAGTAACGAATCGATCGTGGCGCATACACTGAAGCAAGTGCATGACATCCTCCCTTCTTCCCGCACAATGAATGTGATCTGGTCGAGTGTGGTGAAGTTGGCTCAGTCGCTCTATCGCGAAGCCCCTGGAATGGATGTCTATCGCCCTAGCCAATCTACGCCGATCGATAATTTCTTCCTCGCAGGTAGTTACACGATGCAAGACTACATCGACAGTATGGAAGGCGCAACGCTCTCTGGTAAGCAATGTGCGGCTTCGATCGCGGCAAAATCTAAGTAGAGATAATTGAGTCATGACAAGGAGCTTAGTCTAAATATTATGAGCATTACTGCAACCATCTATCCTTACATTTCTTTTGATCCTTCGATCGCTGGAGGGAGTCCAATTATTTCGGGTACACGAGTTAGTGTGCGTAGCATTGCAGGCTATTATCAATTGGGTATGAGCGTAGATGAAATTTTGAGTTCACTTTCCCACCTGCGACCTTCACAAGTTCATTCTGCACTAGCATATTACTTCGACCATCAAGAAGAAGTAGAAAAAGATTTGGCAGAATCCTCAGATCTGGAATATTGGAAGAGTCAGGCTAGAGTGCATCCAAAAGCAGCAAGCCTGTCATGACGAAAGTCAAATTGCTCTTGGACGAGGACGTGCATTTCGATCTTGCTTCAGCATTACGCAAGCGTGGCTATGATGCAATCCATATACAGGAAATGGATCGAAAAGGCTATAGCGATCTCGATCAGTTAGAGTATGCAACCTCACAGCAACGCTGCTTGTTCAGCTTCAACGTAAGAGATTTTGTTTTGTTGCACAATAACTATGTGTCAACTGAGCAAGAGCATTTTGGAATTATTGTAGCGAGGCATTTACCAATTGGAGAGACCTTACGAAGATTACTTGCCTTGTTGCAGAAAAATTCGTCAGAATCGATAAAAAACACTCTGGAATTCTTGTCGTAATACATCATTAAGACTAAAGGAGATAAACGATGACCCTCAAAGAAATGTTAATTCAAGAACTAGATAACGTATCTGACCCAGTGATTGTTGAGGTGATTGACTTCTTCCAGTTTCTCAATACCAAACAAAAACAAGAGCAAGAAGACTTCCAAGATGCTTGTGCAGCTCTAGAAGATGTCACCACTGAGGGCACAATAGATTGAAAAGATCTCAAAGTAGAAGTCGGGTTATGACTTACCATATCGAATTTGTCAAAAAGGCTGCCAAGTAGTTCAAAGTATTATCTTAAAGTTGCGAATTTCCATTTTATTACTTGTTTATTACTTTTATTACTTGTAAAATAACTATAACCTTGACTAAAAAGCACATTAAATTTTACTCGCACCCTATCCTCTTTGCCTTATCGAGAATGCTGCAAGCTCTTAGTTAAGAATCGTTCTAATCAGTATTGTTTCAATTAGAATTAAGTAAACACTATAACTACCACATGAAAGCTACTGAAGCCAATTTACTAGCATTTATCAAGAAATCTCCTCAGTTCATGATCCCAATCTATCAGCGTACTTACTCATGGACTGAGAAAGAATGTCGGCAAATGTGGGATGACATATGGCGTTCAGGTTCAGATGATACTATTTCTGCTCACTTTGTTGGCTCAATTGTCTATATCGAAAAGGGAATATATCACGTTACTAGCCAGTCTCAACTTCTCGTAATTGATGGACAGCAGCGCTTAACAACGGTTACATTGCTAATTACGGCTCTAGCTAATGCTCTCGGTGACACTGAACTGATGGATGGATTCTCGCGACGCAAATTACGCAATTACTACTTATTAAATCCAGAAGAATCTGGCGAGATGCATTTCAAGCTCATTCTCTCGCAGACTGACAAAGAATCACTCATAAATATTCTTGAAGATAGCGATCAACAAAGGCAACATTCTCTTAGTGTAGTCAAAAATTTTAATTTGTTTGAGTCCTTAATTAATGATTGTCATGACAACCTCGAAACGTTATGTAAAGGACTGTCAAAACTGGTAGTTGTAGATATTGCTCTCAATCGCGATCAAGACAATCCACAGCTTATTTTTGAGAGCATGAACTCTACTGGGCGTGAACTCAGTCAGGCGGATCTGATTCGCAACTACATTTTGATGGGATTAGAGCCAGATCTACAAACTCGCCTTTATGAAAAGTATTGGCGACCAATGGAAGTGGAATTTGGACAAGAGGCTTATAGCATCCATTTTGATGGATTCATGCGACATTACCTAACTGTAAAAACGGGTAGTATTCCAAACTTGGGAGGTGTGTATGAGGTATTTAAAGAATATTCGCGATCGCAAAAAGTCTCACAAGAAGGCGTAGAGACTCTTGTAAAGGAAATTCGTACTTTTGCGAATTATTTTTGTGCGATGGCGATCGGCGCTGAGCAAGATCAAGATCTTAAGGTTGCCTTTCAAGATTTACGCGAATTAAAGGTCGATGTTACCTACCCTTTGCTATTGGAGTTATATCACGACTATATTTTAGAGATATTATCAAAGGAAGATTTTTTGATTGCAATACGAACTATTGAGTCCTATGTTTTTCGTCGGGCAATCTGCGCTATTCCAAGTAATTCTATGAACAAAACCTTTGCTACGCTCTCAAAGGCTCTCAAAAAAGATCGTTATCTGGAAAGCATTCAAGCTTACTTGCTGTTGTTGCCATCTTATCGGAGATTCCCAAATGATGATGAATTTAAACGAGATATTCAAACGAAAGATCTTTACAAATTCCGTAGCCGTAGTTATTCGCTGCGCCGACTAGAAAATCATGGACGTAAGGAGAGAGTATCAATAGGCGAATATACGATTGAACACATCATGCCTCAGAACGAGAACCTCTCAGCAGCATGGAAAACATCATTAGGATTGGAATGGAAACGTATTCATCAAACTTATTTGCACACTCTCGGCAATCTGACTCTTAGCGGGTATAATTCTGAATATAGCGATAAAGTGTTTTCAGAAAAACGTGATACGGAAAAAGGATTTAAAGAAAGTCCACTCAATTTAAATCAAGGTTTAAGCCAAGTTAAGGAATGGAATGAGGAGGCTATTCGCTATCGCGCCGTTCACCTCGCTAATCTTGCACTTGATGTATGGTTTATGCCTAAACTATCAAATAAAGTCCTTGATTCCTATAACACTAAGCCCGATACATTGGGCTATAGTATTAATGACCACCCACATCTTTTAACAAAAAAGAATCGAGAATTATTTGAGGCATTCCGTAAAGAAGTTCTTACTCTTGATCCTTGTGTAACAGAAGAGTTCTTTAAATTATATGTAGCTTACAAAGCTGAAACCAATTTTGTGGATATTGTTCCACAGGCTAATCGCTTACGACTTTCACTCAACATGTCATTTTCTGAAATCAATGATCCTAAAGATATGTGTAAAGACGTTACAAAATTAGGTCGTTGGGGCAATGGTGATGTCGAGATTGGACTCTCATCACTTAATCAGATTCCTTATGTCATTGGACTGGTAAGACAGTCACTTGAAAAGCAGATGGGTAATGCAAATTAAAATAATCTAAAAATCGTCATTATGGCGATTAAGTTTGACTAACAACTAGAATTCCTTAACTTAACCAGAGATTTTTGCAACACATTAGGCTTAATCCTTAGCCAAACTTGATTGCGGTTATCCTCAGTATAGACAACCACAAGCGAACCAATCTCAGTATACGTTGTATCACCAAGATCGCTTAACCAAAGAGAGCAAGCAATTCGTCAGGAAATTGCGGCTCAGTTGTACCCTCAAAAAATATTTACCTTTGGGCAAGCTCGTCACCTAGCAAACCTCTCTGTATGGGAATTTCAGGAATTTTTGGGTCAAAAGCAAATATCTCGCCACTATGACGAAGAAGATTTAGCTCAGGATATCGCTACTATTCAATCACCTAAAGGGTCAGATTCCCAGCCCATTGGGGCGTTGTCATTGATAAGAAAAATTGGAATTTGATACCCTGTCCGCTTGCGGACGGGGTCTTTCAATCAAAAATAACTGTTGCAATCGCTAGGGTTGACTTCCGAACAAACATCCTTGAAGCCTTCGATCGTTCCCAAGAAAACGTTATCGTATTTTATTTAATGGAAACAGAAAGCTTGAAAGTCGCGCCGCCTCTGATTGTACCTACAACATTAAAACCTTTTTAGATATCCGCGTCAGGTGAGTAACTAATTACCACATTCCTTTGCACTTCAGTATTTAAACTCGCCAAGGGAAACTTGTGGTTCAAATTTTCGATTTCAGCATATTCCTGATAACCTAAATTTTGTAACAATAACTTTAAGCTCTCTCCAGATGTGTTTGAAGCTTTTAAGGTGCCAGGATGAATTTCGATGATTAGGGTTGGTTTCAGCTCTGCAATCATCTTTGCAGCTCCCAACAAAAAAGCGGTTTCGCTGCCTTCAATATCAAGTTTAAGCAAAGTTCTGCCTGTAAAACTTTGCCACATCACTAAATCATCAAATCGCTTAATCGGAACAGTAATTGCATTAAATTGCGCCGTAGCTGAATGTGCGGCAAATATTCCCGCCGAGCCAGATGTGCCGATTGGAATTAAGAACTCAACTTCACCTTCAACATTGCCAACTGCCACAGGATAGACCGTGAAATCACCAACAGCATTAATTAAAAGTGACTTCTCAAGAATTTTGGCAAGGTGGGGTTGTGCTTCCACGGCAATAACTCGACCATTCTTTCCCACTAATTTGCTGGCAGCGATCGCAAAACTGCCATGATTCGAGCCAATATCAATAAAAGTATCGCCTGCTGATAGAAATTGAGAAAGGATTTGCAGATCGGATTCAGGACTGGTTAACTCATTTATGACTTGAAAGAATCTGGCATCGAAGCGATCGACAAATATTTCACAATTAGGTAGATTAAATTTGAGTTCGCGATCGCCAGAATTTCTCTCTAGATAATTAGCCAGAAATTGAAATAACGCTCTACCTCCTTTCAAATATGTCTGTCCAGTGAGCTTGAAATACCAATAGGCATAGTTCCTAAAGATTTGGTAGCTTAATGGCAATTGATTACCCAAGGAAGGTTCAAAAATCCACTGCAAAACGGGGAGATTATAGATCCAAGCGTCGGGTGGTTCGGGCTTCTTTTTTGAATGCTTTTTTGAAGAGATGGGAGCAGAATTTGATTGATGCATTTGATTCTGATTAAATTATAAGAGATCTGCAAGGGAATAATGACCCAACTAAATGTCAAAATAGGGTTGCGCCTTAATTTGGGATTGACTGTTTCTTGACATTCTCTAAAGTGGAATTAATGAGAACCTCAAACCATCTATTTAGGCGGTCGCCATAGGCAGAAAGAGAATATTCAGTTATGGCATGATTTCGACAATCTTGGCGGTCAATTTTATGAATTTGCGCCACAGCACTCACCAAACCTTCAACCGAATCAGGTTCAACTAGGAATCCAGTAATTCCGTCACGGATAATTTCGGCGGGGCCACCTCGGCGATATGCGATCACGGGTACGCCACAGGCTAAAGCTTCAATTACGACATTCCCAAAAGCTTCGATCCAACGCGGCGTTACCAGCAGGGCCTTACTTTGGCAAAGTTCTTGCTGTAATTCAGTTGTATCTAAAAAACCACGGTAGTTAATCACTGCATCAGGAAATCTTTGTTGCAGCAGTTGCCAATATTCTTGGTCTTGGAGAATACCGTAAACGCGCAGTTCCAGCCCAGTTAATTGCGAAACTGCGATCGCATCTTCTATGGCTTTTTCTGGGGAAATTCTACCAACCCATGCTAGGTAATCTTGAGGTCGAGCACAAAAACTATAAAGTTCGAGATCGAGAGCATTACCGACGATCCGAGCATTGGATAAACCAAAGGTTTCAGCTTGAACTTGGGTATGAAAGCTAAGTGACTGGGGTGAGGTTTGAGCAACTTGGGAGATCGCTAGATCCATCGTATCGGTCAAAGAACTCATACTAACCAAATGGGCAAGGGGAGTCTGAAAAAATGGCGTAAGGTAAAACGGCAGCCAATCGTAAGCAAAATTCACAACGACATCATACTCACTCTGTAATTCTCTTGCCCTGTACCAAAGATTAGCCAACACCGAATTTTTGGGTAAGCACATTGGCTCAGTTCGGTTGAGAAATTGCATGGAAGTCTGCAACTGCCCAGAAACGGTTTGGAGTTCGATATTACTTGAATTATTTGGTAATATCGAATTCTCTGGTGCTAGAACTGTTGCCCTGTGCCCTTTTAACTGCAAGGACAGAGCCATATTTTTTAGGCTTAATTCTACCCCACCACCAAAGCCTGAACCCAAAGGGGCAACAGGCGTGGAAACCAATAAAATGCGCCAAGATTTCAAACTAATTGCACTCATGGGTTGCTCTGGATCTGCGATCGAATAATCATATTTTTAAGAGCAATTTTTACAGCTTTTAGTACTTCGATCGCAACATTGATACCAAAAGTAATGTTTCTATACAGCCCTTGGACTGAAATAAACCCCAAGGAGGTTTTGAAAAGGCTTGCTACACAGGCTTTTTTAAAACTCCCTCGCACCCCTTTTGCCAGTAAAAGGCGGTAGGATGATTAGAAAATTAATCCTCATTTTCAATACTTTATGATTTCTCAAGGCGTTGTCTATTGTCTCACTGATAGTGAAGCTTATTTGGAGGCAGTCTTGATTAGTTCATTAACCCTTAGAAGTTTTGAGCCTGATTTACCGATCGCCATAATTTCTAATCTTGCCCGTATTGAAAGTCTTGACCTCAAACCCTACAATATTTCTAGCCGATACCTCACAGCTCAGGAATTACCTGTGAATAATACTTTTGTTTCAAGATATCTAAAAACTCATCTGATTGAATTGAGTCCATTTACCGAAACCCTGTTTTTAGATGCGGATATTCTTCCCTGTGCGGCGATTAACGATCTTTGGCATTACTTAAAAACGGCGGTGATCGCCATGGTAAAAGATCGACTACCCCTAGTGGAAATGTGCGATCATATTTCCCCAGAAGAGAAGTCCTATACGCTTGAGCAGATCCCCCCGCATTCCATTCAGTACAATAGTGGCGTAATGCTGTGGCGAAATAATCGATCGATGCAAGAATTATTTGCCCAGTGGCAAAGTGAATGGAATATCTATCAGAAACAAGATCAACTAGCCCTAGTTCGAGCATTACATCACTGTCATATTTCAGTCGCAGAGATTCCCCAATTCTATAATGTCTCGCCAATTGATTCGATCGAATTGATTGAGGCAGGTCAAAAAATTCAACTCTTGCATTGTTGGGGTGGAATGGTCGCTTCAGGAGAGTTTCGAGATATTGCCCAATCCCGCTATCCCCAAATTGTCGAGCAAGTTGATTTTCTGTTACGCTCCTCCCCTAAAAGAGTACCCCACATCTAAAACGGTCTATTCTGCCAACTCTATAGGAATTTCTGAAATTCCTTGGACAAAAGCAAATATCTCACCACTATCCTGAATACTTACTTGAAGTCAACCACAACTGCTTTGAAGCCCGAATCTGCTAGTAATTTGACTTTGGCATTAGCAACATCTCGATCTCCAAATACTCCCACCTGCACGACAGTTTTGCCTCGATATTTTAAGGTAAAAGCATCAGGAGAGACGCGGCGTACTTCTTGGGTGTTGACCTTACCGCTCACGGGCACGATCACACGGTAGCGCAAGGAAGATGGTGGCAGAGAACTGGAGATAGTTCTTGATTGCGATCGAGAAGTAGGTTCAGTCACAATTGGAGTCGATCGAGAGTTTGAGATCGGCATGTTAGGTGGTGGAAGTGCCACAGGTTGACTACTCGCTACAGGACGGTTAGGAGATTGATTGGGGCGGTTGGGCAGTTTCGATCCTGATGTTGGCGATTCTTTTTGGATGATCACACTGCTGAGAGGAGGTAAAGCTCTAGGCGGTTGTGATGGAGTGATCGTGGAAGGAGTAGGAATATTTTGGATTGGTGTTTGAGATGGAGCGGCAATAATGATTGATTGATTTGGGCTAGAAGCTTGAGGTGGCGTTGCGATAGCTATACTTTGAGTTGGATTTTGGGCTGGAACTGTGAGCAGAGTGGAACGTTGAGAGACTGGGATTTGAGAGATTGCTTGCGTGGGAGGTTTAAAAGAAATCACAGAGGTATCTAATTTGCCAGTAACACGGCTGAGGTTGATTTCATTCCCTGCGGCAATCAGGGCTACACCTGAAACATTATTGATATCTCGTTGTTTATTCGATCGAAATACATTCCGACCTGGGCTTTGCTGTGTACCGAGATCGGGAGTCGGTTGTCCCGCTCTATCCTTCAGCAC
>Ga0209591_10005712_pt1 | contig 13884 bp, 9 predicted proteins | sample MAT01_FD_187207 | JGI IMG/M metagenome (GOLD analysis project Ga0209591, IMG submission 187207) | Freshwater microbial communities from Lake Fryxell liftoff mats and glacier meltwater in Antarctica - MAT-01 (SPAdes) (version 2) | ecosystem: Environmental > Aquatic > Freshwater > Ice > Liftoff... | reverse complement strand
GTTTCCTGATATCTAGTTGAAAGAAAAAGCGGCAGGCGACTGCCGCTTTTTTATTGGTTATTGGTTATTGGTTATTGGTTATACTAACAACTAACTACTAACCACAGCCAACAGCCAACAGTTAACCGTCAACAGTCAACAGTTAACCGTCAACAAATTAGGAATTTTGGCGGCAAATCCCAAATACCGAGGTGTAGCCGTGCAGAAAAGTGCTTCCGCCGACGGGGCCGATTTCACCATTGCAGAAAAAGCCACTCAGGGGAATGTTGTTGAGGTATCTGGCGAATAGTCTGGAGTCAAAGTTGGGCTCGCCATAAAGCCCTTCACCGCGCCCTAGACAAGAGAATATCAAAGCACCAGCACTGGATGTACCCCTGTCCTCGGCCGATCGCTGATAACGTTCCAGCAACATCTCTAGATCTTCTGCGGAGGTGCGGGCATCCCGTAGGTGAAATTGGATGCGCTGTCCCAGACGGACTCGATCGCCGATCGCAATCGCTCCCACTTTTGGATCCACTCCCAACAAATTTCGGACCAAAAAATCTCCAGGCTCTAGTAAAACCTTGAATTCATCGCTGACTACCCCCACAAAAAGCGAGTGTTGGGCTAATTCTCGGTCTTCTTCGCTCAAAGTTTGTACCAACTCTCGCAAAGCTTCTAAGGGCGATCGCTCAGTCGTCTCAAACCCTGAATCATCGGTTTGTTCTGCAATTTTGAGCAAAATATTGCGCTCACCTTCTGTCACTCGATACGGACGACCGATCGGTCTACAACCTTGAGCGACGATCGTTTCCAAAACTATATTGCCACTCAAAGCCACCCCTACCGTCCCTTCTCCATAAAGCTGATAGTTGCAGAACAGCGCCACACCCCTAGTACCATCCCCGCCAGCCAGTCCCCCTACCTTCGGCGCGCCGGGGTAGGCATAATCGAGCCCTTGCAAAAGGTCGTTAATTTTTGACGAAAAGGGATCGGCTAAAATGATGAACTGCGGTTCCTCCTGGGCCGGCACACCCAACAAATCCACCCAAGTGTCAGGGGGACTATCCAAGTCCGGTAGTTCTTCTGCTTCGACGTGAAAAGTTCTTACAGTTACTCCGGGCAAGCGTGCCAGACTCAAACTTATGGCTGGAGAACCCTCTACTTCTTCCGTCATGCCTCGCCGATTCGTACCGATGACTCCCCCCGCGCCGCAGCCAATCAGAGCCGGAATTGGTAGTAATTCTTTGAGTAAAGGCATCAGCCGAGAATACTCGCTGGCAAAGGCAGAAGAGATAAATATCAGCCCCAAATCTGCGGGACCTTCTAAGAGGCGATCGGCTTGTTCTATAACTTCTCTGAGGGCGGACTCCAAAGAAGGACGGGTTGATAAAGCGCTGACCCACTGCATTTCGTTTTGATCATACATCTGACAAAATTCTCTATAAAAACTATCTTCTACATTAGGCTAACCTGCATCGGCTTCCCGCAGGACGGCCACTTCTTTTGCGATCGATGAACTGTTTTTGTGTTAACATAAGTTAACATTGCCATAAAATGAATCAGTTTGCTGTCAACTGTGCGATCGCCCAAATCTTAAAAGATCAAGCTTGATACAGTTTGACATGACAATTCCATGTAATGTTTTGATCAAAAGTATCGACATATTAGGTGAATATGACAACAACACCCGCGGGCAACATCCAAGAAAAAATTGAAGAAGAACTCGAAAACGCTCGTACCGTCTGCGACATAAGTGGCAGTACATCTGGCGAGTGTGCCGCAGCCTGGGACGCAGTTGAAGAACTTCAAGCAGAAGCTTCCCACCAAAAGCAAGTTAAACCCAAGAATTCCTTTGAAAAATATTGCGACGACAACCCTGACGCTGCTGAGTGCCGCATCTACGACGAATGAAGCAGCAATTCAGAGGTTGAGCTAAAATGTGAGGGCAAAATTTGCCCTCTATCCTCTTTTTTGTATCTTTAAAACTATGCAGCCTACGTCTGCCCCAAGTGAAGCAGCAACTGGAACATAATAAAGATGTCCCAGTTGCTGCTTTTTTGGCTTTTTTGTAGTAAGATTTTCCACAAATAAGTGAGTATATTTTCCCGAAGATGTTAAGTCTTTTATTGGCAGCCACCGGGCCTTGGTTTCAACCCCTAGTGTGGATGGATTACCGCTTGTCGGTGTTATTAACGGTTTCGATACCCCTGGTAGTGCTGATTTGGGCTGTTGTTAACAAAGCTGATGCGATCGCCCGTTTGTTGATGATCTATTGGCGAGTGGCGAGTTTGCTGACAATTACACTTTACCTGATGATGGCTGCGCTACCCGTGGGCTTTGTGTCATCGCCGATAGCCAGAGCTTTGATTCCTGCTTGTCTGTGGTTTTGGGCGGATTTGAACGAAGAAATTGCCGATCGGCCCCAGTCGCCTCTGAAGCTGGCTTTTACTGCTTGGCGATGGGCGATTACTGTTTACAGCGGATTAGGTGCGATCGCTCAAATTCCCTTCTTAACTTGTGCTTTCAAATCTCAAAATCAGGTCATTGACGAACCATTTTGTCGCATTTGGCTTGACCCGCCTTGGCTTTACAAACAGATGTTTCACTCTACCACCAACCCAACCTTCTTGGGCTTTCTAGCTATGGCAGCTTTAGGAATCTATGTAGTTTACTTATCCTATTTTGTGCTAATTAGACTAGGTAAACAAGGGCGATCGGCTACTGGCCAGTAAATTACTTTTAAGCAAGGAACTGCATTCTAAGTTGTTGAGCATTAAAATTTAACATTCGGGCGGGTTTTCCTGCCCACCCCACAAAAGTTATCCTAACTGGGATTGTTTAAATTAGATGCGCGACAGCTTACGAAATCAAAGCTAAAGTCTGAAACTAACTAATTGCATAGCATTGCAAGTTACTAAACAATCTCACAACTCACAAAAAACGGCGTATAACAATAAAAATTTCAAACACGAGGGCTGAGGAGATGAACGGTGTGCGCCCTATTTCTCTGTCAAAGCTTCCACTCCCACCCACCCATCAGGGGCTCCATACATTCGATACTTGCGAGAGCGTTTGAAATATAGCATTGCTACCTTGTCTTCAGGATTAATGTGTAAAATGTTCTGAAATATTTTTTGTGCTAAAACAAATTTTTGTTGGTAGTAAAAATTCAAACCTTCTTGAAAAACCTCCGCAGTTTGCTGCTTGAGCGCAATACTCTGCTCTGTTTCGGTATCGTAAATTTCAAACACCGACACAGCAGTTATTTTCCCTTGGACTTTAACTCGATCGACAAATCTGTACTTATATTGTTCGCGATCGTTCAAACGATAGATAATTGTATCACTCACTAAAATCCCTGAACCGTAAACCTTAGTCAACCCTTCCAAACGAGAGGCGAGATTCACCGCATCAGCAATCACCGTACTTTCCATCCGTTCTCGCTCACCAATTGTACCCAACATTAAATTCCCAACGTGCAAACCGATGCCGATCGCAATAGGAGGTAATCCATTTTCTTGTCGCTCTTGGTTGTAAATATTAACTTCCTTTTGCATATCAATTGCTGCTCGAACCCCATCATCAGGAAAAGTAGGAAATAGTGCCATTACTGCATCACCAATATATTTGTCAATAAAGCCATGATTGTTTCTAATTGCAGGGCTGACTTTACCCAAATAAGTATTAATAAAAGCAAAGTTTTCTGGCGGTGTCATCTGTTCGGAAAGTGCCGTAAATGAGCGAATATCAGCAAACAAGACCGTCATATTCTTTTCTTGGTTATCGCCTAGCTTGACTTCAATAATGCTAGACTTTTCCAGTAAATTTAAAAAATCGTGAGGGACAAATCTGCCGTAGGCTGCATTCAGTTTTGCCAGACGAATTTGCGTATTAATTCTCGATAACAATTCCTTTTTAATAAAAGGTTTAGTTACATAATCATTAGCTTCTAAGTTAAAAGCTTCTACCAAATCTGAGGTCTGATTTTTTGCAGTCAGCATCAAAATCGGTAGTTCTAAAGGCGAGTATTTTTTGCGAACTTCTCGACACACTTCATAACCAGTCATCCTAGGCATCATTACATCGAGTAACATTAAGTCTGGCTTAAATCCCTGTTCAATCAAAGTTAATGCTTCCAACCCATTGCTGGCTTGAGTTATGGCATAATTTTCGCTGTAAAGACTGTTAATTAATACCTGAATATTAATTGGCTCATCATCGACGATTAAGACTTTAATTTTATCATTTTCCAGTGTTTTTTGACAGGCAGGTGACAGAGAAGGTATGATATATGGTTGGGTTGTAATGTGACGACTGCTAAAATTGCGATCGTTCTCAGCGACAAGTGGATATTTCCCATTCATTTCTGGTTGATCTTCCGATACTGGCAAAGTAAAGGTAAATTGAGAACCAACTCCCACAGTTGAAGATACCCGAATTTGACCTCCGTGCAATTCAACTAATTGCTTTGCTACCGCCAAACCTAAACCCGTGCCGCCAAATTCCCTAGCAGTAGAACCGTCAGCTTGTTCAAAGGATTCAAAAATTCGCTCTAATTTCTCTACGGCGATACCAATACCAGTATCGGATACAGTAATCGCCAATTGAGAACTAGGCATTGATGATTGTTCGTTGCCAATTAACAATTCTGCTGAAATTTCAATAATACCGCTTTCACTAAATTTAATCGCATTACCAATTAAATTGTAAAGTATTTGCTCTAAACGATTTTCATCGGCTGCTACTGGCGGCAATTCTGGACTAATTGAATTGAGTAACTGCAAGTCTTTTTTGCCTACCAATGGCTTAGATAAAGTCAGAATTATGTAGACAATTTCCCGGATTCCAACTGGTTTAATTTGCAGTTCTAGACTTTTATGTTTAAGTTGAGAAAAATCAAGGATATCGTTAATTAAAGATGAAAGTCTTTTGCCAGATGATGAAATTAAAGCTAAATTCATATTAGTTGTTTCTGGCAATTGTCCAGTCGCACCGTCTATTAGAGATTCTGCAATACCAATAATCCCGTTCAGGGGAGTGCGGAGTTCGTGGGAAGTATTAGCTAAGAATTCGTCTTTGAGTTTGTCCATTCGCTGCAATTCGCTATTTTTAGTCTCTAAGGTCCTAAAAGATGCTTGCAGTTGTGCAGCCATACTGTTAAAAGCTTTGGCAAGTACGCCTAACTCGTGGGTTTTATAGAGTTTTACAGTTCGGTCAAATTGTCCTTCAGACAAAGCTGTTGCTGCGTCTTTCAGTTCGAGAATAGGTTTGATAATCCAGCCGGAAGTGAATATTCCGACAACTGTTGCCATTCCCAAAGCCACTATACACAGCAGCACTGTAGTGTGGGTATTGGCATCAATTTGTGCCATAAAGTCGGCTTCGGGAACGACGACTACAATCAACCAGTCTAAACCTTTGCCGTCTTTAAATGGGATAACTTTTAAATATTGTTGTTTGCCGTTGATTTCAAAATAGATTTGCTGGGATTTTTTAATTTGGTGCAAGTCTTGAAATTGAGTTTCTAAATATTTAGCTGTTGCTTGAGTTACCGCATCGCTGCTTTCGGTAACTTTAAACAGTTCTTTTTGATTTTTTTGGGTACGAAAAGGTTTTTCTGAGGTGGAAGTAGCTAGCAGTATACCATTTTTGTCAATAATAAATGTCTGCCCTGATTTGCCAATTTTGAGGCTATTTAAAAATTGACCTATGGCGTCGAGACGCAAAGCAGTAACTAATACTCCTTCTAGCTGTTTTTTGCTGTCATACACTGGTTGGAGTGCACTAAGGATTAATGTTGGTTCGAGGAAGGATACATAGACAGAACTCCAAGTGGCTTTAGCTTCTAAGGCGGCAAAGGTGTACGAAGGATGTTGTCTGATATCAAAATTTTTGACAACGGCTGCTACTGTGGTCCGATCGCCTATATCGTTAGTATTGTACGAGTGAAAGTCAAAACCAGTAGACGGGCCTGATGCGTTAATCAATAAAGTGCCATTGGACATCTTTTCTCCCGTGCGATACTCTCCATTTTTATTGCCGATCGACGTAAAATTGATATAACGGTATAATTGCACTTGTCTCCACAGATATTTCTCCCAAGCTGACAAGTCTTTCATGTCCACAAAACCCAATTTCACAGAATCTAGCTTGCTTTGATTAATCTGGTGAGGAGTTTCTAAATATGTTTCCAAATTTTGTTCGATGCGATTGCTGACTTCGCCCATCAACTGACCGGCTAGATCGTTAACGGATCTTTGACCGTTTTTAAATGATAAATATCCCACAAGTCCCACCGCTGCAAATACTTGCAAAACAAAGGGAACTATCACGACTGTTCGCAGATTAACTTTTCCTGAAAATCTGGCAGCTAAACGGTTGAGAGAAAGAGTTAACATAGCAATCACTCATTTTAAAATAATTAGTTTGGCGATCGGCTCGAATCTGCACTCCTGTTAAGTATTGTAAACACTTTTGCAGCCTTTAGTTTTTCAATAAATTATAAATTGTCCGCAGTATCTTCGAGCTTGAGGTCAAAATCAGCGATCGGATGACTAATATGTAGCAAAATTATAAAATTTGCACCCCGAATCCTTCCCCCTGAATGTATTATGACTTAGACAATGTAGTAAAACCAGGAAAAAACGTTAAATATTTTTGTTGAGGGCCCATACTACTGGATTTGATTCTGTTGTTAAAAAATGTCTGAGTGAATTTAAAAAATAACTCTTAAATTACTATAATAACTCTTAAATTACGCTATATTTAAGTTGGTAGTGAAGTAATTTAGCGCATCAAGCACTTGTGGTGAGCGCACCCGAAGTATCGGGCATGGTTTTTTTCCATTTTCCCTTCCTTCTTCCTTCTTTTCCCCCCTTGAGGGGGGGCAGGGGTTCTTCTTCCTTCTTCCTTCAAAATTTGCTGCTATGACTGACTCGATCGCCCACCGCTTGGAACAATACACTGTAAAATGTCCTCAAGAAGTTTTAATCGTGAAGATTGAAAGTGATGGGGAGTTTGATGAAATTGCGATTTTTAAAGGCTTTTCTAGTTCTCTGGTGCGATCGACTGCTTTCGATCCAGACATTCCCGTTTTGCCAGAGAAAGCAAAAATCATCAGTATCGATCGCCTTGCAGGGCCATACAATCCAAATAGCCCCCGCTATCTTCAGCAATGGCTATCTTGGGAAACCATGGAGTCTCTATTGTTGGAAATTGGGATTTAACAAAACAGCAGGGACACAACAATGTTGTGTCCCTACAATTAATCACGGTAGGGAAACGGCACGTGCAGTGTCCTCTGTATCATTCCGGCACAGCCGGAATCGATATGACACAACAATGTTGTGTCCCTACCTCAAGACACAACATTGTTGTGTCCCTAATTAGCGAGTGTGCCGCCGGCAGCTTGAAAACGAGCTCGCGCACGTTTGACTGCTTGCTTAGCTTGAATTTGCTCTTGCAAAGTGCCACTAGCAGACTTTTCCAAACGAGCTTCAGCTTCAGTGTAAGCAATACGAGCAGTTTCTTTGTCAATTTTGTCGCCTTTTTCAGCGCCATTCACCAGAACCGTAACTAGGTTTTCTTTGATTTCTGCAAGGCCGCCCACGCCGATCAGAGCAATAGACACCCATTCCTTACCAGGACGGACGCGCATCACTCCTGTATCCAAAGCAGTCAACAGCGGAGCGTGACCGCTCAAGATACCTAATTGGCCTGTGGTGCTCGGCAGAATTACTTCTTCAGCATTAGAATTCCAAACCTCTCCGTTTGGGGCAACTACGCGCACAGTTAATGTCATAAATAGCGAATTGGTAATTGGGAATTGGGAATTGATAATTGGGAATTGATAATTGGGAATTACCCATTCCCAATTTTCTACTTAGCGTCAGCCTTCATTTTTTCAGCTTTGGCGATCGCCTCGCTAATGTCGCCCACCAGATAGAACGCTTGTTCTGGTAACTCATCAAGTTCGCCAGCAAGAATCATCTGGAAGCCCTTAATCGTATCTGCCAGCTTCACGTACTTGCCGGGAGCACCGGTAAACACTTCCGCCACAAAGAACGGTTGAGACAAGAAACGTTCAATTTTGCGAGCACGAGAAACGGTTAAGCGGTCATCTTCCGACAGCTCATCCAAGCCCAAAATTGCAATAATGTCTTGCAATTCCTTGTAGCGTTGCAGAGTGGACTGCACCTGACGAGCAACACCGTAGTGTTCTTCGCCCACAACGCTAACTTGCAACATCGTAGACGTAGAATCGAGCGGGTCAACCGCAGGATAAATACCCTTCGCAGCCAAACCACGAGAGAGTACAGTTGTAGCGTCCAAGTGAGCAAAAGTCGTAGCTGGTGCGGGGTCAGTCAAGTCATCCGCAGGCACGTAGACAGCTTGAACCGAAGTAATCGAACCTTCGGTAGTAGAGGTAATCCGCTCTTGCAAGTCGCCCATGTCCGTACCGAGAGTTGGCTGATATCCCACAGCCGAAGGCATACGACCCAATAGAGCCGATACCTCAGAACCCGCTTGTACGAAACGGAAGATGTTGTCAATGAATAGCAAAACGTCTTGTTTGCTGACATCACGGAAGTATTCAGCCATCGCCAGAGCCGATAAGCCCACGCGCATCCGAGCACCAGGTGGCTCGTTCATTTGACCATAAACCAGAGCAATTTTTGATTTGCTGCGGTCTTCTTCGTTAATAACCCCGGACTCGATCATTTCCTTGTAGAGGTCATTACCTTCGCGGGTGCGCTCGCCCACACCACCAAACACGGATACACCACCGTGAGCTTTGGCGATGTTGTTCACGAGTTCCATCATAATGACGGTTTTGCCAACGCCAGCGCCGCCAAACAAACCGATTTTGCCTCCACGGCGGTATGGTGCCAGGAGGTCAATCACTTTGATTCCAGTTTCAAATACCGAAGGCTTGGTTTCAAGTTCGGTGAAAGCCGGCGGCTGGCGGTGGATCGGCATACTTTCGGTGGTATCGACTGGGCCGAGGTTGTCTACGGGTTCGCCGATGACATTAAAAATTCGGCCCAGAGTTGGGATACCAACGGGAACTTGGATCGATCGCCCGGTGTCTACTACTTCCATGCCACGCACCAAACCGTCGGTGGTACTCATGGAAACCGCGCGCACTTGACCGTCTCCTAGCAGTTGTTGAACTTCGCAGGTGACGGAAACGTCTTGGCCTGCTTGGTTCTTGCCGGAGATTGTGAGAGCGTTATAGATTTGGGGCAGTTTGCCGCCGGGGAATTTGACGTCTACGACCGGCCCAATGATTTGGGTGATGTAGCCTACGTTCGTTTTTACTGCGGTGGATACCATGAATAGTGCCTTTGTTAGGATTCTACTTTTCCGATATTGGAAAAACTCTTAACATTTAGAAATGCTATTCATCACATTACCACTGAACAGACTCACTATTTAGATTTATACGGGGCTACTTAAAAGTCATTTTTTCCTTTGCTGGTACTGCTTTTTTTTCGATCGCGCCACGCCCAAAGCCCCGATCCCCAGAATAGTACCCAACACTGACATTGGTTCGGGGACTGCTTGAGCCGAGACAGTGAATTGTTGAAAGTCTACCTCGTTGGTCTTTTGTCCGTCGTCAAAGGAAACTTTTGTCCCCTGAGCGAGTTGTTCTGTTGTCGCAGATTTAAACTGCTCTGGGCTCTTGCCCTCGTTGACGGTGCTGAATGGATCGGTGGATTCGTAGTTGAGCTTGAAGTCGCCAAACACGGCTTGCTGGCACCCAGTTGCCAGACAGTCAATTCTGCTGAACTTGCTATCGGCGGCGAACCAGAGGCTGCTGTTCATGAAGGAACTGCTGGAGACGAATTGCTCGAAGGGTTTGCCAGTGCCGGTGTCGCTCCAGAGCTGGAGGGCGTAAATTTGATCTTTAAGAAAGGTGAAGGTTTGGGTGATTTCGCCATTCTTGGAGGTGACAGCGTTGCCGAAGGTTCCTTTTCCGCTGTTGGCGGAGCCGTCATCTGAGGGTTTAGTTTCGTTGAACAGACTAGATATGTTGCTGTAGCCGGTGTTGTTCGGCTGGGCTTGGGCTACCCACAAACTGGACTGGTATAGTCCCTGAGAACGATCGAATGTAAAGCCGATAGTTGTGTCTTCATCGAACTGGATGCCACTGGTCCCAAACATAAAAGCTTGAGCAGGTCCACAGATGCCTAGGAAAATTGTTGTTGCTAAGCTAGCAACAGTAAAGGATGCTTTTTTTACTACTGTTAAGGCAGTCATAACCCTGATTTCTCCAAAAAGTTAATTACGTACTAAGGCTGGGAATATTTGCTGCAAGCTAGACGGGTCAAGCCTTGGTCTGTCCTGCTAGATTGAGGACGAGCGCCTGGGCTTCGATACTCCATTTACTGAGCGGTATCAGCTATGTGTGTCTTTGAGTAAAAGACTTCTATCACTCTCGGATTTTTCACTACACCAGACTGCCACACTCTCATCTGTACCGGCAAGTTTTACACCTACTCTTTATCTCCAAAATACAACATTTATTTTTGTACGTAACGGTCTCTAGTTGACTGCAACACTTACAAATACTAGCTTTCATCAAAAATATATCAAATATTTTACTAAAGTTTTGTGAAGCTTCGGTAAAGTTAGTCGGGAAATATAAAGTTTGTGCCTGCAAATTTAAGTGAATACTCTGTATCCGATCAAAAATGATGGTTGGCTCTAGCTCTGTGTGACTCAGCATTTACTGAATGTGAGGATGCTTAGGAGATGTTAGTGAACTCACCTGCGCTTTTAGGGTGCTGCTGAAACTCTATAGCCTTTCTCAGTTAGGTGAGGTATAGCAGTTGACAGTTGACAGTTGACAGTTGACAGTTGCATAACGGGAATCAAACCATTGATGCAGTACGGGTGTTGACAGTTGACAGTTGACAGTTGACAGTTGACAGTTACATAACGGGAATCAAACCATTGATGCTTGACCATAAAGAATTGGTTTAAAGCCTCCACCTTTTAGGGATAAATTAAAAAAAAACTACTCATTACTCGAATCCTCGGACTTCTAGGTCAAGTGCTGTCAACTGTCCACTGTCACAGGTCAACTGAATGAAGGGTATCGGCTCTATTCATGAAGTTATTTATGTCCTCACCGATGTGGCGGTTGCTATACAAGGTAATGGGTAATGGGTAATGGGTAATGGGTAATGGGTAATGGGTCAGAAATAATAGTCGGTAGCTAAGATGATGAATAATTACCAATCCTGCAATCCTGCAATCCTGCAATTACCTATTACCTATCTGTATTCAATGTTATTAAAAAAATAGTTTTTTTGCCATTTTATATTCTATTTTTGTGCGATATATTTGTGAAATTAAGTTTCATGATTGAGTATTGACAATGATTGAAAAGTGAGTTATCTTGGAAAGATAATTATTTTAGTTCAAAAATAATGATAGCTAATAGAACGCCTTTGCTCGGATGGCTATTCACAATTGCGTGGCTCAGTGCAGTAGCTTTTCCTGCCAACGCGCAGTCCGTCAGCCCAGCACCGGATGGCACGAATACACTGGTGACTCCCAACGGTAATCGCTACGATATTTCTGGGGGAGCTTTCAGCGGAGATAAGGCTAATCTATTTCACAGCTTTACTCAGTTCAATCTCAGCGAAGGTCAAATTGCTAATTTTTTGACGAATCCCAATATCCAAAACATTCTGGGACGGATTAATGGTGGAAATCCTTCGTTAATCAATGGATTAATTCAAGTTACGGGTGGCAATTCTAATTTATTTTTAATGAATCCGTCCGGGATGATTTTCGGTCAGAATGCGACGCTGAATGTGCCAGGTTCTTTTAGTGCTACTACGGCGACCGGAATTGGTTTTGGGAATAATAACTGGTTTAGTGCGATCGGCAATAATAATTGGACCACTTTAATTGGCAACCCAAATAGTTTTGCTTTTACTAATTTGCAACCGGGAAGTATTGTTAATGCTGGGAATTTGACGGTTGGTTCTGGTCAAAGTTTGAGTTTGATTGGCGGTACTGTTGTTAATACTGGTCAGTTAAATGCGCCCGGTGGTCAGATTACGATGACAGCAGTACCGGGTCAAAATTTGGTGCGGATTTCTCAAACAGGAAATTTGTTGAGTCTGGAAGTGCAGCCGACGGCTAATCAGGGTTTGTTGCCGAATAATTTGACGCAACCGGTGTTATCTTTGCCGCAGTTGTTGACTGGGAAAGGTGTAGAACAGGCTACGGGTTTGGTGGTAAATCCGAATGGTGAAGTGGTGTTGACGGGGAATGTTGCGGTGCCTGTAGTTCCGGGAACTGCGATCGCAAGCGGCAGTCTCAACGTCTCTGGTAACACTGGCGGTACTGTGAATATTTTAGGCGATCGAGTCGGAGTTATTGGTGGCAATATCAATGCTTCTGGGATTAACGGCGGCGGTACTGTACTGGTTGGCGGAGATTATCAGGGTTTGGGGATTGTGCCCAATGCTGCGCGGACTTTTGTAAGCGGCGATTCGACGATTAATGCTGATGCTGTGAGTAATGGGAATGGCGGACGAGTCATAGTTTGGGCGGATGAAACTACTCGTTTTAATGGGAATATTACAGCCAGAGGTGGTTTGTTTTCGGGGAATGGCGGCTTTGTGGAAGTGTCGGGAAAGCAATTTTTAGACTTCAGAGGAAATGTCAATACTCTCGCTACCAACGGCAATCCAGGATTATTATTGCTTGACCCAACAGACATTACTATTCAAAATGGCGCGGGAACTTTTACCGCATTAACTCAGGTAGATCAATTTGCCGATCCTGACATTGGTGGAAATACGATTGATGCTGCTCTGATTAACAATGCTGCGACTAATGTCATGCTACAAGCTACGAATGACATTACCTTTAGCGCTGCTGTCAATATAACCACTCCGGGAGTTGGACTTACGGCTTTAGCTAATAACAATATAAAAGTCAATGCCAATATCACAACGCAGGGAGGCAACGTTACCCTCAATGCTGATGCCGATAATCTCAACGGTGGTAATCTGACGATTAATTCGACGATTAATACAAATGGGGGCAGTTTCCAGGGTATTGGTCGAGGGAATGGTTTCAATGGAAATGGAATCGTTCTTGGTGGCACAATTAATGCCGGAGGTGGGAACATTAACTTGGACGGCAGCGGAGAAAACGCGACATTCGGAACCAGTAACGGTATTATTATAAATAACGCCATAGTACAAACCACTGGAAGTGGAAATATTACTCTCAATGGAACTGGCCAGAACGGGACATTAGTCGGAAATGAAGGTATTGTTGTTACAGGCGGATCTAAGGTGACTTCAACCAATGGAAATATCACCCTGACTGGCACAGGTAACGGAACTAAAAGCGGCAACAACGGGATTGACATTAATTCAACCAGTAGAGTAGAAGCGATCGGCACAGGGAATGTTACTCTTCAGGGTGTTGCCGGCAACGGGACATTTAGTAATAGAGGGATATCTATTGCCAGCAGTACAGTGCAATCGGCTGGGGGAAATGTCAGCCTGACTGGTAATGGTGCTGGGACTTTAACTAACAACACCGGCGTTAATATAGACAACAGCACAGTGCAGTCAACGCCAGGGAGCGGGACTGTCACTATCACCGGCACGGGTGGGAATGGGACGGGTAGCAATCAAGGAATAAATATTACTGGTAGTGGTTCCACCGTAGTGCGATCGCAGAATGGAAATATCACCCTAACTGGGACAGGTAAGGGCAGTGTAGACAACAACGTGGGCATTGCGATCGCGAACTCGGTGGTAGAATCCACTGGTACGGGAAATGTCACTCTCAGCGGTGTTGGTGGCAATGGGAATGATGGCAATCAAGGGATCAACTATGGGGGGGCATCCAGCAGGGTGA
>Ga0209591_10005711_pt1 | contig 13885 bp, 6 predicted proteins | sample MAT01_FD_187207 | JGI IMG/M metagenome (GOLD analysis project Ga0209591, IMG submission 187207) | Freshwater microbial communities from Lake Fryxell liftoff mats and glacier meltwater in Antarctica - MAT-01 (SPAdes) (version 2) | ecosystem: Environmental > Aquatic > Freshwater > Ice > Liftoff... | reverse complement strand
TCGACAGCCAGAGCGGCAACCCGGCGCTCGGCCCCGAGCAGTCGAGCCACGGCGAGCTGCGCGTGATCGCCAAGCCCATCGACGGCACCCAGCTCGAGGTCGCACCCTACTGGCGACGCTCGACCGGCTCGGTCGTCAACGATCCGATGACCAACCGGCTCACCAACCTCGGCACCGTCGACGTCCGCGGCGTCGACGCCAGCGCCAAGGTGCGCCTCCACGCCTACCTCACGGTCGGCGGCTCCTACGAGCTGACCCGCGACCGAGCCCGCGCCACCGACGGCGGCGACAGCAGGTGGCGCGACGACCCGCTCGACCGCCTGCCCGATCACCGCGCCGACGCCTGGGCGCGAGGCACCCTGCCCCACGCGATCGGCCTGCTCGCCCGCGCACGTTACTTTGGCGCCAGCACCGACAAGAACGTCGAGGTCGAGAGCTACGCCTTGCTCGAGGCCTCGGCCTCAGCGCGCTACGGCGACTGGCTGGCGGTCGCGCGCTGCGACGATCTCCTCGACGCCGCGCCCGAGACTCGCAACGGCTACCACCTGCCGGGCCGGGTGTTCTCGCTGGTCGTGCAGGGCCAGTTCTGACCAAGCCGCACCACCGGCCCCCGACGAGCTGGCGGCTGAGGGCTCGGTCAGTGACGGGCTAGCCACGCGACCAGCGCGGCGTCGGGCTGGTGAGCGGCGTCGAGGGTCGCGACCGCCTCGCGGACCAGCGCGAGGCCGCGCCCGCGGTCGTGCTGGCCGTCGACGAGGAGCTTGCCGAGGAGGCCGCGGGCCCGGGCGTCCTCGACGTCGGGCCTACTGGGCGCCGGCCCGGCGATCGCGCGCTCGAGCGACGAGATCGCGGCCGCGGTGCGCCCCAGCGCGAGCTGGCAGCGACCCTGGCCGCGCAGCGCGCTGGCCTGCGCGTGATCGTCGCGAGCCTGGGCGCTGCTGGTGAGCGCGATCGCGCGCGCGTAGTGCGGCAACCCAACCGAGCAGCGATGCTGGTCCTCCTCGATCTCGGCCCGCATCACCCACCAGCTCCCGACGTTGGACGTCTCGACCTCGTCGCGATCGGTGATCGCGAGGATCTGGACGTAGAGCGCGAGCGCTTCGTCGAGACGACCGGCGTCGCGGTACGCCAGCGCGACCTCGCTGGTGATGCCGAGCAGCTCGAGGTCGTTGGGCAGGAGGGCCGCGCTGGCGAGGGCGAGAGCGCGCTCACCGTCGGCGATGGACCTGTCGAGGTGGCCTTGCTCGCCGTGGATCGCGGCGCGCACCGACAGCGCGGTGGCGAGCGCTGCGGTGTGGGCGTCGTGACGCCCGCGGACCGCGATGCTGTGCTCGACGGCGACCAGGGCCTCGTCGAGCTTGCCCTGGTCGCGCAGCACCTGGCCGAGGTCGAGGTACACGCCCGCCGCCTCCATCGTGTCAGGGCCGTAGGCGTCGTCCAACATCGCGACCGACTGGTGGAGCGAGGCGAGCGCGCCGTCGAGATCGCCGGAGGCCCAGCGCTGCTCGCCTTCGGTCTGGAGCAGCGCGCCGAGGGAGGCCTTGAGGGATGAGCCGGGCTGGTCGGCGCCCACGCTGACGAGCAACCCGCGGGCCTCGACGATCGCGCGCTGGGCGGCCACGCTGTCGCCGGCGGCGACCTCGACGTCGGCCTGGCTGCCCAGCACCTCGGCCACCAGCGGGGCGGGATCGCCAGCGTGGGCCGCCGCCGAGCGCGCGGCCACGATCATCACGCGCGCCTCGTCGGGCTGGCCCTGCCACTGCGCGGTCAGGCGCGCCATGAGCGCCCAGGTTCTGGCGGCCTCGTGATCGTTGTGGGCGCGGGCCGCGACCTCGGTCTGCTCGCTCATGATCGCAAGCGCCGCGCTGGCCTGGGTGCTCCCGACCGCGAGGCGCCAGCGCACCGCCAACGTCTTCGCGAGCGTGCCGGGGTGACCGAGCACGCGGGCCCGAGCGATCAGCGCGTCGACGCGCGCGGCCAGGCCGTCGACGTGACCGGCCTTGCGCGCCAGGTTGCACGCCATTGCTTCCTGGACGATGCGCTGGGCCTCGGCGCGCGCGGCCGGTGCGGTCGGAAGGTCTGCGGCGGCGACCACCGCGGTCGCGTCGGCACAGCCGTCGACCGAGCCGATGGCGGCGACGCTCTTGATCGCGCCCTCGAGCTGGTCGGGATCGGTCGCCTGCGCGAGGCCAGTGACCGTCGCGGTCAGCCCCTCGAGCCAGCGATCGAGGCAGCCCATGCGGGCGTCGAGCACGGTGTCGGACTGCCGGCCCTCGACGCGGGTCGCACGGCAGGTGGAGACGTGCATCGCCGACCACTCGCGCCCGCCGCGATCGAACACCGCGGCCGCGGCGGCGAACCGCAGCGCGCCGTTGGCAGCGTCGATGCCGGCGAGGTGCTGGCGCAAGCTCTCGCGCCGCGGTGGGCCCCACACCGGATCGAGGCGCGCGGTCGGCGCCGGGCACACCTCGACGGGCGCGGCGTGCCGGCCGGTCATCGCGATCGTGAGCGCGGCGGCGCTCGCCACCAGCGCGGTCGCGCCCAGGCCGATCCAGCCGCGTCGACGCGCGCTGGCCCGGCGCTCGAGTTCGCCGAGGAGCACGGTCATGCTGGGCCAGCGCTTGCTCGCGTCGATCGACAGCCCGCGGTCGAGGATGGGCGCGAGCCAGCTCGGCACGCCAACCGCCGCAGGCGGGGGCCGACGACGATTGGCGAGCACCGCCTCGCGCAGCTCGGCCGCGGTCTCGCCGACGAAGGGCGCCTGGTGGTAGAGCGCGGTCCACAGCGCGACACAGAACGCGAACTGGTCGGTGCGGGCGTCGAGCTCGCCGCGGAGCCACTGCTCGGGCGCCATGTACGACGGCGTGCCGGCGACGCCAAGGCTGTCGCCATCGCGGTGGAGGCCGCTCTCGGCGAGGCCGAAGTCGCTCACCTGCGGGCGACCGTCGCGGCCGATGAGCACGTTCTCGGGCTTGAAGTCGCGGTGCACCATGCCGGCGGCGTGGGCGGCCTCGAGGCCGCGACCGGCGGCGACGCAGAGCGCGAGGATCTCCCGCCATGACCGCACGCCGTCGCGCAACCAGCCCCGCAAGGTGGTGCCGTCGACGAGCTCCATCGCGATGAACAGGTGCTCGCCGGCGCGGCCGACCTCGTAGATCGTGACGGCGTTGGGATGCGCGAGACGCGCCATAGCCTGGGCTTCGCGCTGCAAGCGGACGCGCGCGTCGTCGACGGCGCCGACCCGAGGATGCAGGAGCTTGAGCGCGACCTTGCGATCGAGCTCGGGATCGAACGCCGACATGACGACGCCCATGCCGCCAGCGCCCAGCGCGCCGAGCACGACGAAGCGACCGAACCGCGCGCCCGGCGCCGAGCCGGTGCCAGCGCCGGTGTCGCTGCCCCCGGTGACCACGGTCTCCGACGACGCTTCCGCTCCGAACGCGGCCGCTGTCGATCGATCGCCGGGGTCGACTGCCACGACGCCATGGTAGCGCGGCGCGCATCGTCGTGGTCGCTCACCGTCCGTGACCTCGATCGCACCGGCGCGGGCCGAACCGACGCAACTCACGCGGGGCTGGTTCGATAGCGGTCGTCATGGACCAACTGATCGCCGAGCCCTCGCGCCGCCATCGCCTGCTGACGGTGCCCGCGAGCGTGGCGCTCACGCTGTGTGCGTTCTTGCCCGCGACCGAGGGTTGCAACAGCCCGGTCTATCCGATCACGGTGCCGTTCGCGTGGCCGCCCCACGTGCTCGGCGTGATCGCGCTGGTGCTGGCGGTGCGACGGCTGCACGGCGTCGAGGCCGTGCGCCGTCGACGGATCGGCGCGGCCATGATCGGGTTCCTGGCGGCGCTGGCCTGCGCGTGGTTCCGGCTGTGGGTCGACGCCGCCATGCTGGTAGGCCTGGCGCTGTCGCTGGCCGCGGCGGCGTGGCTGGCGGTCGGCTGCCTGGTGTGGTGGCGCGATCTGGGCGCGATCCCGACCGTACCGCCGATGCGCATCGGCCGCTCGGCGGAACCCACCGGAGTCGTGGTGCCGGTGCTCGCGGCGCTGATGTTCGCGACGTTCGCGGCCGTGGTGGCGCGGGTGCCAGTCGCGATCGAGCGGCCCGCGCCGACGCCCAGCCCGAGCAGCGACGACTCCCAGGGAGGCTGGTGGGGCGGCTGCTGACTCAGTGCGTCGGCGCGATGATCGCGGAGCTCGAGCGCTGCACCTCGCTCAGGATGGTGTCGACCATCGCGGTCGCGAACCGCGAGTGGATCTCGTCGAGCTTGAAGCTGACGATGCGCTTGCCGCTGTCGTCGAGGAGCACGCCCTCCATGCCGGCCTGGACGCCGTGGGCCGAGCCGCCGGCCAGGCTGATGCGGGGCCTACCGTCGATGATGTCGACCTTGATGACGCGCGTCTTGTAGTCGTGGACCGCCTGGCTGGCCCGGGCCGGCGTCGACGACGGGTTGATGCGCACGTTGTCCTGGTGCGCGCGCACCGCGTCGGGGGTGGCGTCGACCTTCACCCGACAGACCCGCTTGTCCACGCCGACGATGTCGAGCTGCGCGAAGTAGGTGTCGCCGGCCATGAGGTAGCCGGTCATGCCCTGGTGCACCCCTTGGTCGCGACCGGCGCCGATCATCAGCTCGGTCCCGCCGTCGACGATGCTGATACCCAGGATGCGACCGTGGATGTCGAACATCTCCTCCTTGTCGTCGCCCCAGCGGGTATCGGTGCGGACGCCCGCCTCCGGGGCCTTGCGCTGGTGCTCCGACGAGTCGTGGGCCGCGCCATGATCGCCGCCGTGTTCACGCTTGTGGCCACTATCCAGCTGTTGCTCGTCGATTTCGGGCTTGTGCTTGTCTTTGGGCATCGATACTCCGTGATGGTCAGTTGCGTCGCGCGCTGATGACGCGCCCCATGGCCAGGTACTCGCCGCGGCCGGCGCGCTCCAGATGCTGTTGCGTGATCGACAGGCCCTCGCCGGCCGCCAGGAACGCGGCGGCCACGACCGCATTGCGGATGTTGGCGCCGGTCATCTCGGGGAATTGCTCGGCCAGGTCGTCGGTGTCGAGCTCGCCCTCGACCGGCGCCCGCGCCGTGATGAAGCTGCGCCACAGCCGGGCCCGCTCCTCGGCCTCGGGCGGCCAGAAGACCACCTGGGCGGCCAGTCGGCGCTTCAGCGCGGGATCGATGCTGGTGTCGAGGTTGGTCGTGAGGATCGTGAGCCCGCCGAACGACTCGATACGTTGCAGGAGATAGTTGACCTCCAGGTTGGCGTAGCGATCGACCGAGCTCTTTACTTCCGTGCGACGGGCAAACAGCGCGTCGGCCTCGTCGAACAACAGCAACGCATGCCCGGCCTCGGCGGCCTCGAAGATGCGGGCCAGTTGCTTCTCGGTCTCGCCCACCCACTTACTGACCACCTTCGACAGGTCGACCTGATACAATTCCAGATCGAGCTCGCGCGCGATGAGGCCCGCGACCATGCTCTTGCCGGTGCCGGGCGGCCCGCTGAACAGCGCCGCCACGCCGCCGCCACGCGCGACCTTGCTGGCGAACCCCCAGCTCTCGAGCACCTGATGGCCGTGGCGCACTCGGGCCACCACCGCGCGCACCTGATCGAGCAGATCGGGCGCCAGCACCAGATCGTTCCAGCCCTGGGTCACGTCCTGGCGAGTCGCCAGCTCGCCGAGCCGCTCGGCGACGTTGGCGCGCACGCCCTCGACGAGGTGACCGACGCTGGGCGTACCTGCGCCGGCGTAGAGCCGCGCGGTGGCGACGGCGCGCCGGATCCCGCCGGCCCCGAGTCGGTAGCGCATCGCGAGGCCATCGAGGGCGGCGCCGTCGAGGGCGTGGAGGCCGAGCGCGCCGACCCACAGCGCGCGCCGGGTGCCGACATCGGGCACCGGCCAGCGCAGCTGGACCAGGGGGCGCACCACCGGCAGCTCGAGGCCGGCCAGCGCGGTGGTGATGACGAAGGGCCCGGCCCAGGCGTCGATGGCGCGGGCGACGATGCGGCCCAGGACCGGGCCGTCGTTGCCAAGCAGCTCTTCGGCGTCGGCCAGCAGCGGGATGGCGTCGCGCAGGCGACACTCGCGGCGCAACCCCAGGAGCGCCGCTTCGAGCACCGCCGGCCCCGGTGGCAGGCGGCGCAGATCGAGGGCGACCACCGGCCGGCCGCCGGCCAGCTGCGCGATCGCGGTCGCGCGCCCGCTACCGAGCGCTCCCTCGAGCAGCAGCACCGGATGCGCGCTGCTGGCCAGCAGCGGCTCGATGCGATCGAGCAGCTCGTGTTGGCGCATGTCGAGCTCGACGGCGGCCGGGACCTGCACCACGCGCGAGGCACCGGCCAGCGCGGCGTCGGCGCGATCGACCCCGCACAGCCACCCGATCGTACGCGCTGGCGCGACGATCACGCGCGAGGCCGGCGAGCCGCCGCCGGCGTCGTCCCAGGCCAGGATCCCGTCGACGAACAGCGGGTTTGGCGCGATCAGTCGGCGCGTCAGCAGGCGCGCGCGGGTGCCATCGAGGTCGGCGATGAGCGCGTGGGTCGCCAGCGAGATGCCGAGGCGAGCTTCGCCTCCGCCGAGCACGCGCACGTGCGGCACGACCCTGGGATCGGCGGCGACCGCGACCGCGGTCCACAGCAGGTCGACCTCGTCATCGACCAAGCCGAGGCGCGCGGCCAGCTCGGTCATGCGTCCGGGCGTGGTGTCGGCGTCGAGGTCGACCGCCGCCTGGGTCATCGACTCGATGCGCGCGGCGGCGTCGGGACGGCCGCTGATGCGCTCGATGGCCAGCATCGCGCGCAGGCGGACCCGCTCGAGCTCGCGGTGGTACTGCTCGGGCATCGGTAAAGCGGTACTGCAACCGACGCGCCGACGAAGCGCCGCGGCGCGCAGCCACGTTGCCGCTGGCTGGTCAATTCGACCATTCGATTCGACCGTGCAGTTCGTACAGCGCAGGATGTCGATTCTCAGCAGTCCTCGTAGTCGTCACCGACCTGATCAGTGTGACGCCACGCTCGACCCGGCCAGCTCGACTTGTAGCGCCTCGCGTCCCTTCGCGGATTTCGGTCGACCGGTACGGGGCGCCGCGACGACTCAGGGCGCAGCCGGGGCAGGCGGCGGCGCCGGCTCGTCATCGGGAAGCTGGGCGTCGACGCCGGGGAAGCTGACGGTGCAGTCACCAGCCCTCTCGATGCCAGTGACGCGGATCATGCCGTCGGCGTCGGTGGTGCCGCTGCGCGACGCGCCGTCGGGCAGCCGCAGCTCGTAAAACACCCCGGCCGAGGGCTGATCGAGCGCGTTCACGACCTTGATCTCGACGGTGTGAAGATCGACGATCGGGTCGTCGGGCGCAGGCTTGTTCCCGCCGGGGCGTGGGCCACCACCGCCGCCCGGCCCGCCACCGCCCGGCCCGCCACCGCCCGGCCCGCCACCGCCCGGCCCGCCGCCGCCCGGCCCACCGCCACCGCCACCGCCACCGCCACCGCCACCGCCACCGCCGTTCTTGCCGGGATCCTCGCCGTCGCCGCTCACCGCGCCGTCCGCCTTCGCGGCCTTGGGCACGCCGCCCGGGTTGAGGTCGATCGTCGCCCCCTTGAGCGCGACCAGGCTGCCCTTGATCGTGAAGGCCCCCGTCGACGACATGTTCACGCCGGCCTTGCCCATCAGGTCGACCGTCGTGCCCTTGATCGAGATCTCGGCGGCCACGATCGAGACGTCGCCCTGGCCCTGGAGCGCGACATCGCCCTGCTTGGCCGTGAAGGTGATGCCGGTCTCGGCGAGCTCGATGCTGCCCACGCCGCCGCCGTCCTGCAAGGTGATCGTCTTGGCCTTGTCGTCGAAGACGATCTTGTTGCCGCCCTTCGACACGATGGTGCGGCGCTCGTTGTCGCCATCGTTGGCGTCGGGCGGCTTATCCTTGCCGTTCCACAGCGCGCCGATCACCACCGGACGCGCGACGTCGCCGTGCTCGAACACGCACAGCACCTCGTCGTCGACCTCGGGCAGCGAGTGCCAGCCGCGGTCCTTGCCAGCGCCCGGCGCCACCACGGTCGCCCACCACGACTCGTCGACGATGCCCAGGCTGGGGAACTTCACCCGGACCCGGCACAACTTCTGCGGATCCGCGAGGTTGGTCACGATGCCGATGACGGCGTCGTAGATCCGTCCCGATTCTTCCTCGGCGCTACGGATCTGCCGGAACAGCAGGTTGGCGAGCTCGAAGGGCACGATGCTTCCATAGAGCGTCGGCCGACCGGAATGTGACGGAAACTCGACGCGATCAGGTCCCGCCGTCGCTGGCTTGATCGAGCAGCGCGGCGCGCTCGACCGCGACCGCCGCGGCGGCATGCTCGATCGCCGGGATGCGACCGCGCAGCTCCATCGTCGTGCTCGCGACCCACGACGCCATCATCTCGACCTCGGCGCCCACGTCGTCGATGCGGGTGGTGGTGGTCCACAGCAGATCGCGCGCGATCATCGCCGTCAGGCTGGGGAGCGGCGTGAGCGACACCCCGTCGATGGCGGCGTCGTGGGCCACGTCCTTGCACTCGCGCTGGAAGCCCAGCAACGCGTGCTGGGCAGTCGCGAGCTGGGTGCGCAGCCCCTCGTGCACGACGTGCTCGGACAGGTCGACTGCGACGCTGCCCAGCAGACCGTCGGCGAGCGAGGAGGCCACGTCGCTGCCGTAGGCGGCGCGCCACGACGACGTGACCGCCAGCTGCACCGCGAGCAACGCGTCGTGGGCGGCCCGACCGGCCGCGATGGCCTCGTCGAGCTCGCGGCGCGCGGACCGCAACCGACCGTCGGTATCGGCCAGCGCGCCCAGCCGCGCCGCGTGGGGGCTGCCGCTCGAGATCGCCGCCTCCAGCTCGGCGAGCACGGCGGCGTACTTCGTGGCGGCCCCACGCAACCGCGCCGCGCGCTCGTCGAGCTGGGCCAGATCGACGTCGATCGCACGCTGCTCGTCGAGGAGCGCCTCATGCTGGAGCCGCGCCGCCGCGAGCTCTTGCTGCTCGGTGGTCAGCTCGCCCCGGCTCGCCACCAGCCGGCGAAAGAAGCCACCCACGCCGCGGGTCAAGCGCTCGACGTCGGCGTGCTCCGACGCCACCAGCTCGCCGATCGCCTCGACCTGCGCCGCCACCCGCTCGCGATCAGCGCGAGCCTCGATCAGCCGCTGCGCCACGAACTCCTGCTCACGCTTGTCGGCTCGAGCCGCCGCCAGTCGCGCTTCCAACGGTTCCGTCATGCCCGCCACGCTAACGCAGATCCCGCCGCGCGCGCTGGGCCAACGACGGGTAGGCTCATCACGATTCGTACGATACTCATTGACCGGGTCGGACCAAACCTGTCAAGTTCCGCGCAGCAGCGAGACCGTCATTGGTACGGCAACTCCAGGGCCGTGCTGCCGATAGCGTCGGGAACTGTGAAGGAGTCGCGAATGAAGTCGAAGTCGAAGTGGATGTCGGGGACGCGTCTGTGGGGCCGCGGGCTGCTCCTGCTTGGCCTGCTGTTCGCCGCCACCTGCGGGGGCGATGATGGTCCGCGACCGGGCTCGCTCGGGCAGCTGTCGGGGACGGCGTACTGGAGCGGTCCGGTGGCGGGCGCCACGGTGACCGTGCGCCAGTACTTCGAGAACCGGGAGACGATCACGATCGCCACCACGACGACCAACGACGACGGCACCTGGGGACCGGTCGACAGCGACACGTTCGCCGGCGACTTCCTCGTCACGGTGTCGGGCGGCCACTACACCGAGGCCTCCGGCGGCGTGGTCACCCTCGACCCCTCGGCCGCGCTGCACACGCCCGTGCAGAACGTGCAGACCGCCGAGCAGCGCGCGAACGTGAACGTCTCGCCGCTCACACAGCTGGTGTGGGAGCTCGGCAAGGCCCGGCTCGCCGCCAGCCAGGACGCCGACTACGTCGCTGCCATCGCCCATGCCCGCGCGCTGCTGGGCGCGCACCTGGGGTTCGACCCGCTGTCGACGCCCATCGCGTCCATCTCCGCCGCGACGCCCTTCAACGAGGCCGCCAAGCACGCCTTGGTGCTCGCCGGTTTGTCCGAGCTCGCCGCCACCGCCGCCGCCGACCAAGGCGTCACCGTGCAGGCGATCAACACGCGGACGTTGCTCGCGCAGCTGGTGCGCGACGCTGCGTCCGTCGAAGCGCGCTTCGACGGCAACGGCGCCGAGGTGCTCAGCCTGGGCGCCAGCTGCCCGCTGCCCACCGGTTGCACCCGCGAGCAGGTCGGCTGCTACGCGAGCTGCAGCGTCTACACCAACACCTTGCGCTCGCGCCTCGGCGCCGCGGTGCTGGTCTGGTTGCTCCGCGCCGACCAGAACCAGACCGGCCTCGACAAGAGCGACGTGCTGTCGTGGGTGACCTCGCTCCTCGCCAGCAACCCCGAGAGCCTGTTGTTCGGTACCGACGACGCCGCCGAGTCACTCGACGACGTCGGCCCGACGATCGCCTGGACCAGCCCCGACGACCGCGCCATCGTCGCCGGTAGCGTCGTCGTCGAGGTGCACGCCAGCGACACGCTCGGCGTCGCCAGCCTGTCGGTGCGCGCCGAGACCGCCACCCCGACCTCGCTCGTCGATACCGACCCCCGTCCCGACGTGTTCGTCGCCACGCTCGACACCATCGGCTTTCCCGAGGGTGACCTGGTCCTCACGGCGACGGCGCGCGACGACGACAACAACCTGACCACCAGCACGCGCACCATCAACACCAACAACGTCGCGGCCGGCACCATCAGCGGCGTCGCGGTGAAGGGCCGTGTCGGCGGCGCCACCGTCCGGGTCTTCGCGTTCGTCAACGGCGAACCCGGCACCGTGCCCGTCGGCATGGGCATCACGATCGAAGACGGCAGCTTCACCAACGTGCCCGTCGCCGAGGGCACCAGCGGCGCGCTCCTGGTCGAGGTCGGCGGCGGTGGCACCTACCTCGAGGAGGCCTTTCCCAATCCGACCGCCCAGCTCGACGTATCGGACCGACTCCGCACCATCGTCCCGGGCTTCATCGACGGCGGCGCCGTGTCCGGCGTCGTCGTCACCCCGCTCACCCAGCTCGCCGTCTCCTACGCCGGCTTCCTCAAGACCGCGCGGCCGACTGACACCGTCGCGCAGCGCTGGACCACGGCCACCACCGCCATCGAGGCGCAGTTCGGCGTCGCCAACATCCGCGACATCGTGCCGCTGGCGCCAGCGCAGATGACCGCGCTCACCGCGCCGGCCCGCTATGGCTTGATCTTGGTCGGCATGTCGCGCATCGCGCGCAACGCGTCCACCGTGGGCGGCGGCGACGCCGGCAGCTTCGGCTCGACGATGAACGCGATGACCGTGACCAATGTGTGGGCCCGCGACCTCGCCGACGGCTGCTGGGACGGCCGCGCTGGCACCGCACCGCTCAGCTACGGCGGCACCCAGACCGTCGACGATCAAGCCACGCGGCTCCGCCTGGCCAACGCGATCGTCGCGTACCTCGACGACGCCGCGCACAACGCCACGTCCTTCGCGGGCGCCGGTGACGTGCTGTCGCTGCTCGACGTGCTGGCCGGTGGCGGCGACAATAACGCGCTCGGCTCCTGCGTCGTGACCGGGCCGGGCACCGTCGGCGGGCACGCCTTCGACGACGACGGCGGCACGTTCGATCAGGTCGCCCCGGTCGTGATGTTCACCGGCGCGACGCCGATGGCCGACGCCTTCGTCAAGGGCGCGATCACCATCGACGCCCTCGCCAGCGACAACCTCGACCTGCGGCCGGCGCTCAGCTTCGTGCTGCCGCCGGGCACCCTCGACAGCGACGGCGACGTCACCGACCCCGACGCCCACACCATCGTCGACACCACGATGCGCGCCGACGGCGTGCTCGAGCTCCGCCTCAACGCGACCGACGACTCCGGCAACGTCGGCATCGGCTCGCGCGCGTTCACCGTCGACAACACCGCACCGACCATCGCGATCATCAGCCCGGCGACCGCCGGTGGCTTCTACGCCCCGCCCGTCACCGTCGCCTATACGCTCGTGGAGGCCAACGTCGCCGCGGTCACCTCCACCGTCGACGGCACGCCCATCGCCAACGGCGGCGCGGTGACCGCGTCCGGCGCGCACACGCTGCTCGTGACGGTCACCGACCGCGCCATGACCACCACCACCGCCATGCGCGCGTTCACCATCGACGGCACCGCGCCGACCCTCAGCGTCACCGCCCCCGCCGACGGCGCCTTCGTCCGCGGCCCGGTCTCGATCACGTTCGCCGTCAACGACGCCAACCCGGGCGCGACCGCCACGGCAACGCTCGACGGCGCGCCCATCACCAGCCCGCATCCCATCAACGTCGAGGGCGCCCACACCCTCGTCGTCAACGCCACCGACGCCGCCGGCAATTCGGCCACCCCGATCACGCGCACCTTCACCATCGACAATACCGACCCGACGATCAGCATCACCGGCGTCGTCGAGGGCGGCGCCTATCAGCCCAACGTGAACATCACGTTCCTGGGCTTCGACACGAACCTGCAGAGCACGACCGCGTTGCTCGATGGCGTACCGTTCGCGACCGGCGCCTCGGTGCCGGGGCAAGGCGCGCGCACGCTCGTCGTCACCGCGACCGACCGCGCCGGCAACACCCACGTCGAGACCCGGCACTTTCTCGTCGACGGGGTGGCACCCACGTTCGGCGCGGCCACGCAGGTACCTGGCGGTACGTACGTGAAGACGCCGCTGTCGATCAGCGTCACAGCCTCTGACCTGCTCCAGGCCGCGGGCTCCTTGGCCGCGCCGGCGGTCATCGCCGCGAGCGCGAACGGCGCTGGCGGCCCGCTCGTGCCTGGCGGCACCGAGCTGCTCAACGGCGACGGCAGCCGTACCCGCACCGCGACGTTCGCGGGCGCGCCGGACGGTCCGCTCACCACGACGTTCGCCATCACCGACCGCTCCGGCAACGTCGCCGCGCCCAAGATCGTGACCGTGACCGTCGACAACACGCCCCCCACCACGCCGGTGCTACTGTCGGCGGGCTTCGTGCCGGCCAACGGGATCTACTGGACGACGGCGGCCTTGCCGACCCTCACCGGCACGGTGAGCGAGGCGAACCCGGGCGCCACGGTGCGCGCGTTCGTCGGCGCCACGCCGATCGGCACCGGCACCGTGAGCGGCGGCACCTGGTCCGTCACCCTCACCATGGCTGTCCCGGAGAGCACAGGCCTCGACGTCACGCTCCGCATCGACGACGCGGCCGGCAATTCCTCGCCGACCCGGATCCAGCGCGTCGCCCGCGACATCACCGGTCCCGGCATCACGTCGCTGCAAAACGACGTGTTCAACGAGGCCAATGACCAGATCTCCTTCCCCGGCGCCGGGAATCGCCCGCTCCACATGCACACCGGCGCCACCGTCGCCCTCGGCGGCGGCAGCACCGCCTGCCCCAACCTGCCCTGGTATGGCTACCTGACCGCGACCACGCCCCAAGGCGACGAGAGCACGCCCAACCCCCTGCGCTTCGACTGGTCGGTCATCGACTACGGGGCGGTCAGCGCCGCCGGGGGCGTCGGCGTCGATCCGGGCACGTTCCGCTACTTCGTCACCGCCACCGCCGGGGGCACGCCGCGCCGCGGGCCGTACTCCGTCACCGGCACCGGCACCGGCACCTACGCTGTCAGCACGCAGCTCCGCCGCGACGGCGCGCAAGGCGTCCCCGAGATCGGCACGCCCGGCCAGGTGCAAGAAGGCCGCTTCGACATCGAGCTATGGGCGACGGACCGCCTCGGCAACGACGGTATGGTCTCACGCTGCTGGACGCACCAGCCCATCGGCGTGCCGCTCCGGCCCGGTGTGCCGGCTATCGCGAGTGGTACGGGGGTCGATGCGCTGTCCAGCTACACCC
>Ga0209591_10005710_pt1 | contig 13886 bp, 12 predicted proteins | sample MAT01_FD_187207 | JGI IMG/M metagenome (GOLD analysis project Ga0209591, IMG submission 187207) | Freshwater microbial communities from Lake Fryxell liftoff mats and glacier meltwater in Antarctica - MAT-01 (SPAdes) (version 2) | ecosystem: Environmental > Aquatic > Freshwater > Ice > Liftoff... | reverse complement strand
ATAAAGAGCACGATCAGATACCAAGGCAGCGCCGAAAACATATCGATCAGGCGCGTAACCAACCAGTCGACGAAGCCGCCGCGATAGGCGGCAAAAAGCCCCAGTGGCACGCCGATCGCAAGCCCCACAATTTGCGTGACAACGCCGACGAGCAGCATCGGCCGCGTGGCATACATAATGCGCGTCGCCAGGTCACGGCCTAAATTATCGGTTCCCATCCAATGGGCGGCACTGGGTGTGGCTAAGGCATTGGCCGGCTCAATGGCCGAATAATCATAGGGTGTTAACCAGGGGGCAAAGAGGGCCACGAAGAGCGTCAAGAACGCCCAGGCAAGACCAAAGACGGCTAGTTTATTGCGGCGAAAGCGTGTCCACGCCCGCAACCAGTAATTCTGTTGCTTGACCTTGGTTGGCGCTGCTGCTATTGGCGCGGCCGCTACACTTGCTGTCATCTCCTCGCTCCTGCGACACGAATGCGCGGGTCGATCACGCCATAGAGAATATCGGTAATTAGATAGGTCGACATAATGAGGACGGCCCAGAACATGGTGATCCCCAGCACCATCGGGTAGTCGCGATTGGTGCTAGAAAGCACAAACCAGCGTCCTAGCCCTGGCAAGCCAAAGACGGCTTCGATAAAGATGGAGCCGGTCATCATGCCGGGGAACATGGGCAGAAACGAGGTAACCAGCGGAATCAGTGCGTTGCGCAGTACATGGCGCGTCATAATCGACTGACCACTCAGCCCTTTGGCCTTGGCCGTCCGCACATAGTCGGATTGGATGGCGTCCAGTACACATTGACGCGTCCAGCGTGCGACGCCACCAATCGCCGGCAGCCCATAGGCGACCACTGGTAAGATCAAGTGGCTTGGGCCGCCCCAGCCGCCGGAAGGCAACCAGCGCAACTTGGCGGCAAAGATGTAGACCAGGATAAAACCCATCACAAAGCTGGGGATGGTGCCGATCCCCACGGAAAAGAAGGTTACACTGTAGTCAAACCACGAATTAGGCCGAGCTGCCGCCATGATGCCAATCATAAGCCCAACGGAGATAGCCAAGGTGGCAGCCAGGCCACCGACCAGGGCACTGTAGGGCATGAGATCGCGGATGACAGCCGTTACTGATTTCTCTGGCGCCGAAAAAGGCGTGCCAAAATCTAACATAACGGCATTGCGTAACCAGACTAGATATTGCTGCCAGACCGGTTTATCCAACCCATACTTTTCTTTGAATTGTGCCACTTGGTTATCACTCATCGGAATCTCGGCACCTTGCAACCACGGGCCACCAGGCACAACACGCGAGAGTACAAAGGTGAACATCGAGAGCAGCAGCAGGGTAAAAAGAATGCCCAGCACCCGGCGAATAACGTATTCGAACATAACATTTCCTTTGGCGGAAGAGAGGATGACAAGATGACGCCGACCTACGGTCGGGTGATGACAAGATGACTTGGGCAATCCCTTTGTCATCCTATCCTCTTGTCACCTTGTCATCCTCTCTTCCTATCTCACCGCTGATCAAATACCGTCGCGACAGCTTGCCTCTGCCCAGTAAACGCCTTCGTGGGCGTTGGGGACGCCGACCGGCCCACCCTTAAAGATGAAACCGTCCTTGTTGGGTGTCGCCCATTCACCCTTTAGATTGCAGGGCGCGAGACTCTCGCTAAAGGGGTGTTGTAGGAAGTACCAAGCGGTGCTTTCCACCAAGCGCTTTTCGGCCTCGCGCAATTGTTCAAAGCGCTTGGCCGGGTCATCCAAGAGGGAATTAGCTGCGGTGTAAAATTCGTCCCACGACGGATCGCTGTGTGGGTGGCGACCCGTAGAGCGCCAAACATTCATGAAAGTCGCCGGGTCCAGGTAATCCATCGCGTAGCCCACATAGTACATGGGCTCGTTTTCCTTTAGGTTACCGGTGAAGGACTGGAAATCGGATGGGCGCAGTTCAATCGCGATACCCAAATTTTCCTTCAAGCGGGCCTGGATCGCTTCGCACAGCGCCAGTTGCGTGTCGGTGGGCTGGCGGATCCACAGCTCAAAGGTGGGGAAGTCTTTGCCGTCCGCAAAGCCGGCATCGGCCAACAATTTGCGCGCCGCTTCGGGATCATAAACGTTTGGCGCAAGCGCCTTGAGGGCATCGTCCTGGTTGTTGGGGAAACCGGTCGGGATCAACCCCCAGCCCGTGTACGAGTAGCCTTGGAAGATCTCCTGGATCAGCGTGTCTTTGTCGATTGCCTTGCAAATTGCCAGACGTACATTGGGGTTGTCCAACGGCGCAAATTTGCCGGTGGTGTTAAAGCCAATGTAATCTGTGCTAGTGGCGATACCCTTGCTCATTTCGGTCTTGAGCACCGGGTTGCTTTCAATCAGTTGGCGTTCGGCGGCGGGTGTGGCCGGGCCAATGCTGTAACCGTTGATGTCACCGGCAATATAGGCGGCCAGTCCGGTCGGTAGGCTCTCTTCGCGAATTTCCGTAAAGTAAGGCACGCGTGTGCCTTTGTAGTTGGTATTTAGCTCCCATTTGTGGGAAACATCGCGCGTGAATTCGGTCAACTTAAAGGGGCCAGAAGAGATATAGCGCGCCGGGTCCAAGGCCCAGTTTTCACCAGCGTCTTCCCAAATGCCCTGCTTCGCTACCTCGAACCAACCAAAGACGGCGGGCAGATAGGCCACGGGTGATTCGGTGTGGATGCGCAGGGTAAAGTCATCCACCGCTTCCATGCCCAACTCTTCCGGTTTCACCTCGCCAGCCAGCACCTTTTGCGCATTTTTGATGTCAAAATAGTACCAGCCAAAGTCATAATTGTGGCTGAGCGAATATTGCATCGTGTAGATCCAATCTTTCGCGGTGATGGGCGTGCCGTCGCTGAACAACAACCCCTTGCGCAGGGTGAAGTCCCAGTACGTGCCGTCCTCTGCCGCCTGCCAACTTTCGGCGCCCACGCCCACCACATTGAAATCCAGGTCAAGTGAGGTCAAGGTTTCGGCGCCGCCAGCATGCTCAAAAGCTCGGTTGTAGAGCGACTCCATAATATGGCCAAAACCACCGCCGGTTTGTCCTATTCCTTCGCGCCAGATCTGTTGATCGAGTGGCAAGGCATCGGCGGGAAACACCTTGCCCAGCGCGTTGACAAGTTCGCCACTGGGCGCAGCAGCCGCACCGGCTGCGCCATCACCCGCCGGTGCGGCTGCTGGCGCACTTGGTTGGCAACCGGCCAGCGCGGTCAGCGCCAAACCGGTCATAGTAGTCCCCGCGCCCTTCAAGAACTGACGACGTGTAAGTTGAAAATTCATTTGGATTCCTCCTTAAAAATGCTACAGTATTGGGGTTCTGAAAAACGATTTTTAGCGCACGGCACTGCAAAAAAACTTATCCTATAATCGGATGATAAAAGTGGAATTTTTCTATCATACACAGAGTCGGGAAATTCCGCAAAGGCACAAAAACCATTGTGTGTGCTGCTCAGCTTAAAAACATCCCCAGCGCAGGCGATAATCAGTGGAACAAAAATCCACGCCCATGATATTTTTTGCCTGTTTGACAACCGTTGGCTAAGATGTTTATAATCTTATCTGCTCCCACCTGTAGCTTGAGCTGCGGCACTGGCTTAATTAGAGGAGATCCGCAGTACTGTAGCTTCTATTCTGATTTGTTCTACATTTCCTCACCACCAAACGATTGAATAACAGATTGTTATGCATCATCTATTCCAAGGAGGAACGCGATGTCTGAACCACAAGCAACCGTTCAAGCAGTCCAGGCCCGCCCGCCTGTTTCCCGCCGTACATTTCTAAAGTTGTTGGGCGCGGGTGCCAGTATCAGCGTCTTGGCGGCCTGTGCCGCCCCTGCTGCGCCCGCCGCGGAGCCTGCTGCGCCCGCCGCGGAGCCCGCCGCCCCACCCGCAGATGCCAGCGCTGAAGGAGGATTGCTGCGGCCAGGCGGCAACCCCAAACGCGGCGGCACCGTGCGGATGGCGGTGGGCGTTACCACCTCCAATTATGATATTCACCAAGGTGGCGCCGCCCATGTGCTAACCCATTTGTATAACAATCTTGTACGCCTCAACCTGGTTGATGGCCTGCGTTCGGTGGTGCCCGACCTGGCCGCCAGTTGGGAAATCGCCGAAGATGGGCTGACTTATACCTTTACCTTGCGTGAGGGCGTTAAATTCCACGACGGTGAGCCGTTCAGCGCCGACGATGTAGTCGCCACCTTCAATCGCATCCTCAGTCCGCCGGAAGGAGTTGTTATTCCGATCCGTGCGGATATGAGCATGGTAAGTGCGGTCGAGGCGGTGGATCCGCAGACCGCGAAGTTCACGTTGAGCAGCCCGCGCGCCTATTTCCTCGATCTGCTGGCCGGCACGACGATGGTCATTCTCTCTAAAAAGACGTTGGAAGCCAACAATAACGATCTGCGCGAAGTGCAGGTCGCACCCGGCACTGGTGCCTTCAAATTTGTTGAGTACAAAACGGCCGAAAAATGGACCTTTGAACGCAATCCCGAGTATTGGGATTCCGAACTGCCTTACGCCGACAAATTGGAGATGCTGCATGTACCCGCCTGGTCGGATCGCGGCACGGCAGTGTTGACCGATCAAGCCGATCTCTCGTGGAATGTTTCGTTTGAGACATGGACCGAGGGTGAAAGCCGCACTGATATTGTCGGCGTTAACAAGCTGGCCAACTTCGGCGCTTACTGGGTGATCTTCAACACGAACAAAGAGCCTTTTGGTGACGCGCGCGTGCGCCGTGCCATTCATCTGGGCGTGAGTAAGCAGAATATGACCAAGGCCTTTGCCACCCAGGAGCAGATCAACCTGACGCGCTGGATTCCGTATGGCGATCCGTATGCGACAACGCCGGAAGAAATCGCTCAGTTGCCTGGTTACCGCGAAGACAAGACCGCCGATCTGGAAGAAGCAAAGAAATTGCTGGCCGATGCCGGCTTCCCCGATGGTATTCAGGGTGTCGAGCTGTTAGCCGCCACCGGGCCGCAGGCCGAACTCTTAGCGCCGGCCTTCCAGGATATGCTCGCCCGTACTTTGAACATCCAAACGACCATCCGCACCATCGAGCGCGCACAGTTGGTGGAGGAAGAAAAGGTCGGCAACTTCACGATGGTGATCGATACGCCAGGGCACGGTATCTCGGATATTTCCCCGCGGGCCAACCTTTGGTGGCGCACGGGTGGCTCGCAAAACTGGGGCGGTTACACGAATGCTGATTTTGATGCGTTGCTCGACCAGATCGATGTCGAAATCGACAGCGCCAAACGCACCGATTTGATCAACCAGGCGCTGGACGTGCTTGATCAAGATCCACCTTGGTATCTGGTCGGCTATACGTACCACCTGCCAATGTGGCGCAGCAAAGTCAAAGGGTTGATGCTGGACAACCGCGCCTTTGCCGAATGGGGACGCATCGAAACGGCCTGGTTAGACCAGTAGATTTACGATTTTTGATTTACGATTTACGAGATCACGGGAGAGAATTGACGCAGCTCCTGCCCAAGCGCAAAGCGAAGAATATACAATCGGCGTACGCCAATCCATCGTAAATCGTAAATCAAAAATCGTAGATCGGAAATGTAATTATGTCTAGATACATTCTCAATCGCCTGCTGATCGCCATCCCCACCTTGATCGGTATCACCATCCTAATTTTCCTGGCGATGCGCGTCTTGCCTGGCGACCCCTTGTCGATCATTATGTCCGAATCGAGCGGCAAGTTCGTGTTGAGCGATGAGGAACTGGCGCAAGCGCGCGCGAGCTTGGGGCTGGACAGACCGTATTATGTGCAATACTTAGATTGGATGAAAGATGTGGTGACGGGTAATCTGGGCTCCTCGTTTTGGACTCAAGAGCCGATCCGAGACTTGATCTTGCGGCGCGGCCCCATTACGGCGCAGATTGCCTTGATGGCCGTCATCTTCTCTTGGTTGGTCGGTGTGCCGCTGGGCATGGTCAGCGCGTTCTGGCGCAACTCGCTCGTCGATTATATGTCGCGCTTGGCGGTCACTGTTTTTATTGCCGTGCCCAGTTTTTGGTTTGGTCTCTTGATCATGCTTTTTACAGTGTTGGTCTTCAACTGGCGCACGCCGTTGTCGATTGTACAGCTTTGGGAAGATCCACTTACCAATCTGTCGATGACACTTTTGCCAGCGCTGGCCTTGGGCTTGGGGCTGGCCGCGGTTCAGGCGCGCATGACGCGTTCGGCCGCACTGGAAATTCTCTACGAGGACTACATCCGTACCGCACGCGCCAAAGGCTTGAATGAAAAACTGGTGATGTGGCGTCACGTCTTCAAAAATGCCATGCTGCCGGTGATCACGACCTCTGGCCTGGCGCTGGGCGGCCTGTTGGGCGGCGCCGTCTCTGTCGAGCGGGCGTTTAGTGTGCCTGGCCTGGGCACACTGCTCGTGCAGGCGCTCAACGACCGCGATTGGATGATGATCCAGAATCTAGTATTGATCTACGGCATCATCTTTGCCGTGATCAATCTGTTGGTTGATCTCAGCTATGCGTGGTTTGATCCGCGCATTCGATATGAGTAAACTTGAACAAGATCATAGCGCTGCTCGAATTTCTGACGTGAGAGATCGGCGATCAAAACGATGAGTGAACTAAGCCCTATTATTTCAGGCAAGATCCCAATCCTACCCGCCGCCGTCGAGCCAAAAATGCCGGCGCTGCACCGTCGCGTCCTAGGCGCGCTCACGCGCTTTATCCATTCCTCGCCGGTCGGTGCGATCGCGGCGTTGATTTGGGTGCTCTTGATCTTGATGGCGATCTTTGCACCGGCCATCGCCCCGCACAACCCACAGGATGCCAATTACGCCGTGATCCGCCAAGGTCCAATCGCCGGCCACCCGCTGGGCACGGATGATTTGGGGCGCGATATTCTGAGCCGCATCATCTTCGGCGCCCGCATTACGCTGCTGGTGAGCATATCGTCGGTGCTGATTGGTGATCTGATCGGCTTTTTGTGGGGGCTGGCCAGCGGTTATTTGGGCGGGCGCTTCGACCTGATCAGCCAGCGCGTGTTGGATGTCTTGATGTCATTTCCCACGTTAATTTTGGCCCTGCTCCTGCTGGTAGCGATTGGCGCCGGGCTGACAACGGTGATTATTGCGATTGCGGTGACGCGGATTCCAGGATCGACGCGCATCACCCGCTCGGTCGTCTTGTCGATCAAGGAGACCGCCTATGTAGAAGCCGCGCGCGCGATTGGTGTGTCGCCCTTGCGCACGATGTTGCGCCATGTTGCGCCCCAGTGTATTGCACCGTTGATCGTAATCGCCACGTTAAACCTGGGGGGCGCGATCTTTGCTGAATCTGCGCTTAGCTTTTTGGGGTTGGGTATTCCACCGCCCGCACCCAGTTGGGGTAATATGTTGGGTGGTGTGCTGGCCGCCTCCTTCAAGCCGCCTTGGTGGCTGGTCGTCTTTCCCGGCTTGGCGATTACGATTACGATTATGGCTGCCAATTTATTAGGTGATGCGCTGCGCGACTTTTTGGATCCAAAACTGAAAAAACGTTTGGAGTAAAATTTTAACGCGGAGAAGCAGCACTGTATAGTTGGACACTTTTCACCTTTGCCTCTCTGCCCCGTTCGGCTGACTTCGGCGAGCTCAGTCGAGTCGAGCTCACGTTGAAGCCTTTACATTCAGGAGTTGAAAATGAGTTTTGAAGTCTATGACTTTCGCACAGATGTACGCAACATTTTGGTTACACCGCAGATCCGGTCACGCTTTTTGCGTTTCGAGCCGGGCACAGTGGCGCAACGTCACACCCACGATTTGGGTCATGAGATCTTTTTGATTCTCTCCGGTCGTTGCGAGTTTGAAATTGATGGTGAGAAAGCAGAGTTAGGGCCTGGTCAACTCTGTATTGCGCTGACCGATCAGCAGCATTCCGTGCGCGTCTTGGGTGACGAGCCGATGACCATGTATCTTTCGGTGACGCCCCACATCCAACCCACCCATACATTTTGGAATGAGGATGGCACCAAAAAGCCACCCCGTTTTATCTCTAATCGCGCCTACGATGTTCCGGTCGATACCACCACACCCACCGAGGAGTTGCTGGATCGCCATCTAGCCGGTGTGGAAGCGTTACAAACGGCGGTCGATGAAAGCACCCAGGTGCAGCGCGCGATGGTAGCAGCTTTTAAGCAAGCCATCCAAGCCGGCGACAACGCTGCCGCCCTGGCGGCACGCGATGCCATGTGGGACGCGCTTTCCAGCGTTCACAAGCGCCTTGCCATATGGGATCAAGCGTGGAATGATCTGACCGCGCGCACGGCCGAGAGCGAATTGTAATCATTTTACAATACGCGGGCAGCGGGGTGCGCACTCGTGACCACCGGCGTTCCCGCCCCCATCGCTTCTAGCACCATCATACCGAAGCCTTCGTAGAGGCTGGGGAAAATGTAGGCTGTGCTCAGCGCGTAGAGGGCGGGCTTATCCGCATCTGGTACAAAGCCGCCGAACTGAACCTGATTCAGCAGGTTCAGTTCGGCGGCGATTTTTTGCGGATCCGGCGCAAAGGCAGAATCAATTTGCGGTAGACGACCGGCAATCACCAACTTGACGGCGGGGTCGCCGCCGCGGGCAAGATAGCGCTGGTAGGCGTGCAACGTGGCGGCCACATTCTTGCGCGCATCGAAGCCGCCTAGATAGAGGAAATAGCGTTCGGGTAGGCTATATTTTTGCCGAATAGCGGCCAGCCATTCGGCGTCCGGTGGTTCTGTTGACCCTTGGTTTGGACCATGATAGACGACATGGACGCGTTCGCTGGGGATGTGCAAATGTTGAATCACATCGCGTGCGCTGGCATGGCTGACGGTGATCACAGCCGCCGCTCGGCGTGCGGTGTATGCGACAAGCGCTGTGTAAACGCGTTGGAGTAGGCCCCCGCGATAGGCTGGCAGCAGGTAAGGAATGAGATCATGCACAGTGACAGCAACGGGGATGGGCTGCCAATAGGGAGCTGCCCAATAGGGAACCCAGAGCAGATCGGCAGCTAGGCGACGCGCGAGGTGGGGCACAATAATTTGCTCCCACCACAACTTTGCCAGGTTTTCCGGCAAGGACGGCAAAGTGTGAGGCACCAATTCAATCCCCGGCCACCGGTCTTGCCAGTGAGCAAGCGTAGCTGATTTGGCCACCGGCAACAACAGCGAAAAGCGCGTTTGCGGAGCCTGGCGTGGCAGATAGGCCAACAGATGCTCCACATACTGCCCCGAACCAGCCGTCGATTGGCCAACAAACCAGCCGTTGATCAGAATGTGCATAGAGAAAGGGGTAGGTCTCTTACCCTCAATCAAGGAAAGTCATTAAGCGTAGCGACCGAATCAAGGTCACTATCGATGCTCGGTTCGGCTTCATCGCCGGCTTCCCACATCAGCGACACATACCACACCGGCCATATCCCAATAAAGAACCCAGCTGGTGTAAATGTCATCTTTGAATCAATCGGTGGCTCGGGGTTCGATGGCACATAATGGACCGGCCAGCCCCAAATCACATCTTCGTAAACCTGGCCCCGCTCATGGATGACCTGCGCCAGCTTGCAAATATCGTCAATGTCCGGCACAGCAATTGGTACTACTATCTGATCATCACCATCGCTCGCTCTTACGCGCACATTTGCGATCATTGCTTTTCACTCTCCTCATGCCACTTTTTGAGAATGCGCACCTGGTTGTCGGTCAGCATCCGTTCGATTGCATTCAACTCGTGCGGCGCGTACCCGCTCGACTTAAAAAGCTCGATCCGGTCAACCCAATACTTCGCTTGGTTGCCGGCAAAACGGACATGAACGTGCGGGCGCTCTCCAAAGTCGGAGGCATACATGCGCAACTCATACTTTCCAATTCTCAGGAAGGGCATGGAACGGGTCTCTTTCGCTGACGTGCCCTTGGCTGGTTGACACTGAGTTCCGCTGATGGTAACATGCTGACTACCTCGCGTTCGCCATCCACTGTAATATCCCTGCCAGTAATCATATCATGCTGCTTGATCGAGGGCAAGCCTTCTGGCTCATCTTCACCTGCCTGTATCTGTCGGATCGTTTTTGTCAGCTTGGTGAAGGAGCCAGCAGTTACTGCGCAATAGTTATCCAAGTGATCTACTGCTTCGTCTGCATCCACTCCACAACCTGGCGCAGACCGGCGTGCAAACTGACTTTGGGCTCCCACCCAAGCACGGTTTTGGCCTTGCTGCTATCCAGATAGGTGGCAAGCACTTCGCCCATCGGGCGGGGGATATACTCTGCTTCGCGTGGATAACCGATGATTTCGGTCAAGGTGGCATGCACGCGGTTGACATCCGTAGGGACACCAGTGCCAACATTAAAAATGCCCACCGCACTGCTTTCCAACGCCAACAGATTGGCGCGAGCCACGTCGCCAACAAAGGTAAAGTCGCGAATTTGTTTGCCGTCACCGGTAATCTTGGTCGGCTTGCCCTCCAACATGGCGCCGGCAAAGATGGCCACCACACCCGCTTCCCCTTTGCTGTCCTGGCGCGGGCCATAAACGTTGGGATAGCGGAGGGCCACATACTGCATGCCATAGTTGGCATGGTACAAATCCAGGTGATATTCCATGCTTAGCTTGTTGGCGCCGTAATTATCTTTAGGCTGTGGCCAACTTTGCTCGGTAAAAGGGAGTTTGTTACCTTGTTCGCTGTAACCTTCGCCATAAACGGCGCCCCCGGTGCTGGCAAAGACAATTTTTCGGCAATTGGACTGGCGCGCCAACTCCAATAAGTTGAGCGAACCCAATATATTTACCTTGGCATAGGCAACTGGATCATTCATGCTTTCACGGACATTGGCGCGCGCCGCCTGGTGCGAAATGGTCTGAATCTGTTCTTTGGCAAAAACTTCGGCCAGCGCCGCACGGTCGCAAATATCAACCTCGTAAAAGGTCGCGCCTTGGGGTACATTCTCTTTGTGCCCTGTATGCAAATTGTCTACCACCACGACACGATGACCAGCGGCCAAGAGGGTGTCGGCAATATGGCTACCAATAAAACCGGCGCCACCGGTTACTAATACGTTCATTGCTTATCCTTTCCTCAATCTGCAAGCAACCATATAATTAAATAATTTTACTTCGGCAACAAGCATAAATCAGATAGGTACACATGATTGTTACAAAGTGCTGATCTTTTTCATTTTTTGTCAATCAGCCATAAAGCAGGTTGAGCGCAGCCATGTGCCTATTATGGCGTCAGTCAGGAACAATCAGCAAATCATCGCCGATTCGATCTTATGCCTGGAAGGTGCGTTACTTGTTGGTTAAGCTGCTCTGCGCTATACTAAATGTAGCGCCACCTGCAATGACAGCAGGTTTTGTCGCGCCGCTTCCAGCGCACTAGATACGACGAGAAGATCACTACGTTTATTTGCAGCTCATGCGTAGACCACAACGGGTGGCCTTATATTGAAGGTCATCTGGCAACGGCGATCTTATTCAATGCCGCGCGCAAACGGTATGCCATTCAACCTATATCCGTTTATCTTTCGATCAGAAAGGGCAGCCATGAATGTTCATAGCCTCTCTATAAAGACTTTAGACCCATTGGCTTCGATCAGTGGCGCTTCTGACATGCAGCCAACCATGCTTGGCAACGTTTCATCCAATCGTACGAAAGGCCTTTCCATGTTGACTTGCACCGTTTATGGACCTGATGCCACGCCTGGTGGATTTGACGCACTGGCGGCCGAATGGAACGCTCTGGTTAAACGTAGCCGCGCCAATACAATTTTTCTAACCCACGAGTGGCAAACCACCTGGTGGAATTGTTTGGGCGAAGGTGAGTTGTGGATTGTGGCCTTTCGGCGGCCCGAAACTGATGAGTTGGTTGGTATCGTACCCCTCTATCTGGTGCAACAGAAACAGGGCAAACATGTTGGCCAGAAAAAATTTAACCTGGTCGGCTGTGTCGAAGTTAGCGATTATCTCGACATTATCGTCGCCAAAGGTTGGGAACAATCTGTCTATAGCGGCTTGCTTACCTGGCTACAAAGTGCAGAAGCGCCAGCCTGGGATGTACTAGATCTGTGTAATCTGCCCGAAGATAGTCTCACCTACCAAGAGCTGCCGGCTGTCGCCACCGCCGCCGGATTCGTGGCCGATGTACGTCAGGAAGATGTTGCTCCCCAATTTCGTCTGCCCCTCCATTACGAAACTTATCTGCAAGAATTAGTCGAGAAGAAACAGCGCCATGAGATTCGCCGCAAACAACGCCGCGCCGAGCGCGAAGTCAAGGTCGATTTTTACATGGTGGGCAAAGAACATAGCCTGGAAGCCGAAGTGGACGACTTTGTCGCTTTACAGCGTGCTAGCCGCGTCGATAAAGCCGAATTTATGACGCCGCAGATGCGCCATTTCTTTGGCGCCGTCGCCCGTCGTATGCTAGACGCCGGCATGTTGCGCCTCTGCTTTTTGTCGCTCAACGGTGAAAAAGCCGCCACCCTCTTTGCTTTCGAATATGAGCGTCAGTTTCTGCTCTATAATTCCGGCTACGATCCAGATGCACATGCACAATTGAGCCCTGGTTGGGTGCTGTTGGCTTATAGCATTCAATATGCAATTGCCGCTGGTTGTCGCCTTTTTGATTTTATGCAAGGTGACGAAGAGTATAAATACCGCTTTGGTAGCCAGGATTATAAAGTGATGCGCGTGCTGGTGCGGCGTGAAGCGTAAAGGTTGCTTAGAAAAATAGCAGGATGAGGAATCATGATGGAAGCAAACGGCAATGGCCATACAAAGGTTGATGCGAATGGTGAAAGCAAGGATGCAGGGCGAGCATCCAACCGTGATCGCGCCCAAGCCCGGGGGTATGAACCCGCGGCAGAAAAAACAGAGCGCCGCCCCAGCGCTGAACGCGAGCAAGCATTCAATGCATTAGCCTGGTTAGCCGAAGGCGCAGTCGGATTATTAGAAGAGCTGCGCCACAACGACTTGGGCTTACCCGAAGACTTTTGGGTGCATGCCTATGCCGCACGCAAAGAAGGTTTGTTAGCCGTGCGTGCGGTGTTCGATGATCTGATTGCACGCACCGAAAGCCAGGGCATACAGGAAACCGAAAAACAACAACGCCGCGAACGGCGCGGTGGCATTAATATCGATTTTTGAAAAATAGCTTTTGTAAACACGGATTAGGAAAACACGGATATAAAATTCAAATAATCTGTGTTTTCCTAATCCGTGTTTACAATGCATCTCTCTTTTTAAGTTCCACTCTGTACTTCTTACTTTGTTTGCTCCGGCAACTCCGCTGCCACCGTCACAACAGCTTCATGGCGGATGTAGACCTGCCCCGGTCGCCCGCCCGGCACTCGAGTTACAAAACGCCCCCTGGTAAAAGCCACTTCGACGGCCCGTTCGCCGCGCTGGCTGGAATAGTAGCCCGCCAATTGCGCGGCCATTTTCAGCGTTTCATCGGTTAGCGGCTGGCCGCCGCTGCGAACTACGACATGCGCACCGGGCGCGCCACGCACGTGTAACCAAAGATCCTCGGCCTTGGCCAGCGTAAAGGTAACTCGGTCATTCTGACGCGCGTTGCGGCCAACCAAAATCGCAAAACCTTGCGGGCTGATATAACGCAACGGTTGCGAAACCGCCGGCCCCACACGTGTTTTGGCCACTTTCTTCTGCGATTGGGGCAGAAAGCCAGCCTGCTCGATCTCCTCGCGTACGGCGGCAATTTCCGGTTGATTTTCGGCCAGCCGTAGATCATTGCCCAACTGGGCGAGGAACTCCAAATCTTGATGCAATTTGGCGCGCCGTACCGGAATCGCCTGCGCGGCGCGGCCCCACTTGGCTGCCGTTTTGAACATTTGCTGCGCTTGTTCCACGGGCGTCTTGG
>Ga0209591_10005709_pt1 | contig 13888 bp, 11 predicted proteins | sample MAT01_FD_187207 | JGI IMG/M metagenome (GOLD analysis project Ga0209591, IMG submission 187207) | Freshwater microbial communities from Lake Fryxell liftoff mats and glacier meltwater in Antarctica - MAT-01 (SPAdes) (version 2) | ecosystem: Environmental > Aquatic > Freshwater > Ice > Liftoff... | reverse complement strand
CACACCTTCCACGGCGACTGGAACTACACGCTGCACGCCCAGCCCGACCCGGCCGACACGCCCGGCCCCGGATGAACTAATTCATCGCGGGCCCTAAGGACTTGCTGTCGAGCCGCTGGCGAGCGATCCGCCGGTCCACCTTCGTACGCTGGTCGTGGAGCGTTTCGGCGCCGAGGACCTTGAACATGAGAACGAGCAGGTCGATGAGGACCAGTACCGCGGTCAGCGACCAACGCAGGAGCTGCGCGGTCGCATTCCCGCTGAGATAGGTGCTCAGGGCCTCGTGTCGCGCAATGAACCCGTCGCTTGCCGCGTACTCCGCGACGCGGTCGTTGACGAGTTCCTTCTTCTCGTTGTCGAGTACGACCTGGGCGGCTGCGACCTGTTCGTTCGCCGCGGGCAACTCCGCCTGCGCGGCTGCTATCGCCGCTTCAGTCTGCTCACGCTGCCCCCGGAAGCCGCGGCACACGCGACCGCACGACTCCTCGCCCAATGGCCTTGTCTTAAGGTGTCCGTCGTGGTTGGAGGCAGTGGATCTGTAGGCGCCGGGTGACACGGACGACGCTGGGTCGGTCCTTGCGGGCGGGGAAGTCGCCGGCCTTCTTGGTGGCGCGGGGGCTGGCGCGGTCGGGGCGGTCGCGGACGAAGAATCCGGGGTCGAGGATCTTGAGCAGGAACGTGGCCAGGGCCAGGTCAGCCTGGTGAGGGGGGAAAGCCCGCCGTGACGGAGTCGGTCGCGGCGGCCAGGGCGTGCGGGAAGCTGATCTTGTCGGGTGGGATGCCGGTGGCGTCGACCGCGGCGCCGATGAGGGTGTGGATGGCCTGGTAGACCGCGAACAGCGCCCACATCTCCTGGGCGACGCCCTCAGGGTCGTGGCTGCGGAGCACGGCCATGCCCTGGCCCATGTCGGTCTTGTGGTGGCCGATCACGGTTTCGCATTCCCAGCGCATCGGGTAGGCGCACGCCAGGTCGATCGCCGGGTAGGCCTCGATGTCGAGTAGGTCGGTGACCAGCGCGAACACCTCCGAGGGCTCGTCGGTGCCGCCCCCTGCACCGTCCGGGGTGCTCGTGTGCACGGTGTACTCGACGACCCGCACGGTGATCGGGGTGCCGTCGGTCTTGCGTGCCGGGTTGAGCACGGCGAGGTAGGTGCCGTCGGCGAGGACCTCGGTCGGGGTCAGGCGGAACGACGCGGAGGCCCGCCACAGGATGTTCGCGCCGGTCGCGAGGACGTCGCGGACCAGGGTGTGGGACAGAAAGTTGCGATCGGCCAGCACCAGCATCTGCTCGGTGAACGCCGGGAGCAGGTCTTTGGCCAGGGTCTGCTCGCCGACCGTGTAGGGCCCGATGGTGGCCCCGACCAGCGCTCCGGTGCCCGACTCGGCGGCGGCGAGCCAGCGGACCTGCGGGAACGCCCCGGCCCGGGTCGCGTTTGACGGGCGCCCGAAGTACTCAGCGTTGCTCTTCGAATGGGGCACATCAGTGGTCGAGCCGTCCATCGACACCACGCGGAGCCCGCAGCAGAACACCCCGGCGGCGTCGTCAGCGCCGACCGGTCCGGCGACCTCGTCGAAGAGCATGTGCAGCGGGTCGGCGCCCAGTCTCGTGCGTGCCCGCCCGAGCGAGGAGATGTTCGGTGGACGCCACCGGCGACCCCCGCCGGCGTCCACCCAGCCGTCCGCGTCGAGGACCCCGTCGAGCAACTGCTGCCCGCGGCGGCGGTGATACAGCGCGTCCACCAGCTTGACCATGACCCGCCCGTAGCCGCAGTTCGGGCCCCTGAACAGCCACAACGCCAACACGAAGTACACCACCAGCCGCGCCGGCAGCAGCCGGCGGCGCAGTTCCCGAGCGTCGGTCGTGGCTACGATCCGGTCCACCAGCTCCGGCGGGAACGCCCTGGTCAACGCCCCCACCGACACCCGGTCCGGTAGCCAGCCTTCCGGTGAGATCCCCACTGACCCGTCATGCCCCACACCGTGATCATCCCGCCGAGTGGCCACCCAGACGGACCCATCCACCGGCGTGTCGCCGCTAGACTAACTTAACGCAAGGCCATTGACTCCTCGCCGGTCTCGCCCTCACCGGACTCCTCCCGATCGGCTGCCTCCTCGTACTGGGCGGCCTGTTCCTCGAGCGCGGCAATGCGGTTCTGGACGTCGGTGACGGGCACCCGGATCGCGGCCTGTCGATCGACGATGTCGGGACGCATGTCGATCTCGATCCGGAAGGACTCCCGCAGGGCCTCGGTGTCCCGACGGATCTGCTCGTCAATCTCCTGTTCGAACGCGCGGAGTACGAGCGGCTCACTCACCAGGTAGGCCGCGGCAACGGCTAGCAGGATCCTGGGCAGGAACATCGCCAGCTGCATCAAGAACCCCTGACCGTCCACGAGCGTGACGGCCACGGTGCGATCGATGGTGAACACGACGAAGGCCCAGAACACCGACACCGCGATGCGTGCCCACAGAGGGGCTTCCTCGATGAGGTAGCCCGTCAGCACCATCATCGAGCCTGCGGCCAGCAGCGCGGTAACAAGCAGCGACAGGCCCATCGTCACGTATCGGTGATGCTCCATGCCGGGCTCGACGTAGTCGTTCCGCGCACCGGTGCACCAGATCAGGAATCGGCTCATGGGACGTACGTTCACCGCCGCGTTCTCGGAGTGCCAGGAAGATTCGGGGAGCGACTCGGGTGAGCGTGATGGTCGGAGCAGGTGACGACCAGGACTCAGCGGTCCGGGAGCCGGTCGGTCCGCCTCACCACACCTAGTCGTCGCAGCCATCCGAAGAGTTACCGGCGAGCACACCGATCTCCTCGCGCGTGGCGTGATCACCGAGCACGACACCAGCCCCGCACTGACATCTCCTGCACGAGGGTGGCGGGCAAGGCGGGTCTTGACCTGCCCACCCGGCCCTTGGACCAGCCGGGTCGAGAACTGCTGCCCGTCACGGCACCGTCCCATGAGCTCGTCGAACTCGAGGAGTGGATTTCCGCCCTGAGGCGGGTCTTGGGAAGCACGCGACGGCTTCTGTGGGCGACGCCGGTCGCGGCGGGCCTGCGCTGGGCGCTGCCTGCGTCGATCATGACCCACCCGGAGCGCGCAGGCCTGCACCCGCGTCTGCCGCCTGGTGCCGGTCGAGGCGGTCCACAGGCCGGACTGAAGTGACCCCCGTCAGCCGGACATGGTCGGTCAGCGGGGGAGGGACTTTGACAACACCCTGTACGGGGACCGTGCTGGCTGTGCGCGGCAGTGGTGTCGGTGGGGAAGGAGCGGGTGGGTCGGGTCCGGGCGGTATGCGGGCATAGAGCCGGTAGTGACCTGGCATCAGGCGTCTCCCGGGGATGACCGGGTAACGGTCCGTCGGTACCTGACGAAGCATGGAGGGAACCGGCTGGCCAGTGATCGGGATGTGGTGCGTGAACGGCGATGACACTCAGGAGCACGACCGGAATGTCCCGGCTCCCAATATGCGGAAGACCTCAGCTCGCAACCCACCCGTGCTGGTCAGCTCGTGCCGCGTTCCGATGGGCAGGTGGCCTACCCACCCGGCAGCCTCTCCCCCTTCAGCCCCACGGTTCCCGGTGCAGGTCGGCCGTCCCGCGGCCCGATCCTGATCGCCGTCGGGCTGATCGCGGTGCTGTTGGTCGTCGTCGGGATCCTGGCCGAGGTGCTGATTGGGGCCAGCGGCCCGGGTTAGACCGTGGTCACGGTGACTGCGGCTGTGCCTCCGCCGCCGACGGCGCAGGACTGGCGCCGGCGGCCGTCGACGACGCGGAGCTCGCCTACGGTGCGTGGCGCACGCTGGCGTGCTGCTCGGCGTGCGGGAGGACTTCCCGATCTACACGAGCTGGCACCGGGCCGCGGGCATCCGCCGCGACCGGCCGCACCTGTACGCCCGGCGGCGGGCGGAGCTGGACGCGGGGTGGCGGACCGGGGAGCAGGCTGCGCGGGACCAGGCTCGGGCCGACGACGGCGTGAGCGCTGCCCGCCCCCGTCAGCGGTCGCGGACCAGCTCCGCGCTGTAGTCCAGCTCGACGACGGGCACGGCCTGGCGGCTGAGTTCGTCGAGGTGCTCGGCGTCGCGCTCGGCGCGGGTGGCCTCGGCCTGCTGGCGGGTCGTGATCTCGGAGAGGGCGACCTGCGCTCTGGCTGGCCACCACGGCAACGAGGTCCTGCGGAGGGTCGCGCTCCGCCTCGGGGCAGTCAACGTTTCGCGCCACCGGCTGGTTCGTCGGCGAGGATTGGCGCACACCTCCAGACGTTGTGAGCCCGGTACTCGCTACACCGCACTTCGCTCTTGGGAGGCAGCGCCAAGGGACCCAACCTGAGGAGCGAGGTCATGCAGAAGAACATCCACCAGGTCGTCCATTTCGACGACCCGACTTGCCGGCGCGCGGTGCCGCGGCCCACCGGTGTCCCCGTCCGTCGGATCGGGCTGGTGCTCGTCGGGGTGGCCATCGTGCTGGCCCTGTCCGGCTGCGCCGCCGCCCTCCGGGTGCTCACCGTCGTCGACGGCGTCTACACCGTCGGCAGCTGGGTTGGGTCGCCGCCGCCTGCTGCCGGGTCGGAATCCAGCACATCGGACAACTCGTCGGTCGAGTGGGTCCGTGCCGAGGTGAACGAGACCGGCGGGGAGGGTCTGTGGCTCAACTCCGGGCCCGGCTCCGGTCGGAAGATCAAGGTCGAGGAGGGTACCGAGGTGTGGCTCTATTGCTACGCCGACGGGCCATCGGTCGAGGGGCCGAACGGGACCACGTCCATCTGGAACTACGTCTGGACGCCGGGCAACCACACCGGGTTCATGGCCGATGCCTACCTCATCACTGGTAGCAGCGGCCCGGTCGTACCAGAGTGCACGTTCGACTGACCTCTGCGCGACGTTGCGATCGGTCGGGGTCGTCAGGCCGGACGCTGCGCTGCATGACACCCAGCCAGCCACAGCCACCGGCTCACGGGGCCGCGCAGCGCGTTGGTGTGGCGGTTCGACGAGGCGATTACCGCCTATCAGCGACCAACGTAACAGAGCGGAGTGCGGAGACGAAGAAGTGCACGCATTACCGGTCGGTGGATGTGGTCAGGAGGGCGTTCGTGCTGTCGCGCTTGTGGGTCAGGGTGGCGCTAGTTGTGGTTGTGGGCACAGTCGTTGTGCTGCTGCTCGCTCGATCGGCGTTTGGCCTGCTGGGGATGTCGTCGGGTACGGCGTCCGCGCTGGCATGGCTGGTCGGCGGACTGTATGCGGTGTTCGTGGTGACCGCGGCGGTCACGCAGTTCTCGGGGTCGTTCGCCAGTGCCACTCGGGTACGGCTGCTGACCGTGGTGTGGGCTCTGCTGGTCGGCGTGCTGGTTGCCGCTGCGGTGGTGGGCCTGATCGGGATCGCTGTCGGGTACGCGGTGGGGCTGGGTCTCGTGGTCGCGGCGGTCGCCTGGCCCGTCCTGCGCCGCTCGACGCGCCGGGGAGTGAACATGCCGCAGCTGGGCGGTCGGCGGGTCCGGAGCTTGCATGAGGTCGACGAGGCCCTGCAGACCTTGCAGGGGCAGTTGGTCGATCCGCGGTTGTCCGAGCGCGTCCGCGTGGTCGTCGAGCTCGACCGGGCCGCCGCGCTGGCCGAGCGGGCGATGCTCGCCGATCGGCCGGACCACCTCGATGAAGCCATCGAAATCTCGGAGCGACACGCCCGGCACTCTGGGTACTCCCACCAGCACCGGTTCCAGGCGGCCTGCGAGCTGGTGCAGGCTCGTGACCTGCAGGCACAGCGCAACCGCGATGATCATTGCTGGGAGGAGGCGTTGCGGCTGCAGGAGAAGATCGGCCGGGAGGCGGGGTCACCGCAGTGGGAGCTCGCCCGCTGCGCGCACGACCAGGGCGATCGATTCCTGTACCTGGCTCAGGAGGCCGAGCCAGGCAGCGACGAGCAGGTCAAAGCGATTCAGCAGGCGCTGGCGCTATTCCGGAAGGCTTTGGACGGGTTCGGGCCGCAGTCCGGGTTCGCGCCGCTGCTGCACACCAAGATCGTCAATCAGGTGCAGCTGCGGGCACGGGCATCGGGCGGCCGCCAGCTACCCGACGACGACCAACATATAGACGACGTCCGCGCGACTCTGCGCCACTACCGCGGCCGCCGCCGTGACGGTCGAGAGCTGGTCGAGATCGCACTGGCCCAGCTGCTGCTGATGCAGGTCGACGACAATGAGGAGTTGGGCAGCGGGCTCGTCGAGGCCGAGCGGCTCTGCCGCCGGTACGTCCGCCGCGGGCCGGAGATCCGAGCCATGGCCCACGAAGTTCTGGCCGAGGCGCTGCGGCTGCGTCGCGAACTCGCTGAATCGCCAGCCGTACGCGCGGATCCCGCGCTGCGCCGCCAGCGGATCGCGCACCTTCGCGCGGCGTTCCTGGCCCACCGGGAGCTGTCGGTGACCGACGCCAGCGACGCCGGGAGGGCGTGGGCGGAGGCGGCCGCGGAGCTCGCCGACCTCGACCACGACCCCGACGAGGTCGCCACAGCGTACTCGGAGCTGGCCCGGCAGGTGCCGGTCGAAGTGCTGCGCCGCCTCGATGAGCGCAAGCGGACGGCCTTCGTCGCGGCCCGACAGGAGATCGCGACCGAAGCCGGGTACTGGCTGTGCCGGGCCGGGCAGCCGGAGGAAGCCGTGCGGGCGCTCGAGCATGCCCGCACCATCCTGCTCGGCCTGCTCACCCGTCGGCTGCCCGGCGACGTCGAGGCCCGCCTTCATGCAGCGCGCAGGCTTACACTGCTGGAGGAGTACCGGCAGGCCGTCACCGAGCTGCAAGAAGCCGAACGCGATCGCTACTCCCACCACGACGGCGGGGTCGGTGAGGACACCACGCATCTCGACCGTCACGACGCCGCTCGGCTGCACGCCGCCTGGAGCCGGTATGACCGCAGTACCCGACTCGTCGACGACGCGGTGGGCAGCGGGGCGGAGCGCGGGGATCGGCTCGACGATGCCCGGCGGGCGGCGGGCGGCGGCGTACTGGTGTATCTGGGTGCCGCGCGGCGCTGCGGGTACGCGCTCATCGTCTCGCAGGCAGAGCCGCTGCGCTGGGTTCCGTTGCCGGACCTCATCCGTGATGAGCTCGATGCACAGGTCAGTCGCTACGGCGCATTCCTGGCTGCGCCCGGCAAGGTCAAGGAGCTGACTGCGGTGCTCTCCTGGCTGTGGACGGCCGTGCTTGGCCCTGTTCTCGAGCGGGCCGTACTTGGCCCTGTTTTCGACCGGATGGCGGCCGTGCCCACGCTGACTCTCGTCCCGCTCGGCGAGCTTGCGCTGCTGCCGCTGCACGCGGCGGGGAACGATGATCTTCGGGTCGACGAGCGTGTCGGGGTCGCCTACGCGCCGTCCGCCTCGTTGATCGCGCGGCCGGGCGCCGCAGCGCCCCGGCCGGGCGGCTCGCTCGCGATGGTGAGCGTGCCGGTAGTGCCCTGGGAACCGACGCTGCCCAAGCTGACCTACGCCGCGACCGAAGCCGCGGCGATCGCCCGCTGCTACGGGGTCGCGCCACGGACCCTTACCCGGATCGAGGAGTCGCTGGCTGCACTGCAGACGGCCGACGTGTGGCACCTGGCCTGCCACGGGCGGGCCAACCCGAACGACCCGATGGGCAGTTACCTGGCGCTGGCCGATCGAGGCCTGACCCTGCGCGAGATCACGGCGGCCCGGCCCGCGACCCACAGGCTCGCCGTCCTCTCGGCCTGCGAGTCGAGCATCCCGGACCGGGCCCGGCCAGATGAGGTGATCGGCTTTCCGGGCGCGCTGTTGCAGTCAGGGGTGGCCGGTGTGGTCGCCTCCGGTTGGCGGGTACGGCAGGACGCCGCCGCAGCCCTGTCGATCCGCTTCCACCAGCTGTGGCAGACCGGCGCACCGCCAGCCGCGGCCCTGGCCGGCGCGCAGCGCTGGATGCGCAGCGTGACCCGTGGCGAGCTGGCCGACGAGTTCGGCGGCCCGTACCTGCCGCCCAAGATGACGGCCACCCGCCTGGACCGCTGGCGGGCGCAGCGCCCGTTCACCGACGCCCGCCTGTGGGCGGCCTTCAGCTTCACCGGTTCCTGACCGCGCACCACACCTACCCAACCTGGAGGCACCATGCCCGAACCGACCGTCCAGATCGCCCTGCCCTACCCGCCCGACGACGAGCTGAACACCATCACCTACGAGACCGTCGATGCGGTCTTCGGACCGGACACCGAGGTCGTCCTCGACGTCGAGCTCGACCAGGGGATCGGCGAGATACTGCCCTACGTCGGGGTCGTGCTGACCTACATCGGGATGAAGGGCCTCGATGTCCTCACCGAGGAGAGCTGGAAGAAGCTGGCCGACTGGGTGCGGAGGCTGGCCGGCGGCGACGGCCGCCACGGCCCCGACCGCCGCGAGGTCCGGCTCACCGACCGCGACCGTCAGGCCGAGTTCGTGTTCGACTCGATCGCGCTGGACAGTGAGTATGCGATGCCGGCCATCCGGGACGTGGACGTGCCGGACTCCGGTGGCGAACGCATCTTCCGCTGGGACGAAGGCACCCGGACCTGGCGCGTCGAACGGCCGTGAACGGTCCGCTCCGGCTGGAGTCGAGTTGGCCGCACGAGCCACCCGATCCCCGCGTCGTCGTCCTGGCCGGGCACGACGACAGCATCGCGACCTGCCGGTTCAGCTTCGCCGGTGACCAGCTGGTCAGTGGGGATCGGTCCGGGCGGTTGCTCGTGCGCGACGTGCCGTCGGGTGCAGTGCGCGCAGACCTACGGTTGGCTTCCACGACCGGTCATCTGCGTCCTGGGGTCACGGCCTGTGCGACTGGGCCCGGCGATCTGACCGCCGTCGGCCTCGTCGACGGCACGGTGCATCTCCTGCGCGCCGCCAAGCTGGTCCGCACGTTTCCGTCAGAGGGGTGGTCGGACCCGGTGACCGCGCTGGTGTTCGCCGCCGACGGGGACTGGCTGCTGATCCGGGACGCCGGTGCCTCGCGGGTCCGGGTGCACACCACCGGCTCCGGGGCCCGGCTGATCGACGTGCCCTGCGACCCGTGGGCACCGCTGTGCCTGCTCGACCGGCGGCTCGCAGTCGGCAACCGACGCGGCCTGGTCGTTCGGGATCTCGATCGGCCCGAGCGGCCCACCGCCTTGTCCGGCCACGGCGACGAGGTGATCGCATTTGCCCGGCTAGGCGGGTTGTTCGTCTCCACCGACTCGTCGGGCGAAGTCCGGACCTGGGATGCCGCGACCGGGCGCTGCGCGGCCGTCTTCGTCGGCGTGACCGGCCCGGCCGCCGTCGACCCCGATACAGATCGGCTCGTCCTGCCCACCCGCGACGGCGTGCGCATCTGCGACCCCCGGCGCGGTGACCCCCGGGGCGAGGTGCGGCGGCACCGGGTGCGGGCCGCGACCCGCCGCCGCACGGCCAGCACGCTCACCCGGCTCGCCGAGCGGTTGCCCGCCCTCGCCGACCGCGCCGACGCGCTGGCCCTTCCCGACCTCGCGACCTCGTGCCTCGTGGGCCTGGGGCGATCGGTCGTCGCGACCGTCCGAGCGGAGGAGGAACTCGACGGGGAGATCATCCGTACCGCCCACGTGCTGGCCTTTCATGATCCGTCGGACGGGTACCGGCGAGAGGTCTTGCGGCTACCCGGACGCTGCGCAGGAGCTGTCCCCATCCCGGGAACCGACCGAGTGGCCACGGTCGACGACGCCGGCGGGCTGTCGGTGTGGGACAGGTCCGGCACGGAGCGGTTCGCCCTCGACACCGCGGTCGACGGCGAGGTCACAGCTATCGCCCTGCACCTGAGCGCGGCCTGGCTGGCGATCGCCGACTCGGCCGGGCAGGTCCACCTCGTCGACCCCCACGCCGACGGCGCCGCGCGGCCTGCCGACCCCTTGGCCGAGCCCATGATCGCCTGCGCCGTCAGTCCCGAGGGCCGGTGGATGGCCACGGCGACCCCCGGTCGGACGGTCGTGGTGTGGGAACCGGGCGCGGGCGAGGTGAGCCACGTCTTCCCCGGACACTTCGCGCCGACCTGGGCCGACCGCTTCGTCCCTGTGCGGGTCGTCGCTCCGGCCGAGGGCTGGCTGGCCTACCGCGACGGCGGCGGGCGGATCCGGGTGCGCGACCCGCGGAGCGGGGAGCGCCTGGCCGTGGTGCCTACCGAGGGGAGCGAGTTGGCCGCCGCCGCGCACGCCGACTGGTTCGCCACCGCCGAGCGCGACGGCCGGGTACGGCTGTGGCGCCCGGACGGCACCCTGCTGCAGGTGCTGGACGGGCACCCGGGGCCGGTCAGCGGCACAGCGACCACCCCGGATGGGGCGTTACTGGCCACCGCGTGCGCGGCGGCCGTGCGGCTCTGGGACACCGCCGACGGGCAGGCGGGGCCCTCGATCGCGATCGACCCGACCGGGCTTGGCGCGACCCGCCGCCTGGTCCTCGGCCCGAACCTGTTGGTGCTCGCCGGCGACGGTCCGGAGATCTGTCTGCGCGACATCGGCGGCCGCGACGTCCGCACCTGGACCGCACCATCGCCGATCACCGCGCTCGCTGCCGATCCGGGAACAACAGTGCTGCTCACCGGGCATGCCGATGGCTCCGCCACCGCGTGGTCGCCGGGAACGGACACGTCCACCGCGCTCGACGCGCGGCACAGCGGCGCAGTCACCGCATGCGCCGTCGACCCTTCCGGTGCGCTGGCTGCCACCGCCGGTGACGACGGGGAGTTGCTGGTGTCTGACCTGCAGACGGGCGCCGTCGTGGCGACGGCGGGAAGCGGTGGGCCGGTCGCCGACTGCCGGTGGACACCCACTGGAGCGGTACTGGTCGCGGGTCGCGCCGGCGTGCACCTGTTTCGCCCTAGTTCTGCAGGCCGAGCTTCACCAGCAGAGGCATGACCTCGGGTCCAGGTGAGGGCGGTACTGGGCGCGGCGGCGAGCACGACCAGTGGCACCGTGGAATATCCGCCGCGGAATGGCCCGCCGACGAGCAGCCGGTGAGCTGCCCGGTCAGCGCGGGTGCGAGCGCGAACAAGCGGTGGGAACCGGTGACATGCTCAACCTGGACGCTGATCAGCAGTCATGGTGAGCGCCAGGCGGGTACCTCGGCGCTGTCTGCGACGGCCTTGTCCCAGCGGTCCTGGAGGCCGTCGAGAAGTCGATGCTCGACCTCGGCGGCGACGTGGGAGTAGGTCTCCTGGATGCGGTCGCCGAGGATGTGCCCGAGCCGGCGGGCTTGGGCGACCTCGGGAACGCCGTCAGCGATCATCCAGGTCTTGTGGCTGTGCCTCAGGCCGTGGAACGTCAGGCCGGGCTTGACCGGGTCCAGCTCGACCGGGGGGCGGGCGAGGTGGCCGGTGCCGTCGACGGCCGGGCGCAGGGCTCGGCGGCCGAAGTTGCTGCGCCGGTGGGGTTCGCCGTGCGGGGACACGAACACGAACCGATGATCGTGGCCGGCCAGGTGGGTGCGCAGCATGTTGATGAGGAACTCGGGCAGGGTGATCGTGCGGGCGGACTCGGCGGTCTTGGGCGGGCCGAGCTCGATCCCGCGGCTGGACTCGTGCAACGCCCCGACGTGAGGGTCGATGACCACGACGCCGTCGTCGAGGTGGGTGTTGCGGCGGTGCAGCCCGGCGAGTTCGCCCCAGCGGGCGCCGGTCCAGGCGGCGGTGACGATCAGCACCGCTGCGGCGGGCCCGGCCGCGGGGAGGAGCGCGGCGTTGTCGGCCACGGCGAGCGCCTCGGCGGGGGTGGCCCACACCCGTTCGGTGCGGCGCTCGGCGCGGCGTCGCCCGCGTCGGCGGGCCCGGATCGGGTTGGCGGGGATGAGGCGTTCGTCGGCGGCGTCGGCGAGCAGCAACGACAGCAGCTTCATCACCGACGCCACGGTGGTCGGCGAGTAGCCGCGCCCGCGTAGCTCCTTGGCCCACGCCGCGGCCTTGATCCCGGAGATGTCGACCAGGCCGTGGTCTCCCCACCGGGGCAGGATGTGGCGGCGGAGCAGGCTGCGGTAGAAGTCCTCGGTGCGGATGGCGACATCGAGCGCGGCCAGCCAGTCCTCGGTCCACGCCCGCAGGGTGATCTTCCCGGCGGCGGGATCGAGGAACCGGCCCTCCCGCTGGTCGGACTCCATGGTCTGGGCGTGATCAGTGGCCGCAGCCTTGGTGGGGAAGCCGTTGACCGCGCCGATGGTGTCGTCGTCGCGGCGGTAGCGCACCCGCCAGCTCCGCTGGCCGGACTGCTCGACCCACGCCATCCCCACCACCCCTGTCCTCGTTATCTGTGTCGGTACGACCGCGTCCCGCCCGTCGCGGTCCCGCATCCGGGTCCGCACCCTGCGGGTGCACACCGACATGGACGCTCGTTTCCCGTGTGGAGGGCAACCCCTGCTCGGCAACCACTTCATGAGCGCGGTCATCGCCGGCGAGCCGCGCCGCGCCGGGTGGCCCGACCGGGCCGCGGCGGCGGTCCCGGGCGACGTGCACCGGCCTGCGCGATCGCCACGACATCGGCGTGGGAGAACCGCAGGTGCTTGCCCACGAACGTGCACGGCACCGCTCGCGCCGTGGCCCGGCGCCGCAACCACGACTCCCGCACCGACAACAACCGCGCCGCCTCGGCCGGGGTGTAGAGCGGCAGCACCGACCCGCCCGGCACAACTTCCGACTCACGGCCCCCGACAACACCGCCACCACGTTGCCGGGGGTGGCCCGGATGAGGAGCCGGGGTTGGCCACGAAGGCGGCACGTCCGCGGCGCCGGTGACGTTCTCACCATCCAGGTCGAGCACCCTCGGCCCGTCATCGCGCGGGTCAGTGGCGTGCCAGATTCGCGAGCCATCCGACAGGGCCCGCACCCCGTCGTCGGACCCGAGCCGGCTGTGGACCTCATCCATCACGACCCGGCCCCGTCGTGTCGACCGCCCGAGACCGAACTGCAGGCAGATTGACCGACGCGGAAGACCAGGACGTCTTCATGCGCGATCAGGTGCAGCGGCAGGCCGGCCTCGCGCTGCTTGCGGATGAAGTCGCGCTGGAAGAACGACCCGCGGGCGACGAGGCCGTCGTCGGCGACGCGGCCGAGCAGGGCGACGCAGCGCTCGACGGGGACGAGGCCGGCGCGGGTGCCGCAGGCGAGGATCTGGGAGGGCAGGTCGATCAGTTCGGCGTGCTCGCGCCACGGTCGGACGGTGATCGCGACGTGCGCGCCCGGGCGCAGGACCTCGGCGAGTGCGGCGAGGATGCGCTGGAACCCGGCCAGGAGGCGGTGGTGGCCGATGTTGGCGAGGTTCCCGCGGTCGAGCAGGTTGCCGTAGAGGTGGTGGTACTTCTGCACGCCGCCACCGGGGATGACCGAGACCTGGCCGTGGGTGGAGGGCCCGTAGGGCGGGGAGGTGACCACGAGCGCGGCCCGTCCGACGAGGTCGGGTGGGAGCAGCGTGGTCAGCTGGCGGGCGTCGCCGTGGAGCACCTGGGAGCCGTCGATGATGGCCGGGTCGACGTCGTGGTCGCGGGCGAGGTCGAGGTTGGCGCGGGCGACGTCGACCCAGTGCGGCTCGTACTCGACACCCACGGCTCGGCGGCCGAGGTGGACGGCCTCGACGAGGGTGGTGCCGATCCCGCACATCGGGTCCAGGACGAGGTCGCCGGGGCGGGTGTAGTGGGCGATGGCGTGGGCGGCGACGGCGGGCAGCATCTTCGCCGGGTGCGCGGTCGAGCCCGGGGTGTAGTGGTCGCGGCGCTGACTGGCGGGGGGCTGCTGCGCGGTGGTCCACACCGACAGCGGCAGGTCCTCCATGTCGTGGCCGGTCTCGGCCGAAAGCGGGTCGGGGTGGGCGGTGTCGGGCATCGCGCTGCCTTCCGGGTCGGGGGGCGTGGGCTGGTGGTCGGGTGTGGGTGGCACG
>Ga0209591_10005708_pt1 | contig 13889 bp, 11 predicted proteins | sample MAT01_FD_187207 | JGI IMG/M metagenome (GOLD analysis project Ga0209591, IMG submission 187207) | Freshwater microbial communities from Lake Fryxell liftoff mats and glacier meltwater in Antarctica - MAT-01 (SPAdes) (version 2) | ecosystem: Environmental > Aquatic > Freshwater > Ice > Liftoff... | reverse complement strand
TGGAAGCCTGCCGGCATGAAAACCCCGCTATCAAAGTGGTCTACGCCGGCACGCGCCAGCAGTATGGTAAGCCCCATTATCTGCCGCTGGACGAAAAACATTTGCAGCACCCGACCGATGTCAATGGCGTTAACAAACTGGCGGGCGAGTGGTATCACATTGTCTATTATAACGCCTATGGCTTGCGCACCACTTCGTTGCGCCTCACCAACACCTACGGCCCGCGCCAACTGATGAAACACAATCGGCAAGGCTTTATCGGCTGGTTTGTGCGTTTGATTGTGGAAGGTCAAGAGATTCAGCTGTACGGCGATGGCCAGCAACTGCGCGATCTCACCTATGTCGATGACGTGGTCGACGCCTTCTTGCGCGCCGGCGCTACGGATGAAACGAATGGCCAGGTCTACAACTTGGGCGGTCTGGCGCCGATTAGCCTGCTCGACTTGACGCAGATGTTGGTGACAATTGCCGGCCAGGGTAGTGTCCGCCTGGTGCCCTGGCCAGAAGCGCGCAAACGGATCGATATCGGCGATGTTTATTCGAGTTATGCTAAAATAGACGCAGCACTGGGCTGGCGACCCACGACCACTTTGCAGGATGGTCTGGCCCAAACCATCGCCTATTACCGGCAACACCGGCAGCATTACTGGGAGGAAGGAGCAAAATGATGCTACAAGCTGAAGCGGTCCAGGCAAAGGTGACAGCACCGGAATTTGCGGTGGCCGCCCGCGCGTCTTTGCCCATCATTCTAAAATTTGAACCGGTACTCCAACTAGACGACGACCAATTTTTTGAATTCTGTCAGATCAACCAAGCTGTACGCATCGAACGCGCCGCCACAGGAGAAGTGTTAGTTATGCCGCCAGCCGGAGGTGAAACGGGAAACCGTAATTTAACGATTAGTATGGCGCTCGGCTTATGGGCAAAAAGAGATAAAAGTGGCTTCGCCTTCGATTCGTCAACCGGGTTCAATTTACCCAACAGCGCAATGCGTTCTCCAGATGCCGCCTGGGTGCTCCGCAATCGCTTGACAAGTTTGACGCCGGAACAGAAGCGGAAATTTCTACCCCTCTGCCCTGATTTTGTGATTGAATTGCAATCGCCGTCTGATACGCTAGAGGGGCTGCAAGGTAAGCTGCAAGAATATATTGACAACGGTGCTCAACTCGGCTGGTTAATTGAACCAGACACCCACAGCGTCTACGTATATCGCCCTGGCCAGGAACCCGAACATTTGCCATCGCCTGTTTATCTGAGTGGTGATCCAGTATTGCCTGATTTTGGACTAGACTTGACTGATATTTGGGAACCTGGCTTCTAATGTCCCAACCAACACCAATTCCATTTAACGCGCTGCATGGTCAATATTTATCCATTAAGGCCGAAATTGATGCGGCCGTCGCCCGTACCCTCGACAGCGGTTGGTATATCCTCGGCCAAGAGGTTGCCGCCTTCGAGCAGGAATTTAGTGATTATCTGGCTGGCGTCGAGCCGTCCGCGACCCGTGGAGATGATTCGCCATCGAAAATCGCTTGTGTTGGCGTCAACTCCGGTACTGACGCGCTGCAACTCGCACTGTGGGCCTGTGATGTCGGCCCGGGCGATGAGGTGATCACCGTGGCGCATACAGCGGTGGCCACAGCGGCGGCTATTTCGCTTACCGGCGCCACGCCGGTCTTTGTCGATATCGATCCGCTTACCTATACTATGTCGCCGCAGGCGCTAGAGGCGGCGATTACGCCGCGTACCAAGGCGATTATTCCTGTTCATATTTATGGTCATCCGGCGGCTCTAGACGCAATCCTGGCAACTGCCAGGATTGCGGGACTGCGCGTGATCGAAGATTGTGCGCAGGCGCACGGCGCCCGCTATCATGGCCGTAGGGTCGGCATGCTGGGCGATCTGGGCTGCTTTTCCTTTTATCCAACTAAAAACCTGGGCGCACTGGGCGATGGGGGCGCAGTGGTCAGCCGCGAGCCAGCACTGATCGAGCGCGTACGTAGTCTGCGCGAATATGGCTGGACGCCCCACGCGCGTTACGTATCACAAGAACAGGGCATGAATAGCCGTCTGGACGAATTGCAAGCGGCGATCTTGCGCGTCAAACTGCACCACTTGGACGCATGGAATGCGACTCGGCGCACCCTGGCGGGCTGGTATGCGGAATCGCTACCCGCTGAACTGATCAAACCAGTTGAACAACCAGGTTGCGAACATGTCTATCATTTATATGTTGTGCGCACCGCCCAGCGCGAACGGTTACGCACCACGTTGCAAGCGGCCGGCATTGGCACTGCCATTCATTACCCCGTGCCAGTGCACCAACAGCCGGCCTATCAAAATAATCGCGCCATCTGGCACAATCTAGCCACGACTGAACGCGTGGCGCAAGAGATTCTCTCTTTGCCGCTGCACCCTTTGCTCAGTGCCGCCGATGTGCAGCACATCGCCGAGACGATTCAGACGGCTGTGACCGATTCGTGAAACTTTGATGGCTACTCGCAAATTGCAATCCACCCCGCGCACGAGTGGGTTTGATGGCTACCGCCTGCTGCTCTTCGGCGCGATTCTGCTCTACACGGGGTTATTTACCCGGCTTGCCTTCGACCAGCACCTAGGGATGCGCACGCACAAGGCAGATTTAGGCCAAATTGACCAGGCCGTCTGGAACAGTAGCCGCGGCCGCTTTGTCGAGATGACCGACAATGGCTTCATTGCCACCCGCCTCACCGACCACGTCGAGCCGATTCTAGCCCTGGTCAGCCCGATCCTCTGGCTCTGGAATGATGTGCGGGCCCTGCTCCTGTTGCAGGTATTTGTCATCGCGCTGGGGGCCTGGCCGCTCTACGAATTGGCATTGTTGCGCCTAGATCAATTGCTCTCGTCCACCGAACGGGCGCAGATCTGGCATATCGAGCCGCTACGTCAGATGACGCGACCGCTGGCGTTAGCATTGGCGCTGGCCTATTTGCTCACACCGCACCTTCAATCTGCCGTCCTGACTGAATTTCATGCCGCGCCCCTAGTCGTCCCCCTCGTGCTTTGGTCCTTCTGGGCCATTGAAACGCGTCGCCTGGTGCAATTCATCATCGCCACCTTGCTTGTCGCGCTGGTCAAAGAGGAAACCGCCTTGTTGGCCGCTGGCCTGGGCGTCTGGGCGCTGTGGAAATTTACGCAATACGCAATACGCAATGAGCCAGCTCAACGCGCCTTTATCTCTCGCCGTCATCTTGTCATCTTGTCATCTTGTCTGCTTGTCTTCCTCCTTTCTCTCGCCTGGTTCTACATCGCTACCTTTGTGATTGTGCCGGCCCATGCGCAGATCGTTTATCAAGGGGCAGACAGCATCTATTTCGAGCGCTATGGCGCGTTGGGCGATTCGCCGGTTGACATCTTTAAGAGCTTCTTTACGCAGCCGGGCTTAGTCTGGCAGATTGCAACTGAGCCAGCGCGTGTTGATTACCTGTGGGGTTTGCTGGCGCCGTTTGGCTTTCTAACCTTGCTGGCGCCAGAGATTATTTTGCTCGCTTTGCCAGTGCTGCTGGCGAACTTGCTCAGCGCCTATCCGGCGCAATATTACGGTGAATTTCATTATAGTGCACCGTTGGTTCCCTACTTTGCGGTCGGCGCCGCCTATGGCTTGGGGCGGCTGTGGCGCTGGATTGGCCGCCGCGCGGCGGGCAGTTCACCAAGTTTCCAGCACATGCCAGCGGCCGGGGCTGGCACAATGGCATTGATGGCGCTCTTGCGCAACTCGCGCACAACCCTGCGGCCAATGTTGGCTGCGCTGCTTGGCATTTGGATCGTCGCCTGGGCCATGGGGCGTTATTTAGACGCTGGCCGCGGACCGCTGGCCGCACGCTACGATCCAACCCCGATCACGGCTCATCATCGTTTGCTCAACCGTTTTATTGTCCAACTTCCCGCCGATGCAGCCGTCACCGCAACGGCGGCAGTGCATCCGCATGTTAGCCATCGACGCTATGTCTATCAATTCCCGATTGGTCTGGCCGAGCCTGGGCAAGCCGATTGGGCGCTGTTGGATGTGACGACAAATACGGATATGGCGCCTGGTGATCTCAAGGCGCGTGTGGAAGAGATGTTAGCCGGTGGGTGGGGTGTGGTAGATGCCGCGGATGGCTTTCTGTTGCTCAAAAAGGGTGCGTCAGCTACGCAGATTCCCGATGCGTTTTATGACTTTGCCCGCAATCGGGAGTTGAGCCGCACCTTGCAAACTGAATTGCCTTTGCAACTGGTTGATGTTCAGGTCGAGGATTGGCTACGTTGGCGACAGACCAAAGTTGTGACGCAGTGGCTTGTTGGCCCATCCTTCGATCCCGCGCTGGGCGCACCTCGCCTAGAAATTGTAACCCCAGATGGCCGGTTACTTGATTCGTATAGCCAAACGACGCCGCCAGCGCTGGTCTGGTATCCGCCCGCGCATTGGCAGGTTGGGGAGGTTGTGCGGATCACCACCGCACCATTGGCATTGCCTGCGACATGGGGTGTCATTATCGATAGTAGTAATGCCGACGCAATTGAGAAAACGGCAATCGTCAGTGACGACGGTCGTGATTGGTTGGCTGCGGCCTATCAACGTGACCATCAGGGGCAGTTGCAATCCTTGCTAACCGATGATCCTGTCGCGTTGCAAGTCGCTAATCTGTCCGCAAGCACGGTGGGGCGGCTCCGGGTAGCTGGTCAAGACAACTCGACAACGCTCCGCTTGCGCGCCTGGCTGAGTCCGGCTACGGCATGGCCTGGTGGTTGGGTGCAGGTGTGGCTACAATGGAGCGAAGCAAGTGCGTGGCCAGAAGGATATCGCGTTTTTGTTCACGCGCGTCAGCAGGATAAAAATCTTGTCCAAAGTGATGGCCCGCCACGCTTCTTTATCCCGTATCGTGCTACCGTTGCGCTGGCTGGGCGTGGCCTCATCCATGATTTACGTCCATTACAATTACCCCTTGACTTGGAGCCTGGTCAAACAATGACCATCGTGATTGGCCTTTACGATCCCGTAACCGGCCAGCGCGCCGATGTGATCGACGCTAGTGGCAACGTGATTGGCAATGAACTGGTCGTCGGCCAGGTACAAATCGGGCCACCACCGGCGCCTGATCAGACGTGTGCCTTGATTGCAGAAACATGCGCTGCGCAATAAAAAAGGCAATCGGCCTTAAAGCCTGATTGCCTTTTTATAAATTCTTCAACGCAAATGCATAATTGTTAAATCGGGCGCAAGCCTAAATAAACCTGGCCGCTGCTCAAGGTACGCAGAACAGTTTCTGACGAAGCCCAGGGCAGCAACTGGTGGAGTTCATTGGGAGAGAGCGGCTGATTATTATTCGCCAAAAAGACACGAAAACAAGCCGAGACCAGCGACAGCCGTTCATTAATATAATCTGGATCGTTGGCACAACGCGTGCGTAGACATTCACGCAACGCATCGGTGCGATGCACTTCACCCGTGTCTGGGTCTACCCAGTCCACATTTTCGGTATTCTGATGGTTGCTAAAGCGTTCTCGACATTCATCACACAATTGATCGCGCAGATAAAGTCGGAAATTCTTGCCGCTTTTTTCCCACCAATCGTAATCAATGTGAAACTTGGTATCGGTGGTTGGCCGGAAGCGGGCCAGTTTATGCCGTAAAAGTGTTTGGCTCATAATCAATCAGTCTCCATCAATGAATGAGGGCGTAACAGCAGTAAGCAGTGATAAATAGTCCATTTGGGCGTAAAGCTAGACAGTAGGACAGTGAGTCAGTGGATACTGTTTTACTGTCCTACTGTCCTACTGTCCTACTGTCCTACTGACTTCTGCGACACTGTCTTATTCACTGATGACTGCTCACCGCTGTTACGCCAGGGCGAAGAAGCCGCCTCCGACATCACGAAATTTCCGATTGGTGAGCAGAGCATAGAAAATAGGACCAGGCGGGCAACGGCGCAACATATTGACTGCGCTGTAGACGCTTTTGGCATGTACGGTGCCATTCGGGTTGAGCTTGGTCAGCTCCGGCACGACCTGTTCGACAATCTGGAAGATAGTCACGCCGTCGCGGGCTAGCTGATCGCGCAGCTCATCGATCGCGCTCGTCTCATTCTCGGCTACAATCAGATACTCGTCATACTCGCATGCGATCTGAACCTTGTTCATCTCGAAACGCAATTGTTTGGCCGCCAAATCGGCCGTGCCAATGCGTGACCATTCGCGTTTGGGCCGGCGCGTGCGATAGTCCATAATCACTTCGTTGGCTTTGGGCGTACGCTCCAGCGTAATCTGCGCGCCAACGGGCAGCGCATGATCTTCCATCCATTTGGCTAAGCCGGAGACATAACGCCCTTCGTGGGCGACCCAGCCCGTACAGCGTGTACCCCAACGGCCATCGACTAGCGTAACTGTCGACTTGCCCTTCTGACCGGTCGGAAAGAAGTTGACCGTGCGCCCATTAATGGGGATAGTGCCATAGCGCCGGTGCGGGTAGGTGAGCGTGATTGATGTCGTTGGCACAATGCGGGGAATCTCGGTGCTTAAGCCGCTTTCGCCCCATTCATCATCCAATTCCCATTCGATCTGCAGCAATTCGACGCTGAGCAACGAGCGGTTATAAGGAATCGATGTATACTTCAAGAGCGCTGGCGTGTTAATCATCTCAGCCGGTTCCAATCGTTTGAGGAACCAGAGATTTTCACCACTGCCGCCAACGCGGTCAAAGCGTGGATCGCTGCCCATGGCATGGTTGAGGCTGATCACCCGCATGGCCAGGCTAATATGCTCATCCAAATCCATTTCGGCCAGCAACTGTTCGGTTTTTATGGGCTTGGCATGCATTTCAATCATCGCTTCTGCGATGTTCAAATAGCCAACGTGAATTTCGGCCAGCATATCGGCCAAGAGCCAGTGAGCATCAACTTCGACAAAGGCTTTGCTGCGTTCGCCTTCTTCGAGCGCGTAAAGCAGACTTTCGTCAATTTCCGCCCGATAGAGTGAATAAATCTCAGTCGCCGATAAGAGGGTTTCGTCGTTGGCGCTGTAGTTGCCATTGCCCTGATTCAGACGGTGCGCTTGTTGCAAATTGGCGGCAAATTCGCGCTGCCGTTCGGGAAATTTTACTTGGATCACTTCAAACTGACCATATTCAGGGTTTTGACCATCGCGGACATTGACAACTTCACCGAGGGCAAAATCAAGAGCAGGAAAAACAACTTTTTGGCCAACCGTATATTGTTGTTTGGGCAGGTAGACGGCGCCTTTGGACAACTCACTGGCAATTTTTGTGTTTTCACTACGAATATATTCCTGGACCAGAGCCAGGGCAAGCTCCGACAGCTTTTTGGGGATTTGCGCGTCGAGCAATAGATTATAGAGGAATTCTAGATCATCACTAGTAATCTCAAACTGGTCTCGCCAGAAAGTTGCTGTTTGGGTTGGACGTTGCAGCACACTTTCCTCCTATGGGTTCATATACATAAAATTAAAAAAAGACAACATGCCTTGGAAATGCATCGTAGATAGCAAACGCTAATTATACCAATTTTAAGGTTAATTTCAAAAATTGTCTGTCTATGATAAACAAAAAGTCAATGGCTCAGTTGGGCAAAGTGGGCAAAGCGGTGTTTTTGCTTGTAAAACAATGTGTTTGCCCACTTTGTCTAGCTGAGTGAAAGTCAATTTGTACACGATTTGTAAAATCTCATGCGGACTGCTTGAAGATTTTGCGAATATGGATTACTATTAAGACCGGTATCGGTAGCACCCATCACCCACTACCCTGCCCATCAACTTCTCAGCGCTGTCCATCAACCATCCTTGTGAGAGCAGCCATGACTTCCAATAAAACTGTCGCTATGATCTTAGCGGGGGGCGCAGGCACCCGTCTCACCGTGCTATCTGAAGAACGTGCCAAACCAGCGGTCCCCTTTGCTGGCAAGTTTCGCATTATCGATTTTACGATTAGTAATTGTGTTAACAGCGGGATCTATACCGTTGGCGTGTTAACCCAATACCGTCCTCACAGCCTGAACGAACATATCGGCATCGGCAAGCCGTGGGATCTCGACCGCAGCCGCGGTGGGGTGCGCCTGCTTCACCCCTATACGGGGCGCACCGGACAACAATGGTATGCCGGCACGGCAGATGCCATCTATCAGAATATGAACTTCATCCAGGAAAATCGCGCCGACACGGTGGTGCTACTTTCTGGCGATCATATCTACAAGATGGATTACGGCCCCATGATCGACTACCATGTAGCCCAAGGTGCGGATCTAACCATCGGTGTGATGCCGGTGCCTTTGGAAGAGACGCATCGCTTTGGCATTATGCAGGTGGACAACGATCTGCGGATTGTCCAGTTTTACGAGAAACCCAAGGATCGTGACAAAGGTAACCTGGCCTCGATGGGCATTTACGTTTTTAGCGCCCATATGTTAGAGAAGCGGCTGAGTGACGGTGGACCCGATAACCCGCGCAGCGACTTTGGTAGCCATGTGATCCCGGCCATGATCAATGCCGGCGATCGCGTCTTCGCCTATAAATTTGAAGGTTACTGGGTGGATGTTGGCACGATCGATTCCTATTGGTCAACCAATCTGGCGCTGGTGCAGCCCAACCCGGCGCTTGACCTTTATACCGATAACTGGCCGGTTCACACCCGGTCGGAGGAACGACCGGCGGCCAAGCTCGGGCCGCAGGCCAAAGTGAGCAATAGCTTGATCTCGAATGGCTGTGTTATCCGTGGCATCGTGACCAACAGTGTGCTGAGCCCAGGCGTCTATGTCAGCCCCGGCGCCATGGTCAAAGATAGTGTGATCATGAATGACACCTGGATCGGGCCGGGCGCACTGGTGGATAAAGTGATCATCGATAAGCAAGTGGTAATCGGCGCCGGCGCAATTGTGGGGGAAGGCGACGAAAAAATCGCCAACGAGCAGATGCCAGATAAGCTAACCCACGGCATCACTGTGATCGGTAAAAATGCGCGTGTGCCAGATGGCGCGCATATTGGTCGCAATGTGCTGATCAACAGTGGTTGCGATGAACCCGATTTCCCGGCCGACAAGATCGTGGCCGACGGTAAGACAGTTTGATTTACGATTTTTGATTTACGAAGCTATATCGCCAACGTGATCGCTCGTAAATCGTAAATCGTAAATCGTAAATCGTAAATCCCAAATCGTAAATCATACATGAGGTATACCCATGACCCGTGCATTCGCCATGATTATGGCCGGTGGTTCCAGCGAGAGTTTAAGCATTTTGACCGAAACGCGCGCCGAGCCGGCGACACCCTTTGGCGGCAAATTCCGCCTGATCGATTTTCCCTTGAGCAATTGCGTCAACAGTGAAATTTACAATGTTGCCGTGCTCACCCAATACCGCCCGCGCAGCCTGAATGACCACATCGGCATCGGCAAACCGTGGGATCTGGATCGCGCCAGCGGCGGTGTGCGGCTGCTTCAGCCCTACCGGGGCGGGCCCTATGGTGATTGGCAATTGGGCACGGCGGATGCGGTGCGCCGTAATCTTGACTTTGTCCAACAGCAGAGTGAAGAACACGTGATCGTGCTGGCTGGTGATCATATTTATTTGATGGATTATCGGCCTATGTTGCGCCAGCACATCCAAAACAACGCCGATCTGACGGTCGCAGTGCGCCGCGTCAATTTGCACGACACCCACCGCTACGGCATCGTTTCCGTCGCCGCCGACGATCGTTTGGTCGATTTTCGCGAAAAGCCCCGCCGCACGCGTGAAACGTTGGCCTCGATGGGCATTTATATCTTCCGCAAAGATGTGCTGGTCGATGTGCTGATGAACAGTGACCATATTGATTTTGGCAAGCACGTTTTACCGGCAATGTTAGGCGGACAACATGCCGTCTATGCCTATACGTTTCCTGGCTATTGGGCGGATGTGGGCACCGTGCAAGCCTATTGGGAAGCGAATATGAGTTTACTCGCCGAAAATCCGGCCTTGGACTTGTACGACCCGGAATGGGTGGTGCATACGCGCAGTGAAGAGCGCGCACCCTGTAAAATTGGACCGAATGCACAGACCATTAGTACGCTGCTGTCGAATGGTTGCCGGGTGGAAGGCGTGGTCGAGCGCAGTGTGCTCTCGCCTGGTGTCTATGTGGCCGAAGGCGCAGTGGTGCGCGACAGCATCATCTTCAACGACGCCGTGATTGAGGCGGGCGCGGTCGTAGAACGTTGCATTATCGACAAGCGCGTGCGCGTCGAGAAAGGAGCCAAAGTGGGCCACGGTGATGACAACACGCCCAACAAAGCGATGCCGGAACAGATCAACACCGGGCTGACGATGGTGGGCAAAGGCAGCATCATCCCGGAAGATGTGGTGATCGGACGCAACGTTGTTGTTCACCCCTACAGCGAAGCCGCCGCCTTTGGCAAGCGCAAACGCGTGGCCAGCGGGGCAGATGTGGGCAAGAGTATGCGCTAAGAGTTTGACGTATGCACTATTTTAGTGTACACTGTTTTAGTATGAACAAAAATATTACGCTTTCTGCCGAGGAAGCTCTCATTCAGCAAGCGCGCCGACGCGCAACCGCAGAAAACACGACGCTCAATGATTTGTTTCGTGCATGGTTGGAGCACTATGTAGCCCAACCTGCCGCTGCAATTCAGTATGGTGAATTAATGCAGCGGTTTGAGCAGGTTGCAGCAGGGCAGCGCTTTAGCCGTGAGGAAATGAATGAGCACCGCTGATCGATCTGGTCTTTTCTTCCTGGACACTAACCTATTTGTTTACTCTTTCGATGCATCGGCCCCGGCCAAGCAGCAGATCGCCAGGCAGTGGATTGAGTTGGCTTTGCGTACGCAGCGCGGCGTTATCAGTACGCAGATTGTGCAAGAATTTCTAAACGTCGCCCTACGCAGGTTTGCACAGCCGATGACGACTGCACAAAGTCGAGAATACTTGAAAATCGTGTTGACGCCACTTTGTCAGCACTATCCCTCAACAGCCTTCTATGATCACGCCTTGTTAGTCCAGCAGCAGACAGGGTTTGCTTTCTATGATGCGTTAGTTGTGACAGCCGGACTAGAAACTCGCTGTCAGACACTGCTTAGTGAAGATATGCAGCATGGCCGAGTGATAGAAGGCATGATCATCCGTAACCCGTTTCTTGATCCATGATGCGAATTCTGCTTGATATTGTAAGTCGCAACACATAAGGAGCTTTATTTATGAGGATGCACAACCGCCTGGGCGGCCACACCAACAGCTACCACACCTATAGTTTGGAAGAAGCGCTCGAAGGCATTGCCGCGGCTGGTTTCCACTATGTGGAGCTTAGTGCCGTGCGCGGCTGGACCGAGCATGTGCCGCTAGAGGCCGACGAAAAAACGCTGGGCAATATCCATCGCATGTTACACAAACTCAATCTGATTCCGATCAGTCTGAGCGGTCATTCCGATCTGACGACGAAGCCGGGTTTGGAAGATGGCAAAAAGGCAATCGACTTATGTGAGCGGATGGGCATCGAAATCATGAATACGGCGATTGGTGGCCACTACAGCGAAGAGGAAGACGAAGCCGGTTTTATGGGCAATATCCATGAACTGGCCGATTATGCCGCCGTACGCGACGTTGCGATTGGGCTTGAAATTCATGGGATCATCACCGGCACGGGCCAACTGGCCGCGCCTGTGATTGAAAAGATTGACCGGCCCAACGTGCGCATTAATTATGATACGGCAAACTGTGAGTTTTGGGGTGGAGTAGAAGCCGAGGCGGATCTGCCTTATGCCTTGCCCTACCTTGTCCATTGTCATCTCAAAGATACGGTCGGCGGCTATCGGGTGTGGGATTTCCCGGCGATTGGCAAAGGCCAGGTTAACTTTAAGAAGTTGCTGAAAATCTTAAAAAAGGGCGATTACAAGGGTCCATTCACCGTTGAGATCGAATTTAAGGGCGAGCCGTGGCCGGAACTAAAAGCCGTCAACAAGGCCATGAAACAATCGTACAAAGCGCTGACAAAATTAGGCTTCGATGGGAAATATGCGGCACCGGCTGCGCTTAGCCTAGACTTGTCCGAACGTAGCGAGCTAGAAGAAGAAGCACCTTCTGAGACAGATCCTTTATAAGAACCTACTTTTGTAAACACGGATTGTGAAAAACACGGATAGATTATTTCTCATCCGTGTTTTTCACAATCCGTGTTTACAACTGAATTAGCCTGTTATTTAACCATCTAACGGAGGAGTAAACCGTATGAATGTTGGCGTATTGGGCGCCGGTTTTATGGGTGGCACTCATGCGCGTGCCTATGCCAAATTGCCCGCTGTGCAGGTGGTTGCCGTTTCTTCGCGCTCACTGGAAAATGCGACAAAGCTGGCGGCCGAAGTTGGCGCTAATCCAGTCACCGATGAAATGGCGATTATCAATGACCCGACGATCGAGGCGATTAGCATTTGTCTGCCCACGCATCTGCACAAACCGTTTACGCTGGCGGCTTTGCAAGCGGGCAAACATGTCTTGCTCGAAAAACCATTTGCGCTCAACGTAGCCGATTGTGACGCCATGATTGCCGCCTATGAAAAAAGTGGCAAATTTTTGATGGTGGCCCATGTGCTGCGCTTTTGGCCCGAATATGTCGCCATCGCCGATTTTTTGCACAGTGGCGCGTTGGGCAAACCACTTTCTGCCGTTGCTTCACGTTTGACCCAAGCGCCGGCCTGGTCCTCTTGGTTTACCGAGCCAACCCAGAGTGGCGGCGCAGTGCTCGATCTGATGATCCACGATCTGGATGTATTGAACTGGATGCTGGGCCAGCCGCAATCGGTCTACGCGCGTGGCCATCAAAGCAAGCCCGACATGTGGGACCATATGCTGACCACGGTTGATTACGGAACCACGCATGGCGTGATCGAAGCGTCTGCATTTCTGCCCCAGGATTATCCCTTTACGATGACCCTCAAGCTTTACTGCCAGCGCGGTCTGATCGAGTTTGGCTTTAAGGCTGGCGGTGTGAGCGTGGAGATGGGCGGCGGCAGTTCGTTGCTGGTCTACGAGCAAGGCAAATCTTATCCACTCAAGGTTGCACTGGGCGATGCCTGGGAGGCACAAGTGGCCTACTTTGTCGATTGTGTGCGCACGAACCGTACCCCTGTTCATGGTACGCCCCAGCAAGCGCGTCTAGGTGTACAAATGGCGAACGCGGCTCGCCAATCACTCGAAAGCGGGCAAGTCGTTGCCATTACCGGCGCGTAAACTTGACGAGAAATAGTAGAAGCAAGAAAATTGAACGCAGCGCAACCATTTGCGCTGCGTTCAATTTTCCAGTCAATTTTCTAGTGCACTCGCCATCACACTGAAGGATTCATTGTTCTATGAGTGACATTATAATAACGACCATTCGTCCCGAACATTTCGAAGCACTAGCCGCCTTGCAGCGCATCGCTTATCCTACCTTGGGCGCCCATGAATTAATGCAGGCCGAGCACTTCGCCAGCCAATACGCTATTTTTGCCGAAGGCCAGATCGTCGCCCTCGCCGGCGCCGAGGTAGTTGGCCAGGGCTCAGGATTTTTTATCGATTTTGATTTCGAACACCCACAACATACCTTTAGCGAAATCTGCGCCGGTTTCTACTTCACCAATCATGACCCAGCGGGCGCTTACTATTACGGCGCCGATATGAGCGTCCACCCCAATTATCGACGGCGCGGCATCGGGCAAAAGATCTATGTGGCGCGCTTTGACTTGGTGCGGCGTTACAACAGACGTGGCATCGTCGCCGGCGGGTTGATTCCGGGCTATGCGCGCTTCAAAACTGAAATGACGGTCGATGCGTACGTCGACCAGGTTGTCGCTGGCACCCTCTATGACCCCACGCTTAGCTTCCAACTGCGGCAAGGCTTTTGT
>Ga0209591_10005706_pt1 | contig 13891 bp, 10 predicted proteins | sample MAT01_FD_187207 | JGI IMG/M metagenome (GOLD analysis project Ga0209591, IMG submission 187207) | Freshwater microbial communities from Lake Fryxell liftoff mats and glacier meltwater in Antarctica - MAT-01 (SPAdes) (version 2) | ecosystem: Environmental > Aquatic > Freshwater > Ice > Liftoff... | reverse complement strand
CCTCGGCAGCATCGTCTCGATGGGGTTCGGCTGGCGAGGCGTCTTCGCCTTCGCAGCCGGAAGCCTCGGCGCGATCGGTATCGTCTGCGCGCTGTTCCTCAAGCGACGCCCGTCCGACCTCGGACTTCCCGAGCCGCCCCCTCCGCCCGACAACGTCTACGGAACAGACACGGGTGACAGTCGATTGTCACTGGTCAAACTGTTCGCACCCTTGTTCGGCAGCCTCACCTTCTGGCTCGTCTGCTTCATGAACGTGGGCCTCACGTTGATCCGCGAGACGTTCAACCTCTGGAACCCGACGTACCTTCGGGACGTGGTTCGCCTCGACCCCGCCGATGCCGCGATGACGAGCTTGATCTTTCCGCTCGTCGGGGCCGCGTCCGCAGGCTTGGGGGGGTGGCTCGTGGACCGCTTGAACGGTCGGTATGGGCTCGTCGTCGTGCCGTCGTTGTTTGGATTAGTCGCCGTGCTCGTCGCGTTCGCAGTTTTCCCCACGGATGCTTTGGAGCCCACCGTTCGTGCCCCCGCAATCCTCTCGCTAATCGGCCTCGTCGCGTTCTTCGTGATCGCCCCGTACACCTTCTGCTCAGGGGTGCTCGCCTTGAAAATCGGCGGTCAACGCGGCTCCGGCCTCTCGGCCGGGTTGATCGATACCGCTGGTTACCTCGGGGCCACGCTCGCGGGTTCAGGCATGGGCCGCGTGGCCGATGCTTACGGCTGGTCCACCGTGTTCGGCACGCTCGCCGCAGTAGCTTTCGCGACCCTCTTCGTCGGCGGGTTTTACGCGATCCGCACCCACCGACGAACCGATTCGGGGGAGGCAGCGAAGTGACGATCACCGCGATGGTCTTCGACGGGTCGGGTCAACCGCTTCGCAAAGTGGCGGTACCGCGGCCCCGTCTCGGACCGGGGGAGGCGCTCGTCCGCGTGTCGCTCTGCACGCTCTGCGGCAGCGATTTGCACACGTACTTCGGCCGACGATCCGAGCCCACGCCCACGGTGCTCGGGCATGAAATCGTCGGAGTCATCGAGGAACTGGCGGCGGATGCGCCCGAGACGGTCGACGGCGAAGTCTTGAAGGTCGGCGATCGCATCGTCTGGTCCGTTGCCGTCGCGTGCGGGTCGTGCTTCTTTTGCATGCACGATTTGCCGCAGAAGTGCCGAACGCTCCGCAAGTACGGCCACGAAGTCTTTACCTCCGAACGGGGGCCGGCGGGTGGACTGACAACCCACTGTCACTTGTTCGCCAAGACCGCGGTCGTCGAAGTTCCGGACGGACTCGCCGACGAACTCGCCGGGCCGGCGATGTGCGCGACGGCCACCGTCGCCGCGGCGATCCGTCGCGCAGGCGACCTGGATGGGAAGGTGGTTCTCGTGCTTGGCGCGGGCCTCCTGGGGCTTACCGCAGCGTGCATGGCTTTAACGATGAATGCCGTCCCGATTCTGGCGGATGTCGATCCCCCGCGGTTGGCAGTCTCCGAGCGCTTCGGCATTCCGCACCGCGTTGCAACGTCCGAAGCCCACGACTTGGCGAAGTCCTTAACGGATGGTCGCGGAGCGGATGTGGTCTTCGAAATGAGTGGGGCGAACGCGGCGGTCGAACTCGCACTCGGCAGTGCCCGCGTCGGCGGAAGGGTCGTGCTCGTCGGCAGCGTTTCCCCCGGCCAGCCGGTCGCGGTCGTGCCAAACGATCTCGTTCGAAGGTGCTTGACCGTCGTCGGAGTTCACAACTACGCCCCCGAGGATCTAGCGGCGGCCGTGCAATTCCTCGCCGCTTCGCAATCTGGTTTACCCTTCGCTTCGCTCTTCGGTCCGACGTTCGAACTGGATCGTGCCGATGAAGCATTTCAGTTCGCGGAGCGCGAACGCCCCGTGCGAGTCGCGGTTCGACCGTGAATCGGTACTGAGAATAATTCGACTTCCGAAGTCTCGAGCGACTTCGGAAGTCTTTGGTCTTTTAGGGTCGCGGCGGCGAATTCAAGAAGCTCCGTTCGACGAGTCGAAAAAAGACCTGCCCCGCCGCGAGGGAAACGGCGACGCCGACGGGGACTGCGACGAGTAAACCGCCGAGGGAAGAGTCGATCCCCCAGCGGTGGAAGTTCCACTGAATCACGAGCGTGATGGGAGCGTGGACGAGGTACAGGCTGTAGCACATCCGTCCGATCCAGCGGAACGGCGCGGTTAGGCGACTCGTCGCGAGCGGTCGGTCGAATCGATTCAACCATCCGAGGAGCAGAGCGAATCCGAAAGCAGCACCGAGGTAGCCCGGGATCGTCGGTTTGAATTCGGCGACGGATGGAATGTATTGAACGGTCCAAAAGATCCCGACGACAAGTAAACCATCGAGGACCCACCGCACGACGGGCGTGGCATAAATCGCCCGATAGTAGACGCCGATTCCCGCTGCGAACGCCAGCCAGAGCCCGTCGAAGAAAAACCCCGGAAGCGGGCGTCGAAGCGAATTCAGATCGAGGTTCAGCAAATTGCCGATGAGGGCATTCAGGTCGAGGACGTTCAAGGCAACGACCACCGTGACGAGCCCGAGGAGCGGAAACAGCCACCGCCGCGAGAGGGCAACGATCGTTCCCACGACGAGGTAAAACTGTTCCTCGTAGCAAAGGGTCCAAACTTGTCCGGTGAAGTATCCGCGGGGTGGGCCGACGAGGTAGTGACGCCATTCTTCGGTCAGCGTGATCGACCCGATCCACTGTCCGAAGGGGACATCTTGCGGGTAGGGAATCGGATGGGGGTATGCGGCCGTGGGACCGGGCAGGACGCTCGGGGGAAGCACCGCGATCCCCAACGCCGAGAGTACGAGGTACGCCCAGAGCGGCGGATAAATGCGGCGGGCCCGCCGCCAGAAAAAGGTCCATCCGGGGAGGGACTTTCGCCGCGTTGCATCGGCCGCGGCGGCGATGCAGTAGCCGCTGATGACGAAGAAGAATGGGACGCCGATCCAGAATCGCGACGCGACGACGATTCCCCAGTCCGCGAGGGAGCCGCCGTCGCGTCGCAGCTTGGCCTCGAATTCTGAGGTCGCGTAGTAGCCGCTAACGCAGTGGAAGACGACGACGGATAGGCACGCGACGCCGCGCCACACGTCGAGCGATTCGTAGCGGGGATTTCTCGGTGGAGGAAGCATTTCGGCCCGAACCGGAAAATGGAGACAATCGCAGCAATAGCATACACCGAGTGGGCCGTCCAACGGTGCAAGTCGTCGCGGTGCGGCAAATCGAACTTTGCGAGCGAAGGCGAGAACCGTTACAATCTCGGGTTCACCGAACAAGCGAGTCGCCCATGCGGAAATACTTGATCGCTTTCTTCGCGTTCACATTCACAGCCCCGGCCTGGGCGAAAGACCCCGAAAGCGACCTCGTGGCCGCGTTGGCGGGCGAGAAAGCGTTTCAAAAGGGGGACTGGAAACCGGCTCGCGCCGCGTTCGCCAAGTACTTCGAGCAGAAGAACGCGGACGACATCAAGACTGCTCTCGGGGACGCTCCAGAAGTGCAATCGTGGCTCGATAGCACGCCGGAGGTGAAAGAGACGCTCTTTACGGCTCTCGACCCCGAAGCCGATCAGATCGTTCCCGCGATGGAAGTTTTCCGAGACTTGTTCAAGCACTCGCCGGAAAGGGTTAAGGCGTACCCGAACGTGGCGATCGCGATCGCGGTGACGTGGGACAATCCCAAAGCCGTGTACGATTACCGCGGCCATCAGTTCCGAACCGGGAGCCAAATGCCGGCGGGAGTGGCGAAGGTCGGCCCCGTGGATCAACTCGACTACTTGGCCCATTTCGAGGGCCCGCTCAAGACCGCGGTGCAGGCGTTCCCGTGGGAGTTTCTGGTCCACGTTGTCAACCACCGCACTCCGGCGGATGAGCGAGAATGGGCTTCGAAGGCGTATCTGAAAAAGCGGGCGGGCATCGGCGCGAGCTACAAGAACGTGGAATACGACACGAACATGCTGCGGACCGAGATGGCGAAAGGTCCGGGGAAAGGTGACTGCAAGCTCGGCGGGAAAGACTACACGCTGGAGAACATCGAAAAGTTCGGCGGCGTCTGCGCCATGCAAGCGGACTTCGCCTCGCGAGTGGCCAAGAGCCTTGCCGTGCCCGCGGAGTACGTCGGCGGCGAAGGGAACTCCGGCGGTCGCCACGCTTGGGTCATGTGGGTCGAGGTCCGGTCCGTGCTCAAGGACAAGGTCGATTTCACGCTGATGTCCGAGGGGCGATACCGCGGGGACAACTACTATGTGGGCGAATTACTCGATCCCAAGACCGGCCACAAGATGACCGACCGAGACATGGAACGCCGCCTGACATTCGTCGGCGCGACGCCTCAGGCGGCCCGACAAGCGGACTTGCTCATGCGGGCGTTCCCTATTGTGCGGGACACGAAGAACCTCACGACTGTTCAGCAACTCGCCTACTTGCGCAAAGTCCTCGAAATCTTCCCCTCCGCGGAGCGGGCATGGCTCACGCTCGCCGAGTTGTATCAATCCGGAAAGTTGACCGATCCGCTCGAGTCCTCCGCGCTCGCGGATCGGGCGTTCCTCATCTTCGCGAACTTCCCGGACTTCTCCTGGAAACTCGCCGACCCGCTGCTGACGCCGATCAAAGATCCAACGTATCGTGCGCGGAAGTTTGAGGCATTGGCGAGTCGATACGAAACGTTGAAGCGGCCGGACCTGGCGTGCGAAGCGAGGATCAAACTCGTGGAGTACCAGACCGCAGGCAAGCCGAAGTTCGAGGACTATAAGCGAGCCGCGGACGGTCTCATGAAGACGGTTCGGGCGTTCCCCGATGAGGGTCGATACATTCCGAAGTTGATGGAAACGCTCGAAACGGTTTGCATGGCGAAGGAGTACAAACCGGGCGTTGACGTGCTCGCGAAGTTCTATTTGGAGTTCTTGCCGCGAGTACCGAAGACCCGCGGTGATGCGGTCAGTTCGTACTGGGTGAAGATGCACGAGCAGGGCCTAGCATTCCTCGAAGCGAACAACAAGCCGAAGGAAGCCGCGGTGGTGAAGCAGCAACTAGCGACGGTGAAGATCGTCAAGAATTAGAGACCGCATCAGCTGTCCTTGGATACTCCGAGCATGAGCCGAGAAGCCGATCTGAGCCGCGTGGTCGAGTGTGGCATCGTGGCTGTCGTGCGGGCACCCGATCCATCGGGGCTCGTGGAGGTCATTCGCGCGCTTGCCGACGGGGGCGTAACGGTCGCGGAAGTGACGTTTACCGTGCCTGGCGCCGCGGAGGTCATCCGCGAGGCCCGGCGTCAGTTGGGCGACCGCGTATTCCTCGGAGCGGGCACCGTCCTGGATGCAGAAACGGCCCGGATCGCGCTCCTGGCCGGGGCGGAATTCATCGTCGCACCGACGGTGAACCTCGACGTGATTCGCCTTTGCCGACGGTACGACAAATTGGTGATGCCGGGGGCGTTCACGCCGACGGAAATCCTCGCGGCGTGGGAGGCCGGGGCGGACGTGGTGAAGGTATTCCCCGCAGATGCACTCGGCCCTGCGTTCTTCCGGGCGATGAAGGGCCCGCTGCCGCAGGTGAAGCTAATGCCCACGGGAGGGGTCGATTTGGCGACGGCTCCCGAGTTCCTCAAGGCCGGGGCCGTCTGCCTGGGCGTCGGTTCGCAAATGGTCGATCCGAAACTCGTGGCAGCGAAACAGTACGACGCCATCGCGGACCTTGCTCGCCAGTACGCCGCAGTCGTACGCTCGTTCCGCGCCACTCGCTGAGGCCTTTTTTCATGCCCGAAGTCGTCACGTTCGGCGAAGCGATGGTCCGGCTCGCTCCGCCGGATTTTCAGCGGATCGAACAGGCTCGTTCGCTCAACGTCGAGATCGGCGGCGCGGAACTGAACACGGCCGTGGGGCTGGTTCGCCTCGGCCGCTCGGCCGCGTGGGTGTCGCAGCTTCCCGAAAATTCGCTGGGCAAGCTCATCGCCAACCGCACTCGCGAGGCCGGTGTGTCGGACGAGTTCGTGAGGTACAGCGACGACGCCCGGTGCGGGCTCTACTTCCTCGAGTTCGGAGCTTCGCCTCGTGCGAGCGGCATTCTCTACGACCGCAAAGACTCCGCGATGGCTGGCATCGGACCCGACGCGTTCGATTGGCCCGCGATCTTTCTCGGTGCGAAATGGTTCCACGTCACGGGCATCACGGCCGCATTGAGCGACGGTGCGGCCACGGTCGTTCGCGAAGGGCTCGCCGCGGCACGGGCTGCGGGGCTCGGAACCAGCATCGACCTGAACTACCGCTCGAAGCTTTGGACGCCTGCGGAAGCGGGGCGCGTGATGACCGGGTTGCTTTCGTTCTGCGATGTGCTCATCGCGACGGAGCCGGACGCGGAACAACTCTTCGGCATCACGGGAAGCGATTTCCCCGATGTGGCCAAGAAGTTGATTGTTCGCTTCGGCTTGAAAGCCATTGCAGGGACAAAGCGAGAGACCCCGCTCGTTTGGCGGAATCGCTTTGGGGCGGTCGGCTTCGCGAACGGCGAGTTCTACGAAACGCCCTGGTACGAAGTAGAAATCGTCGATCGTCTGGGTGCCGGAGACGCCCTCGCGTCCGGGTTGATCCACGGCTTGCTCGACGGCGACTTTAACAAAGGGCTGGAGTACGGTGCCGCGATGGGAGCGCTCAAGCACACGATCCCCGGCGACTTCCCGTGGATCGGCAAGGACGAAGTCGAAGCCGTGCTCGCGGGGCACGGGTTGCGGATTCGACGATGAATGATGACTCAACATCTTACGCAGAGCCGCAAAACCGTAAGGATAGAACCGAATGTCTTGATTTGGATTTTTTCTCTGTGAATCTGCGCCGCTACGTGGGACGCATTTCAAGAACCGGCATCGAGAAGTTATGGACTCGCTCGCTTACCTCGCGAAGCCGCCCGCGAAGCCGCAAGCGGTATACATCCTGCACGGCGACGAGGACTTCCTCAAGCGGCAGTGCCGCGAAGTGCTCGTCGCAAAAGCTCTCGGCGACGGCGATGCGTCGTTCGCGCTGTCCAATTTCGTGGGGGATAAGAACCTCGCGTTCTCCACCATCCGCAACGAACTGGATACGTTGCCGTTCCTCAGTTCCGTTCGCGTCGTGGTCGTCGAACAGGCGGACCCGTTCGTGACGGAGCACCGCCCGGCGTTGGAGAAGTACGTCGCCGCACCGAGCAAAATCGGCGTGCTGGTGTTGGAAGTGAAGGCGTTCCCGGAGACGACGAAACTCGCGAAGGCCTTGCCGGATGCGGCGAAGCTCGCTTGCAAGGCCCCCGCCGGGCACAAGCTCGCGGAGTGGTGCATCGGCCGTTCGGCCAACCACCACGGCAAGCGATTGACCGCGGACGGGGCGGGGTTGCTCGTGGACCTCGTCGGTTCGCAGATGGGTTTACTCGATCAAGAATTGGGTAAGCTCGCAGTCGCGGTGGGAGCCAAGCCCACGATCGACGCTCCGGACGTGGATCAGTTCGTCGGACGAAGCCGGGCGGCGAACGTGTTCCAAATCTTATCCGCCATCGGCGAGGGGCAACCCGCGCGAGCACTGGGCATTCTTTCGAACTTGTTCGAAGAGGGCGAAGATCCTCTGGCGGTGCTCGGCCCCTTGACCTCGCAACTCCGCAAGCTCTCGACGGTGAACCGCCTCGTGGGGCAAGGCCTCTCGCTCGGCCAGGCGATGGACGGCGCGAAGGTGCCGAACTGGCCGCAGGCCCGGCAAGAGGCGGAGAAGCAAGTCAAGCACCTCGGTCGGCGACGGCTCGACGCGCTGCCCGAATGGCTGGTGGAAATCAACCTGGGTTTGAAGGGCGGCAACCCGCTGCCGCCGCAGTTGCAAGTCGAACGGCTGATCGTGAAGCTGGCGCGGCCGCGAGAGGTCTAACCGAGCCGCGACCGTAAGGGAGCGTTTTGGTGCAATCGCTCCCTTATGGTCACGGCTCGGTTGAACTCACCCCGTCACCGCCGTGGAAACCGCGGACTTGATGTAGTCGCGGTTCAATTGGGCGATGAACGTCGTGCTGATTTCCTTGGGGCACGCCGCCTCGCACTCGTTGATGTTCGTGCAGTGCCCGAAGCCTTCGCGGTCGTGCGCGGCGACCATCGTGGCGACGCGTTCTCGCTGTTCGGCCCGACCCTGCGGCAGGGAGCCGAGGTGGCCGGCCTTCGCGGCGACGAAGAGCATCGCGGAGGCGTTCGGGCACGCGGCAACGCACGCTCCGCAGCCAATGCACTCGCTCGCGTCCATCGCCCGTTCGGCATCGACCTTGGGCACGGGCAGCGCGTTCCCATCCGGCGTGCCGCCGGTATTCACGGACACGAACCCGCCGGCCTGGATAATGCGGTCGAACGCGGACCGATCAACAACGAGGTCTTTGAGCACGGGGAACGCCGCGGCTCGCCAGGGTTCGACGTAAAGTTCGTCCCCGTCGCGGAAGCTGCGCATGTGCAACTGGCAGGTCGTCGCGCCGCGTTCGGGACCGTGGGCTTGGCCGTTGATCATCATGGCGCACGATCCGCAAATGCCCTCGCGGCAGTCGTGGTCGAACGCGACGGGCTCTTCGTTTTTGCGAATGAGTTTTTCGTTCAACTCGTCGAGCATTTCGAGGAACGACATGTCCGGCGAGACGTCGTCCACCCGGTAGGTGGCCAGTCGGCCAACGTCGTTCGCGTCGTTCTGCCGCCAAACGTGGAGGGTGAGTTTCATCGGGAACCGTGGATGGAGGGTGTTCGATTACTTGTAGCTGCGTTCCGATAGGATCACGCTGTCGAAGACCAGCGGTTCCTCCTGGCGGGTCGGCGGTTTCTCCGAGCCTTGGTATTCCCACGCGGCGACGTGGGCGAACTTCGCGTCGTCGCGCTTCGCCTCGCCCTCGGCGGTCTGATACTCCTCGCGGAAGTGGCCGCCGCAGGATTCGTTGCGGGTGAGCGCGTCCAAGGCGAGGAGTTCGCCGAATTCTAAAAAGTCCGCCACGCGGCCGGCGCGTTCGAGGGCGACGTTCAGGTTGTCGTGCGTTCCGGTCACGTTGACCGAGGACCAGAACTCTCCGCGGAGTTCGCGAATCTTCTTCGCGGCGAACTCGCAGCTTTGCTTAGTGCGGGACATGCCGACGTTCTCCCACAACGTTTTGCCGACCTCGCGGTGGAACTCGACGGCGGTCTTCTTTCCCTTGATCGCCAGCAATTTTTTGACCTGCCCCTGGAGCTCCGCTTCGAGGCGTTTGAACTCCGGATGGTCGGTCGATTTGCGGTCGGACTTGGTCGAAGCGAAGTAGTTCGTGAGCGTATAGGGGAGTACGAAGTAGCCGTCCGCGAGACCCTGCATGAGTGCCGATGCGCCGAGGCGGTTGGCGCCGTGATCGGAGAAGTTGGCCTCGCCGACGACGAAGAGGCCGTTGACGTTGGACATGAGTTCGTAATCGACCCAGAGCCCGCCCATGGTGTAGTGCAAGGCCGGGTAAATCCGCATCGGGCGCTCGTAGCCGTTCTCGCCGGTGATGCGCTGGTACATGTCGAAGAGGTTGCCGTATTTGGTTTCGACCTTCGGCCGGCCTTGTCGCTCGATCGCGTCGGCGAAGTCGAGGTAGACGCCGCGACCGCCGGGGCCGATACCTTTGCCGTCGTCGCAGGCGCGCTTCGCGGCCCGGCTGGAAACGTCCCGCGGGGCGAGGTTGCCGTAGCTGGGGTAGAGCCGTTCCAAGATGTAATCGCGGTCCGCTTCGGGAATGCTGCCGGGGTGCTTCGCGATGTCCGCGGGGTTCTTCGGCACCCAGACGCGGCCGTCGTTGCGGAGGCTCTCGCTCATCAAAGTGAGCTTCGATTGGTGATCGCCCGAGACCGGAATGCAGGTGGGGTGAATCTGAGTGTAGCAAGGATTCGCGAAGAGAGCCCCGCGGCGGTGAGCGCGATACGTGGCGGTGACATTGCAGCCGATGGCGTTGGTGCTGAGGTAGAATGCGTTCGAGTAACCGCCCGTGGCGAGGACCACGGCGTCCGCGGCGTGGGATTCGATTTTGCCCGAGGCAAGGTCGCGGGTGATGATCCCGCGGGCGCGTCCGTCGATCACCACGAGGTCGAGCATCTCCGTGCGGGCGTGCATCTTCACGGTACCGTAACTCACCTGCCGGCTCAGCGCTTGATACGCCCCGAGGAGCAGTTGCTGGCCCGTCTGCCCGCGGCAGTAAAAGGTTCGCGAGACTTGTGCGCCGCCGAAACTGCGGTTTTCCAACAGCCCGCCGTACTCGCGGGCGAACGGTACGCCCTGGGCCACGCACTGGTCGATGATGTTGACCGAGACTTCCGCGAGGCGGTGGACGTTGCCTTCGCGGGCGCGGAAGTCGCCGCCCTTGATCGTGTCGTAGAAGAGGCGGTGAACGCTATCGCCGTCGTTTTGGTAGTTCTTGGCGGCGTTGATGCCCCCCTGGGCGGCGATGCTGTGGGCGCGGCGAGCGGAGTCTTGAAAGCAGAACGCATCGACCTGGTAGCCGAGTTCCGCCAGCGTCGCGGCGGCGGCCCCGCCGGCGAGGCCCGTACCGACCACGATCACGGAGAACTTCCGCTTGTTGGCCGGGTTGACGAGCTTCTGGTTCTTCTTGTAATTCGTCCACTTATCGGGCAGCGGCCCCGCGGGGACTTTGGCTTCGAGCTTCATCGCGATCCTCGAGTCGATCCGTTTATCGAAGAATTAACCGTCCCAAGACCCATTTCTTAACGAGCGCCCGGATAGATCGGCGGCACGAGGCCCGACAAGATTGCGATCACGATGACGAGGTTGCCGATGAGGATCGCTCCTGCCGTGCTGAAGCCGAGGGCGGACCAGAGCGGGGCAAACCGCGTTCCCTTCAGACCGAGCGTTTGCAGCGTGCTCTGGATCCCGTGGCTCAAGTGGGCGAACAGGATGAACTGGGCAACGATGTACAATCCCGCAATCAACGGCGAGCGGAACCCGGCAACGGTGATCGAGTAAACGTCCGGACGGCCCTCGGCGTCTTTGAGGGACTGGTAATCGACCTTCATACCATTCGCAAGTTCGACCTGGTGGGTCCAGCCGAACGTGAAGTGCGCGAGGTGGTAGAGGAGGAACGCGCCGACGACGAGGCCGGTGAGCAGCATGGTGCGGGACGACAGCGTGGCTTGGACTGGCTTCAACGCCAGATAGGGCACCGGACGCGCTGCGGAGGTTTTGGCTTTCAATCGGAGGGCCAGCGCGATGTGGGTGACGAAGAGCACCAACAGCCCAGCGCGGGCGATCCAGAGGATCGGGCCGAGCCCGTGTTTCAAAAAGTGGGCGTAGCCGTTGATGTCGTCCTGTCCGAAGAGCACTTTCAAATTGCCGATCATGTGGAAAACGAGGAAGCCGACGAGCGAGAGGCCGGTGATGGCGACTAGCACTTTCGAGCCCACGGTCGAGTTCAAATAGGTCGTGGCCCAGGCGAGCGGATGGTATTGGGCAGGCGTTTGGCGGGGGCCCTTCGGCTTGATCGCGGCACTCATATTCACGCGGGTGGGGCAAGAGTTCGGCACCGAATCGGTTTGCCATTATCTTAGTCGCCGTTCGCCGCCCGACCACAAACCTCGCGAAAGCGATCGCGAACCTGGGTCGGAGTCGCCGTTCCGGTCGTGCCGATTTGCTGCACGGTGATGGACGCGATGAGGTTCCCGAACGCCGCGGCCTCCTCGTGCGTCCCCCCCGCCATCATCCCGCAGGCGATCCCCGCACTGCAACTGTCCCCCGCGCCGACGATGTCCGTGGGGCCGGAGACGGGGTATCCCGAAAGCATCCGGCGTTCCCAACCACCTCCGGGCTCACGGCGACGAAGCTCGATACCCGCTTCGCCGCGGGTGATGAACAGCGTCGCGATTTCGGAAGGGATCGCGGTCAATTCGGATTGGTTCGGCTTCGCGCAGACATTCCGAAACAGTGCAATCCGGGCTCGGCTATCGATGAGGACGAACTTCTCCGGATCCGCGCCCGCACGCTCACCGAGCCAGTCGCGAACGCGGGCGGTTACCACGCCACACTCGGGTTCCGTCACCTGGTCGACGACGAGGAGAACGTCGAACTTCGACCAGTTGGCTTCGAGCAAGTCGACGATCGCATTCTCGTAAACCGCGGGCGTCGGCTTGCGGTTCTTGATGTCGAGTCGGTTCAATTCCTTCGGTCCGTACATCGGTTTCGTGTAAGTCGGCGTCCGCCGGTCCGGAGCCGTGACGAGGCAACTCACATCGACGCCCGGCAACCGTCCGAGGGCTTGGCGGAGTTCGTACCCTTCGCCGTCGTCCCCGACCACCGCGACCGGCACGATCCGCCCCACCCCGAGGGCGGCGAGGTTGTTCACCACGGTCCCGAGCGCTCCCGGATTCGACCGCACCCGCGTGACCTGATACGCCGTGAGCCCAGTTTCGATCGAGGGTTCATCCCGTTCGGGCTCGATGTCCAGATAGCGATCCAGGAACAAATCTCCGACGAGCCCGACCGTGCAGTGGGGAATCGCGGCGAGGATGCGTTCGATGAGGTCGTGGGTTAGCATGAGAAAAACTCGTTCGGCGTATCACGCAGACGGCGTGGGGGAGACGAGAATATTGGACTCTTCGCTTGCTGCAACAGCCAATCGTTCTTTCATCGAGGTGAAGCGAGATTTGTTTTCCGCGTACGCCAGTGAGTTAAGTTCCGGGATTACTACATGACCCTGCACTCGACCATCGATGCGGATTTCAACTGACAAACTCAAAGCGTGGACTAGAGAGACGGGGATCTGAACGATACCAAATTCATGCCGTCGTTCGGCAGCGATCGTACTTAACACATCCTTGACATCGTCGAGGCAGGCTTTTCGGTAGAAGCTAATGCCGTCCGTATCAGGCTCGCGACCTCTAATGCGAGGTTCAAATGCGTTTGGGGAAATGATCGGTAGGCGGCCCGTTCGGAATTGTTCGATCCGGATCCTGCGAAGCAACCATTCGTCGTCCGTAACTGCCTCCGTCTCGGCTTTCATCCGAAAACCCTTTCAGACCATCCGGGGACGAATCTCGGGATATTTAGCCATTCCTGGAGATTTCAAACGTCTCAACTCGGTTAGTGCCGTCCTTGTATACTCGTCGACATTCGGCCCGATTCGGCTCTTCGACTTCAACTTCAAAGTACATTTCTGGACTGTGCCATTCAAAAAAAATTGTGCCATTAACTCCTGGGCACACTCTGTCAGCAACAGCCCATCGTTCGTCACGAAAGTAACAAGCAAGGCTGCATGCGCCATCAGTAAGATTTGAATCAATTGCCGCTGTGCCTTCTCCATCCCAATCGTCTTGCAAGTTGCGAATTCCAAGCAACTGATCAATGACATCAGGCCAATCGCGATTGGGCTGATCGACAGGTCTGGGCGCATAAGACATTAAGTCGTTAGAAGTACGAGCATTGTCATGCTGAGCATTCGTAAAAGCTAAAGCACCTCTAGCAGATTGTGCAATTGAGCTCATTGTCATTCTCCCCATTGAGATTGGATTTTCCGGTCAACGATTCGCAGAAAAAAACCCACCGCAGCTTCGTGGCCGAGATCGAGTCCTTGTCGAAGAGTTTCCGTTGATCCCTTCTCGATTGGCCCTCTGGCGGTCATATGCAGTAGCAAGCTGTCATTCTTGCTACTTCCCAAACGGCCGACTTGCGCGGCTATGTGTAGCCTCCCACGCTTAGCCTCGATCTCGTAGCTCCACTCCGCAGCACGATTTTCAAGTGCAAGTCCTAAGTCATCTGTCGGCCAGAGGGGCGCGAATAATCCGGGCAGTACCTTAGGCCAGTCTGCTGGTGTGCTCCAGTGTTCATCTTTCGGAAAAGAATCGATATACGTAATTTCCCACTGATTTAGAATTACTTTGCCAAGGTTATTAGCCTGGAT
>Ga0209591_10005704_pt1 | contig 13892 bp, 11 predicted proteins | sample MAT01_FD_187207 | JGI IMG/M metagenome (GOLD analysis project Ga0209591, IMG submission 187207) | Freshwater microbial communities from Lake Fryxell liftoff mats and glacier meltwater in Antarctica - MAT-01 (SPAdes) (version 2) | ecosystem: Environmental > Aquatic > Freshwater > Ice > Liftoff... | reverse complement strand
TCAGCTGGCAGCTGCGATCGGTTGCTCGAAGGCGTGGCTGCCCGGCCGTGAACGCACGAAGACCAACAACATCCGGGTCGTGCACGAGATGCGTATCGTGATGCGCGAGATCGGGCGACGAATGGTGGCGGCCGGGGTCTTCGACGAGATCGAGGATTTCGGATTCGTCACCAAGGACGAGATGCCTGCCTTCCTTGCGGCACCCCAGACACTGGCCGCTACCGTTCGCCAGCGTCGTGCCGAGTACATGCGGCTGGAGCAGTTGGAACCGCCATTCATCTTTGTCGGCCGCACCGACGGGCCCGACACGTGGCCGCGTCGCGACGCCGCCAGCGCCAACATGCTTGCGGCCGGCGACGTTCTTGCGGGTATGTCCGGCTGCCCCGGCCAGGCAGAGGGCATTGCTCGCGTGGTGCTGGACTCGAACGATCCGTTTGCGCTCGAGCCTGGCGACATTCTGATTGCGCCCATCACCGACCCGTCGTGGACACCACTCTTCGTGCCCGCCGCCGCTGTGGTCGTGGATGTGGGGGCGCCGCTCAGCCACGCCATCATCGTCAGCCGCGAGCTGGGTATTCCGTGCGTGATCAGCGCCACGGGGGCAACGCGGCGCATTCCCAATGGTGCCCGCGTGCACGTGGATGGCAGTACCGGCATCGTCACGGTGCTGGAGCTGCCGTAGCCGCTGAAAGCCCACGGGGGTGACTTTGTCATACCATCGCCGCATGCGGCGCAGGGCGAGCAAATTGTGGACGAGGTTCCTGGTGGTCGTGGCCGTGGGCCTGGCTGGGTGCTCCTCACAGCCAGGTGTACGAGCGACCGAGTCGAACACCGGCTCCGCCCTGACTGCTGGTGGCGACATCACCATCGCCACCGACCCTGCCACGCGGGTGCTCACGCTGGAGAACGGTCTGATCGTGTACCTGCGCCAGAACGATCGGCCGGGCAAAAGCACCCAGATGCGACTAGCGATCAACGCCGGTTCAGGGTTGGAACAGCCCGACCAATCGGGAGTCGCCCACTTTCTGGAGCACATGTTGTTCAACGGGACCGAGCAGTTCCCGAACAACGAGTTGATCGACGTACTGCGAACGTTCGGCATGGAGTTCGGCGCTGATGTCAATGCATACACGTCGTACGACGAGACCGTGTACGAGCTGACAGTGCCCACCGATGACCCGGACAACCTCGGCACGGGGTTGGATGTGCTCGCGCAGTGGCTGACCGCAGCCACACTCGACGAGTCCGCCGTCATTGCCGAGCGGGGGGTGGTGCTCGACGAATGGCGCGGCCGAGACCAGGCGCTCGGCGGCCGAATTGGCACCGCACTGGAGACCATGTTTCTGACTGGAACCGGCTATGACGGTCGCGGCCCAATCGGCAGCGATGCTGCGATCGAGGCGATGACTGCCGCCCCGCTGCGGCGGTTCTACGACGCCTGGTATCGCCCGGAGAATGCGGCGATCGTGGTTGTCGGCGACTTCGACATCGACGACATCGAGCAACTGGTCCGTCAGGAGTTCGAGCCGCTGACCGGTCGCGGCGCCCAACCCGCACGGCCGGACCTCGCGATCGCGCCATACGTCTACTCGGCGGTAGTCGTGTTGGCCGACCCCGATGAGGTGCAGGCCTCTGTCGAGCTGACCTACCCGGCACCGGCGGTGCGCGCCACGACGATTGGCGCCCTGCGCGACTTCGTCGTCACCCAACTCGCCTTCGACATGATCGCCACTCGTCTTGCCGACGACGTCACGCGAGGCGCCTCGGCGTTACTGACCGCCGGACCTAGCAACAACAACTCGGTACGCGGGCTCGACGCGCCGAGCGTGTACCTCACTGCGTCCAAGAACGGGGCTGCCGACGCCGCCGACGCAGTGGTGGTCGAGTTCGAACGTGCTCGACGGTTCGGTTTCGATGACAACGAACTGGCGCGTGCCGTCGAGTTCTACCGCAGCGGGGTGCAGGCCGACTTCGATGGCAGCGAGACACGAGACGACAACGACTTCGCATCTGCGTTCGTCGGGAACTTCCTCGAGCAGGACACCATCGGTACTGCCAGCGCCGAGTACGAGGCATACTCGGCGCTGTTGGATGGCATCTCGACCGACGCCGTTGCTGCAGCATTGAAGACGCGGGTATCAGCAAGCGCTCCGCATCTCTTCGTCACCGTTCCGGCAGGCATCGCCGATGCTCCCACCGAGGCCGGACTGCAGACGCTGATCGACGAGGTCGCCGATCGAGACATCGAGCCCCGTGAGCAGTCGGCTGCCGTCGGTGATTCTCTGATGTCGCCGCCGGACGAAGTGGTCGAAGCTGACTCGTCAGTCGTCGTGAATGAGCCGGACTATTTCCTCGACGCAACGCGACTGGTGTTCGAGAACGGCGCCGTCGTCATTCTCAACCCCACCGACATCGCGGACGGCGAGATAGCGCTGGAGGCAGTGAGTGCGGGCGGCTTGTCGCTGGTGCCACCTGACGAGGTGGTTGCAGCTCAGTACGGCGTCGGCGTTGCAACGTCGAGCGGAATTGGCGACCTTGACCAAGTTGCCGTCGACTCGATCGTGACCGGCTCGAACGTCGAAATCTCGCCGTACCTCACGGTGGCAGCGGAGGGCTTCTCCGGCAGCACTACGCCCGATGACCTGGAACTCGCGTTGCAGTTGATTCACCAGTACCTGGCCGAGCCACGCTTCGAGCAGAGTGCGCTCGACGCGATGAAGGCCATCGACCAGCCCTACATCGACGACCCGGCCGCTGAACCGGCGTTCGCTGCATACGACGCGCTGAACTCGGCGCGATACGACAACTCGGTGTACTACCGGTCCGTGCCCACGCAGGCCGAGCTCGACGCGATCGACCTCGTATCGGTCGAGCGACACTTCAAGGAGCGCTTCTCGAACGCCAGCGACTGGGTGTTCGCACTATCGGGCGACTTCGACCTCGACGAGGCGACGGAGTTGGCGCGCCGGTACATCGGAAGCCTGGAGGGCGACGGGACCACCGAAACCTGGGCGCCCGTCGAGCCAGACCCGCCCGAGGGCGTCATCGAGCTCGACACGCTGGCAGGTTCTGGCGCCCAGGCGTCGCTGAGCCTTCTGTACACCGTCGAATCCACCGGTTCGAAGTATCAGTACCTGCAGGCGGCGATGCTGACCAGCGTGCTCGACACACGCCTCACCGATCACATCCGCGAGGCGCTCGGTGCCTCCTATTCCCCGTTCGCTCACGTGAGCGTGTACGACGAGCCGGCGGCGACGGTGGAGACCTACGTGTCGGTGAGCGGTGACCCCGAACGGATCGATGAGTTGGCAGCGACGGTGCACGCGGACCTCGTAGCCCTGGCCCTGAGCGGACCATCCGACGAAGAGTACGAGGCCGCTCTGGCCGCCATGCAGCAGGAGTACGGCTACCTCAACAATTACCAACTGGCAACTGCGTTGCTTTCGACCAGCGTTGACGAGGGCGACCTCGATGAGCTCTTGGGTGAGTACGACGAGCTGGAGCTGATCAGCAAGAGCGAACTGCAGCAGTACGCGACACGAGTACTTCCGGCCGACAATTACATCCAGGTGATCCAGCGCCCTCGATGACGGGCTACAGCGCTAGTGCGAGCCGTGGGCGGTGTCGCAGAGGCGTTCTTCGCCAGCGACGATCTGCCCTGCCCCCACCCCCTCGAGTGCGGCGAACGGTCCGCACCGATGAGGGGTGATCCAGATGTGAATCATCGCCGCTGGGCGGAACTTCACCAGCCCGGGCGGGCAGGTGCCGCCCGATGATGTCACGCCGCCGACCCTGGCGGCCTTCGGGTCGTCGGTGAAGCAGAGGTTGTCGTGGATGTGCCACTGCATCAACGCACCGCCGATGTCCGGTGCGTCTTCGAGCGCTACGTCATCGGAGAGCATGAACATTGCGCTCACCAGCTTCTTCGACCCATCCGGTTGCGGCTCGTAGACAAGACTCTCGGGGAAATCTGGATCCAGCACGATGCCGTCGTTGATCCAGTCCCAGTTGACGAAGTGCTCGACTCCAGTGATGCCGTCGCCAATGCTGTTGAAACCGGCGGCCTCGGCGACCTTGTAGTCACTCCACTGCGGGAGGCGTACGACGGTGATGGCAATCAAGTTCTCGGCGGCAGCCTGTTGCTCGGGCGTGACGCCCGGTGTACCCGACAGGTCGATCGGTTGCGTCGGGTCATAGGGCTTGGGAGTTGCGGTGGCCGTCGCGTGGCCGTCGTGGGAGCTGCACTTGTCGACGCGCTCGGCCTCGCTGACCGACGCCTGCCCGGCCCCGACACCCTCGAGCGCGGCGAAGGGCCCGCACTCGTGCGCCGCGATCCATACGTGCACCATGGGGTTGGCGCCGCCGGTGTTGACGCCGTTGGCGCAGACACCGTTGGCGTCGGTGATGCCCACGACCTTGGCGACGCCATCGATCAGGGCCCAGCACAGATTGCCGTGGTTGTGCCACGTCATCAGCGGGCCGGCAAAGGCGACGATCTCAGGGTCGTCGGTGGGGCGTGCGCTGGCGATGAACATTGCGCCGGTCAGCGTGCGGTTGGCGCCGTCGACTTCGTAGACCAGCGACTCGGGTTGCGTCGGGTCGAGCATCACGTCGTCCTCGATGAGCGACGATTTGATGTAGTGCTCGACGCCGGTTCCTGCATCGCCGATGCTCTTGTACCCGTCGGCAATGGCGGCGGCGGTGGTTGCCCACCTGGGGAGATCCTTCAGCGTGTCCTTGATCAGCTGGTCGGCGCGGAGCTGCTGGTCGACAGAGACACCTGGAACGCCAGACAGATCGATCCCTGCAGCCGGGTCCCACGGGCGCGGCCAACCGGCTGCGGCGATGGGATCGGCGGCGTGGCCGTGGGCGACGGTTTCGCCCGTGACCGGATCGGTGGTTTCGGTGTGCGCCTCGTGGACTGTGTCGCCGGTAGCCGGGTCGACCGCGTGGTCCTGGTGGACCGTGTTGCCGGTCACTGGGTCGATCGTGACCGCATGATCGGCTTCGCTGTGCGAGTGCACATGCGTGCCGCCGGTCCACATCGCAGGGATGGCGAGGGCGGCGATGAGCAGCGAGGGCATCGCGATTCGCGCTGGGTTCGACGGCCGCCAGCCGACCAGGCTGGCGCTGACTGCGGCGCCGACGGCCAACGCACCCATCAGAGCGCACGCAGTGTCGGCAAACTGGGCTGCCTCACGAACCTCCAGGCCCTCGATCCACGCGATACCTGTCAGCCGAGTGGCCAGCCATCCGCCGACGGCCAGAGCGTTGACGCCAGCGACGGCCCATGCGGCAAACCGAGTCGGTCGAACGAGTGCCCAAAGGCCAACGATCAGCTGTGCTGCGGCCAATACGACGAACAGTTGCGCCAGCTGCGGGTGCTCGACGTGCACGCCGACTGCGGCGGCATGCACTGCACCGGCGCCAAGTGAGGCAATGCCGGCAACGGCCAAGCCGGGTAGGCGGCGCGTCAAAGGGGGATTGAGGTGTCCAGTCTCCATGATCAGACTGTACGCCCTTTCAGCGTAAACAGCGTGTCAGACGTCACTTCGACGGTGTGATCCGACAGTGTTCAGGGAGTTGCTCGGCCGTGCTCTGCCGTGCCGTGCTCTGCCGTGCCGCTGCGCGTTGGTGCCGGCCTCAGCGACTTCGGCGGCCATTCGAGAGTGCCTCCAAAACGGGCTCGGCGTACTCCTTGCGGCACACCAGGAAGTCGGGCAGCCAGGGGTCGCGCTCGTTGAACACCATCGGCGAGCCGTCCACGCGGCTGACGTGTAGACCTGCGGCCAAGGCAACTGCGGCCGGTGCGGCGCTGTCCCACTGGTACATGCCGCCCTCGTGCACGTAGATGTCCGCTTCACCGACGACGATGGCCATCGCCTTCGCGCCGGCGGAACCGAGGCGCACTGCGTCGCAACCCAACGCGTTGGCGACGACGACGGCTGCGTGGGGGTTGCGGTTGCGGCTGGTGATGAGGCGCGGCCGATCGCGCTCGGGTGCGGGCAGCATCGGCGCAGGGTCGGTCGAGAACACCAGATCGAGTGCAGGCAGGCTGACCGAGCCGGCTGCGAACGTTTCGCGCTCCCACAGTGCGATGTGTACCGCCCAGTCTGATCGGCCGTGTTCGCCGAACTCGTTGGTGCCGTCGAGTGGGTCGATGATCCAGACACGGTCGGCAGTGAAGCGGCGGGGATCCTCCACACCTTCCTCGGACAGTACGGCATCGTCCGGCCGCGCCTCGGTGAGTGCCTTCAACAGGAACCGATGGCTGGCCAGGTCGCCGGTATCCATCACCTGCCACGACGGTGCGCCGCGTCCGAACAGCTCGGCACGCAGACCGACCAGCAGCTCGCCGGCCTCGACTGCGAGGCGAGTCGCCAGTTCGTTGTCGGTCTCGGTCTGGAAGCTCATGCCCTCAGCGGGCCAGCGGCTTGTACTTGATGCGGTGCGGCTGGTCGGCGCTGGAACCGAGTTCCTTGTGGCGCCAGATCTCGTACTCGCTGAAGTTGCCCTCGAACCAACGGACCTGACTGTCGCCTTCGAAGGCGAGCACGTGAGTGGCAATGCGGTCGAGGAACCAGCGGTCGTGGCTGATCACGACGGCGCAGCCGGGGAAGTTGTCGAGTGCCAGTTCCAACGCGCGCAACGTGTCCACGTCGAGGTCGTTGGTGGGTTCGTCGAGCAACAGCACGTTGCCACCGTTCTTGAGCACCTTCGCCAGGTGCACGCGGTTGCGCTCGCCACCGGACAGATCGCCGACGCGCTTTTGCTGATCGGCACCCTTGAAGTTGAAGCTGGCGCAGTACGCCCGGCCGTGGATCTCGCGGTTGCCGACCTTCATGTGTTCGACGCCACCGGTGATCTCCTCGTACACCGACGCGCCGGAATCGAGCACGTCTCGGCTCTGGTCGACGTACGCCATCTCGACGGTGTCGCCAACGACGATGGTGCCCGAGTCGGGCGCTTCCTGGCCGGTGAGCATCTTGAACAGTGTGGTCTTGCCGGCGCCGTTGGGCCCGATGATTCCCACGATGCCCGCCTTGGGCAACGTGAACGACAGATCCTCCACCAGGAGCTTGTTCCCGAAACCCTTGCCGAGATTCTTGACCTCGATCACCGTGTCGCCCAGGCGCTTGCCGACCGGGATGGTGATCTCCAGTTTGTCGGGCCCGCGCTCGGCGGCCTCGGCCTCGTTCTGCAACTTGTCGTACGCAGTCAGGCGGGCCTTGCCTTTGGCCTGGCGAGCCTTGGGTGACATCTTCACCCATTCGAGCTCGCGGGCCAGGGTGCGCTGGCGGGCCTCGTTGCCCTTCTCCTCGCGCAGAATGCGCTCCTGCTTCTGCTCCAACCAACTGGAGTAGTTGCCTTCGAAGGGCATGCCGCGACCACGATCAAGTTCAAGAATCCACTTGGCGACGTTGTCGAGGAAGTAGCGGTCGTGCGTGATTGCCACGACGGTGCCGCTGTATTCCTGCAAGAAGCGCTCCAGCCAATCAACGCTCTCCGCGTCGAGGTGGTTGGTGGGTTCGTCGAGCAGCAGCAGGTCGGGGTGGCTGAGCAGTAGGCGGCACAGCGCTACACGACGACGCTCGCCGCCCGAGAGCGTGGTGACATCGGCGTCGTCGGGCGGGCAGCGCAGCGCGTCCATGGCAATACCGACGTTGCGTTCCAGACTCCATGCGTCGGCAGCCGCGATCTTGTCCTCCAGGTCGGCCTGCAGCGCACCGACCTTCTCGTAGTCGGCATCGGGGTCGGCCCACATGCCCATCACTTCGTTGTAACGGTCGATGAGGCCCTGCACGGCAGCAACACCGTCCATCACGTTGCCCTTGACGTCCTTGGTCGCGTCGAGCTGCGGTTCCTGGGCGAGGTAGCCGACGCTGAAACCGGGGGTGAGGCGGGCCTCGCCGGTGTAGCCGTCGTCGAGGCCGGCCATGATTTTCAGCAGGCTCGACTTACCGGCGCCGTTGCTGCCCAACACGCCGATCTTTGCGCCCGGGTAGAACGACAGTGAGATGTTCTCCAGCACCGTGCGATCCGGTGGGTAGAAACGGGCCAGCTTGTAGCAGGTGTAAATGAATTCGTGAGCCATGACGAGATGGCAGGCTAACGGGCCGACACCGATGTGACCGTCGACTCCACCATTTCGCTTGCAGCCTCGACCGCGGTGCTACGTTACGAACAAGTTCGGTTTCACAAGGGAGGGGTACGGAAAAGTGCTCGCGAATTACAATGGTTTCTTCAGTGCAGACAGCCTTGGCACGTTCGGGTTTCGGTGGCTGCACATTTTGGTCGGTATCACCTGGATCGGCCTTCTCTACTACTTCAACTTCGTGCAAGTGCCTGCGTTCGGTCAGTTCGAGGCCGAGCCGCACAAGGAGATCGGCGGCAAGGCCCGTCTCATCGCTATCGACAAAGTCGCGCGCAGGGCGCTGTGGTGGTTCCGCTGGGCTGCTGTCAGTACCTTCGTGACCGGCATTCTCATCACCATCGTCACCAAGAACTACTTCTACGACGGCTTCGGCAAGAACGCTGGCGGCATTGCCATCAGCGCCGGCATGTTGTTGGGCACCATCATGTTGCTCAATGTGTGGGGCGTCATCTGGCGCTGCCAGAAGGTGGTGCTTGCCAATGCGGCCAACGTGCTCGCCGGCGGCACGCCGGACCCGGGCGCAGCGGCCGCGGGCCGCAAGGCCCTCATGGCCAGCCGCCAGAATGCAGTCTTCTCCATCAGCATGCTGTTCTTCATGGTCTACAAGGGCCACTCGCTGCGCCAGGGTGCGGAAGTCAGCACCGGTGGGATGATCGCGTTCTGGACCATCTCGCTGCTCATCATCGTGGTGATGGAGCTCAATGCGCTGGGCCTGATGCCGTGGAAGACCGAGGCCAACAAGGGTCTCAACCAGATGTACGACGGCCCCGGTGTCCGCAACCCGCTGGTCGCCAGCTTCGGTCTCTGGGCAGTGTTCCTGATCCTCACCGAGGTCTTTCTCAAGGCTGCATAGTCGTCGCGTGCGCAATCGAGGTCACGTCGAGTGCGGCGACTGCGCCAATCACCAAGGTTGCCGGCGACTGCACAACGGTCGTGCCCAGCTCGCTGAGCACGCATCGTTGTGCAGTCTCCGCGCCGGTGGTCGCACGATGAATCGCAGCGACTGGGGTATCGGCGGCCAACCCGCCGGCCATCAGCGCATCGGCGATCTCGCCACGGCGAGCGACGCCCATCAGAACGACCAGGGTGCCGCCGGTCTGCGCGAGCGCTGTCCAGTTGACCGGTATCTCGCCGTGTTGGCGATGGCCGGTGACCACTGTGAACGATGCTGCCATGCCGCGAAACGTCACCGGCACGCCAGCGGCCGCGGGTGCCGCGAGTGCCGACGAGATACCCGGCACGATTTCGCACTGCACGCCGGCCTCCGCCAGTGCGATGGCTTCTTCGCCGCCACGACCGAACACGAACGGGTCGCCGCCCTTCAGGCGCACGACTCGCTTGCCCTCACCGGCGAGGCGGAGCAGCAAGATGTTGATCAGCTCCTGGGCGATTCCCTGACCGGGCCGCTTGCCGACGTCGATCAGCTCGGCGGTCGGTGAAATCAGCGCCATCACGCCATCCCCGACGAGCGCGTCGTAGACCACGACGTCTGCGGTCGCCAGTAGGCGGGCGGCGCGAATGGTGAGCAGTTCGGGGTCGCCTGGGCCGGCACCAACCAGAGCGACCGTGCCGTCGAGCGACGCTCCTGCCATGGTCAGGCCCGGCCGCCGGGGTGGACTGCGGCAATCATCGCTGCACCTGCAGTGGTGTTGGTGGCGGCGTCGATCAGGATCAAGCGCCCACCCTCGGCATGGTGCGCGTAGATGTCGGCCACGATCGGCTCGCCCATGCGTAGATGCACGCGGCCGATGTCGTTGAGCACCAACTGGTCGGCAGGTTCATGAGTGGGCGAGACCGAGTCGTAGCGGTGCTCGATGGCGGTGACCGTTGCGTGGCCGGTGCGCGACCCGTGCTTGAACCAGTGCCTGCTGCCGGCGACCAGTGGCTGGTCGATCATCCAACAGATGTCAACCACGATGTCCTCTGTGACGATCGGCGGCACCGCCGCGTCGCTGACCACGAGTACGTCGCCGCGAGCCACGTCGACATCGTCGGTGAGCTCCACCACGACCGCGTGGCCGGGTTCTGCCGACTGGACCTGTGCGCCCCAACGATGCACGGCTGCAACGGTGCTGGTGCGGCCACCGGGCAGCACAGTGATGGGTGCGCCAGGTGTGAGTGTGCCAGCCGCGACAACGCCGGCGTAGCCGCGGAAGTCGGCCTGCAGCCCGCCCTGCGGGCGGATGACGCGCTGCACGTGTACCCGTGCTCCTGGCAGCTGCGACGGTGTGGCGTCGAAGAGCTCGAGGAACTCCAGCAGGGGCTGGCCTTCATACCATGGCATGTGTTGCGACCTGTCGACCACGTTGTCGCCCAGCAGTGCCGACATCGGAATCGCAGCGACCGGCACGTGATGGGGGAGTTCCTCGACGAACAGTCGCGCTTCTTCAGCGATGCGAGTGAACTCGGACTCTTTCCAGTCAACGAGGTCCATCTTGTTCACGGCCACGATGATGGCCTCCACGCCCAAGAGGGCGGCGATGAGTGCGTGGCGGCGGGTCTGATCGACCACACCGTGACGGGCGTCGACCAGCACGATGGCGACATCGGAAGTGGATGCCCCAGTGACCATGTTGCGCGTGTACTGCGCATGCCCAGGCGTGTCGGCGACGATGAAGCTCCGGGTGGGCGTGGCGAAATAGCGGTGGGCCACATCGATGGTGATGCCCTGTTCGCGCTCTGCGCGCAAACCATCGGTGAGCAACGCGAGGTTGGTCTCGCCGTCGCCATAGCGCCGGCTGGCCTTCACCACTGCCTGCAGTTGATCCTCGAACACGGTCTTGGTGTCGTGCAGTAGGCGACCGATGAGCGTGCTCTTGCCGTCGTCGACCGAGCCGGCCGTGGCGATGCGCAGCGCAGGCCTCGTGGTCAGTGACGTGATCATCAGAAGTACACCGTCATCATCAGAAATATCCTTCGCGCTTGCGATCTTCCATGGCGGACTCGCTGAACGTGTCGTCGGCTCTCGTTGCGCCACGCTCGGTGATCCGAGCGGCGGCTACCTCGGCAAGGACCTCGTCGATCGTGGTAGCGGTGGATGCAATCGCGCCGGTGCAGCTTGCATCGCCGACCGTGCGATAACGGACCACGGCATCGAACGGCTGCTCGCCGGGTTCCAACACCACAGGCCCACCGACCGACAGCAGCATGCCGTCGCGCTCGACGACCGTGCGCGTGTGGCTGAAGTAGATGTCGGGCAGCGGCACGTCGTGGCGGGCGACGTACTGCCAGATGTCGAGCTCGGTCCAGTTGGACAGCGGGAAGGCACGCAGGTGCTCGCCCTTGCGGATGCGCGGGTTGAGCAGCGCCCACGGCTCGGGCCGCTGCGCCCGTGGGTCCCAGCGACCCTGACGATCGCGGAAGCTGAGAATGCGTTCTTTGGCACGTGCCTTGTCCTCGTCGCGACGGCCGCCACCGAACGCGGCGTCGAACCCGTGCTGCGCGATGGCGTCGAGCAGCGTGACGGACTGCAGCCGGTTGCGGCTGGCGCGTAGGCCGGTGTCTTCCACGGCGCGGCCGCTGTCGATGGACTCCTGCACGCTGGCGACGACCAGACGCACACCCCAGTCCTGCACCAGCGCATCGCGATAGGCGATGACTTCGGAAAAGTTGTGGCCGGTGTCGACGTGCATGACGGGGAACGGCAGCCGGGCTGGTGCGAAGGCAAGCACCGCGAGGTGCAACAGCACCGCGCTGTCCTTGCCGCCGCTGAACAGCAAGACCGGGCTTTCGCACTCGGTGGCGACCTCGCGAATGATGGTGATGGCCTCGTCGGTGAGAGCATCGAGATGTGCTGCGGAGATCAGTTCCGTGCTCATACGTGGAGCCCACATTCGGTCTTGGCGATGCCGCTCCAGCGGCCGGCACGCTTGTCGTCGCCGGGGCCGGTGGGCCGCGTGCACGGCCAGCAGCCGATGCTGAGGTAGCCCTTGTCTCGCAGCGGGTGAACGGGAAGCTCGTGTAGTCGTACGTACAGCGCCACATCGTCGTCGCTCAGTGTCGCCAGCGGGTTCAGCTTGAGGAGGCCGCGACCGATGTCGTACGCCGCAACGGGCGTGTTGGCGCGGGTGGGGCCGTCGGCGCGACGGATGCCGGTGAGCCACGCGTGCTTGCCGGCGAGCGCCCGGTTCAGGGGTTCGACTTTACGAACGTTGCAGCATGCTTCGACGTCGGTCTTCCACAGGTTGTCGGGCACGATCTCGGGCAGTGGGCGCACGATGCGCAGGTTGAGATCGAGCAGCTCGGTGAGCTCATCGACCAGCCACTGGGTCTCGGCGAAGAGGTACTGCGTGTCCAGCAGTGTGATCTGGATGCCGGGGACAGCCGTAGCGGCGACGTGGATGAGCACGGCATCCTGGAAGCTGGCGGTGACCACCAAGCTGTCGACGCCGAATGCGTCGGCCGACCAACGAACGACGTCGGCCGGTTGGAAAGTGTCGAGGGAGGAGGGGATCGTGATCGACATGCGGTCACTTTCTACCGCCATTCCCGACTATTCCGATCAGAATTATCGATTTCATCGGCGGTAGGCTCGACCAATGGCGTTTCCGTACCCAGTCTTCCTCGATCTGGAAGGCGTTTCCGTGCTGGTTGTGGGTGGCGGAGTGATTGCCTTTCGCAAGGCGAGCGGTCTGGCAGAGGCCGGTGCGATGATCACCGTGGTGGCGCCCGAGATAGGGCCGGAGCTGGCACAGCTGGCTGCCAGTGCGCAGCGTCGGCCCTACGAGACGGGTGAGGCAGCCGGCTACCAGCTGGTGATCACCGCTACCAACGACGCCGCCGTCAACGCTCAGGTGGCGGCCGACGCGCGGGCGGCGCAGGTGTGGGCGAACAGCGCCGACGACCCACAGAACTGTTCGTTCATCTTGCCGGCCGTGGCGCGCCGAGGCCTGGTCACGGTAGCGGTCAGCACCGGCGGTGCAAGCCCTGCGTTGGCAGGCACGGTGCGTACACGGATCGCCCAGCAGATCCTTACCGCGCAGGTGGAAGCGGCGGCGGTAGAGCTGGCCCGTCAGCGGGCGGAGATTCACGCAGCCGGTGGCAGCACGGAGTTGGTGGAGTGGGGCGACCGAGTGCGCGCTGCGCTCGGCGACTCGACCAGCTGACGCACCTAGCTGACGGTGAGTGCCGAATCCATGTTGGTGTGCCCGGGAATCTCGCACACGATTCGGTATTCGCCTGGGGTGATGGCCAGCTCGATGGTGTCGCTGGATCCGGGGCTGGCGATGTCGACCAGCTTGCCAACGTCCTTTCCGTCCATGTCCTTCACCTGCATGTTGTGCGGCAGGCTGCTGTCGTTGGCAACAAAGATGGTGATGGCACCGTCGACGGCAGTGGCCGTGTAGGCCTTTGCGTCCCAGAGGATGCCGTCGACGGCGCGCACCTCGACGTCGACGTCGGTGGGTGCGGTGCCGCCGCTCGTCCGCTCGCCACCACATGCGCCGAGCGCGAGCAGGGCGACAGTAACTATGGGGGTCAGAAACCGAGTCGTCATGGGATGAATTCTAGAAGTATTGACTTCGGAAATACAACTCGGCGTAGATGATGCAGTGACGCGTCGTATCAGGTTCTGGTGCGTAGTCGCAGGCAACGATTTGTTGACATTTCGCGCGGGGGGTGTCCCTGTCTTTTTGTCAAGCGGCTTTTGCCTGGTTTTCTGATCGGTGGGGGTCGTAGGCCTGACCGGTGGTGAGCATGGCGTGGATGAGGTCGCAGCGTCGGCGGGCGACGCAGATCA
>Ga0209591_10005703_pt1 | contig 13893 bp, 13 predicted proteins | sample MAT01_FD_187207 | JGI IMG/M metagenome (GOLD analysis project Ga0209591, IMG submission 187207) | Freshwater microbial communities from Lake Fryxell liftoff mats and glacier meltwater in Antarctica - MAT-01 (SPAdes) (version 2) | ecosystem: Environmental > Aquatic > Freshwater > Ice > Liftoff... | reverse complement strand
CGAGGTCGACGATCCAGTACTCGCCGACCCCCTCATCGCGAAACATGGTGCGCTTGGCCACGCGATCGGCGCGCGCGGTACTCGGCGACAGCACTTCGGCCGCGACAAGCAGCCGCATGACTTCCTGAAACGCCTCGGGCCGACGTCCATTGACGAGCGGCACGACGAACACGTCGGGCTGGACAGCGCGCCGAGGGGAGAAAATCACGTCCGCCGGCGAGAAAAACGCGTGGCCGACCCGTTGGCGCTCGAGATAGTCCGTGAGACGCCGATGAAGCTGAGCAACCGCTTCCTGATGCCGCAAGGATGGCGCGGGGCTCACAAATAACTCGCCGTCAATGACCTCGTAGCGAGTGCCGTCGTCGGGCAATTCCTGAAGGTCGCTGGCTGTCCACTCCCGCTTGACCGTGAGCATATGCATACGAGTAACGCCTCGGCGCCGAGTGAGCAAGGAAACATGGGAGCAACATGCCGTGATGTCGCCAGCTTCCCATCATCATGTTACTGCCGGACCACTCAATTTCGCGCAACAAACAGAACCCAAGCGATTTACTGCAACCGCGAAAGCCCTCGTCGCGGGGGCATGATGACGGGCCATTGTACGTCGGTCGTCGGCCCTACGCCCTCGGCAGACGTTGCCACGCGTACAGCGCGATGAACACGTTCACGAAGAGTAGAACTGTCGCGGGCGCGGTCTCCATGATTGAATCGCGAACACGGATCCGGGTCGCAACACCGAGCACCATCAGTGCAGCGAGCCCGAGAGCGCTCAACACACCGATCATGGGCAACACATATCCCGTTGCGAGGCCGATGGCGCCGAGCACTTCGAGCGAGCCCGTCAACTTCCGGTACCGGGTGAGTCCGAAACGCTTGAACTCGACCACCATGCCGTCGCCGAACAGGCACGCGATGCCGTACCATAGGAACAATCCGATCGACAGAACCGTCGATAGGTGATACGCTACGGTCATGGCAACGTCCTGAGCTCAAGGGCACGCCCGATCTGCCGCACATCACGAGATGGGGAATTCCGGTCATGCCTGCTTTGACGACGAACAACTTCCTGCAGCTGATTATGGGACTTGGCCTGCTCAACGTCTGGGCCGTTCGACGAAATCGGTCGACGACCTATCGGGGTGGCGCGTCGGCGTCCTTGCGCGAAGAGTTTGCTTCCTACGGACTGCCGCCCGCCGCGTTCTACGTGGTGGGCCTGCTCAAGATCGTGGCCGGCGTGATTTTCCTCGCGGGGCTGGTGTGGCCGGTGCCAGTCCGACCTGCGGCCATTGTCGTCGCCGTGCTCATGGTGGGTGCGATCCTCGTGCATATCCGGATCAAGGACCCAGTACGCAAATCCGTGCCCGCGGTCGTGATGTTGGTCATGAGTTTGGCGCTGGCATACCGGACGTAGGAGCGGGTGGCTCGTTACGCAGCTTTCGCCTGCAAGTCGGGCGGGTGGCCGTGCCTGGTCAGACTACGCTTCACCAGACGCCTTCTCGTCCTCAGTCAATCCCATTTCTGCGCCGGCCTTGGTCCGTTTCCTCGACCGCCGCATTCACTGCATGAAACTGATGGCAGCCTGCGATGATCTTGTGTAGCGCGCCCGCGCCTGCAAATCATCTGAAACCACCAGCGCCGCGTTGTAGTGCAGCAGCGACGGGATCTCCGCCTTGTAGGTTTGCAGCTGCGCATAGGCGCTCCAGATCGTCGCGTCTTCGTCAGCGGCGTTCTTGAGCTCGATGAGCGCCAGCGGCAATCCGTTGACGAAGACGACGATGTCCGGACGCCGGTTGCGCTGCTCTTGGATCTCCGTGAACTGGTTCACTGCCAGCCACTCGTTCGCTTTGGTGTCGTGCAAGTCAACGAGACGAACATGATCGCCCGCGAGGCTGCCATCGGGCCGCGAATAATCGACGGGTACACCATCCCGCAGCATCCGGTGAAAGGCGCGGTTCGTCTGCGTGAGCGACGGCGTACCGACATGCAACACCTTGCGTAGTGCCTCTTCGCGCGCGTCGTCGGGAATGGACGGGTTCCGCCGCCGGATAGCGTCGCGCAAGCGAGAAACCAACACCACGTCAGAAAACAAATCCCGCTCTGCGGCGGGTTCGCCGGGCGCGAGGTGCGGCCCGTGCGCGACCGCATAGCCCAGTTCCCTGAACCATACGAGGGCGGCGTCTTCGACGATGGATTCGTTGAGGGTCATCATTTGGGGAAGGACAATCGGTGCGTCTGTTGGATTTTGTCGCGCCATGCGTTCGCGAGCCCTGCCTCGGCCGCAAACTCTGGCCAGCGTTTCACGGCGGTCTGCACTTCGCTGATGATTGTGGCGGCGCGACCACGCTTCATCAGCGCTGTCTTCGCGCACGCCTCGAAATCCTCAATGCGATATTCTTCACGTGGTCGTCCTGATTCCGCGCGACGATGTTGAAGACCATCCGCCGGAACTGCTCCTCGACTGCCGCCATTCCAGTCCAATCGTCCGCGGTGCCCTCTACTCGGGTCGCGTCCCACGACTCGGCATGTCCGACGTGGCTGATGGACATGTGATAGTGTGCGCTTCAGAATTACGGGACCGGTGCAAACGCCCGCGCGCACCGAGGATGTTGTGTGCGGCAGCCTGTCTCATGCGCTGTGCCACCACCGAGTGTTCCACACCGATGCGCTAAAAACGCTTTCGGACGCGATCATGGGGCGCGCACCGAGATGGGCTGGGAGATCTGGCCCAACGCGCTCCGTGACGCGTTGCTCCTGCTCACGAAACGGTATGGCCCCGTTTCCTACCACGGGGATCATCTCTTCGCGGTGGCCGAAGCCAGCGCCGGTGGCGCCGACGTGAGGAGCTATCACGCCGCGATCGTTCAGTTGGGGTTGTCGAAGGAACGCATGCGCGAGCGAACGTACTCGGCCCGAGCGAGCGCGAGCCTCGTGGCACGACCTGCTCGCAAGATGGCCCGGTTGGGGATTGCACTCACATCCGGTGACACGTGATGTCACCAGAACGGCCCGGTGCTTGCACCATCAACGGCCGATGGGTGCCGGTTTCCCGAGCGCGAACTGCGAGTCGCGCGACGGCGGCGCAAGCATCACACACGTCGCCGACCAGGAGGTCGCAATGTCCGTTACACGCCGAGTTCGTTCCCATGCACGTCCGTCCGCAGTCTTGGCGCTTGCCGCGCTGGCGCTCGCAGCGATGGCGCTCGCCGCCTGCGCGAGTAGAGCCAGCGGAACAACACGTATGGAATCCGCTGGTACCCTGGAAGCCGACCGCGGCACCGCGCGCGAGTTGGTGGCCGGTTGGCCCGCTAAGCAGCGCGAAACCGTGTCGCAAATGACGGCCAAGTACGGGGAGCCCACAGTCATGGGCGACCGCATGCTCGCGTGGTACGGCACCGGCCCGTTTGTGAAGACGGCGATCACGCGCGACGAGGTCCCGCACAACTTCCCGATGGCGCACGTCGACTACCTCACGCAGACCGTGAAACACCGCGTGCCCGCCGACAAGCTGGCCGACCTCTACGAATACGACGGGAGCGTGTACTACCACCGCACGCGCGGCGAGCTCTCCGCGCAGTGCGACGTCGAGGAGATGAACTTGCTGGCGCTCAATCTCGCGCACGACGTGATCACCGGGAAGCGTACGCCGACCGACGCACGCGCGTTCTACGCCAAGACGGCCATGGCGTTCAAGCAAGGGGACAAGTCGAGTCCGTACGTGCAGGGGCTCATCTTCCAGACGGAGCCGAACGCGGCCGACCCCGACAAACCGCACTCGATGTGAGCGGGAGATGCGGAATACGTGGTGATGCGCGAGTGTTGAACCGACTCGGAGACCGGCGATGTCCGGCTTATGGAGAGCGCGCATGAAGCCGAATGACGAGAACGGCAAGCTCCCGACGAACGAGCGCCCCTTCCGGGTGCTCGTCCTCGCAGGGTCGAACCGTCGGCAGTACAACTGTCCAGGCGTGGACTCCAAATCCCGCGCCCTCATGCTGCGCATGGCGGAGCACCTGCCGCCGGAGTGGGAGATCGACTACGAGGACCTCGGCAACGTCTACGGCCGTGCGCGCATCCAAAGTTGTAACGCGTGCGTATCGACGTCGATGGCGCTCTGTGTGTGGCCGTGCAACTGCTACAAAAAGGACGACGACGCCGAGCCCGACCTCATGTGGGACATGGACCTGTACGCGCGGCTCGACCTCGCCGACGCGTGGGCGATCATCGGCCCGCACAACTGGTACGGTCCGACTTCGAACCTCAAGCTCATGTTCGACCGTCTCGTCTGCATAAACGGGGGCAACCCGCGCGAGGAGCTCATCGACCACAAGAACCCCGAGAAGGCGATGCTGCTGGAGCATGCGCCGGAGTGGGAGCAGCTGAGCGTCAACCACCTCGAGGGACGCACCGCCGCCTTCTTCTGTTACGGCGACGAGGGCGGCAACGAGATGGACGACACAGGGAGGCCGAAGAAGCTGCGGCACAAACAGTGGTTCGATCCCGAACAGGAGCCGTTCGACGATCTGCGCAACGCCTACGCACCGCTCGTTTGGCAGTCGCGTTACTCCGGGATCGAGGTGCCCGACACGCTGTGGACGTACTGCACAACGGGCAAGGCTCTGCACTATAGCGACAACCAGTCCGAGGACATGGTCCGCGAGACGGCGTTCATGCACGCGTTCGACGCCTGGACCGCCCGCTTCGCCGAGTTCGTCGGTGCGAAAGGCAAGGTCGAACCGGGTCAGTGGCGCGCCTTCGGCTACGAGCCGCCGGGCCATCGCTGGGCCGAGGCAAAGCTCGCGTGGCGCGACATGCGCATGCGCTTCGGGCTTGCACCTGAGGGCTCCTCGCCCGCGATACAGGACGACCTCGGCCTCAACCGGGACGCCGTCCTCAAGCGGCACAAAAGCGAGGGCGAGCGCCTGCGCGAGTGAGCGAATCCGTCGGCGCATCTACCGCACAAGCGCTGGGCAGCACGATCCACTCGTAACCGACGTAACCCGAAGCGATCGGGCAGGCCGCGGAGCGGCGGCGGTGGCGTGGAGCGTATGGGCGCACGACCGCGGCCGCACTTTCCCGCGTCACGTCGCATCTGCTCGCCGCGAGCATGGCGACGACCGCCGGAGCTGACGGTGGAGCGCTGGAACACACTCCCGATTTGCGGAAGAGCGCGCGCCTCCAGGCGGCACGCAGTGCCGCAGTGTGGGCAACGGAGCACGATCACGTGATCTGTTGGTGGCAAGCTCGCCAAGCTCGAACTCGGTATGAGACTTGCTTTGTATTCCGGAGCACACACAACCCCGGCCTCACAACCTGCCGGCTCAGAACTCGTGATCGATGGGGAATCGCATGCCGGGTACCGTGGCGAGGGTGACCGATGCTGCACTCGCCGAACTCCGGACGGAGGGCGACGCGCTCGTTGTAGTGCTTGCGGGCGAATGGTCGCTCGAGGAGGCGCAGCCACGATTGGATGCACTCTTCGGTCGCTCCGGTGCACCCACGCGGATGCGCTCGCTATCGTTCGATGCGACCGAGCTCGGGGATTGGGACAGCAGTCTCCTGATCTTCCTCACGCAGTGTCAGAACTACTGTGACGAGCATGAGCTCGTGTTCGACCCGTCAGCGCTGCCGGAACAGGTGCCGCGGCTCCTCGCGCTGGCGCACGCCGTTCCTGAGCGCGTGCACGCCGACACGTCCAAGCGCGCGTGGTTCGTAACCCGGTTCGGTACCGCGGTGATTGGCAGCTGGGACGGCCTAGTGGCCGCGATCACCTTCGTCGGTGAGGTCGCGCTTTCCATCGCGGGCCTCATCACGCGCCGAGTGCACATGCGGTGGCGCCAGTTCTGGGTGGTCGTGCAGACCAACAGCTCGGGTGCACTGCCCATCGTCACGCTCATCGCGCTGCTCATCGGGGTGATCATCGCCTTTCTCGGCGTGGTCGTGCTGCAGCGATTCGGCGCGGGCTATTACGTGTCTTACCTGGTGGGCTTCGGCATGCTGCGCGAGATGGGCGCGCTCATGACGGGCATCATCATCGCCGGTCGCACGGGCGCCGCATTCGCGGCCGAGTTGGGCAGCATGAAGATCACGGAGGAGATCGACGCGTACACGACACTCGGCATCTCGCCGATGGAGCACCTCGTGCTGCCGCGCCTGCTCGGAATCTTCGTGATGATGCCGCTGCTCACCCTCTATGCGGACTTCGTCGGCATCGTCGGCGGCATGCTGGTGTCGGCCGCGTTGCTCGATCTCTCCATCAAGCAGTTCATGAACGGGTTGCTGTACGCAGTGACGCTTTCCGATGCGCTGCTCGGGCTGCTCAAGGGCACGATCTTCGGACTCATCGTCGGCATCGCGGGCTGCATGAAGGGACTGCAGGGCGGCTCCGATGCCGCTGCGGTCGGTCGCGCCACAACGTCTGCGGTCGTCCTCGGCATCACCCTTATCATCGCGGCGAACGCAGTGGTCGACTGGCTTGCCGCGTTGCTCGACATATGACGCCGGCCATCGAAGTGCGCGACCTCACCATGATGTACGGCGAGCGTGTCGTCATGCAGGACATCAACTTCTCGGTGGAGCGCGGAGAAGTGTTCGTGCTCATGGGCGGCAGCGGCAGCGGCAAGAGCACACTGCTCAAACACCTCATCGGCCTCAAGGCGCCCGCGAAAGGATCGATCCTGTTCGAAGGCGAAAATTTCGACATCCACGACGATGCGGCGCGCAACCGCGTGCTGCGTCACATGGGTGTGATGTACCAGAACGGCGCGCTTTGGAGCGGGCTCACGCTCGCCGAAAACGTGGCGCTGCCGCTCGAGGAGTTCACGGCGCTCGATGAGAAGACCATCGTCGAGATCGTGTCGTTCAAACTTGCGCTGGTGGGGCTGTCGGGCTTCGAAGAGTTCTATCCGTCGGCGATCAGCGGCGGCATGCGTAAGCGTGCCGCGCTCGCCCGTGCCATCGCGCTCGATCCCGACGTGCTGTTCTTCGACGAGCCATCGTCGGGACTCGATCCCATCAGCGCGAGTCGTTTGGACGATCTCATTCTGGAGCTCAAGGCGAGCTTCGGCACCACCATCGTGATCGTGACGCACGACCTCGCCAGCATCTTTCGCATCGCCGACCGGGCGCTCTTCCTCGACATCGAGCAGAAGACTATGACGGCCCTTGGCCCCCCTGCAGCGCTCCGCGACCATCCACCCAGCGCGGAAGTGCACCGCTTCCTCACGCGCAGCAGTGAAGGTGGCCCATGAGTGTACGCGCGAATCCGACCGCGATCGGTCTCTTCATGATCGGCGCGCTCGCGCTCGGGATCGTCGGCACGGTCGTGCTGGGATCTGCCACCTGGTTTCAGGATCGCACGACGTTCATCAGCTTCTTCCCCGAGTCGGTGAACGGGCTCCAGAATGGCGCGCCCGTGAAGTTTCAGGGCGTGCCGGTGGGTCGCGTGACTGGCATCAACATCGAGATAGACCGGGGCGACGACTCGTTTCAGGTGCCCGTGGAGTATGAGGTCGACCTGCCTCGTCTTACGACGCCGCGCGGCACGTTCGTGAACTTGGCCAACCCCGTCGTGCTCAAGCAGCAGATCGCGAAGGGGCTGCGCGCGCAACTGCAGATGGAGAGTCTGGTCACCGGCGTGCTGTACCTCGAGCTCAGCTATCGGAGCGACTCCACGCCGCCCAAGCTCGAGAAACGGGCAACCGCGTGGCCGGAGATTCCTATCACTCCGTCGCTCATGTCGGCGATCGGTGGCGGTGCCGGCAGCCTCTTGGCCGAGGTCATGAAGATCATGAACAGGGTGAATGGTATGCTCGGCCAGGTGAACGTGCGGGAGGTCAACGCCGCCGTGGTGCAATCGGCGAAAGCCGTCCAGCAACTGGTCGAATCGCCCGAACTCCGCGCCACGCTCAGGCAGATGCCCGGCGCCACGGCGCAGCTCAATAGCACGATGGTCGAGGCGCAGAAGTTGGCCGCGCGTGCAACGCTGGCGATCGATCCGCTGCAGACGCAACTCACGGGCGTGTCCGCCGAGGCGCTCGCCACGCTGCAGGCGTTGCGCCAAACGCTCGACGAGACGCACGGGCTCATCTCGGCAGACACCGGCCCGGGCTACGAGCTCACCGGCGCGCTCAAGAGCCTCCGTGAGGCCGCCGACGCACTCAAGGTCCTCATCACGTCGCTCGAACAGAATCCCGACATGCTGCTCCGCGGCAAGAAGCCGCTCCAGAAGAGATGATCATGCGAATCCCGATGCGTTACGTACTTCTGATCGCGATTGCCATTCCCTTCGGGTTGGCCGGCTGCTTCAAGCTCGCCCGTGAGTCGCCGCGGCTGCAGCTGTACGCGCTCGGCGGCGGCTCCGCCGGCGCGACGCCGACGACAACCGTCGGTACGACGACCGCGGCGCACGGCCCGCTCACCATCGGCCTGCGACGGCTGGTGCTGGCGTCGTACCTGTCGGTGCCTTCCGTCATGATGCGACGCGGCGAGAATCAGCTCGAAGCATCTCAGTTTCATCGGTGGGGCGGGGATCTCGACGAGGGGATCAATCGTGCGGTGGGCGCTTACCTGGCAGGTATGCCGCCGGTGCGTGCTGTCGATGTCGCACCATGGCCATCGGGTGTGCGTCACAACTTTCTCGTGCAGCTCCACGTCTCGCGCTTCGAGGGCGTTGCTGATTCGGCGGCGACCGATGGACGGGTGCACCTGATGGCTGGCTGGGACATCATGCGTCCGCTTGACGGCGCCGTGCTGGTGCGCGGGAAGACCAACGACCGCAGCGGCGTGTTTCGCGTGGGCGACTTCACGGGCCTCGTGAGCGGCCTCGACGCCGCACTGTCGCGTCTCGCGCGCGAAATCAGTGCATGCCTCGCGCGCTTTCCCAATGACTCCACCCCGCCGGCAAGCTGTGGGTCGGTGGCTGGAGGCGAGGGGAGCGGCGCGAGGTAGTGCGTGGGGCTGGAATACTGCGAGCGGGCGGCGATCGAGCGGTGCGTGGCACTCCTCTCGCACTGGAGAACGCCAGTGGCCGGGTTCGGCCAACGGCGTTTTCCACCAGCGGGAGTGATTCGTGGCGCAACATCGCAGAAAGCAGCAGCAGCAGAATGGACGGACGCAGGCTGGCTTGCCGACGTTCGGACGTGGCGTACTCGTCATCCTGACCGCCGCGGCAGTCGCGGTATCCGGTTGCAAAGGCAGGCGGGCCGACACTGCCGTTGCGCCGGGATGGGCGCCAAAGCCGGCCGACGTCATCATGGGGGTACCAGCCACGGCAGCCGTCGCGGCGATCCAAGCGCAGCTCGTCTCGGGGCGCCCCACAGCCATCCCGGCCGACCGCTGGAAGCGCGTGCAACGGTTGTACACAACGTACGGCAGCGTGCCGCTCTGGCTTGAGACAGATGGTTTCCATCAGGCGCGCAGCAAGGCGCTGCTGCGATCCGTAGTCGATGCGAACACGGATGCGCTCCGCCTCGATTCGTATCCGCTCGACGAGCTCGTCGCTGCCGTCGGAACGGTGCGAAATTCGAAGACGCCGACCGCCGAGCAGTTGGCCACCGCCGACGTGCTCCTCACGTCGGCGTACGTCGGCCTCGCGGAGGACCTCCTCACCGGGCAGGTGGATCCCAAGTCGCTCGCGCAGGACTGGCACATCGCCGCGAACCGCGAGCCCATCGACAGCGCCGTCGCGCGCAGCTTGCGCGATGCCCACCTCGACTCTGCCATCGCGCGCATGCGCCCGCGCGATGCGGATTACGAGGCGCTGCGCCGGGCGCTGGTCCGCTTCCGCGGCATCGTGGCTGCAGGGGGATGGTCGCCGGTGCCGTCAGGGAAGGGACTCAAGCCCGGGCAGGCCGAGCGGCCGGAGCGCATCGCCGCGCTGCGTGCGCGCCTACGGGTCGAAGGATTCGGCGCGCAGACCAGCGCCACGGCGTCGCTTGGCGGGGCCATCTACGACGCGGAGCTTTCTGGCCTCGTTGCGGAGTTTCAGGCTCGGCACGGCATCGTGGTGGACAGCATGCTCGGCGCGGAGACGGTGCAGTCGCTCAACATGCCGGCGCAGTACCGGCTCGCCCAGATCGCGGCGAATCTGGAGCGGTACCGCTGGATGCCGCGTTCGCTGGGCGAGCGCTACATCATGGTGAACGTCCCCGCGTTCCGGTTGGAGGCGCACGACTCGACCGGAACTGTCGAGATGAAGGTGATCGTGGGCGAGGAGTTCGAGGGGAAGAAGACCCCCGTGTTCGCGGACTCGATGGAGACCGTGGTGTTCCGTCCGTACTGGAACATCACGCCGGACATCCAGCAAAAGGAGACGGCACCAAAGATCGCGGCCGACCCGAACTACATGACGGCCAACGACCTCGAATACTTCAAGGACGGAGGTGAGACCCGCATCCGCCAGAAGCCGGGTTCGAAGAACTCGCTCGGGCTCGTCAAGTTTCTCTTTCCAAACAGCTTCAACATTTATCTGCACGACACGCCGCAGGCCGAACTCTTTGACAAGGACGTGCGCGCCTTCAGTCACGGCTGCATCCGGCTCGAGAAACCGGAGGCGCTGGCGCAGTGGGTGCTGGGCTGGGACGGCGGCAGGGTCAACACGGCGATGCAGGACGGCAAGGACAACCAGTCCGAGAAATTGTCCCGGAAGATTCCGGTGTACATCGTGTACGCGACCGCCTACGAGCGCGATGGACAGCTCTACTTCGGCAATGATCTGTACAGCCGCGACGACGCACTGGTGGAGGCCATGTCGCAGAGTGTCACATCAACGCCTGACGCGCTCCGGAGTCTCGCGGCGCTGCGGAAGATGGTGGACAATTGACTGGCACCACATTCCGCCTCCTGTACCAGTCCTCGCGGCCGCACTTTACGATGGCCGAGGTCGTCCGATTCTTCCCCGTCTCTGCGCGCGTTCTACACCGACAGTAGGTGTCCGACTGCCGCCACGAGCTCCGAAACACTGTACGGCTTCTGGATGAATGCAGCGTGTGTGTCATTGACGAGGAAGGACTGCGACTCGTTTTCCGTGTACCCGCTCACGAGCAACACGGGGATCGAGTGGCCGTCCTCACGGATCTGTTTGAGAAGGGCGGTGCCACTGAGTTCAGGCATCGACACGTCGCTGACCACAAGCGATACCGTGTCGGACATACTACGGAGCAGGGAGAGGCCGGCTTGTCCGTCATTCGCTGTAAGCACGACGAATCCCACGCGCTCGAGAATGCGGCGAGTGGCCTCGCGCACGCCGGGCTCGTCGTCAACGACCAGCACCACACGTGCGCCTCCGATGAGCGGCGGCGGCGCCTGCGGATCGGCCGCGCGAATTGTCACCGGCGTCGCACTCGGGGGGAAAATCAGCGTGAAGGTGGTGCCAGTTCCCGGCGTGCTCTCCACCCGGATCGCGCCGTGGTGTCCGCTGATGATCCCGAGCACCGCAGCAAGACCGAGACCTCGGCCTGTCATCTTGGTGGTGTAGAACGGGTCGAAAACGCGCTCGAGCGTCTCTTTGGTCATCCCGTGACCGGTATCCGCAATTATCACCTCGACGTAGTCGCCGGTGGCTAACTGATCCCCGCCTTGAAAGGTGTCGAGGTAATGGCGGTCGGCCGAGCGCACGCCTGTGGAGACAAGGATTTCGCCGCCCGTCTCGTCGAGCGCCTCAGCCGCGTTCACCATCAGGTTCATGAACACCTGACGGAGTTGCGCTTCGTCGGCATCGATCACCGGAAGGTCCGGAGCCAGTCGATATGCCACTGCTGCCAAGGGACCGGTTACCACGCGCAGCAGCCTCCCCATTTCTTCAAGGAGCTCCGAGACGGAGATCGGGCGCACCATGAACCGTCCGCGGCCGGCGTACGCGAGCAGCTCACGGCACAACGCCGCACCGTGTTGTGCCGCCGTATTGATCTCGGAAATGTTCTCCACCGCACTGGCCTTCGCAGGCAGCGAATCGACGGCCAGCGTCGCGTTTGCTACAATGGTCGTGAGGAGATTGTTGAAGTCGTGTGCGATGCCGCCGGCCAATACGCCGATACTCTCGAGCTTCTGGTGCTGCATCATGTGTTGTTCGAGCCGCAGGCGCTCCGCGTCGAGCGACCGGCGGGCCCGGATGTCGGTGGCGATGTAGAGCGTACCGAGCAGGCGTCCCTCATCATCGGTGATGGGGTCGACCAAGAGCGAAACCGGAATCGCGCTGCCGTCCGCCGATTTGGCTTCGACCTCAATGTGTTCGCCTCCTGCTGGGCGGTTCTCGCTGAACGGCAGTTCCCGGGTGTTGGCCACCGTCAGCGGTGCCACCCCGAACACTGCCTCCGCCGCTGGCAGCTGATCAGATTTGCCACCCGTGAGTTCGAGAAAGGCCCGGTTGCCGTAAACGGATCGCCCCATATCGTCGGTCATCGTGATGGCGTCGCTTGCCGCGTCAACGGCGGCACGGATACGGGCGAATTGCAAGCGCGTGATGCGCTCCAGCGTGGGCAGGAGCTCAAGCACGATTTCGCCGAGGCCTCCCCGTACGTCCTCGGCGATCAGGAGCTCTTCACGGCTCCACGGACGGGCGCGTCCGCGACGGAGCTCGCGCCATTCCTCAAACGAGCCACGGGGAGAGAGCCGCGTGATCCCTTCGTTATCCACTTGGGCCTTCGCTGGCGCGCCCGCCCACCGCACGGTGCGGGATTGCTCAGGGCGGAACCACAGCACGAACCCTGGCCGGTCGCCGCCGATTTTGAGCGCGAGCAGACCGCTGGCCACGGAAGCGAACTCGGCAAACGCCGGGTTGACGAACCCAAGGTCGTCAAACTCTACCACGCTGTCCACGCCGCGCTGCTCCAGCCACGTTGTCAACTTACGCACCTGATCGGTCGAAGGCGTCGTTCCTCTCAAGTAGACGCCCTTCTCGGTCACCACGGCAAGTCCGTCGCTGGGAATGATCTCCTGCAACTGCCCCGCGACCGCCTCGAGGTCGCCACCAGAACGCATCAACCGCTGAATGACCGACTGCTGGGCGCGTGCCGCACGAGCCCGTGCGGCCGCACGCAAAAGGTTCACCTGCACCGTCAGCTGTACGGAAACGAACTCCGACAGCACGTCGCTCGCCTCCCGCATGGCGTACGAGGGCCACTTGGGGGTGCGGTGATGACAGGCGATCAACCCCCAGAGGGCGCCATCGACAATGATGGATACGACGAGAGTAGCCGTGACTTTCATGTTGCGCAGGTACTGCAAATGCACGGGTGACATGCTGCGCAGCACCGCAGAGCTCAGATCCAGCATATTTGCCGCAGTCGCCGCGCTGGCCGCCGCGAGTGGGACAGGAGCGGCATCCACATCACCGAGCGCTCGCACCCTCGTGCGCAGGTATAGTGCCCGCGCCTGCGCCGGAATGTCGGCCGCCGGGTAGTGCAGACCGAGGAAGGGTTCGACGTCGTCGTGGCGCGCCTCGGCGACCACCGTGCCATTGCCGTCGCCGTCGAATTGATAGACCATGACCCGGTCATAGCCGGTGAAACGGCGTACCTCATCTGCGGCGCTTTTGCACAGCGCGTCGATGACTCGTTCCCCGAGGGGCGCCGACTGCACCCTCTGGAACCCTTCGCCGATCGCCGATGTCTCCAGCGACGAAGCCGATTGGGCGCCCTGTACGGCCTTCGAAACAGCCGACACCGTGCTCGCCAGCGTGACTTCCAACCAGTGGTGCGGAGGCTCATCCACAAGCTCGACGATCACCCGATCCTGAGAGCGATGCGCGAACACCGTGCACCCGGCGTGCAACGGGGGGAGCCCCATGAGGTCAACGAGGCGGACGTTGCCCTCGGGAGTATCGCCCACCAGTGTCCGAATCCGCTGCACGAGTTCCATGCCCAGCGTGGTCGTGGCCGGGCTGGCGAGGATCGTGGC
>Ga0209591_10005701_pt1 | contig 13893 bp, 8 predicted proteins | sample MAT01_FD_187207 | JGI IMG/M metagenome (GOLD analysis project Ga0209591, IMG submission 187207) | Freshwater microbial communities from Lake Fryxell liftoff mats and glacier meltwater in Antarctica - MAT-01 (SPAdes) (version 2) | ecosystem: Environmental > Aquatic > Freshwater > Ice > Liftoff... | reverse complement strand
GACGCCCTCATGCGGGCCGCGCGCCTGTACGACAAGTCCTTGAACGAGCGGACGAAAGCGATCGACCTTTACCGGTTGGAAATCGCCCAGGACACGGACCAGGCGCGGATCAAAGAAGCCGAGAAGCGGTTGGCGGAGTTGACCGGACGCAAGGGGCCTTAATTCGAGCCGAGCTTACATAGAATGGCGACCCCGTTCTATTCCTCGGGCTGCGGTCATGAATTCGCCGAACCTCCGCGGTCCGATCTTGCTCTCGGTGTTCGCCGCGATCGTCACCATCGGCCTGAAGGCCGCGGCCTACGGCATTACGGGCTCCATCGGGCTCTTCTCCGACGCGCTGGAATCGGGCGTGAACCTCCTCACGGCAGTCGCGGCCCTCTTTTCCCTCTGGTATGCCGCTCGGCCCGTCGATGCGAACCACACCTACGGGCACGAAAAGATCGAGTTCTTCTCCAGCGGTTTGGAAGGTGGCCTCGTCATCGCTGCCGGTCTCGGGACTGCATACTACGCCAGCCTCAGATTGATCGAACCCGGCCCAATCGCGGACCTCGGCCTCGGAGCGACGCTCGCACTTGCGGCCTCGGCGATCAACTTCGTCGTTGCCCGGATCTTGCTCCGCGTGGGCCGCAAGCACCGCTCGCTCTTACTCGAAACCGACGGCCACCACCTCATGACGGACGTTTGGACTTCGCTCGGCGTCGTCGGTGGACTCGGGCTGGTCCACCTCACGGGCTACCGCGAGTTCGACGCGGCCCTCGCTCTGGCCGTCGGCCTGCACATCATCGCGACCGGTTGCCGGCTCTTCCGACGATCCTTCGATGGGCTGATGGACCATGCTCTTTCCCCCGCAGACCAGCACGCGCTGCGGAACGCACTCCAGGCCGCGGTACCGGACGGATGCACGTTCCACCACCTGCGGACCCGCCTCGCGGGGCGGCGGAGATTCGCCGATTTCCACTTACTCGTGCCCGGCGATTTGACCGTGCGCGAGGCCCACGACCTCGCCCACCGCGTGGAACAGCAAGTCCTTTCGACCGAGCCGGATTTGGAACTGACGATCCACATCGAACCGGTCGAAGAAACCTCGTCCTGGGAGGCGGACGAACTCGCCCGCCTCGGGGAAGAGACCGGGCCGCCGATGGGGGTCGCACCATGACTGGCTTGGACGCCCCCGTGGCTTTCGGCACCGCGGCACTCGGAGCCGTGAGCGGGATCGTCGGCACGTTCGCGGTCGTGCGGCGGCGGAGCTTGCAAGGCGACGCGGTCTCGCACGCCGCGCTGCCGGGCGTGGCCCTCGCGTACCTGCTCGGCGGGCGTTCCGAAATCCTGCTCGTGCTCGGCGCCGCGGTCACCGGTTGGGTCGCGATGATGCTCGTGAGCGGCATCGTGCGGTCGAGCCGGGTGCCCTTCGATGCGGCGCTCGCGGGGGCGCTGTCGGTCTTCTTCGGATTCGGGGTCGTCTTGCTGCTTTACCTCAAACGAAACATCTCCGGAGCTGCGACGGTTCGGCCCGAACTGTACATCTTCGGCCAGGATCCGGCGTTGATGGAGTTCGCCGATCTCATCCCCGTTCTCGGCCTCGGCGGCGGAGCGGTCGCGGTCATTGCGCTGTTCTGGAAGGAGTTCAAAATCCTTTCGTTCGACCCAGATTTTGCCGCGAGTTTGGGCTTTTCGACGCGGTGGCTCGACGTGCTGCTCACGGCCCTCGTCGTGCTGGCCGTCGTCGTCGGCTTGCAAACCGTCGGCGTCGTTTTGATGAGCGCATTGATCGTCGCCCCGGCCGCGGGGGCGCGGCAGTGGTCCGATCGACTCGGCTCGGTGACGCTGATCGCCGGCCTCTTCGGCGCAGCAGCGGGGTTCCTGGGGACCGCGGGAAGCGCCGCCCTCAGCGTCGAGGCGACCGTGCCAACCGGCCCTTCGATCGTACTAATGGCGACCGCCCTTGCCCTCGGATCGATCCTTCTAGCACCGAATCGCGGAATCCTCTGGAAGCTCTTCCGCAGGACGACGCTGGTGCCGCCGGGGATGCCCCTGTGAGCGATGCAGCACTCGAAACGATGTGGCTCGTGATTGCGGTCGCTGCGGCGTGCGCCGTGCCGGGGGTGTTCCTGGTCCTCCGTCGGCTCGCACTGATCGCAGACGCGATCAGCCACGTACTTTTGTTCGGGATCGTGATCATGTACTTCATCGTGCGCGATCTCGATTCGCCTTGGCTCGCCCTCGGCGCGACGGCGAGCGGGGTGCTCACCGTCGCCCTCGTCGAACTCCTGCATCGCACGAAACTCGTCCAAGAAGATGCGGCCATCGGCTTGGTCTTCCCCGCGCTGTTCGCAATCGGCACGATCCTGGCGTCCATGTACTTCCGTGGGACTCACCTCGATATCGATCAGGTGCTCCTGGGCCACGCCGAACTGGTCCGATTCACGCGGGCAATCGAGATTGCGGGCGTCCCCCTCGGCCGCCTTCCGACCATAATCATGGGGGGAATGTTCGCCCTCAACGTCGGGCTCGTGGTGGCCTTCTACAAGGAATTGAAACTCAGCACGTTCGACCCCGCCCTCGCGGCGACGTTCGGGTTTTTGCCGTGGCTGCTGCACTACGGGCTCATGACGGTGGTCTCCGTGACGACCGTGGCCGCGTTCGACGCCGTGGGGCCGATCCTGGTCGTCGCGTTCCTCGTCGTCCCCGCGGCAACGGCGATCTTACTCGTCGAACGGCTGCACTGGGTGTTGGCCGTGGCCGTCGCGGATGCGGTGCTCGCCGCGGTGTCGGGTGTGTTCCTGGCCTTCGAATTGAAGACCAACACGGCGGGAACCGTGGCGACGGTGCTCGGCGCGATCTTCGGGGTGACTTTCTTCGTCGCACCAAATCGTGGGCTGATCGCCCAGGTCTACCGTCGCTTCCGCCAGCGGCGGGAGTTCTTCGCGACGATGCTGACGATCCACTTGCTCCAACACGAAGGCACCCCCGCGGAGCCGGACGAGGCCCGCGAAGACGGGCTCTACCGGCACTTGCACTGGACTCCCAACGAAGTGGCCGGAGTCGTGCGCCGGGCGCTGGGCGAGGAGTTGATCGAGCGCAAGGAACTGTTATTGCAACTGACGGAAGCAGGGCGAGTGCGCGCTCGGTCGGTGTTGAATCTCTAAGCCGTTTACGGCTTCGCGACCGGTATCCTCGCCGACGGTTCCGGCCAAACGAAACGAGATGCGCCGGCTTCGTCGTGGCGACGGGCCTCTGGCCTGTCGATCGACACGACAGGCCGGAGGCCCGTCGCCACGGGAGAACGGACCCATTCGGCGTATCAGACCGCGGGTACGATCTCCCTCACGTAACGGACGTGAGGGTCGGACCGATTCGGCGAGGGCGGCTCTTGGACCGGGCCGATTGTACCGGATCGTACTTCAATCCATTTTTTGAGAACGGGAAGGGAAATCTTGAGGACGGGGTAACTCGTCGGTTATCTTACGATATTCGTACATTATGATTTGGCCCTCTCGCGAGTGCCCCATGCGCCGTAAAGCTCGGTTTGGCAACGATTTTCAACTCGAAGACCGCATCACGCCGGCCGCAGCCGCGGACTTCGATGCGGGGTTCGGCGGCACTGGCCAAGTGGTCATCCCCGTTGGAATCACCAGTTTTTCCTTTTCGAATTCTCTCGGCGCAACCTCCGCCGCGACCACTCCGGATGGAAAGATCATCCTCGCGGGCTCGGCCGAGTTCAACACGACTAGTGGTCAAGACTTCGCGGCGGTCAAGCTCAACGACGACGGGACGTTGGACACCAGTTTCGGTACGAGCGGCATCGCCCGCGTGCCGTTCGACCTCTACGGGTTCTCGGGTTTCTTCAACGAAGACACGGCTTTCGCCGTGGCCGTGCAAGCAGACGGCAAGATCGTACTCGCGGGGCGAGTCCGCACGTCCGGCTTCAACTACGACATGGGCGTCGCCCGCCTGAATGCGGACGGCACGCTCGACAGCACCTTCGGCACCGGCGGCAAAACGACCGTCGAGTTCGTTACCAGCCCCTTCTTCGGCGGATCCGAGGACGAGGCCCACGCCATGCTGATCGAGCCCAACGGCAAGATCGTCCTCGCCGGCTTCACCGATAACGACCGCTTCGACGACGATTTCGCCGCCGTGAGGCTCAATTCGGACGGCAAGCTCGACAGCACCTTCGGCACCAACGGGAAGACCTCGATCGCCTTCAACTCCGGCAGCGGCTTCGGCCAGGATGCCGATCAGGCCTTCGCCATCGCCCGCCAGGCGGACGGCAAGTTCGTCCTCGCCGGCAGCGTCGAACTCGGCAACTTCTTCGACACCGACTTCGGCATGGCCCGCTTGAACGCCAACGGCACGCTGGACACGACCTTCGGTGCATCCGGCCTTACGACCGTCCCGTTCGACCTTTTCGGTGCGAACTCCGATGTTGCTCGCGCGATCGCCATTCAAGGCGACGGCAAGATCGTCGTCGCCGGTTCCGCGGCCACACGGTTCGGGTTTTACACCGACTTCGCCATCACCCGCCTCAACACCAACGGCCTGCTCGACGCCTCCTTCGGCATCAACGGCCTGACCGTCATCCCGTTCGACCTCGCCGGGGGCCTCGACGACATCGCCACGGGCCTGATCGTCGCCCCAGACGGCAAAATCTTCGTCACCGGCTCGGCCGAGCGGGGCTTCAGCTTCGGCACGATCGATTTCGCCCTCGCCCGCCTGACGACGGACGGCAACCTGGACGACACCTTCGGCTTCGGCGGCAAGATCACGACGGGCCTCGGCTCCGCCGTGAGCCAGACCACCGGCGGCCAAGCGGTCGTGCGGCAAGCGGACGGCAAGATCGTTCTGGTCGGCGGGGCTCAGGGCGCGTTCACGGCGGTACGGATCTTCGGCGTCGATCCTCCGCCTCCACCGCCGGAATCGCCGGAACCACCCGAACCGCTTTTCCCGCCATTCTTCGACATTTACAAGTCGCTGCCCCCCTCGCTCGCCGGCGGACGAGCCGACGGCAAAGCCCGCATCCTCGCCCCCCGCGGCGGCGGCTACGTCAACCGCGGCACCGTGGACTTCTTCCCCGGCGTTGCCGTCACCGTGCGGACGGCCGTGGCCGACGTGAACGGCGACGGCGTGCCCGATTACATCGGCGGCACCGGACCCGGCACTTCCAACCGCGTCACCATCATCGACGGTGCGAGCTTCCAGCCGCTCGCCAGTTGGATCCCCTTTGAAGAATCCTTCACCGGCGGCGTCTTCGTCGCGGCCGCGGACCTCAACGGCGACGGCACGGCCGACGTGATCGTCTCCCCCGACGAAGGCGGCGGTCCGCTCGTGGCCGTCTTCGACGGCTTCGGAATCCAGATCGCGCGGTTCTACGGCATCAACGACGAGCAGTTCCGCGGCGGAGCCCGCGTCGCCCTCGGCGACATCAACGGCGACGGCACGCCGGACATCATCGTCTCCGCCGGGTTCCTCGGAGGCGCTCGCATCGCCATTTACAACGGCAAAGACGTCGCCGCCGGCGCCGGTCTGCCCCGCCAACTCGTCACGGACTTCTTCGCCTTCGAAGAAGGCCTGCGCAACGGAACCTACGTCGCCGCCGGCGACGTGAACAAGGACGGCTACGACGACCTCGCCATCGGCGGCGGACCCGACGGCGCTCCCCGCGTCCGCCTCGTTTCCGGAAAGCAACTGCTGAGCGTGGGATCGTTCGCGGCCCTGGACGAAGTGGCCAACTCCGTGCAAATCTCGAACTTCTTCGTCGGAGACAAGAAGCTCCGCGGCGGCGTGCGGGTCGCGCTGCGCGACGTGGACGCCGACCGTCGGGCCGACCTCATCACCGGCAGCGGCGATGGCGAAGATTCCCGCGTCCGCATTTACAAAGCCCAAAACCTCGTCTCGAACAAGACCGACAACCCTTATCAAGAACTCGATCCGTTCGCCGTCAACCTCCCCGACGGCGTTTACGTCGGTTGAGGAAGCACTCGGGACTATCGATGCCCGAGGTTTGCAATTTCTCGGATACTCCGGCAAGGATTTCTGGATCGCACGCAACCCGCCGCGTAAACTGCAACCGCAGCTTCAGGCACTCGTCGAACCCCGACGCGTGACAGCAGTATGGTCGCCCCGCAACCTCTCTTTTTCCTTCCGAGGCTCGACATCATGGCACGCCGCCGCCCCGCTTTCCGACCTTCCCTCAACCCCCTCGAACCCCGCGATGTCCCCGCCCTCGTCGGCGGCCTCGACGCTGCCTTCGACGGCGACGGAAGGCTCATCGCGGACCTGGGCGGCACGGACGTAATCAACGCAGTCGCACTTCAGGGCGATGGCAAAATTGTCTCCGTCGGGACCAACGGCGCGGACTTCTTCATCTCCCGTCTCAACCCAGACGGCTCGGCGGATACGAGCTTCAACGGCACGGGCCGCAAGTTCATCGACTTCGGCGGCAACGACGTGGCCACCTCCGTCGTCATCGACGGCGTCGGCCGCATTGTCGTCGCGGGCTTCACCAGCAACGGCACCAAGGGCGCCGTCGCCCGGCTCACTTCCGCCGGAGCCACGGACCTCAGCTTCAACGCCACCGGTCAAAACTCTTTCAATATCGTGAGCAATACGAAGCTCTTCGACATTGCCCTCCGTCCGGACGGCAGCAACAACGTCGTCGTCGCCGGCCTGGGATTCGACGACGACTTCGGCGTCGCACAACTCCGCGGCGATAACGGCCAACTCGATACGGGTTTCAACGGTACGGGAACGCGGGCCATCCCCCTCGGAGGCACTGAGCAAGCCCAATCGGTCCTCATCCAACCGGCCGACGGAAAAGTCGTCCTCGTCGGATGGTCCACCAACGGCAACAAGGCAGCGGTCATCCGGCTCTCCACCGACGGTACGACGGTCGATGCCGCGTTCGGCAATACCACGCTGAACGGAAACAAGGCGTTCCAACTCGGCAACTTCGCGGAATCCAAGGCCTTCGCGGCGGAGTTCGACAGTGCCGGCAGCATCGTCATCGTCGGCAGGTCCGGCCCGGATGCCACCGCCGATTCGCTCGCCTTCCGCATCGACGCCAATGGCACGGGCGTCGCGAACATCCAAAGCGTGGACCTCGGCGGTGCGGACGAGTTCCGCGACCTCGACATCGACGCCCTCGGCCGCATCGCCGCGATCGGCTTCGCCAGACCGGGCGCGACATCCGATTTCTCCGTTGCCCGCTTCGCCGCGAACCTCTCGGGATTCGACGGCACCTTCGGCACGAACGGCAAGGTGAATGGCGAATTCAACGCCGCCGTGGAGGATAAGGCGTTCGGAGGCATCATCGACTCGAACGGCAAGATCGTGATCGTCGGCAGCGTCGGCGGCGATGCGGCCGCGGCCCGCCTGCACGGGGCCGTCGGCAGCCAGGTCTTGCTCGCCGCCGGCGGCGCGACGAACGGCTCCGCCGAACTCTTCGTTCCGAACGCGGCCTTCAACCTCTACACCTCGCCCGGCACCTCGAAGACCGTCATTCCCGGCTCGACCGCCAACGCCCGCGTGGCCACCGCCGACGTGAACGGGGACGGCATCCCGGACATCATCGCCGGGGCCGGTCCGGGCGGCGCTTCGACCGTGACCGTGACCGACGGCGCGACCGGGGTTCCGATCGCCACGTTCAACGTCTTCGAAGCGACCTTCACCGGCGGGGTCTACGTCGCCGCGGGCGACATGGACAACGACGGCAAGGCCGAAGTCCTCGTCACCCCGGACCAAAGCGGCGGCCCGCTCGTGGCCATTTACAGCGGCTCGAAGCTCGCCGCGGGCCAGACCGGCGATGCGGCCCAGATCGTGCGGTTTTTCGGCATCAACGATCCCGGCTTCCGCGGCGGCGCTCGCGCAGCCCTGGGCGACATCAACAACGACGGCTTCCTCGACCTCATCGTCTCGGCCGGCTTCCTCGGCGGCCCGCGGATCGCGGTTTACAGCGGCCAGCAAATCATCACCCGCGCCGCCGCGCTGCAAGCGCAGACGTTCGGCGACGGCACGTTCCAACTCGTCACCGACTTCCTCGCCTTCGAGGAAAGCGTTCGCAACGGAGCGTTCGTGGGTGCGGGCGATATCGACGGGGACGGCAACGCCGACCTGATCTTCGGCGGCGGCCCGACCGGCGGACCCCGCGTCCGCATCGCCAGCGGCAAGCAGTTGCTGACCATCGCCGGGCTCACCACCCTCGACGCGGCGGCGGCGAGCAATTCCAAGCTGCAACTCGCAAACTTCAACGCCGGCGACGCCAACTCCCGGGGCGGCGTCCGCGTGACCTCCCGCGACCTCGACATGGACAACCGGGCCGAACTCGTCGTCGGCAGCGGCGACGGCTTGGCCGCGCAAGTGCTCGTCTACAAGGGAGCCAGCGTGCTCGCCAACGGCAACTCGGCCAGCGGACCGGCCATCGATCAAACCCTCACCCCCTTCGGCGGTGGGGCGCTAACGAACGGCGTCTTCGTCGGCTAACAGGACCGCTCGAACCCGCACAACCGGGGACCGCTGGCGGACTTCCGCCCGGTCCCCGGTTCTTTTTTTTTGACCCCGTATCTTGTGCGGTTTATCTATCTTAGAGCGAAGGCAGGAGCCCCGCGCCCGCTACCGGTCCGTCCGCGACCGTGGGTTCGTCGTCTTGATAGTGTTCGCGGTCGCCCTCGGACCGATCCCCGCGGCCCCCAGGAGATCGATTCCATGCCGAATGCCCCCCGCCGATTCCGCCCCGCAGTCCAGGCCCTCGAAGACCGCTCGGTCCCCGCCGCGATCGGATCGCTGGACCCCACCTTCGGAAATGCCGGCAAACTCACTCTGAACTTCGGACCCAACGACGTCCTCAACGCCATGGCCGTTCAGGCCGACGGCAAAGTCGTAGTGGCCGGAACCACCGGCAACGGAACGGGCGACTTCGTCGTCGCCCGGATCCTCGCGAACGGAGCGCTCGATCCGAACTTCGGCAGCAACGGTATCCGCTTCCTCGACCTCGGCGGCAACGACATCGGTACGGGATTGGTCATCCAGCCCGACGGCAAGATCGTCGTGGGGGGGTATTCGACGATCAACGGCACCGAGTTCGGTGCCGTCGCTCGTTTTAATGGAGACGGCAGCAGCGACGCGACGTTCGCCGGCACCGGGCAGCGGCTCTTCAACTCCGGTCAGGGAAGCACCGAAAAGGTCTACGCCATCGCGCTCAACAACTTCGGCGGCATCTACCTCGCCGGAACGCGGGCGGGCGATCTCTCGGTCACTCGCGTCGATCCGTTCGGCAACCTGGACCGCGCCTACGGCACCGAGGGCGTGGCGAGGATCAACCTCGGCGGTGTCGAAGAAGCCCGCGGAATCGTGGTCCTTTCGGACGGCCGCGTCGTGCTGGGTGGTTCCACCACCGCGCCGAGCATCCTCGCGAACCCGGCGCCGGGCGAGGGCACATCGCCCACCCCTCGGCCCAACGACTTCGTCGCGGTCCGACTCGCCACCGACGGACGCTTCGTCGATTTCGGATTCGGCAATACCGTCCTCAACGGCAATAAGGCGGCGGTCGTCGATTTCGCCGGCGATGCTCGCGTCTTCGCCGTCACCCAACAGGCCGATGGGAAGATCATCCTCGCGGGAACCGACGGCGGGGCCGGGGCCGATTTCGCCATCGCTCGCCTCGACGGGGCCGGGCAACTCGACGCCTCGTTCTCGAACACCGGCTTGAAACTAATCGGGTTCGGCGGAACCGACGAGGCCCGCACGGTCTTGGTGCAAGGCGACGGCCGAATCGTCGTCGCGGGATATTCCGCCAACGACCGCTCGACCGTGGGCAACTTCGCCGTTGCGCGGCTGAATGCGAACGGGTCCGAAGACGGCACGTTCGGCGGATTGAAGACGTTCGACTTCGGGGGCGACGACCGGGCGAACGCCTCGGCGATCGACACGCGCGGCCGATTGCTGGTGGTCGGCCGCACGGGAGGCGACTCGGCCGCGGCGCGCATCGAATCCACCGTCGGACTGCCTTCAAGCCTCACCACTGCCGGCACGCCTGACGGTTCCGGCAAGCAGTTCGCACTCGCCAACGGTCAGTACGGCACGGGCCAGAGCTTCACCGTCTTCCCCGGCTTCGCGGGCTCGATCCACGTCGCGACCGGCGACATCAACGGCGACGGCGTGGCCGACCGCATCGCCGGCGCCGGCGCCGGTGGCGGACCGGCCGTCGCGATCTACGACGGCAAGACCGGCGGCCTCATCGCCAACTTCTTCGCCTTCGAACAGACCTTCCTGGGCGGCGTCTACGTCGCCGCCTCGGACTTCAACGGCGACGGTCGGGCCGAACTCATCGTCACCGCGGACGTCGGCGGCGGACCCCGCGTCCGCATCTTCGACGGCACGGCCCTGCTCACGAACACCCCGCAGGTGATCGCGGACTTCTTCGGCATCGCCGACCCGAACTTCCGCGGCGGCACCCGGCCGACCGTCGGCGACATCAACGGCGACGGGATCGACGAACTCATCATCGCCGCCGGCGTCGGCGGCGGACCGCGGATTTCCGTGTTCGACGGAAAGTCCATCACCTCCGCGACCGGACCCGCGAACATCGTCCCGGACTTCTTCGCCTTCGAAGAGAGCGTCCGCAACGGTGCCTACGTCTCCGCCGGCGACGTGGACGGGGACGGTGCCGACGACCTGATCTTCGGGGCGGGACCGGGCGGCGCAGCTCGCGTGAGAATCATCAGCGGATCGCAATTGCTCCGCGCCGGGGCGTTCGGCACCATCGACGCGGCGGTCGGTCTGCAAATCGCCAGCTACATCGCCGGCCCGAGCGAAGCTCGCGGGGGTGTGACGGTGACGGCCAAGGACGTGGACGGCGACAACAAGGCCGACGTGGTCACGGGCAGCGGCGTCAACTTGCGGTCCGAGGTCCGCGTCTACAAGGGCACCACGATCTTGGGGAACTCCGGCAACCCGACGCCCGACCAAGTGCTCGACCCCTACGGCGCGGAAATCCCGGCGAGCGTTTTCGTAGGATAACTGCGGTCGAGCGGAACCGGATGCAGCCGTCCGCGACCGCGGACGGCTGCTTCGTTTCCCGGACGCGAGCTTGCGAATGGACCTCTTTGACATCCCGGTCACGACGATCGACGGCCGGACCGAAAAGCTTGCCGCGTACCGGGGCCGCGTGCTCCTCGTCGTCAACGTTGCCAGCCGGTGTGGGTTCACCGGGCAGTACGAAGAGTTGGAAGCGCTCTACCGCAAGCACAAGGACGCGGGGCTCGTGGTCCTCGGCTTCCCCTGCGACCAATTTTTGAACCAGGAACCCGGCGACGAAGCGGCCATTCGAGAGTTCTGTTCGACGAAGTTCGCCGTCAGTTTCCCGCTGTTTGCCAAGGTGGACGTGAACGGGAGTACGACGCACCCGCTCTACGCCGCCTTGAAATCGGCCCGTCGCGGCACGCTGGGCACGGGATTCATCAAGTGGAACTTCAGCAAGTTCCTGATCGCCCGCGACGGGACCGTGGCGAAGCGCTTCGGACCGTTCGCGAAGGGGGATGGGCTGGAGCGAGCCGTTGTGAATGAACTCAACAAAGTCGAATCGAAGCCGAAGACCGTCTGATCCGTCGTCGTTATCTCAATCTGCAAGCAGATCGTCCCAACTAACTACGTCGAGCACTTTTTCGAGTAGTAAAGTCAATCGATTCGAATCGCTAATCTCTCGGATCCTCTCGGCGACTGTTGGCATCGGTGGGCCAAACTTTTTCGCTCCGAGGCGGAGCAGAAGTTCTCGCTTCGCTTCCATTTTGCCCTCCGCGAGACCTTGGTCTCGCCCACGAATCAGGCCTTGGCTCAGGCCTTGGCTCAGGCCTTGGCTCAGGCCTTGGCTCAGGCCCTTTCCGAGGATCTCTTGATACGTCGTCGAATCTTCCATCAACATGCTCAACCTCCGAAAGAGATCCGCAATGCGATTTCGATTATACCGCAAGCCGCACAGCACGTAGGAAGATCCCAACAGACTTTTCGCAACCGTCGCTTCGGTGTCGTCTTCGCTCAAGCACTCGCGAACTCGCGTGAGGGCACGCTCCAAATCCGCATCGGCTTCGTCGGTCAATAGAGCCAATGGGGCGACTCCCACGCCGTGGCCGAGCCAGAACTCGACGGTGCGTTCCCAGACCCGTTCGACGCGGTAGCGGAACTCCGCAATCGTTGCACCGCCGACGCCGCATCGTCGGTACAGTCCGCTTTGATCGCTCGCCAGCGCTTTGGGCCGCAGCAGGATCAGCACCGTTTCGACGGGCAAATCGTGTTGGTGGTCGATCAGCGTATTGTACCGCATCAACTCGCGCGGGATTCCGGTGCGAGGGTTTGCTTCCAACTCCAGATGCAGCAGGGAGGGACGTTCGCCGTCGATGCGGAAGATCTTGTCCGCCTGCAGAGTCGTTGCCAAGTCGGTATCGACGATCGTGCTCGGCCCCGGCGGAATGCCGACGAGCCCGCCGAAGCAGCTCGCCCAGGCCGCGGGTTGCAGGTCGATCATCGCGTTCAAGGTCGCGTCGAAGGGCTTCGCCATTGCGGACCGAGTTTATCCCTTCAAATGGCTCGCTCGCAAGTCGAATCACTTGGGATTTGAACAGATGTCAACTGTCTTTTCGATTGTGAAGAACGCGCGAATATGGCCGCACTCCCCATGCCCGTCGGAGGCGAAGCGAACTACTTCATACTGTGCTTCTTACTCGCTCCCCGCCGAGGGCCTCTCATGTCCCTTTGGGACTCCGTCCTCGCTTTGCCCGCGCCCCAGCAGATCGCCTTCTTCGTCGCCCTGTTCGTGGCGTTCGGGTTCGAATTCATCAACGGCTTTCACGATACCGCGAACGCCGTTACAACTGTCATCTACACCCGCTCGCTTCCCGCCACACCTGCCGTCTTTTACTCGGGCATTTTGAACTTCCTCGGCGTGCTGGTCGGCGGCACGACGGTGGCCTTCGGCATCGTCAACCTGCTCCCCGTCGATCTCCTCGTGGACGCCCGCTCCCATACCGCCCTCGTCATGGTTCTGTCCCTACTCCTCGCCGGCGTAACGTGGAACCTCGGAACTTGGTACTTCGGATTGCCCGTTTCCAGTTCGCACACGCTGATCGGCTCGATCCTCGGCGTGGGCATTGCCAACGGCATTTGGAGCGGTCACGGGCTCGATGGACTCAATGCGAAGGAAGTCGTCAAAGTCTTCCTCGCGCTGCTATTTTCGCCGCTGTTCGGGTTCATCCTGTCCGCGGGGCTTCTTCTGCTCATGCGACTGATCGTCCGCCAGCCGCGGTTGTATGCGCCGCCCGTCGAAGGGGACCGCCCGCCGACCTGGATCCGCTTCGTCCTCATCGGCACCTGCGGCGGGGTGAGCTTCGCCCACGGCTCGAACGACGGCCAGAAGGGCATGGGCTTGCTCTTGCTCGTGCTCATCGGCTTCGTGCCGATCCACTACGCGCTCGATACGGAAAGCCCCGAGGAAGCCAAAGACGTCTTCGTCGCGTCGAAGGACGTGCGTTCGGCCTACGTTAAGGCGGATCGAGAGCTTCCCCCGGATCTGAAGTTGCAATTGGACGTTATCGACCGCGACCTCGCGGGGAAGGAATCGTTCGAGGAGTTGCCCGCGACCACGGACGTTCGCTGGAAAGTTCGGACGGCGATCTTCAAGGCCGAGCAATCCGCCGCCGATCCGAAGTTGCCCGCGGAATTGAAAGCCGATCTCGCGGGGCCTCGCAAGAAGCTCAAAGGCGCGATCGAGTTCGTTCCCCTGTGGGTCAAAATCGGTACGGCCCTCGCCCTCGGCATCGGCACGACCATCGGCTACAAGCGGATCGTGATCACCGTCGCAGAAAAGATCGGTAAAACGCACCTGACCTACGCCCAAGGCGCCGCGGC
>Ga0209591_10005696_pt1 | contig 13898 bp, 12 predicted proteins | sample MAT01_FD_187207 | JGI IMG/M metagenome (GOLD analysis project Ga0209591, IMG submission 187207) | Freshwater microbial communities from Lake Fryxell liftoff mats and glacier meltwater in Antarctica - MAT-01 (SPAdes) (version 2) | ecosystem: Environmental > Aquatic > Freshwater > Ice > Liftoff... | reverse complement strand
TAGGCCGCAATACCGGCGTTACCCTGCAAGCCCTGCAAACAGCCATCCAAGGTTGGGCAGTCGCTCAAGCGCTGGCGGCGGATGGTAGACCGACACCGCTTATTATTTACCTGGCCGGGCGTGGCGCGGTGGATCGTTTCTATCTAAACGGGACAGAGAGTGTAACCCCAGAATTACTCAGCTTGTGGCTTGCCAACCTGGAAGCCCAGGCGTCGATCCAACCGGTAACGATTATCTTGGAAGCGCGCTACGCTGGCTCTTTTATAACCAACGGGCAGACGGTTTCCGATACTGCTACGCTTTCAGCGCCCAATCGTGTGCTGGTCACCGCCACCGATGCCACTGGTAGCGTCTGGCGCACAAGCCAGGGGTTGCTCTTTTCGGATGCATTCTGGACGAATTTGATCACTGGCCAAACGGTACAACAGAGTTTTTTGGCGGCGAAGCAGGCAATCGTAGAGGCCGGTTACTTTTGCCAAAACAGTGACGTTTGGTGTCAAGCGCCGTGGTTAGATGATAACGGTGATGGCGCGCCCAATCCATCTTTAGCGGCAGACCTGGCGCAGCGGCAGGGCTTGCCAGCACCATCTACCCAGCCGCCTCAAATTCAAGCGGTCGATACAGTCTGGAACGAAGCCGCCCAAACGTTAGCAATTGAGGCCAAGGTTCTGGTCTCCGACCCAGAGACGCAGGTTGAGGCCCATCTCATCCCCTTGCCCTATCAGCCTGTGATCGCCGCCGATGAAGTTTTTCCGGCCTTACAACACCCGGTTTTGGTCTTAAAAAGGGTCGACGAAGCACCGATCGAACCAGCGACACAACTTCAAATTTATCGCGGTGTTTACCCCATGCCAACCCAAGCCCTGAGCCTTTGGATAAGCGTTTATGCCTGGGATAGCGCTGGGTTGTTGGCTTTACCCTTCGGCGTCCCCATTCAAAATAGATTTTATACGTATCTGCCCATCGTAAGTAAGTAAGAATAGTCGTGAGGAGAACAACCATGAAACGCCAGATCTCATTATCAACCATTGTTGCTGTTGCGATGCTGCTATTTGCAACTTTCTTTTTACTCTCACGCGTGGCCTTCGCCGCGCCCACAGCCACCATACCCGGCAATGATTGGCGTGAGGTTACGCAACCCAACGCCGGGCCGGATCTAACCGTTAGCGGTATTACGCTTAATCCAGCCACGCCCGGCGCCGGACAAATTGCCGATATTACGCCGATCATCAAGAACAATGGCGATGCCGCGGCGGGTGGCTTCTCGATCCACCTCTATGTTGATCCGGTTGATAATCCACCCAATGCCACGACATCCGCCACTGCACAAACCTTCTTTGGCTTGGGGTTGGCCGCTGGTGGCACGTTTAACGGTTTCACGCGCACCGATCAACCTTTTACCAAAGCCGATTGGACGGTTTGCGCCTGGGTAGATCGTGACAACAAGGTGCAGGAATCGGATGAAGGGAATAACATACTTTGCATCACGAACAACCCTAGCGGCACACCGGATGCGTTTGAAGAAGATGACGTTTGTGCCCAAGCCAAACCAATCAATACCGATGGGACGGTTCAAGATCACAACCTTGCCCGCACCGGCAACATAAGTGATACAGACTGGATTTCCATGGCCGCGGTAAGTGGCGTCACCTATGTGGCACAGGCAATGGCCGTTGGTGCAGATGCGGATCTCTATTTAGAGCTTCACTCGACTTGTGATGGCTCGCCTAGTTTTGGCAGTGGTGCGACAGTCACCTTTACTGCGCCTAGCACAGGTAATTATTACCTGAAAGTCGGCCACAACCAGCCCAATTATGGCCCCAATACCGATTATAAGTTCAAGGTGACGGCCCAAAATGCATGCAGTGCATCTTTTGAGCCGAATGACCTTTGTAGTGTTCCTGTTGACCTGACTGTGGGCGCGGGCGCCCAAACCCAGTCCTTTTGCACGGCAAACGATGCGGACTGGGCGCGCTTCTCGGTCAAGGCTGGTGGCAAGTACCGCGTCAAGACGACCAACGTTGGCAACAAGGCCGATGCGCAGACAAGCCTTTTCACAAACTGCGAAGGCGCAAGCGCAAGCAATGGGCAACAGATCGAATTTACGGCGGCCGCGGCGGGTTTTATCTACCTGAAGACGGCCAATCTAAACCCGCAAAATTTTGGCACCGATACCGATTATACCCTGAATGTGGAAACCATCGGTTCTGGTGAATGTGAGGAAGATGCGGCGGAACAAGACGACGCGGTGGCCAATGCCTTCGCCTTGAATATTGACGGCGCGGCCCAACGGCGCAACATCTGCCCGACAGGTGATGTGGACTGGATTAAGTTTACAGCCCAGCAAGGCGCGAGTTATACAGTCGAAACGCTGAACTTGGCGGCGCAAGGCGACACAGTTTTGTGTCTGCACGATGCAAATGGAACCCAAATTCGCTGCGATAATGACAGCGGCGCTGGCGATGGCTCGCGCCTGAGCATTGAAAATGCGACAGCCGGAGACTATTTCTTTAAGGTAAAAAATGCAAACCCGGATGCGGCGGGTGACCCCACCGGATACGATATACAGGTGATTACCGGCAAGTGCAAGACCGATAGCCTGGAGCCAGATAACGAGCAAACCAGCGCCAAAGCGATTGCGGCTGATGGCACATTACAGCGCCATAACATTTGTGTCGCCAACGATGTCGATTGGATTTCATTCAACGCCAGCGCCAATACATCTTATGTTATCTCGACCACGGCCTTGGGCGCAGAAGCGGATACAGAGCTCGAAATCTATGGGCCAAATGGAAATTTCTTGGCGCGCAATGATGATCACGCACCGGGTGTTGCCTCCCAGATTGTCTACAATGCTGTGACGGCAGGTGTTTATACGATCAAGGTACAGCTTTACAATCAGCAACGCTATGGGGCTGGCACCGAATATGGGATAAGTGTACGCGCCGGGTCTGGCGCCACGCCGACGCCGACCCCAACACCAACCGCCACCCCAACGCCAACCGCCACACCGCAAGCGAGTGGGGTGCGCACCCTAATTTTGGTAAACCATGCTCGGTTGACACAGTTATACAGTGCGGATGCGGCCACTCAAGTGCTCAACAAACTCAATGAACTAGCGCTTAAGCCAGAAGTGAAGGGCGAGGTGCTACGGCTGGATACCAACACCGATATCAGCGCCGCCTACGCCACGTGGACAGCAGATATTACCAATGTAGAAAAAGCCAACAACGTTGCTAACGAAATCCGCCGCGTAATTATGAATTATTTGGCGCAGCGCAGTGGTGTGGAATATATTGTACTCGTTGGTGATGACCAAACGTTGCCCATGCGGCGCGTGGCCGACAATACGCCGCGGCAGTCGGAAAAAACGTACACGGAGGTCGACGCCAATCATCCAACCGGCGCGGCCATTCGCGCCAACTACTTTATGACCGATGACTTCTATGCGGATCGAGAACCCACGGCGCAGAGTGGCCGCGAAATCTATATTCCGGATCTCGCTGTTGGGCGCTTGATTGAGACACCGAACGATATAATTGCGCTGATCGATGCCTTCCTTGCCCAACCGACGACGCCAATTGAGCAAGTGTTGGTGACAGGCTACGACTTTGTTCAAGACACAGCCACCGCGGATTGCACCGACTGGAAAACAGTTTTCACCAACGATCCAAGCAAGGTTAACTGTGTGATCAGCACCAATTGGACGAAGCAACAATTTACCGACTTGCAATTCAAAACCAATCCGGCCTTCAAATTTCAATCGATCAACGGCCACGCCAATCACCATGCCCAAGGCGTAGCCGGCGGTGGCAACACCGGCGCCGATGAAGTCGTTGCGGCTGCGATGGATTTAAGTGGCGGCTTGATCTATACGCTGGGGTGCCATGCTGGCTTGAATGTGCCAGCCACCAACAGCACCAATCCGCTCGACCTGGCCGAAGCATTTGCTAGAAAGCGGGCCAATTATGTGGGCAATACAGGTTACGGCTGGGGGCTTTTGAACAACATCGGCTTGTCGGAAAAGGTGATTCGACTCTTTACCAAGGAATTGCTCAAAACCGACACCGTGTCGATGGGCAAAGCGCTGGCCAAAGCGAAAAACCTTTATTTCGAGCAAGATCAGAATTTCTCGGCCTACGACGAAAAAGTGATGCAACAATTGATCTTCTACGGTCTGCCCATGTTCCAAGCGCAATCTAATGGGACATCTTCCCTAGGTGAGGAGTTTCCTGGTGTAGATGTTGACTTTGATCCTTCCGGTTCACTGGGCGGTAATGAGGTAATTACCAAGCCGATCAAGATTAACTTCCAAAAAGTGTTGGATGGGGATCCTAGCAATGGCACGCTCGATAGCCTTAGCACAGATAATGGCGAATATTTTTCGCTCTATGGCTCTACAAATGCCGACGCCGACGAGCCAGTTCAGCCGCTACACTTTGGCGATGTTTCGATTGCTTCAGCCGAAGCGCGCTCGGTCGTCCTGTTGGGTGCGACGATTGCGTCCACCACAGAAAATTTTGACCCATTGGTAGGTACGCCCGTCAATGAATATGTAAGTGATGACGAAGCTACGCTTGATTCATCGTTTGGTTGGTACCCACCCTCGCCCGTCGAGGTGACCGGGCATAACGGAGAATCCAATTTAATCACTCAATTGGGCCAGTTTAATGCCAGCAGCAATGAATTGCGTCTGTTTAGTTCGATCGATGCGGAAGTCTACTACAGCACAAGCACAGACCAAACGGCCCCGGAGATCACCGTTGTGGATGGGCTATACAACGCCGCCACCCAAAAAGTCAATGTAAAGGTGGGGGCGGTGGATGCATCGGGGATGAAAGAGGTGATTGTCTCTTACATCGAAGACGAACGCCAAACATCGGCGACGATCAAGTCTGTTAAGCTTACGTTTGATGCCAGTTCGCAAAAATGGCGCGGCAGTTTTACAGGCGATATCAATTCACTTTTCTATATACAAGCGGTGGACAATGCGGGCAATGTCTATACCGCCAGTAACAAAGGCAATTACTATCGACCTGCGGCGGAAAGAGCAGCGACGCTGACAGTTACGGCCATCTACTTGCCCGTCATCATGCGTTAGAGACGTTTATAGCTGCGAGCCTGGTAAACAAATAAAGCCGCTTGACAAGTGAAATTCACTTGTCAAGCGGCTTTATTTATCGTTACTCGGTTAGACAATGGCGCTTAGCCGCTGCTATCCCCGGTGCATCCACTTGCGTTGGCGAAAGACCCGATTTAGGCAGTCTTATTGCGCCGTTGTAGCCACCAACCCGCGGCTACCAACACCACGGCCAGCAACGCCAATAAAGTATAGAGCGTCGACTGGGACAAAGTGTCACCCGATGTGCCAGCGGCAACAGCGTCTGTGGCCGGGACTTCGGTTGTCGTAGTTACTTCGGCAGCAGCCTCAACTGGAGCCGTTTCGGTAGCGGCGACGGTCTCTGTCACTTCGGCGGCTGGCGCCACTTCGGCAGTGTCGGTGGTAACGGCAGTGTCAGTAGTGACGGCCGTATCAGTAGTGACGACTGTCTCGGTGGTCACGACAGTTTCAGTCACCGCTGTAGTATCTTGAGCCAAGACCACAAACGCGCTGCTGCTGAATAGAGCAATAACAACAAGTACAGAACAAAGAATCTTGCGCATGGTTAGTCGTTCCTTTCGCATTGAAATTGGAGTTATGAAGAAAATGTGATTGGCATTATGTTGTTACTCACACCGTGAAACCGAATTTGTCAGTTTGTTCTGGGTGTTAGACGACCCACCCAGGCTCGCACGCCGCATAGCGGTAATTTCTTGTCCGATCTGCCAACGCAAGTGCGGATCGGTTGTTCGGAGAAAGAGTGCCTCCAACTGGGTCAGGGCCGCTTTTTTTTCACCGAGCGCATCTAGAATCAACGCTCTGCGGGCTTCCAAACCGGGTTGGGGCGAGAGCGCCTGTTGTGCCTCATTCGCGGCTGTCAACGCGGCCGACCACTCACAGCGCCGCGCTAGTGCATCGATCAGCACGAGATGCGGCGCCGCTGCGCTGGCATCCAGGTGAATGGCTTGGCGCGCTGTCTCGATCGCCGCCAGATTATCGCGCTTATCCAAGTAGAGCTTACTCAATTGAATATAGGGTAATGCCCAGTCGCCGGCAATGCGCGTTGCCTCGCGAAAAGATCGTTCTGCGGCTACGGCATCATCATATTCCATTTGTAAGGCGCCTAAATTGTACCAGATGGCTGCGCTGTTGGGTTCAGCCACGACGGCCTGAGTTTGTAGTTCCATCGCGGTTTGCAGTTCTGCTTGCTGATCGGCGATGACGGCCAAGTTATTGAGCGCAGTGCCGTTTGCTGGGTCGGCCTGCAAAGCTGCCTCGAACGCAGCACTCGCTGCCTCGGCATCACCACCTGTGGCATAGATCATGCCTTCTCTATTGTAAATAAAGATTGCGTAAGGCGCAAGCTGCTGCGCCGCGCGCAACAGGGATAGCTTGGACTGCGAATTAGCGGCCAACACAGGATGACCAGCCGCCAGATAAAGCAGATCCGCCGTCATAGCGGCTATCTGCCGCCAGGTTAACGTTATAATACAGCTAATCACCAAGATAGTCCACCAACGATTCCAGCCGTGCATCAGATTTTCACCTATCTGTTACCAGTTCGGCCACGATCAACACACGATCGGCATTGGTGGCGTAGGGATAACAAGAGTAGAGCGTCAGCCGTTCGTCGTCAGTAGGGCCAATATACATTTGCATGGTGCGTTCACCTGCTTCTGGGTCGCGCCGATAGGGCACAAAAGTTTTCTCGACTACCTGGTAATGAAATTCGTTATCTAGCGTGTAAAGAGTGATTTCATCGCCGACTTCCAAGCGATTGAGACGCCGAAAGACTTCACCCTGCGTATTGTTATGGCCCCCTAAGACAATATTGTTTGCACCGCCTGGGGTTCCGCTGGCGGTGTGGTGACCGACAGCATAGGCGGGGATTTGCCATTCCCAACGGGTAACAGTGCGCGATTTTTTAACTTGCACTGGATCCACCTCGACAATCGTCGAGTTCACCTGGATCGCTGGGATTTGAATGCGGATCGCCGTTTGGGGGGTTGGTGTTGGTATGGATAGCGCACGCAGCTTTGGCCGAATGGTCGTCAGGTCTGGTAGCGCCTCCGTCATGGGCAGGGCTGGTAGCCTATGCGTGGGGAATGGAATGGCCGGTGCATCGCCAATGATCAGATAATCGGTTGGGCGAACAAACTGGCTGCGCAGTTGCTGGGCGGCCACTTGGATCACCAGGACGCTGCCCAAGACAATGCCGCCGGCCATGAGTAGGGTTCCCAGAAGGCTGGAAATTCGGGAAGTAGCTGTCATCATCCTACTAACTCAACTTGTTGGCCGTAAAACGTTAATACACATAGCCACCGCAGGCGATCTCTATGGCCTCCACATCCACCGACTGAACATAGTCTAACATCTGATCAAACGCGATATCGCGAAACATAGCAATGAAAACGCCGACTTTCATTTAATCGCTCCTAAGACGGATTAGCGTTGAACTATTTCAGATCAAATAAGATGTGTAGCTTTTGGTCTACCTGGGCGCACAGATCGGGTGGCAACAAACCCAGTTCACGTACAATGAGGATCTTTGTTACCGTCATCAGTCGGTGTAAGCGGAGCATAGAAGAAACACGTAAGCCTGTTTGTTCAAAATCTGGATCATGCCGACCAATGATAAGATCGGTCGCCGAGGGGAATGTTATGACACGACTGGTAATGAAGGCTAAAATTATGTGCTCATGTTCGCCGATTGGATTTGTCAGGCAAACAGCTGGGCGAACTTTGCTACTAACAAGATCATCAAACGGAAATGGGACTAACACGATTTTATACTTCATACCGAAACTGGTTTTCCATCGGCTAGCGTATAAATGTCTTCTTCTGGATCATTCAAGAAATCGAAGGTTGGATTGTTCGTTGCAGCATGTAACCACTCGGATTCTTCCCATTCATCATCAAGTGAATAGAGTACAATCACCCGGACACGCTTAGGTCCAGCAATAGGCAAAGGTGTATCAAGTTTTAGCCGTTGGTGTTCGTCGATGATACCAGTCAATTCAATCGCTGTCATAGTCTCCTGCATGTCAGTCACTCCTGCCTGCTAAATGTAATTCGAACTGTGCCTGTCACTAATTGTACCACAGAACCATTGTAGCAGGCGCGCGAGCTTGGGGAGGAAGTTAGCTTATTTTATACGCCCACACCGCATAAAGCGGATCGGAAGTTTTGGGGACGTTGGCCTTGGCCTGGGGTTCTGTCCAGTTGCCAGCGGCGTTAAAGTAGCTGCCCACCAACTGGACGTGTTGCTCATCTGTCATCGTCAACCAAGCCGCAACGGCCTTGGTCGAAAAGCAGCGATTTGAAAAAGAGAGGACAAAAATACCGCCGGGTTTGAGGACACGATTCACCTGACGAAACACTTCCACCGGTCGGGTCATATACTGCACAGAGACCGTGCAGATCACGGCGTCAAATTCTGCATCTGGCAAGGGCAGCGTCGGGTTTTGATTCAGATTATGGACAATATAGGCATCCAGTTGTGGATTATCGGCCATCTCCGCTGCGTTCATGCCCAGGCCAACCACGCGAGACGGTTTTAGCTCGGCGGGCAGGTGCGAACGCCAACTGCTCATCAAGTCTAGATAGACGCCACCGGGCGGGAGCACCTTGGCCAGCAGCGCGGTGAGGGTGCGGATCGCCAACTCATCAATATGCACGACCAGGCGGGGCAAAGCGTAGAACTCATCATCGTGGCGTTCATCATAGCGGCGGAAGTACTCGGGCGAAAAAATCTCGGCATTCTGCATTGGAGCATCTTTCTACTAAGACAATGCTACAGCAAACGACAGCGCCCTAGCGGGTGCTGTCGTTTGTGTACTTATACCCTACGCATCGTACTTGCAATCCACCTGGCGGCGGCTCTGCGCCGATTCGACAATCGCATCGCAGACCACGGAGGCGCGGTAGCCGTCAACAAAATCCGCGCCAATCGGCGAGACTTCTTTGTCGTTGACGATACAGTCGAGCAAATGGGTGATCTCGTGGACAAAGGTATGCTCCCAGCCGATCATATGCCCCTGCGGCCACCAGTTTTCCCACCAAGGGTGGTAACCTTCGGAGACGAGCACATTATGAAAGCCCTGCGTCTCCTTGGGTTCTTCACCCACCCAGAAGACTTCTAGTTCGTTCATCCGTTCCAGGTTGAAGCGGATGCTACCCTTTTCGCCATTGATTTCAAGGCTCTGGCCGTTCTTGCGCCCAGCGGCGTAGCGGCTAGATTCTAGCGTGCCCAGCGCGCCATTTTCAAACTCGACCACGGCGGCAAAGGCGTCGTCCACATCGACCTTGCCCATGCCCGTGCCGTCCAGTTTGGGCCGTTCGGGAATGAAGGTTTTGGTCATGGCGCTAACGCTTTTCATCTCGCCCACCAAATAGCGGCCCAGATCAATAATATGCGCGCCTAGGTCACCCAGCGCACCGCTGCCGGCTTGGTCTTTCTGCAAGCGCCAAATCAGCGGTGTGCCATAATGCGGCATAATCCACTCTTGCAGATAAACAGCGCGGAAGTGGTAGATCTGGCCCAGCGCACCGCTCTCGATCAGCTTGCGAATCTGACGGATGGCGGGCACAAAGCGGTAGTTGAAGGCCACCATGTGCTTGACCCCGGCCTTTTGTACGGCATCCAACATGGTTTTGGATTCTTCGGCGGTGCGCCCTAATGGCTTTTCGCAGAGAATGTGTTTGCCCGCTTCGGCGGCAGCAATGCACGGCTCGGCGTGGGCATCATTGGGGCCGCCATTGTCAAAGAGTTGGACACGATCATCCTTCAGCATATCGCGCCAATCCGTGTAATAGCCGGCATAACCGTAGCGCCGCGCGGCTTCTTTGACCGCTTCTTCGTTGCGTCCAGAGATGGCCACCAACTTTGGTATGGCCGGCGGCGGATACATCATGTGAGCAATGTTCAACATCGCGTGGCTGTGCGCCTTGCCCATAAAGGCGTAGCCCAACATGCCCACGCCCACTTCCGGCGCTTCGCCCGTGGCCTTGGCATCGGCCATAGCGGTGAAACCTCCACTTTTACCCATCATTTATCTCCTAAAATTGTGTTGATTGCTTTAGAGGATTTGTTTACGTGGCGAATAGTAAGTAATAAGGAGTAAGTAATAAGGAGTAATTAGTAAGTGGTAATTCAGCGCTGACTTCACGACTTACTATTTACCAATTACTACTTACTGCTCCCTTATTCCTTGCCAAACGCCGCATCAAACGCCACATTCGAAGGCGCATAATCGGCATTGCGCACGACGCGCAATGCTTCTTGGGCGCCGAACTCGCGATTCATGCCGGAATCTTCCCATTCAATCGAGAGCGGGCCCTGATAGCCGATCCGGTTCAGGCGGCGGATGATCGGGTCCCACTTCACATCACCATGTCCGGGCGAGACAAAGTCCCACCCGCGGCGATGATCGCCAAAGTCTAGGTGCGACGAGAGGATACTGTTGCGGCCCGTCAGTTGGATGCGTGAATCCTTGATGTGGGCATGGAAGATGCGGTCCGGGAATTCGTCGATAAATTGGGCCGGATCGACAAACTGGTGAATCAAGTGGCTGGGATCAAAGTTGATGCCAAAGGCCGGGTGGTGGTTGACCGCGGCCAGCGCGCGGTGCATGGTGATAATATCGTAGGCGATCTCGGTGGGGTGGACTTCCAGCCCAAACTTGATGCCTTCGGCCTGGAAAACATCAAAGATCGGCGTCCAACGGTTGGCAAAATCCTGATAGCCTTCGTCGATGTCGGCCTGGCTGGTGGGCGGAAAGAAATAGAGCTTGGCCCACACATCGCTGCCGGTGAAGCCGTTGACGACGTTAACGCCGAAAAGCTTGGCCGCGCGCGCGGTGTTCTTGATCTCTTCGGCGCAGCGTTGACGCACGCCTTCCGCTTCACCGTCACCCCATAGGCGCGGCGGCAAGATGCGCGAGTGGCGGTTGTCGATCGGGTCGCAGACGCATTGGCCGACCAAGTGGTTGCTGATGGCGAAATACTTGAGACCATGTTGATCCAACAGGTCGCGTTTTTCACGCACATAGCTGTCGCTTTCCAGCGCCTTGTCCACCTCAAAGTGGTCACCCCAACAGGCCAGTTCCAGGCCGTCGAAACCCCATTCGCTGACCTTCTGTGCCAGCGTGGCCAGCGGCAGATCCGCCCATTGGCCGGTAAAGAGTGTAACTGGTCTTGCCATGGTTTTCTCCTTTGAAATTTATTGGAATATTTTTGGTTTTATCTCAATGGGTATTGAGGTGTGGATTGTGGGTTAAATTCCAGGTTCTATCCCCAGCGCGCGCAGTTGGGCCGCCAGTTGGTGCAATTTTTCTTCTGCTTGTTCGGCGCGTTGGCGTTCTTGTTCGGCGCGTTGGTGTTCTTGTTCAGCGCGTTGGCGTTCTTGTTCAGCGCGTTGGCGTTCTTGTTCAGCGCGCTGGCGTTCTTGTTCAGCGCGTTGGCGTTCTTGTTCAGCGCCTTCAGCACCGGTCAAAAGAATATTCCCATCCCGATCAGACCAGCGTAACCAAGTATCTTCCCAAGCTTCAAACGTGCCTGACCAGAGCGTTAGTCCTAGCTCAATGGCGGAGAGCCACGCGTTGTCCGTTTCGACATAAGCCGCGCCGGTCAGCGTATAAAAACGCAAAACTTGGTTGCTCAAAAATTGATAAGGATCATAAATCACATAATGGGCGATCGCCATGCGCGCATATTTTTGCAGCTTGGTCGTCGCTTCGCCGCCGACCTTATTCGATACGATCTCGATCACAACTTCTGGTGCCTTGCCATATTCCCAGATCAGGTAAGAACGATGCCGTTTTTCCCAAATATCTTCGGGCAACTCAACATCGAGGCTAACCATCACATCGGGAACCTGCGCTGGTTCTTTGATTGAATTGTACAAGCCGACATTGGCAAACGCAACAAATGGATGACCCTCGCCCGGTCCTTGCCACGACGCATACAAACTCTCGGTCAGCAATCGCTGTTGCTTTTCGGAATAGATATTATCCACGGGGGTATCATCCTCGGTGATGAGATGATCGACATTCGGCCAATCTTCTGGGGCAAGTGGTCCGAGTGTATCATCGATGTTTTCCATTTCAGCCATTGTCATTGGCTGTTGGCGCTGTGTGGCCTCTATGACGGCCCTCGTTGCAGAACTCATAAAACCTCCTTATCAGCCAGGTCAAGGACGTTGAAAAAGCCTCAGCCTGTTACGTGTACGGCTCAAGCAGAACAGTTGACGACCTTGCCCGTTTCAAACGATTCTACCACATCAAAGACGATTCCGAGCGATTTGATGTTATCTTGACAGGTGGTGACGGGCAGCTTGCCTTGCGTTACCGCAGTCTGAAATTCATGCAGCAAATAAGCCTGGCCGCTACGTTCGACCATTACCGGTTCGACCAATACCGGCTCTTGATTGGTCAACTGGGTGTAGACCTGGTCATTCTGCATCGCCACCACGCCTTTGGCACATTCGAAGCGCCAATGGGCATTCCACGGCGTCTCGCGCCCTTGCGAACACCAAGAACCATTGTAAGAAACAATCACATTGTTGGCAAACGCCAATGTCACCGCGGCCGACGCGTCACCCTTAAACCAACTCCAGGGCGGATTCCAACTGCGTCCATAAACGGTAACTGGATCGCTGCCCAAGAAGAAACGCATCAAATCAAAATGGTGGATCGACATATCGATAATCAGCGGATAAGGCATCTCTTCGCGGAAGCCGCCAAAGTGCGGACCCTTAAAAAACTCGACATGCGCCGCACTGATCGCGCCCATTGCGCCACGGCTGAGGGCCTGCTTCAGCGTTTGCGTGGGGCTACTGTAGCGATAATTCTGCGTAACCATGTGCAATATACCCGTACGATTGGCGGCAGCGACAATGTCGAGCGCTTCCTGGCGCGTACCGGCCAATGGTTTTTCAGAGAGCACAGGCACACCCGCTTCCAACGCCGTAATCGAGACGGCTTTGTGAAACTGCGGCGGTGTCACGTTGATCACGCCGTCGGTTTGTACCGTGCGTAACGCCTCATCCAGCGATTTGAAGATAAGGGAGCCATCCAGGTTATATTTTTTCACCTGTTCAGCAGCAACGGCGTCGCTCACTTCGACAAACCCAGCATACGCCACATCCGGCGAATCTTGTACCGCACGCAGCCAGGCATTGCCCATGCCACCAATGCCAACTTGAATAACTTTCATGAGGATTCCTTCAAATGATTTGAGGTGCTGTATACACGGATAGAGGGAAACACGGATATTTTTAGTCTCTTCTATCCGTGTTTCTTCCTATCCGTGTATACCAAAAATTTGCCTTGTTTGTTGCAATTTTCGGTTACCCAATGCTGCTGTTCCTGTGTAAATAAGTGGATATCACTAGACTTGAACAGTTACATTAAACGCAGCCGCTTGGTCAACGCTGAATCATCTCTACTACCGGCTCGCCGTTCTCTTCTACCCACACACCACACGTACTACCCTGTTCGCTTACACCTAATTCGACCAGGCTACCATCCATGCGCATGACAGGATGATAGTATTGTGACACTTTTTCTGCCTCGCCCACAATATAGTGGCCGATCAGCGAGCGGCGAAAGCGATCTTGGCTTTGGTTGGGAAAGCTGCCATGAATTAGTTGGCCGTTGAAGAAAAAGACATCGCCCGCCGCCATGAGCACTGGGGCAACCGGCATGCCTTCGGGAATCGGCACGGTAACATCGGTAAAGCTTTGCTGTGTATCGGCCTCAATTGTACAAAGAAGGGGAAATAAATGGCTACCAGGCAC
>Ga0209591_10005689_pt1 | contig 13909 bp, 5 predicted proteins | sample MAT01_FD_187207 | JGI IMG/M metagenome (GOLD analysis project Ga0209591, IMG submission 187207) | Freshwater microbial communities from Lake Fryxell liftoff mats and glacier meltwater in Antarctica - MAT-01 (SPAdes) (version 2) | ecosystem: Environmental > Aquatic > Freshwater > Ice > Liftoff... | reverse complement strand
ATCCGTCCCCCCCCCCAGCAACCCGACCGCCCCGCAGCACTTCCAAATCCGCTGCATCGTTACCAACGCCTGCGGCAGCATCACCAGCAACGAGGCCACCTATACCACCTGCCCCGCCAACTTCAACTGCTCCGGCGCACCCGGCAGCACTGTCACCGTGCAGGACATCTTCGACTTCCTCACGGCGTACTTCGCGGGGTGTTGATTCGGTGCATGGGCTGCCGCGAGGGTGAATCGCGGCCAGCCCGTGGGCGTTCACCAGCCACCAGTTCTGGCTACCCGATTCAGGCCGGGGAAATCCTCCGGCCTCAACGGTGAGGCTGGCTTATGTGCCCGCTGGTCGTCGAACCGACCATGGTCTCCTCTGGCCGCGCTGAGGTGCATTTGGCCACTGTCGGCCAGCATTGGCCCGATCGACACACAACTCGAGGGTCTACGATTCCAGATGCTGATGTCCTGTTTGGCACGGAGTTTGCACGGGCGTTCCTGTGAACTTGGCCGTGGGGCGGGGTTGGCTGCCGAAAGGGCACACGATGAAAAGCAAACCGTTCGCTGTTGGTACGAGGACCGCGATTGTCTTGAAGCTGAGCTTGGGCGTGCTGGCGGCGTGTGCTGCGCCTACATGGGCGGACGCTCCTCCTTCCTACCAAGTCCAGTATCTGGGCGACGGCTGGACGGGGACGGGCATGAACGAGCACGGGGATGTGTGTGGGAGCATGTCCCCCGACGGAACATCTCTACTGGCTGGCGTCTCACACGCCGGTCTGCCGTTCGAAGTGTTGCCGCTGCCGCCCGGCATGCTGACTTCGCGCGCCTTCGACATCAACGATGCGGGCGTGATCGTCGGCGCGGTCTGCCCGAACATCTACGTGATCTCGCAGCCGACCGCCGCGGTCTGGACCCCGTCCCCCAGCGGCTACACGGTGCAGGTGCTGAGCGCCCTTCCCGGCGACCCGTACTGCGCCGCGTACTCCATCAACAACCTCGGCGACATCGTCGGCTCTTCGGGGCACGTGGGGTGGAACCCGTCCACCGGCGTGCGGTTCACGCCGGGGGGAACAGTCACGCTCCCAGACGGGATGCTTAGCGCGGACGTCAACGATCAGCGCGTGGTGCTGGCGGATACGCGGCTGCTCGACCTCGACACCGGGCTGATCGTCACCATCCCGCTCCCCCCGGGGATCTGGCAGGGGTTCCTCGGCGCCGGGCTCAACAACAACAACGACTTCTGCGGATACATCCAGGGCAACTCCGGCTGCAGCACGTTCCCGGTGCGCTACCGGCAAGGGATCGGCTGGGAGTTCATCGGCGGGTGCGCAACCACCACCAGCGCGACGGCGATCAACGACCGCGGCGATGCGCTGCTGTACGTCTCCCCGACGGGGGCGGGCGTGAGCTTCGTGAGCGAAGGGTTCTTCTCGCTCGGCGGTCTGATCGCTCCGTCGCAGGGCCTGTGGAACGTGCAGTACGGCGGCGCCAACGCAATCAACAACTCCAGGCAGATCCTGGCCGCGGCGCGGCAGGGCGCCTCCGGTCCCATCGGCGCTGTGCGTCTGACGCCAATCGTCGCGAACTGCCCCGCCGACTTCAACCACACTGGTGGCGTCTCCGTCCAGGACATCTTCGACTTCCTCTCCATCTACTTCGCCTCCGCCCCCGGTGCCGACTTCAACAACTCGGGCGCGATCAGCGTCCAAGACATCTTCGACTTCCTCACGGCCTACTTTGCTGGATGCGCTTGATGGTGGCACGGCTCTCCGAGCCGTGCTCGGCCGGCCCGGCTTCTCCCGGGGCGCTTGAGCCAGGCGTAGAAGCCTGCGGGCGTGACGGCGAAGACGGCGCACATCACCTCGACGTCGAAGCTGTCCTAGTTGTTCTTGATGAAGTCGAACTTCACGGCAGCTCCCCCTTCGCATCCAGTGCCGCGAGATAGGCCGTGGCTTCTTTAAAATGTCCCGTTCCATGCCGAGGCGCGCGTTCTCCTTCCCGAGCTCGCGGAGCCGGACCTCGGGCGGGAGATCGGCGGGGACAGTAGAAGCGGCGGACGCGATCTTCGCCGCGAGGACCCATTGGCGGAGCGACTGGTAGTTGATGCCGAGGCGTTTGGCGACCGAGCTCATGGTGTGGCGATGCACGACCACCTGCTCGACCGCGGCCCGCTTGAACTCATCGGAATAGACTTGCTTGTCCATCGTGACACTCCTTCCCCCGGCCTGTTGTAGCCCGGGATAGTTTGTGTCAACGGAACGTGGGATGGGTCAGTCGTGGCACTTGCGGCCCGCCCGTGTGCCCCCAGCCGTATTCTTGCGAGCGATCCAAAATTCTGCGCGGGAGCACCGCGCTCCGCTTCCGCTTACCAGACCCGGCGATCACTCCGTTTCGATTCGCCATTCCGCGAAAGGTCTAAACCATGCCAGGCACCGTCTCCATTTCCATCCCTCTCCTCCGACACCGACTGGTGCTCGCATTGACTGCGGCTTTCTCCCTTCTCTTGGCAACATCCTCTCCCGCCCAATCCCTCGGCTCACAGCCCGCCGCGCCGGCGGCCCGGCCCGACAACTCTCGCTTCGCCATCCCACCCACCCCCGAAGCCCGCGCCGCACGCGGCCTCCGCACCCGCTCCTGCCAGCTCATCTGGCTCGACATTGACACCACCCCCGACCGCCCCCTCGCCGTCCAGGTTCCCATCGACAGCGCGATGGTGACGCTCGACCTCACCCCCTTCTCGATCCGCGCCCCGACCTACCAGGTCATCGAACATCTCCCCGACGGCTCGTACATCCAGGTCAAGCCCGCCCCCCTCAACACCCTGCGCGGCTTCATCCACGAACTTCCCGACGCTGTCGTCGCGGGCGGCGTGATGGAGACCGGGCTCTTCGCCCAGATCGTCCTTCCCGACCATCGCCAGTTCTGGATCCAGCCCGCCTCCACAGTCATGGATGATGCTCCCCCGGGCCTCCACGCCCTCTACGCCGGCGGCGAGGCCACCGACTTTTCCGCGCGCTGCACCACACAGACCACAAACTCTGTCCCCACCGGCACCACTTTCGCCGACCGCGGCGGCACGCAGCGCTGGCAGGCCCTCGTCGCCGTCGATGCCGAGTTCCAGTTCTACCGCCAGACCGGCAGCAGCGCCCTCACGCAGCAGATGGTCAACATCATCTTCAACATCGTCAACGTGCAGTACGAGCGCGAGGTCGATATCCGCCATGTGCTCGGCACCATCATCGTCCGCACCTTCCAGAACTACAACCCCGACCACCCCACCGACAACATGCGCGTGCAGTTCGGCAACTGGTGGAACGCCAATCACCAGAACATCCCGCGCGACCTCGCCGTCCAGCTCGACGGCGACGGCGCCGGCGGACAGGCCGACCCCAACGCCGACATCTGCAACACCAGCACCGCCTATTGCGGCTGCGGCATGGATTGGCCCAACCTCTCCTACCGCACCGACACCGTCGCCCACGAGATCGGCCACTGCTGGAGCGCCTGCCACTGCCCCTGCGATACCCCGCCCTACACCATGAACTGGATCATCACCTACGCCAACCGTTTTGAAGGCTCACCCGCCAGCACACCCGCCAGCGACGGCGGCTGCGGATTGAATGCCTCTTCAATCGCGCAGATCGTCAACCACCGAAACTCTCGCGAGTGCCTCGACATCGTCGAGGCCGCGTCCGCCATCCCCAACGACTCATGCTTCAACGCCACGACCGTCCCCTGCGGCATCGACGAGATCCCCTTCACCTGCACCTTCGGCTTCACCAACCGCGGCGCGACCACCGACGGTCCCCTCACCGGCTGCCGCGCCGGGCACAATGACATCTGGTACCGCTACATCGCCCCCTGCGACGGCACCCTCACCGTCAGTACGTGCTTCAACAGTTTTGACACCCTCCTCTTCGCCTACAACTCGACCGCCTGCCCGCCCACGCAGGCCAGCCAAGTCGGCTGCGACGACGACACCGCGTGCGAGTCTTCCTCGACCGCCAGCCGCGTCTCCTTCGCCACCACCCGCGGAACTTCTTACCTCATCCGCATCAGCGGATACTCGGGCAACGTCGGCACCGGCATCCTGAAGTTCGAGAACGCCATCTGCGCCCGGCCCGTCAACGACTCGTGCGTCGCGGCCACTTCCGTCGGCCAGGGTGTTGACATCCCCTTCTCCACCGTCGGCGCCACCACCGGCTTCGGCCTCGACGTCCGTCCCGACGTGCCGCCCCACGATTCCTACCTCGATTCCAACTGCGTCGGCGCCGTCGGCGACGACCGCCAGATCGCCAAAGACATCTGGTTCCGCTACATCGCGCCCTGCAGCGGCACCACGCGCTTCAGCACTTGCGGGAGCTCGTTCGACACCAAGATCGCCATCTACACCCCCTGCCCCACCGACGACAACCAGGCCCTCGGCTGCAACGACGACTCCTGCGGCCTCCAGAGCAGCATCGACGTCTTCCTCACCGCCGGTTCCGGCTATCTCGTCCGTGTCGGCGGCTACCACGGCGCGGTCGGCACCGGCACCCTCCGCATCGACTCGTTCCAGTGCCCCCCGCCCGCCAACGACAACTGCTCTTCCACCTGGTGGGCCTTGACCGAGGCCTTCGCCGCCGGCGGCACCACCCATCCGGCCTCGGTTGACGGCTCCGCAACGCTCGGCAACTCCAACGCCCCCGATGTCTGGTACATCTACACCCCCAGCTGCACCGGCTATGCCACGATCGACACCTGCGGCTCCATCTGCGACACCGTTGTCAGCATCCACACCGGCTGTCCCGGCACCATCGCCAACCAGATCGCCATCGACGACGACGCCTGCGGCAACCTCGACTCGCGCCTCACCTTCAACTGCGTTGCCAACCAGCAATACATCGTGCGCGTCGCCGCGTACTCGCTGGCGACCTCCGATGCCTTCTTCATCCGCGCCGCCTGCACACCCGGGCCGCCGGTAAACAACGCCTGCGCCAACGCCACCGACGTTTCTTCGTGCGCGAACCAGAACAGCTACACCCTCATCAGCGCCACCAACGACGGCTCCGCCACCTGCGGCCTCTCCGCCTCCAACCCGGACGTCTGGTTCACCTTCACCGCACCCTACAGCGGGCGCCTCATCGCCGCAACCTGCGGCAGCAACGACTTCCCACAGGCCGATCAGGGCATCGACACCGTCCTCTCCCTCCACTCGGGCTGCCCCGGCACCACCGCCAACCAGATTGCCTGCAGCGACGACACCTCCGACCCCGACTGCTACCAGGTCGGCACGAACCGCTACGACTCTTATCTCGCCTACAACATCGCTGCTGGCGAGACGGTCAAGTTCCGCGTCTCAAAGTACAACACTTCCGCCCTCGGCCGCTTCAACTTCTACGTCCGCCTCATCCCCTCCAACGCCGAGTGCTCAGGAGCAATCACCATCGAAGACGGCTCAACCACCACCTATTGCACAGAGAACGCTGGCACGGAGTTCCCCAACTTTCCCTACCAGCGTGCCGACCTCTGGTACCGCTACACCGCACCCTGCGATGGAGATGTCCTTGTCTCCCTCTGCGGCTCTTACCAGAACGCCGCGTGGACCGTCTGGCAGGACAGCGGCGCCTGCCCACCGACGTTTTACGAAGATTCCGAGTACCCAAGCAACCACCCCAACTGCGCCGGCTTCGTCTCGCGCAGCACGTTCCGCGGCCGTGCAGGCGAGAGTTACTTCATCGAGGTCGGCGGCAGCAACACCGGCCCGGGCATCATGTACGTCAGTTGCACACCCAACACCGGCGCGTGCTGCTACGGAAGCCTCTGCCGCGTCACCACCAACGAGTTCTGCGTGCAGGGCGGCGGCGCCTTCATCGGCGTCGGCGAGCCTTGCAAGTTCCCCGGCAACCCCGTCACCTGCTGCGACGCCAACATCAACGACAACAGCGGCGTCTCCGTCCAGGACATCTTCGACTTCCTCTCCATCTACTTCGCCTCCGCCCCCGGTGCCGACTTCAACAACTCGGGCGCGATCAGCGTCCAAGACATCTTCGACTTCCTCACGGCCTACTTTGCTGGATGCGCTTGATGGTGGCACGGCTCGCCGAGCCGTGCTCGGCTGGCTCGGGACGGGGGGGGCGAGCGTTACGGGCCGACTGGCCCCCAAATCGCTCGGCCCGCGGCGGGCCGAAATCGCCTCGGAGAGGCGATCTACCCAAAGCAGGGAGTGATCGACTTCTTCCCGGCGAATTTCGCCGGTTGTCGCCGATCGGCCGGAGCATGGCTGCCTGCACCATGGGCAGAGTTGTCCTTGAGACTGCGATCGACCCTTCCAGATCGCGGCCGCCGAACCACGGCTTGACGTCATCGGTTGACCTTTCGCGTATCCATCTCACATCTTTCTCGTTTCTCGTGGCCGGTCGTGTTCGCCCGCTGCGCCTTGGTGGGTAGTTCTGGAAAGGACCTGCCCATGACCGTACTGATGCGTTCGACACTGGCCCGTCTGGTCGCCTGCGTTCTTCTGACCCTCTTGGCGGCACCTTTGCCCCGCGCGTGGGGGCAATGCGGCAGCGCTGTGACCGCCCGCTTGGGCGGCGAGGTCGGGGCGCTGGCCCAGATCAATATCAGCACGCTGGCAGTAGGGCGCGGCTCGACGATCGAGCTGGTCGATATCTCCAACACCACCCTGCCCGCGTGGTTCAGCCCCCGGCGGGTGGTGGGGATCGATGCCCCGGCGAAGAAGCTGGCATACGCGGCGGGTTCGACGCGGCTGTTCGCGATGATGGAAGATGGGAACGTCGCGGTGATCCCGCTCTCGTTCGCGGGGGCGGTCACGATGGGGACACCGTTCACGATCGATTCGGGCGCTGCGGTGGATATTGTCGCCGACGGCACCCGCGTGTACATCGCCACGCTGATCGAGGACTCGTACAACAACTACATCTCCAGCCATATCATCATTTACGAGACGGCCTCGGGCACCGCGACCCTGATCCGCTGGATCTCGCCGTTCATTGATAACTACGGATTCGACCGCATCGTGAAGATCGGCAACACGCTGTGGGCGGGGATCCACGATTTCGAGTCGTCGCTCTTCGGGGTCGAGGCGTATAACGTTTCCAACCCGGCCGCTCCGGTGCGGGTGACGACGAGCCTGAACAACGCTCCGCTGGGCAGCTTTACCCGCGTGTCGGCGATGCATGCGATCGGCACCCGCCTGCTGCTGAGCTACCTATACGTCACGCCCTCGCAGTTCGCCGAGGACTGGATGCGCGCGGTGGAGGTCGGCACCCCGACCAACCCGGTCTGGTACGCCCCGGTGGATCTGAACGGGTACGCCGGGTGCATGACCTCGGTCGGCAACCTGCTGCGGATCAGCATCGAGGGCTCGGGCATCGGGACGTGGGATACGAGCAACCCGAACGCGCTCTCGTGGCTGGGCGCGTACTTTAACAGCTACCCGCAGGTGGGCCAGATGATCGCTATCGGCGCAATCGACTATTGGGCCGCAGGCCGGGGCGGGCTGATGACCATGCTGACAGCCAACCCAGCGGCGATCACGGCCCTTGCCAACCTGACACCGCTGCCGATCGGCCCGAGCGTGGTGCGGCAGGCGGGCAACACCACGGTCGTCCTCGACTACACGCTCAACACGCTGCGGATATTCGACTACACGCTCCCCGAGTCGCAGCAACTGCGGAGCTCGGTCTCGCTGCCGTTCTACTCGGAACTCGTGGAGCTCGGTGTCGGGGCCGCGGGGGTGCAGACGCTGGCGTGCGTGGCGACCAAGCGGCCGGGCACGAATGACACGATCACGGTCTACGACATCACCAACCCGGCCGCGCCGTTCGTGCGCGCCACGATCAGCAACGTCGAGCCGCATCTGATGGCGGTCGTCAACTCGCGGCTCTACGTGATGACCACGACCAGCGAGTTCAGGATCTACGAGCTCTCGCAGCAGCCGCCGCAACTCCGGAGTTCGACGCCCTTTGGGGGGCAAAGGAGCGACTACACCTGCCTGACCGGCTGGGAGGCGGGGGCGACCAAGGCCGTGGCCCTCGGCACCAACCCCTTCGGCCTGTGGATCATCAACGTCACCGACGCGATCAACCCGCTGGTCTCCTCCATCTGGAACCCGGTAAGCAACTATCGCGTACACGCGGTGGCCAAGGGGAACAACTATCTGTATATCAGTGCCCGCATCGAGGGCGAACTGCCCAGCTCGAACGTGGGCTCGCGACTCGAGTCGCTCACCGTCACCAATCTGGCCAACCCGGTCTCGCGCTTCGTGGTTGATCATGACAGCGGGGCGGGAAGCCAGGGCATCTTCGAAGGCCTGAGCTACATCTCCGCGCCCACCGGCAAGTTCCTGATCGGCACGCGCCCTGACAACTGGGACGGCCCGCTGGGCGCGCAGGCGGTGATCTATGAGTTGCCACCAGGATTCCTCACCAACGAAGGGGTGCCGTTCCCGCTCTCGGTTCACACCCTTCCCTACGCCACCGGCCGCGCGGTGCCCAACTCCAACGGCTCGCGCTTCCTGCTCTCGGGCGGACCGGCCGGGCTCTACCAGCTCAATACGCCGGTGCAGTGGGCACCCGGGTACGGCATCCAGAACTTCAACCATGCCGCCTGCTACAACGCGACGGTCCAGTTCTTCGCCTTCTCCTCCGCCAACCCGACCAACACCACTGTGCAGTGGTGGCGCTACGGCCCCTCCACACCCAATGCCTCGTGGACGCACACGCCCCTGACCGATGGCCCCACCGGCTGGGGCTCCTCGATCACCGGCTCGACCGAGTTCGCCATGACGCTCTCCAACGCGCACCCGTACGACCGCAAGTTCAGTTACTACATGATCGCGACGAACTCATGCGGCCCGACAAGCTCGTACTACTCGACCATCAGCATGTGCCCTTCTGACTTCAACTGCTCGGGCTCGACCACGGTGCAGGACATCTTCGATTTCCTCACTGCGTACTTCGCGGGGAACGCCTCCGCGGATTTCAATGGGGTCGGTGGTGTGAGCGTGCAGGACATCTTCGACTTCATCACGGCGTACTTCTCGTTCTGCTAATGAGACTCCCTTCCCCGCTCCCCCTGCCCCCACCCCGTCCCGTCCCGAACGACCACATCTGCACCAACGACCGGCCGACATCCCGGTCACCGTTGATCGATATCCCGCGCACGCGATGAGGGGTACGAGACACGTGCCGATCGCATGACCTCCTTCCGCTCCCTCCCCCTCCAGCTAAATCGATCGCGCTCGTGCGGCAGGAGTAATTTTCTTATTTTGTTTGGTATCATCCGCCCTGCTGGAGGTGGGTTATTGCGAGAATTGTTCTCATAGACATTGCGTATAGACGAACTCTGAGATATCCTTTGCAAGTTCTGGCCATTGTGGCCATCGTGTGTGCCCCGTAACCGGGGAAGTTGTTCGAACGTAGGAGAGAGAGAATGAGAGTTTCCGTTGCAGGCGTTATCGCCGCGCTTGGCCTTGCCACAGCAGCGAACGCCACCACCATCATGCAGACCCAGAGCTTTGGGCCTGCCACCCCCAACTTCAGTTCCACGCTGACGTTCAACAAGTACACGGGCCTCGCCTCCGACATCTTGTCGGTCAAGGTCAAGATCCAGTTGGACATCAGTGGCGGCCTGCTTGAACTCGACAACGACGGCGCCAACGGCGCCAGCGGCACCGCCGAACTCGGTGCCACAGCCGGGATTTCATCGAGCGATGTCAGCCTTCTCGACAACCTCTTCCAGCCCGTCACCGGGGTGGCCTCGGCCTCCAACGCGACCGGCTTCAGCATCGCCGGAAACGACGGCGACGCGATCGGATCTTTCCAGGCCGGCGGACTCGACTACTTCCTCTTCAACGGCTCGGCAGCTGCCGACATGAAGATGGGCTTCATCAACACCCTCTTCCACGGCCAGTACGCCGGCGGGGGAACGTTTGACATCCTGCTCGACGCCAATCAGATCTTCGAATTCGGCGCGATCGGCGGCATCGCCTTCGCTGGCTCGCCCGTCACCGCCAGCGGCAACGTCATGATCATCTACGAAGTCATCCCCACTCCCAGCGCGGCCGCGTTGCTCGGCTTGGGCGGGCTGCTGGTCGCCCGTCGTCGTCGCTGATTCCGATTCGTTCCCTTGCTTTGAACACGACCGCGCTGCCTCACGGCGGCGCGGTTTTTCTTTGGATGCGCCTATTCTGTTTGCGGCACGGGCCCGCCGCGAGTCATGGACAGCCCGCGAAATACGCCGCGAGAAAATCGAACAGATCCTGCACGCTCACGTTACCCGAGGCGTTCATATCCGCCGCGCACCGCTGCACCGCGATGTACGCGGGCGGACTGACCACCGATCCGCACGGCCCGGACGCGACGGCCTCGTAGATTCCGTCGTTGGCCGCCGAGGCCGCCGCGATCGTCAGGATCGGCCCTGTGGCCCCGGGCAGGTCCACCCCGCTCATGCGCCACCGGATCGTGGCCACGCTCGTGGTGGTCACCTGAGCCGTAAGGGTGATCGGGAGGCCCGCCGCGATGATCTCCGAGCGTGGTGTCGTGGAAAACCGGATGACGTTCGTGCGGTTGAGCAGCACGCTGATCTGGCCGGGCTGCCTGAGCACCGCCGCGTCGGCCAGGCCGTCGCCATCGAGGTCCGCAGCCGCGCAACTCTGGGCCGAGGGCACCGAGCCGAAGTTGCTGGGAGCCCCGTACGAGCCGTTCCCGTTGCAAACCAGCACCGCCAGCGACGAACTCTGCCCCACCGGTGCCACCACATCCGGCCGCCCGTCGTTGTTGATATCGATCAGCGTCCCGGACTGGGGCGCTCCGCCCAGCGGCTCGCGCAACTGAGGCTCAAACGTCCCATCGCCGTACCCGAGCAGCACCGACGCATCGCCCGAGCCGGAGTTGACCGTCACCGCATCCATGCGGCCGTCGCTGTTGATGTCGGCCGCGTGAACGCTGCGTGGGCTGGTTCCACAGGCCAGGCTCACCCTCGGAAGCAATCCGCCCACACCGTTGTTGGCGTGGAATGAGATCGTGTTTCCCGAGAGATTGGAGGCCAGCACATCGGGCTTGCCATCGCCATTGAAATCCGCGACCGCAACTGCCGCCGGAGTCTGTCCGCTCGGGTAGGTTGTCGGAGTTCCGAACGCACCACCCCCCCCACCGGGCACCGACAGCGTGACCGAAACCACCGAGAGTCCGAAGTGGCCCACGACCAGATCCGGCCATCCGTCATCGTTCAGGTCGCCCGAGGCGATCGAGAATGGGCTTGCTGGCACCGTCATTGTTGTCGGCGCGGCAAACGTGATCGTGCCGGGCTGCCCTTCGGTCCCGGCGAGGATCGACAGCGAGCCGCTGTTCAGACAGGCCGCGACCAGATCCACACGCCCGTCCTTGTTCAGATCGATCGCCAGCAGGCCTGTCGGCGAAGTCCCGACGGGCCACCCTTGCGGCGGCCCAAAGGCCCCGCCCCCCAGTCCGCGCAGCATCAGCACGCGGTTATCTCCGGAACTGGTGATGGCCAGATCCATGATGCCATCGCGGTCAAAGTCGGCCGCCACGATGGTGTTGACGTTCGACCCGGCATCAATCTGGGGCTGAGCCACGAAAATGGGTGGACAGCCTTGCCCGGGCGCGGCGGCAGCCAATCCGGCAACGACGATCGTCGCAACAAGTGGCGCAGCGAGGCATCGGCTTGGGTTTCTGTGCATCTTGGCGCAGCCTCGACGAGAGTATTCCGGCAAGCGACGCGATGCCGCCCGACCCGGCCCTGACCAAGAGCAGTCTATACCAACTGCACGGTAGAAAACAAGGATTTTGTGAGCCGGGGGGTTGTGCGGGGTTCAACCCTGCCAAACTTCGCGTGCCCGCCGGACGTTGGTACACTGGATTTCGACGCGGTGGGGAACCCACTTGAAGAAGAGCCTCAACGTGGCCAACATTCTTTCGATCTTGACGACCCCCAGCGCGCCGCACCGGGTCACCAGCGCAGCGCTCCGGTCATGGAGCGCAGCGCTGGCTGGTACCAGCGGAGCACTGGTTGATGCCGGTGAAACGACAAACGTGTGCTAAGGGTTTCGCGCCGCTGGGGGGTTGGGCGCGACACCTGTGGCGGGAGTCGGCAGGCCCACGAACCACCGCATCCACCCCCCGGGCGCACACCACAGGCACGCGGCTCAACCCTCAGGGGGGCAGCCGCGAACCTGTGGCACGCGAGCTGGGCCACCGGCCGTTCCGATGAATCAGTCGTGCCCTCGTTCGCCACGAACCGCCGCCCGAATGCAGCATTCGTGCCCGGGTTCAGAAAGGGCTTGAACATGCTCAGGGGAATCGTGTAGACTCTCGGAGCCAGCGCGGGCTTGGCCGCGCGGCCAGCAGGAACGATCGCTCCTGCTCGGCTGTCGGTCGCACCGGGAATCGGTAGGCATCACCCAGCGATCAATGCTCAGGAGACACCCATGCGGCGTTCTTTCATCACCCACCTCGTTTGCCTGTTCGCTGTGCCATTGGTCGTTGTTGGGGTCGCGATGCCCGCACTGGCCCAGTGCCCGCTCTCCTTCAACGCCGCGTCCAACTACGCCGCGGGCAGCCGCCCGTACTCCGTCGCGGTGGGCGACTTCAACGCCGACGGCAGTCCCGACCTGGCCGTGGCGAACTCCTTGGGCAACAACGTCTCCATCCTGCTGGGCAACGGCGGGGGGGGCGGCACGTTCCAGGCGGCGGTCAACTACGCCGTAGGCACCAACCCGCGGTCCGTCGCGGTGGGCGACTTCAACGCCGACGGCAGGCCCGACCTGGCCGTGGCGAACTTCAGCATCGACAACGTCTCCATCCTGCTGGGCAACGCCAACGGCACGTTCCAGGCCCCGTCCAACTACGCCGCGGGCAGCCAACCGGTCTCCGTCGCAGTGGGCGACTTCAACGCCGACGGCCGGCCCGACCTGGCCGTGGCAAACTTCAGCAGCAACAACGTCTCCATCCTGCTGGGCAACGGCGGGGGGGGCGGCACGTTCCAGGCGGCGGTCAACTACGCCGCGGGCACCAACCCATACTACGTCGCGGTGGGCGACTTCAACGCCGACGGCCGGCCCGACCTGGCCGTGGCGAACATCAATAGCGACAACATCTCCATCCTGCTGGGCAACGGCGACGGCACATTCCAGCCGCGGGTCACCTACGCCGTGGGCAACTTCCCGCGCTCCGTCGCGGTGGGCGACTTCAACGCCGACGGCAGGCCCGACCTCGCCGTGGCGAACACCGGCGGCAACAACGTCTCCATCTTGTTCGGCATTGGCAACGGCACGTTCCAGGCGGCGGTCAACTACGCCGTGGGCAGCCAGCCGATCTCCGTCGCGGTGGGCGACTTCAACGCCGACGGCCGGCCCGACCTGGCCGTGGCGAACAACAATAGCGCCAACGTCTCCATCCTGCTGGGCAACTTGAGCGGCACGTTCCAGGCGGCGGTCAACTACGCCGTAGGCACCAACCCGCGGTCCGTCGCGGTGGGCGACTTCAACGCCGACGGCCGACCCGACCTAGCCGTGGCGAACTTGTTCGGCAACAACGTCTCGGTGCTCCTGAACACGACGCTCAACTTTCCCGCACCAATCATCACACAACAACCCATCGCCCAAGCCGTCCTCAGCGGGAGCACGGTCATGTTCACCGCCGCAGCTTCCTCGCCCGCGGGCGCCGGCCCGCTCTCCTACCAATGGAGAAGGAACGGCGTCAACCTGAGCAACGGCGGATCCATCTCGGGCGCGACCAGCGCGATACTCACGATCAACCCCGCGGCCCTGAGCGACAACGGCGCGGCGTTTGACGCGGTGGTCACCAATGACTGCGGCACAGCCCGCAGCGACCCCGCCGGACTTGGCGTGACGTGGAGTTGCCCGGCCGACTTCAACGGCTCCGGTGTGATCACCGTC
>Ga0209591_10005687_pt1 | contig 13909 bp, 20 predicted proteins | sample MAT01_FD_187207 | JGI IMG/M metagenome (GOLD analysis project Ga0209591, IMG submission 187207) | Freshwater microbial communities from Lake Fryxell liftoff mats and glacier meltwater in Antarctica - MAT-01 (SPAdes) (version 2) | ecosystem: Environmental > Aquatic > Freshwater > Ice > Liftoff... | reverse complement strand
GCTGATCGTCCGAATATCGTCCTCCGTGTGCAATGATTCTAAAAGCTGGCCAATCTCCTGCACAGAATCGCGCACTAGAAAAATGATGCGCCCTTCATACTCGTCGATCAGATAAAAGACCTGCTGCCAAGTTTCGTGCTGATCCAGCTTACTGACGATCGGGGCGACTTGTTGATGGTAAAGCTGTGTCAGATGATGCAGCCGGCTACAAATTTCTTCGGTATCGCGATACCAACTGCGCGAAAAGATGAGTTCCAAGTCGCGCTCAATATCCATGATTGCGTCGGTGCCCAAATCAGTGGGGCGCAGCAATTTGATCTCGGTCAAGGTCAAATAGACGTTTTGAAAGGCCTGATCTACCACTTGCACCATTTTCGTGATGAACTTCAACAGTTGGCGCAGTTCTCGCCCCGCCACATGGCGATCCGATGTGGCCGATTCGGTCATCAGTAAAATCTGCTGCGCTAATTTTGTAAGTTCAACTTCACTTTGCTCACTCATAGATCTACTCCACTATCAGCGCCATAGATTATCCGCGATTGTCAGAGATGTGAACCGACACCAGAAATCTTTGCCGATTGGACTGCACGCATACAGACCAATGGCATAATTCTCAGCCGCCTTATGCAAATGCGTAATGCGCAGTTGGCGCCAAGTCTGCCCATCATAAGAACTTTCAAGCAGGAAATCTCTGCCGTTTTTACTAATCCGATACCACATTTCTTGGTGCGTCGAAGCGATATCCTGGGTAGCCCAATCCGAATAGCCCAAGTTCGTCACTACTGAACCCAGCCGGCTATGTGTTGCGTTCTCATACTCGGTGGACACTTTGATCCAATTCTCAGCATCAAGCCGCACGATCAGGCCACACTGATCATACTGCGCTTGCGGACGAAATTCGACCTGCGTCGTCAGCGAAAAGTCGCCCGTTTGGTTGGTTAGAAGACAATGGCCATCATCGCGCTGAAAGCCGTAATGGGTAGTTTGCCAAAAATCGGTCTTTGCATCCGTAAAGATTTCCAGACCATTGCCAAACGCGTAGCGGGCAGGTTCGTTGAACCAATAGAAATTTTTCGGGATCGAGGGCTGGTGGAATGCTTCGCCAAGGGGCATGAAGTTTACTCGTGAGGAAGCTTACAGGGCAGGCTTAGGGCCAGCGAACAAAAACCTCACCAGTGAGCGACGAAAGCACAACCTCTCCGCTGACAAGCCACATCGCCGAAGGAAAAATGCCCGATCACCCCTGCGCGCAGCGAATCTGGTGCAGCGCATGTTCGGTGGTTGCCTAGATTGCTTGTTTGCGAATGCGCACGCTTCCAGGTGAAATAACACTGAATGCGTTGACCATTTCCGGCCCACGCTGTTGAATCACCTGAGTTACCAGTGTCGCCTTTGTCTCAGGTTGTAAACCAGCAAGATGCAACATAATCACACCAGTATGAAGCAGTCCTTGTCGATAAACCAATTCGCCGAAATCTTTATCGAGCGTCACCAATAAAAATTGACCCTTATTGGCCTGAGCCAAGATCACATCATCACTGATGCCCGGCTCCAGCTCGGCGATGTACGGCACCTCATGTCCTGCCTGCCGGAGACTTTCTACAATCTGTCGCTCTACCCCTTCATCTGCCAGTAAATTCATGCAACAGCCTCAGCCACAGGATAAACCACATCGGCTTTGATCGCCTGCGCAGCAAAGTGCAGGGCGGCATAAATCGCCTGTGGTGTTAGCCGTGGATACGAGGCCAACAATTGCTCAAAGGTTTCACCAGCGGCTAGCTTTTCCAAAATTAATTCTACGGTTAGGCGTGTTCCCTTGATTACGGGCTTACCCATCATTACTTTCGGATTCGATTCAATCAATGGAATTTCCATTTTCTATCCTATTTGTTGTCTTGTATTGCATCTGATTTGCGTCTCACTTTAGCTTACCATGCTTTGGCTTCATCTGCAACGAACCCTCGTTATCAACTTCTCCGCCCTTGCTTGGGCTTGGTCTACACCACCGAACACACGCGTCAGGGGTGCTTTGCAGTTACGGGCAACCAACTTTGCCAATCCTGCAACAGTGAAGCGAGGAACCGACTCCGAAAGCCGTGGTCGCAGCAAAGTATCCACTGCACCTGCTGTGTGCGACCTGTTCGCCTGAAACTGTCGCTGTAAAGCGGCAGAGGATAGGCGACGAAAGTCGTTTGAAATAGATTTTCGTAACTCTGTGTCCATGTAGGTGCGATGATACAACACATCCGCCGAACCATCAACCCCTACCCTTCTGGTGGACGAAGTGAAAGCCCTTTCCCGTTCGGCTGAGCTCACGTCGAAGCCTGGCGTGAGACTGGTTATCCCTTCGGCAAGCGTTCGACTGAGCTCACGCCGAAGTCTCAGGGTCAGAAGCGGGAAAGAACGGCGATAAGTTCTGAGTCAGACAGAGCGACCTCGCCAAGCAAGTGGCTATGGATAACGGCTATTTGCAATAGCATAGTGAAGGTGCGTAGGCGTCCCTTCGACTGCGCTCAGGGCAAGCAGTCATGGAGAGATTGCGAAAGCTGACCGCTGCGCAATGCCCAAAACGAGACTGGTCTTTGACAGGCTGTCAGGTGCAACGCGGTGTTGGGCAGCTGGCACACAATATTGCTCGCGACGTGTAAAAAATACTTGACATTCGCACGAGCCTATGCTATCCTCTGCTTTGTCAAATATATTTGACACATAGGCTGGTATAACGGACAATAACGAATGAAGGAAGGTCATCAAATGAGCGTTTCGTTTCAGGAAAAAGGCTTATGGCTGATGTTCATTGGCCTTATTTGGTGGTTCGGTTTCTACTTTGTAACGGTGTTGCCAACCAATACTGTTAACTTGATGCCATATCATGTGCTGTTCTTTGTACTCGCAGTTGTGATGCTTGTTCTTACGCAGGTCGTAGGACATATCATCATTGCGTCCTTCGACCGATATACGAAGACCGATGAACGGGATCGGCTCATTGAGTTAAAGGGGACGCGTAACGGCGCTTATGTACTGGCGACTGGTGTCTTTTTGGCGCTCTGCACCGCGTTATTGACGCAGGGTAACTTCATCTTCACGCATGTGCTGCTGGGGTTTTGGGTATTGGCGCAACTTGTAGAGATCGGGTCGCAGTTATTTTTATATCGGCGGGGGGATATAAGCGATGGGCAAAAGTGACGGTCACGTCACAAACGAAATCCGCAAGCTCCGTTTCGTTGAGGGTGAGATGACGCAGCAGGAGCTTGCGGATAAAGTTGGTGTCACGCGTCAGACAATCAACGCAATTGAGGGCAACAAGTACTCGCCGTCGCTAGAGGTGGCATTTCGGATAGCGCGGGTGTTTAATCTTCCGCTGGAGCGAGTTTTCCAGTATGGGAAAGAGTGATTCAGGCATGGAAGAAGCAAACTCTGGTACTCTATCGCTTGAGCAATAACGTTTTTCTGTTGATACAAGTTAACTTGACGGCCGAACACAAAAATCAGCGGGGTTGCCGGACTGCGTGGCACATGATGTCCCGACGAAACAAGGTCCACGCGGGCGAAAAATACCGAAAAACGCACTGATCGGGCAACCTCCGCGGCAATGGATGTTCGGCGGCGTTGGCAATAGAATGGATGAATTGTGGTAAACGGAAGGAGGACAGCCTATATTAACTGCGGCGGAACCAGACTTGACAATACCTCAGCTGGTGTTTGCACTTGAACAACAGTCGTTAGTCGCGTTAGATGCTCCTTGTCCAAGGAGATAAGCGTACAATTTTCTTGTAACGCAACGGCGGCGTACACGGCATCAGCGCCACGCAAACCATGCTGCGCGGCGCGCATCAGAGCGTGCAACGCCAATGTTTCGTCCAATGCCATAAAAGTCACATTGGGCAGTTGGCTCAATGCCTTGGCAAAGGCTTGTGCCTGGGCCACATCTTGTCGTGTCCGACTGATTGCACCCGCCACCTCCACGAGCAACAAATGGGGCACAAAGATCGGAATGGTCTGTCCTGCTAATTGTTGCAGCAATTGGCGACTGATTGCATGTCCTGGTTCACGCTGATCAAAGCTGTTCACCCACACACTGGTGTCAACGGTATACATTTGCTACCGCCGCATCATCTGTACAGTTTCGGTTAACGTCGGCATCTGTGGCTGATCGCTTGCCGTTAACGCATCGCCAACCCGAAAGAATGCTTGCCAAGCTTCGCTCAGGGTCGAGCCATTAGCAACTGAGGTTGATTGTCGTGTCGCCACTGCTTGCACAATGCGTGGGGTCAGGTACTCAAGTAGTCGCACCTGCTCAAGCGGCGTCAATTTATCGATCAAACGTTGTACGTATTCGAGCGTTGTGGTCGTCATGGTTGCCTCCCTATTCTGCATGGAAACATTCTACCATGCGTCATACGTTCAATTCAATACTCTGTTCGCAAACTTGCCCTTGAATACTTGGGCCTTCCCGTACGATAGGTGACGTAGCCGAACACTCGCGTCAGGGGTGGCTTGCGGCTACGGGCGACCAACTCCCCTAACCACCAAATAACCAAGCGAGCACCAAACACTGAAAACGCCTGATCGCAGCAAGTCATCCACTGCACGCACTGTTCGGCATTTTTAGTGATTTTAATTTTAATGTGGCGCAAATCAATGCAGATTCATTTGCTTTACAAGTTTTCGCCAATCGCCTGGCCTTATGAAAAGCTACGTGACAGGCACTAACTCTGCTGGTGGAAGATGTACCACTGGAATCGACTCGACTCGCTCCGGCTTGCGCTTGCCCGTGGCTATCTCATGCACTGTGTGCAAAATCTCGGCACTGTAGTATCGATTCCCACATTCATCACAGATGCCGATGACGACATTCTCTAACAAGACAAACCCAAGCTTATGTTTAAAGACTTCACGCGCAACAAGACGCGGCTGCACCGTACCAGAGCAATATTCACAGGCATATCCGTATTGGTTTTTAGTCATTGGGATCAGTCACTTTGTAGGCAGCAATAATCAAATAGCGCGCTACGCTGGTAAATCGTCCAGCGGTGCCGACCAGCGTTTGCTCATCGGCGGCGACGCCTTTGACGACATATTTCGTCCCTCTTGGATCGTCACGATCAATCCGCGTTACAGCACCGTTGAGAATCGAACATTCAATATCTACAATGTCCAGATCATCTTCAGCCATCTCATCCATTGCATGGGCTGTCATATCATACTGCCCTTGCCGAATCTGTTCGCGGATCCGTTCGATTGTACTTCTAGGCATACGCGGCTTTCTGTCGTTGCTGATTGTTTATGTTGTATGCCTTTTTATTGTACTGGAGTCGTCAACTTCTCGCAAGCCTGTTTTGTCTATCAACGATGATGCTTATCCAGAACAACAAAATGCCTGCTGACCGATTCGAGATGCCGATTCTTGCCTCTAACTTGGTTTGCTGCTCTTTGGCCTTCCCTTCACCCCGCCTAAAATGCCAAACGCCAAATTCAGCGGGGTTGCCGATTAGCGGGGAGAGCACATACTGTACCCGACAACGTAGTGCGGGCGATCCACTGCAAAAAACGCGCGCGATCAGGCAGCCTCCGCTGCAATGCCTGTTCGGCGTGTCGTGCCATTGATGCGCTCCTACTCTGCGGCGAAAGGTGGATGTTTGCCCACCAGCAGAAGTAATCGACGCAGATTGATCACGCCTGGACGATTCATCTGTAATGCATCTACCGTAGCTCGCCCAGAAGGTGTCAAACCAACTACCTTTGTGTAGGTGGTATCCCAACCAAAATGGTCTTGCCACCGTTGCTTTCGTGGATGATACAACGGTGCTTCTGTTCTATCTAGTGAGTCAGATGCGCTGATCTTGTTGTATTTGTGACCGTTGCAACCAGAACAGGCGTAAGCCAGATTGTCCAACGATGTAGTACCGCCACGACTGACGGGGAGAATGTGTTCAACCTCGAAGGACTCCGTTGTATACTCTACCCAGCATTGGCAGTACTCACAGCGCCCCTGCGCTTGTTCTATGACCTGACGACGTATTTCTATACGCACATAGCTTTTAGGCATAGATGGACACGCGCAGACCCAGTTGTTCCATTAGTGCATCAAGCGATAGACTCCGCAATTGCGCCAGTTCAATCAGGTGTTGTAATCGCTTTGCATCCGCCAATTCGATCTGATCAACGAGAGCGAGAAATTCTTGATGCTCATCTTCCGTGATGATCCCCTGGTGTAGTTTTGTATTTAATTCATCGTATCGAGATCGGATTTTTGGTGTCGGATGTTGGCTGATCTGCTGTAACAGTTCTACTTCCCGTTGTGGTAAACTGGGTGCTTTGCGATGGGCAAGTAAACGACTCACCTGTTGTAAGAATTCTTCCAATGTCAATGTGTCGAGTTGTGACACGCCATTGAGGACTTGATCAAGATCGAGATTAATTTCGGAGACAACTTGCACTTTGGGCATTGTCAGCTCACCTTTGCACACAAAAACTTAGATTTACCCCACTATACACTATTTCATGAGCCGTTGTCGAGTTGGCAGAAACAGAGGAATTGGTTAGATTTACGAACTCTGACTTCATCCATTGCCTTCCCATGTCATCTCTGTGTCAGCCGAACGCCTGGGTAAACAGCGGCGGGACACAACGAGATCACACCGTGCGGGCAAACCACTAAAAAGCCGAGATCACCCTGCGGCGGGCATAAGCCCCGCCGTCTGCTTCACCCGATGTTCGGCAGGCTGTCCCGTGACCGACGCCTGATGAGCGGCGGTAGCCGCAGCCTCGCACACGCTCGTACAAAGTGCAAGCACCATTTTTTGCGATTTGCCTAGCGATGGCAACGGGTGTATACTGCCTACCAACAAAAAACGCCGCCTCTAAGTGCTATCAACACTTTCAAGGCGGCTGACCCTCCACACTGCGCAAACAGTCTGGCTGGCTAGGATTTATTGTATCCGCCTTGTGGATTGCGATCAAATCAACGGCTGCCTGACAACCCTATGGTTGGGAGGTGGCCGTTTTTTGTTACGCTCTGTATCGGGTAACACGCATTCACTTCACCGAGAAAGGATACAACGATGTCAACCTACAGCCCGCCCGACTTAATGCAGCAGTGGACACAAGGTAACATGACCGCCGAACAGGCCGTCGGTCATGTCTTGCAAAACTTGCTCACCCTCATGCAACGCCTCACCGATCTTGAAAAACGAGTTCGCCAGTTGGAACAGCCGCCGCCTAAGTCCAAGCCCTAATCCCATTTGCCCGTTGCAACGCTGTTTGATTACAGAGAGCGAAGGGCGTTGCAACGGTGCTGAACGGTAACCGCAAAACCAACTATCGCTCCACCAATCACAGGCCTTCATTCTTTGGCTTACCCACAACACCGCCTACGCCGCCGAACGCCCGGTTGAGAGGCGAGCGGCGAAAGCACCTCACCAGCGATGACCCAAACCCCAGCGCCGAAGGAAAAAACGCTGATCACCCCTGAGCTCAGCGAGTCCGCTCCAACTACTGTTCGGCGGCTTGTCCGTCAAATTTATAGATGGATGATAGTGTAGACAATGACAGAAGTGTCCTAGGCGATAAGCGGTAAACGGCGCATACGGCTACGGCGTTCATCGACGGTAACTACAGCCCCTACTTCCAGTTCCTCACCCCACTCTTCCAGCACTTTTTCAAGGACCCGTACTAATGCCTCGGCCTTAAGTCCTTCCAGACGAATCCGGACTACAGAAGGTGAGGTGGCGCCAGCTAAGGCAAGCAGGGCGTGAAAATCAGCATCCAATGTGACAACGATGCGGTGATCGTGTCGGCCCCGCACCAGAATCTCTGTATCGGGTGCGGCTGCCATCCCAATATCGCCGACATGAATAGTATCAACGCCGCTATTCGTTAACAGCGTCGCAGCAGAGCGCGGTAAGCCTTGATCGAGGAGCCATTTCATACCGAAAATGCAATACTGCGATCTTCTAAATACGAGGCAACATAAGCCAGTGACTGGCGAAGATCTTCATCTTCCAGTTCGGGGTATTCGCGACGTAGTTCTTCTCGATCTAAGTAAATGGCTAATAACTCGATGATGCGGCGTACGGTTAGCCGTAAGTTACGAATACACGGTTGACCATTCATTTGTGCAGGGTTGATAGTAATCCGATCTAGTTTCATTCAAGTCACCTCCTTACCTCATTCTCGCATACTTTTCGCTGTTGGTCAACGGATTGATGCTTGAACGAACCGACTACCTGTTGCTGTTTTCGTCGTCTTACCTTTCACATCGCCAAAGCCGCCGAACACAAAAATCACTGGCGCTGCGATTGCGGGCAGACTCCACCGAAGCCGAACCAATGGCAATGCGGGCGACCAACAGCAAACGCGCGTGATCGCAGCAGCGTCCAGTGCATTGTATGTTCGGCTTTTCTCTTTGTTTATTATAAGGGTGCATGGTGTCAGGATTCACACGGCGGTCATTCATGCGCTACCAAGCCTATTTACTCGCAATGTATAAAGTTGTCGTTGTTCGATCTCTGATAGTTGACTGAGCGTCTGCGTTAGGTCATCATCAGCATTAATGAGCCGCCCAGAAAGACTATCTGCATAGCCCGTCGCTAAACGGAGTACAAGTTGAGCCGAAATCTCTGGAGATATATCTACACCGTTGACAAATAAATTGCTTCCCCAAGGCAACCATTTCCTGCCATCTGCTGATTCTACGAGATACTCCGTCATAGCAGTTCGAACCAAGCCTGGATCAATCGCAAACACATGAACCCCATGGTCGTGAGTTTCCGATGCGAGAACCTCGCTCAGGCGAATCACCGCTGTTTTACTGGTGATATATGCCGAGAAATAGGGCATCGAAACTGTTCCCATCCCACTCGCCACATTGATAATGCGTCCCTTATGACGTGCAATCATCTTTGGCAAAACCGCAGCACTACAGAGCAGTATACTTCGGATATTGATTTCTATGCTACGCCACCATTCGTCAGAGTCAACTTCCCAAAGCGGACCGAGTGGAGTGCTAATCCCGGCATTATTAATGAGAAGGTCCACGGCTCCCAATTGTTGCTCGACTGTACGAACTACTTCTGCGACTGCCTGTCGATCAGTGACATCTGCGGTAACTGCTAAAGCTTGGCCACCAGCTGCAGTAATCTGGGCAACCGTTTCCCTCACTTGCTCCGCAGAGCGGGCAACTACAGCGACTAGCATACCTGCTTTGGCGAGCATGTGCGCGCAGGAACGTCCGATACCTCGCCCTCCACCAGTTACAAGCGCAACTTGACCTGACAGTTGTGTTGTATCCAAATCCGGGTTTTCTGTCATCTTACTCACTCCTTCTCAAAGTAAGAGGTATCTAAAGATACTATACTCGTAACACAGTTTTCAAATCAGCTAATCGTGTCACATAGCGCCGAACACCCTGTTCAGTTGGTGGGGTGAATGCGAGCGGATCACTTCGCTGACGAAGCAACCTCAAAACGGGCACAGAACATTGAAATCGCGCTAGATCAGCCCCACTCAACTGGTTACAGTCGGAAGGAGAGTCGCCCCTCCCCCCGCTGCTTCAAAACCGTGCTTGCCAGTTTCCCGGCACACGGCTCCTCAGTGTATAAACCCTTGTCACAGGTACGCTGGTCAGAGTTTGTCTCTAACCAGTGCTTGGCATCTGTACGCAATGGGCAAGGAGATTGCCTCCGGTCTTCAGTCCAGGGTAGACAGCCCTGTCTGCCATAAGACACGGTTGTCCTTTGTGTCCCGATGCCTTTCTATACACCGTCCCCACGTCAGCCTATCCATCGGCTTTCCCGATAGCCTTTGCTTCTTGGGGAATCCCACTCCGTTACAACCTACGGCTGGCTGCCTGCTGACTTGTCTTGGTCAGAGCTGTAACCGAGTTACTTCGTTCCGTATGTCCATTTAGCGTGACTTTAGGATGATGCTCGTACGCCGGGTCTTGTGTGGAGTGAATACGACAGGTCGCTGATACTATCGCCCAAGACCAGTGATTTTTATCCGCAGCCTAAAAGCTACTTCGGCTGCTCCGAACTCCGGGTGCCCATTGGGCGGCTTAAACACCTTCACTTGCGTTATCCATCGTCACCTGCTAGGCGCGTCACCGGATGTAGCTTCTAGTTTATCGCCATTTCTCCCTGCTTCCCACCCACGATTGCCAGTCGCAGTACGCTTTTGTTGTCGTACGCAGGAGGGAGATGCTGCGCGCCCAAAGGGCACCCGCCTCTGGGCGTCTTCACCTAAAGGGCGGGAGTTGCACCCGCATGAACATACAGTTAGGAAAGTTGCCTTTCCCTGCTCATCCTCCGACCTTGCAGCCAGTTTCGAGCAAACGAATCGCACCAACGAATGTTCGGCGGCTTTTGTTCTTCTTGATAGCAAAAACGCTCTGATCTAATTCAAAAAACATCACGGTGTGATCATTCGACAGGTTGCCCTGAGCCTATAGTTAGCTTGATAGGCCCAATTCACCTGGTAGCAGCGCCTGTAAAATTTCCTGTACTGCCATAATGTGGCTACATGTATTTCTTTCTCGGAAAAATTCGCAAGTGCAACTCCACTTTCCGCTGATAAGCTCGACTTGGCGTATATCGTGTGTAGATTTCATCCGCAATTTAATTTCAAGCAACTGAAATCGTTCTGGTTCGGTTGCGTACTTCTGTGCTTTTTCTCGCTTTTTCTGAAGTGCTAGATCGTTCATATCTTTACCTTATCGTCCCACCAACTGGTTGATCTCATCACGAAGTTTACGCGCTGCGCTCTCTCTAGCTTTAGATAAAGACTCATTGCCATCAGGAAATGCAAATATGATGTTGCGAGATGATGGCACAAAGAATCCATAACCGTGATTATCAACAATATAAGGAATCGAATCAGCAAGATTTCCACCTTGTGCTCCGACTCCAGCTAGAAGAATAGGTGCTTCGCCTATGATTTGACGTATGCCCACTAAATCTTGAGGGGCGTTAGCGCTGAGTACAACACCGATATTCCCGTTCATATTCCATTTCTCTACGGCGAGCTCGACCAAATGTCTCCATATGGGTTTCCCTGAATCTGTCTGAAGGTCTAGGATTTCGGCTGCGCTTGTATTTGACGTTTTACACAAAACAAAAATACCCTTGTCTGCCCATTCAGCAAAAGGAAGTACACTTTCAGATCCCATTAATGGGTTCACTAACACGGCATCTGCTTTAAGATATTCAAATGCTTTACGGACATATTGAGCTATCGTATTTGATATATCGGAAAATTTGCCGTCCAAAATAATCGGTATATCAGGATATTCATGAAGAAGAAACTTCAACAATTCTTTCAATGATCGTTCCCCTTCTTCTCCTAATGATGTGAAAAAGGCGGGTTGGATTTTATAGCCACAAACAAACTCATTAGTACTCTTGACCACTTCTTGACAAAAGTAATTGAGACCTGAACTGATATTATTTGGGCCACCAACTTTCATCCATACTTCTTGAGGAATTTTAGAAATGTCAGGATCAATGCCGACGACAGCTAGAGAGTTAGCGCTTCTCCAACGAGCATTCAGTAATTTGATAAAATGAGGTCTGGTTTCTATTTGCTCAGACATATAAATATTTCTCCAGATCTGAGTAGATCATTGCTGGAAGACTATCTCGATTCTCAAATGTCACTAATTTGATTGTAACTCTAGGATGAGCCTTAATCATATCTGCAAATTTGTACGATCGTTGAACCACTGTGCCAACAACTACTAATCGTGGATCATTGATAATATTCAAAACCGCATTACAGAAATTTTCAGAGAAAATCTCCATCGGGCCTATTTCGTCTATTATCACAAGTTTTTTGGAATCAACTGCTTCAAGTAGAGCCGGTACTACAACTCTGTCCACAACATTAAGATCGATTTTATAGCTGCCAAAATATATTTGATTTGTGAAAATAGTATTAGGGTTCTTTGTAGCAAGCAGTGCTGATTGTCCACCAAGTGTAATTATTTCAAATCCAGTTCGTTGCCCATTTGCATGTACTTCACGAGTGTAAAATCCACCTGAGCTACTTGCAGCCAGCTCTACAATTTTCTGAATGACAGTAGACTTTCCAATATGTGGTTTTCCTGTTAGAAGTGTTACGGGTAATGTTTCTGTCATGTAAAAAATCTAGCCGAGAAAGTTAGTGGCTGTCCTGTTCTTTACTTAGCTTCCACATTTCCCTAAACTGTTGAACAAAGTGTTCATATGTTTCCGGTTCAAAGCGATGAGCTATGGTAAAATCACGCTTATCGTCAAAGAAATTTTTGAATCCTACCATACGTACCATTCCTTCGCGGTAAACTGTAGCAGGAGATTCAGGGTCAGTAAATACTGTAGTTGTGTCTAATGGGTAGTCAATATACCTGACCTCTAGACTTCCTGATAACCCTTTTATAGATTCGAAGAGTCTTTCTATTTTGACTTTGGCATCTTTTTGGCGCGAGACAAATGATGTAACATCGAGAGTTTTGTTTCTAATTGCAATGATATCAATGATCTTTGGATCGCTACTAGGCAAAATCAACTTGACACTACCACCCCGCTTTATCAGATCTGCGAGTGGTTTGAGATTTTCTTCTATAATCTTTGACCCAGTTTCTTGTATGAGCCAGACATCCTCTCGTGCTCTAGATATGAGCACTTTCTCAGATGTTTTCGTCGTGAAGAATGTATCTGCACCAGATTTAGATTGAATTGATGTCAAAGTTAGCTCTAGTTTTTGAATTTGGTCTGTCAGCAAGCCTCGTCCATTTCTATCCCGAATAATGCTGACAGCTAACAATGCTAGCGTGCCTGCTAACGCAGGCAATAGGGCAGCTTGAAAAATTCCAAAAATACCGAATATAGCAGCTACGGCACTTAACACGATTGCAAGTGCTGTATCAATGTTATCAAAAATCCATTGTAAAATTTTCATCTATGTAACCCTCACTACTTACAGAGGTTCTTCATCATACTGAATTAAGTCAATGAACGAAAGGTAATTTTATTCCTGAACGTGACTGAATAATTTTTGGTTCTTCCCGTGCGATCATTCGCCGCCGAACTATGACTATACAGGCTCCGTATATCTCCCCGCACTCCTTGTGTACCTGGGATCTTCTACGGTGTCCGTCTATAAGAATAGTCGCCGCTTCCGCCTACTGTGGCAAAAGTCGTCCGTATAATATCCTAACGAATGAGAATCATTTCGGCACTTGTGATACGAGAAAAATTTTGTATTAAGTTGTGTTGCTTAGAACTTGGGCTTTTTGTAATGAGATTTTTCTGATTTTTACTATACTATGTTCTAATCTATTTGTCAACCATTTTTTCAATCTACCAATTTAGCAACCACGAAACAGGTAGACAAGTAATACCCCCTGTCTACCTGTTTCCTTGTCTACTGACTTACTACTAACAACCCTCTACTCACCTCCGGCTTTCGCGGCCGCCTTCGCCGCGGCGGCTGCCTTTGCCTGCGCAATCCGCTCGGCCGCTTTACTGTTCATCGCTGCCGGCGCGGCGGCCTGGACTATCGGTTCGGCCACCGGCGCGCTGACTTCGCCGCCCGCTTTTGCGGCCAGTTTGGCCGCCGCGGCAGCCTTGGCCTGGGCGATGCGATCGGCGCCCTTGCTGTCGGCGGCCGGGGCGGCCACGCTGGCCTTTTCTTCGGGCCGTTTGAGGATGCCGGCTAGTTCTTGCAGCAGATGCCAATTGTTGAGGCGGTCGGCGGTGGCGCCTTGCAACATTGCGCTGGAGTTGCCCTCTCTGTCAAAGTGTTTGGCAAAGCGCCCTTCACCACGCGCAAAATCGACAAAGGTGAAGGGCTTTTTCGTTTTCGGGTCGACATACCAGTCTTCATTCATGCTGGGATTGCCTTTCAGATCCAGCCGCTCGCGAATCGTAGTGCC
>Ga0209591_10005685_pt1 | contig 13912 bp, 8 predicted proteins | sample MAT01_FD_187207 | JGI IMG/M metagenome (GOLD analysis project Ga0209591, IMG submission 187207) | Freshwater microbial communities from Lake Fryxell liftoff mats and glacier meltwater in Antarctica - MAT-01 (SPAdes) (version 2) | ecosystem: Environmental > Aquatic > Freshwater > Ice > Liftoff... | reverse complement strand
CTGGGCAGCCGACTCGTGGCAATCACGAGCGGCCATGCAGCAGCCAAGCTACCCCGACGCCGAGGCATTGGATTCTGCGCTGGCTGAGTTACATCGTCTGCCGCCCTTGGTGACGTCGTGGGAAATCCTTGCCTTGCGCAAGCAAATTTCAGAGGCCCAAGAAGGCAAGCGGTTTCTCCTGCAAGGCGGCGACTGTGCCGAGAGTTTCAGTGACTGCGAGTCCGGGTTGATTTCGAATCGCCTGAAAGTACTGCTGCAGATGAGCGTGGTGATGGTTCACGGCATGCGCCTGCCGGTGATTCGCGTCGGCCGGTTTGCGGGCCAGTACGCCAAACCACGCTCAGCGGATTTGGAAACCAAAGACGGCATCACCTTGCCTAGCTACCGGGGTGACTTGATCAATGCGCCTCCGTTCGACATCGCCTCGCGGACACCCAATCCACAGCGGATGATCGATGGCCATTCGCGCTCAGCGATGACCATGAACTTCGTTCGCTCTTTGATCGACGGTGGCTTTGCAGATCTCCATCACCCTGAATATTGGGATCTCGGTTGGGTGGCGCATTCACCGTTGGCGGCCGAGTATCAGCGCCGCGTTGACGCCATTGGTGATGCAGTCCGGTTCATGGAGACGCTGTCGGGCGAGTCGATCCACAATCTCAATCGAGTCGATTTCTACACGTCTCACGAGGCGTTGTTGCTGCATTACGAGCAAGGCTTGACGAGACAAGTGCCACGGCAGTGGGGCTGGTTTAATTTGTCCACCCACTATCCTTGGATCGGAATGCGAACCGCTGAACTCGATGGCGCGCATGTCGAGTACATGCGCGGGCTGCGCAACCCGATTGCGGTCAAAGTGGGCCCCAGCGTGACGCCTGAGCAACTAATTCGCTTGATTGATCGCCTGAATCCGGCCGATGAACCTGGCCGGCTGACGCTGATTCACCGGATGGGTGCAGGCAAGATCGAAACTGGCCTGCCGCCCTTGCTCGACACGGTGCGCCGCGAGGGCCGGCGGGTGCTGTGGGTGGCCGATCCGATGCATGGGAATACCGAGAGCACTGGCAACGGATACAAAACCCGCCGTTTCCAGAACATCCATCGCGAGCTGGAACGCGCGTTTGACGTGCATGCTGCGGCTGGAACGCGCTTGGGCGGCGTGCATCTTGAGTTGACCGGTGAGAACGTGACCGAATGCCTGGGCGGTGCCCGCGAATTGACCGAGACCGATCTCGAACGCGCCTATTTATCGAGTGTCGATCCGCGGCTCAATTACGAGCAATCCATGGAGTTGGCAATGTTGATCGTGCGCAAGCGCGGCAACGGCTAAGCCCAACCCTGTCAAAAGGGTCTATTCGATGTATGTGAACAGGCCCTAATGCGGGGGCCACACGGCCGTCGTGCCGGTGTTGCAGGCATGCTCGTCGCCCCTTCCTAAGTCCGACAGGCTGCTGGAGAAAGCGCCAATGCCAAAACTAGCTGCCGCTGGCGCATCGCGTTCATGAGGCGATCACTCCCAACTCACGACCGACGCGGGTAAACGCGTCGATGGCGCGATCCAAATGCTCGCGTGTGTGCGCGGCTGACATCTGTGTGCGAATGCGCGCTTGGCCTTTGGCGACCACAGGGAAGAAGAAGCCAATGGCGTAAATGCCTTCCTCCAGCAAGCGCTCGGCGAAGCGCTGTGCCAACGGCGCGTCGAACAGCATCACCGGGCAGATCGGATGCTCGCCTGGCTTCAAAGTAAAGCCTGCGTCTGTCATTTTTTGGCGGAAGTAGCGTGTATTCGCCGCGAGTGTTTCACGCAGGCCACCCGCGCCTGCCAGCATGCCGAACACTGCACTGCCGGCGGCCACCACATGCGGTGGCAGCGAGTTCGAGAACAGATACGGGCGCGAGCGCTGGCGCAGCAGTTCGATGACCTCAACGCGTGCGGCGGTAAAGCCACCTAGTGCGCCGCCGAGTGCCTTGCCCAAGGTGCCGGTCACGATGTCGATTTTATCGAGCACGCCGCGCACCTCGGCCGACCCGCGGCCGCTGGCGCCGAGAAAGCCGGTGGCGTGGCATTCGTCGATATGCACCAACGCCTCGTATTCCGCGGCGAGCGCGGTGATGGCATCGAGCGGGGCGACGGTGCCGTCCATCGAAAACACGCCGTCGGTGGTGATGAGGATGGTCTGCGCGCCATCGGCACGTGCTTGCTTGAGCTGCGCCTCGAGATCGGCCACATCGCAATTGGCATAGCGGTAACGCTTGGCCTTGCATAAGCGCACGCCATCAATGATTGAGGCATGGTTGAGGGCGTCGGAAATCACCGCGTCCTTCTCACCGAGCAGTGGTTCAAACAATCCGCCGTTGGCGTCAAAGCAGGCGGCATAGAGGATGCTGTCTTGCATGCCGAAAAAATCGGCGATGGTGGCTTCCAGCTGCTTGTGCAGATCTTGGGTGCCGCAGATGAAACGCACACTGGCCATGCCGAAGCCGTGGCTGTCGAGGGCATCTTTGGCCGCTTGGATCACCTGCGGATGGTCGGCCAGCCCCAGATAATTGTTGGCGCAGAAATTCAGTACACGACGACCATCGGCCAGGGTGATCTCGGCGGATTGAGGTGAAGCGATCACACGCTCGCGTTTAAACAATCCCTGTTCGCGAATGGATTCAAGTTCAGCGGCAAAACGGGTGAAGGCAGCGGACATGCGAGGGTTCCCTATGTTCTTTGGTGGCGTTGGCGTGCTGACATTATCGGCGAGACGGTTGACTCAAGCGGCTTCGCCTGGACGTTGATAGGGCGGGGCACCGGGCCAGCGCACGTAGGCGCGTATGCTCCAGCCACGTCGCGTCAGCTCACGCTCGGCGAGTGGGCTGATCATGCCGGCGACCAATACGGTCCGGCGCGCATGCTCGCTTACGCTCACGTGGTCGAACCAGCGCTTTACTTCCGGCGTCCAGCTCAAACGATCCACAGCCAAGGGCAGCAGAAATTCACCGTCAGTCGCTCGATAGCCGGCCAGCTGGGCGACCGCGACCAGTTCGCCGCCGGTGGCCGGCACATCGCCGTTGTGCAGCAATAACGCCAAGCCATTCAACACAAATTGGGTTTCGACTTCCGAGCGCGCCAACAGCGCCGTGTCCAGCAGGGCCTCAACGCCGCTGGTTGGTTGCAGCTTGTCGACTGAATCCAGCAGAGCGCTTAAAGCTTGCGGTGTGAACGCGCTGCGCCAAGCGAGTTGGTAGCTTAGGTCGGGGTCGGCGGTCCATTGGGAAAGCCGTTCCTCCAGCACCCTTCGCTGGTTTTCCTCGGGCGGGTCGGAGGTGACGCGGTCAGCCAGCGCGATGTGTCCGATCACACTGGACGTGCCCGCCGACGCGATGGCGATGATCTTGGAACTGGCCATGCGGCCGCTGGCCAATGCCCAAGCCAATTCGTCCAGTCTTTCCCGCAGCAATGGATTGCCGGTCCAGGACTCGATGCCAAGCGATTTGGCAATATCGCGGCGTGCTCGATCATGGCCCGCTTCCGAACGCAACAGACGGCCGACTTCATCCACCGGGGCGTCCCACCATGGATCCTCTTGTTTGGCGCTCGGTGATGGATTGGCAGATGTCGGTGATCCATCATTGAAAACCGCGACTTCAAGGCGATTGCCAATTCGACGCGCCCGATCCCCCAACTTTTGCACCCGTTCGGTGAGCATGCGCAGGACGCCTGCTGGCACCCGAGCCGCCGATCGCAACGGACTGCGAATGATGCTACCGGCTTTATTGAATGGATCGCGGATGCTGCCAATGCCAGCCTCCTGCAAAGCAGCGAGCATGGTTTCCGAATGCAGCGCTTCGACCAGAGGCATCTCGTTGACCCGCCGCGCCAGCAGCTCAACGCTGGATGCATCCAGCAGTCCCCAGTCGGTTTCGATCACAAAATGCGCTTGCAGACCTTCATATTGAGCGTACGGACGCACTTTGAAATGCGGTCCCGCGAGCAATGCCGGCGTGACCAGTTCTGCCGCGGCCAGATTAGGCTCGACTTCGGTCTTGGCCGTCGCCAGGCCGGCTGAGCTGCAAACAAGCAATAGATTGAATACAAGACGACAACGCATGGATCAGACACAACCGGTAACGGGGCGCGCAGTCTGCCTGTTTCATGCCGAGTTTGCGCTTGGCGGGTATCGGCTATTCAGCCAAACTTCGGTGTTCCATGCATGCAGTGTTGAATCAGGTAGGGCAGCCAAGCAAGCTCGGCTCTGCAAGGGCTGAAGCTGCACAGTAAAAGGAGCGATAGTAGTGATAAAGCAAAAACCCCGGCGAACCGGGGTTTCTGCTTGTCCTGCCTCGCCGCTAGAGTCAGCGAGCGGCGTTGCTGTTCATCACCGAGTTGCGACCCGAATCCAGGAACTGCGCCGGATCGCGCATGCCAGCAGTGTGGCATTGGCCGGTGGTATGGCCGCGATTGAGGCCGCCCGAGAGCTGGCCATTGGTTTGCTCGGTTGTGCCGTCTTCTGGATCGCTTAGCACCAAATCGGTGGCGAAGTTGCAGTAGTCGTTGGTCCACCAGTTGGTGGTCCGGAAGGCCGTGGTGTAGTAGCTGACCTTGGCCCGCGAGGCGGTCGGAATGCCTGCCAACCAGTTGGAGGCGCCGCTGTAGGTCAGATCATTGTTGGTGCCACAACCTACGCCGAACACCGAGCCAACTGACGCCAGAATGCCTGACAGGTTGGTGCCCTTGTATGGCGTTCCCACCGATTGGATCAGGCGACTGCCAGTGGCGTTGTCAAGGCCACTCCAATAATAGTTGTACAGATGCAGCGCAGCGGCACCACCCTGACTATGGGCGACGATTCCGTACGAGTTCCAGGTGTTGCCAAAAGTCTGGATCAGCCGCGCAAACTGGTCGTGGCTGCGATTCTGGTTGGCGTCCAAAAAGCTTGATGCAGTAGTGAATTGGCTAGCCGGCCAAACACCACCTGAGCAATAGCCGTGCACCAACAGCAGGCGCTTGCCAACGCCTTTGTGTTGTGCGCCTCGGGGACGTGGACCCATCTGCATGGTTTCATCGATCTTGATGCCGGTTGCGCCCGCCTTCACCCGGAGGGTAGGCAGATTCACCGCGAGGCGCTTGCTAGAGGCCAAGGTGACAAAATTGTTCGGATCCTCGATTCGCAGATTGCGCAACTCAAAGGGTGCTACCGCGCCCGCCATCGCGACCCAACGCTCGTCGAAGCCCAGGCTCAGCGCGCCATCGCTTGGCGTCACCATGCCACCCACCCACGCCACCGCAATTGGACTGCCAGACTTGTCGGTTCCCCAGACTTCGGCATAGGCGCGGAAGTGCTGATCGGCTTTTTCGGCCACAACGGGGAGTTCAATCTGCAAGCGCGTTCCGCCTGCAGCAGACGCGACTGCAACCGCGACATCGCCGGCGAGCGCAATGCTTGCGTCAACGACGGGAATCGGATGTTCAGCCGTGCGAATGAACGCTTGGCCGCTGCGATCAACGCCACTCACCACCACCTGAGCAAGGAAGTCTCCCGCCGACGCGGCAAAAAAATCGCCACCAAATACGCCATCACCGGCGCTGCCATCGTCATGCGCGCCATCATCGAACATGGCGTTGACGGCGACCCGACCATCCGGGTACGTGACCCGCAGTTCGGCGCGCTCGATGTGACCTGCGGCGTCGCCCATGAGCACTTTGTCGCTGGCATCTGTCGCGGTGAGGCGAGCGGCTAGGCCAATGCGTTCACCGACCAATTGCCGGCTGTGGGTCTGATGGGACGCAAGTTCGGTACTGGCATTGCCTTCAATCAGCAGGAACCCGCGTTTGCTCGCGCCCGCCGCAGCATTGATCTTCAAGTTCCAGCTGCCGCTCTCCACTCCTTCCAAGCTGTAAAGGTCAGCCGGGAACGCGGCTTGCTGCATGCCGAATTGGGTGCGCTTGACCGAGCGAGCCAAGTCCGCTGCTGATTTCGCCATTCCGCCAGACGGGCTGGTCAGGTCGGCTTGCCACGCGTCCGCCATTTGCCCGGAAAACAGCAAGAAGCGGGCCTCGCCGTTTTCAACAGGAAGCCGGCCCTGCCAGCTCAAGCGACCATCCTTCTGCTGCGACAGTTCGATCGCGATCAGTGCGCTCTTGGAATGGATGGTGGCATCGGTCGGGTCGGCGGCTTGCATGGAAGCAAAGTCACTGGGGCTACCCGATAGCTGTTTAGCAATTGGCCCATTATCGGCGACGGCATTGCCGCCCACCGCTAACAGTGCCAATGCGATGGCGTTGACCAGACTTGACTTGCGCTTGCTGAAAATCGAGATCACTGCAAACCCCTCCCAGGGCAAGTGAAAAGCGGGCGCAGACGAGGCCGGAACCTGACATTTGGTTCGGTGTGCTGCGCGGTAGTGGCACCGAGTTTCTTCCGACGCTGCCGAGCGTTGCGCTCAGCCGAGGACTGCCTGTCCGTACGGTGCCGGATGGAATGCTAATCTGGACGCCAGCTGAACGCAAGTGCCAAGTTGTGACGAAGCCCGCACCACGTCGGTGCCTTGCTATCGGTTCCAAGGGCTTGGTTTCCGCGAAGTTGACATCGTTTGCGCCGAATCGGTGCGTCTTGTTCGCAACGCAGGCACAATTCGGGTCGACGCCCTTCGGTGCTGCGTGTTAAATCGCTATCGCCGCCAACAAGTCCATAAAGTGACCCCTGCCGACACGCGCGGAGGGCGCAGCGTCGGGCGGCAGTTTCTTCCCCGTTGACTAAAGCTATGGAGAGTTCCCGATGAGCCGAATCACCCTCCGCCCGCTCGCGCTGGCTTGTTTGATCCTTCCGCTCGCCGGCTTTGCCGGCGTGGCGCAGGCACAGGACGAAAGCCCATTCACCTGGAATGCGGCTGTCACCACGGACTACGTGTTCCGTGGCGTTTCGCAGACCAATGAAGATCCGGCCCTGCAGCTAGGTGCCGACTTTGGCTTTGGCAGCGGCTTCTACATCGGTGCATGGGCATCCAATGTCGATTTCGGCTCGTCAGTGGGTGCCGACATCGAACTCGATACCTATGTCGGTTGGGCCAAAGAGTTCAATGAAAATGTCAACCTCGACATCAGTTTGCTGCGATACAACTACTTTGGTACCAACTCAGGGATTGATCTGGATTACAACGAGCTGATCGGCACCTTGGGTACCGGGCCGGTGAGTTTCACGTTGGGCTATACGAATGATGTCTATGCCAGCGACACCGACAGTTTCTACTATCAGGTAGCGGCTGGTTTTACCCCGGGCGGCGGCGATTTCGGACTCGACTTTGGGGTCGGCCGCACCACCTTCTCCAATGATCTGGGGTTGGACGACTACACCGACTACTTCGTCTCCGCGAGCTATCCGTTGGGTCCATTTTCCGCTGCGCTTGGCTACTACGACAACGATGGAAGCGGCAACGACAACTTTGGCGAAGTGGCCGATGGCCGTTTGGTGTTTACGCTGTCCATCGAAGGCTGAGGGCTGATCTTTACCAACGGCCACCTTCGTGGTGGTCGTTGGAGGGCTCAAAGGCTGTTTTGGTTGGCGCATCGCGGCTTCCGCCGCTCCCACAAAAGATCTGCGGAAGACGCCATGTCGCAGAAGATGTCGCAGAAGATGTCGCAGAAGATAGGGTGGCAGCGGCGGAAACCGCGAGGTCGTCGACATCCCAGTCACCACCAAACCGCTCTCAATTCCAACTGCACACCCAGTCACCACCACACCGCTCTCAATTCCAACTGCACACCACCTTGCCGCAGCTTCCCGCCTCCATCAGGTCGAAACCTCGCTGAAAGTCGTCGATGTGGATCTGGTGGGTGAGGACTTTTTGCAGCGGGAAGCCGGTCAGCAACATCTGCGTCATCTTGTACCAGGTCTCATACATGCGACGGCCGTAAATGCCGTGCAAGGTGAGGCCTTTGAAGATCACTTTGTCCCAGTTGATGCCCGCGCCGTTGGGCAAGATTCCGAGCAGCGCCACCTTGCCGCCGTGGTACATGCAATCGAGCATGTCGTTGAACGCGCCGGGATGGCCAGACATCTCAAGCGCGACGTCGAAGCCTTCCATGTGCAAGTCGGCCATCACCGCTTTCAGTGATTGCTTGGCGACGTTCACAACCCGCGTCGCACCCATGTCCGCAGCCAGCTTCAGCCGATAGTCATTGACGTCGGTCACCACGACGTTGCGTGCCCCGATGTGTTTGCAGATGCCAGCAGCAATAATCCCGATGGGACCAGCACCGGTGATCAGCACGTCTTCGCCGATGACGTCGAACTCCAGTGCGCAGTGCGCAGCGTTGCCGTATGGATCAAAAAAAGCGGCCAGTTCCGAGGGAATCTGATCCGGAATCGGCCATAGATTGCTGGCCGGCATGGCGATGTATTCGGCGAATGCACCGTTGCGATTGACGCCGATGCCAATCGTGTGCGGACACAGATGTTGGCGACCGGCGCGACAATTGCGACAAACACCACAAACGATGTGGCCCTCCGCCGAAACTCGATCTCCGATTCGATAGGTGGTGACGCCTGGCCCCAACTCGACGATGCGACCGACAAACTCGTGGCCGATGACCAAGCCTGGCTTGATCGTGCGGATGCTCCATTCGTCCCACTTGTAGATGTGCAGATCGGTGCCGCAAATGGCAGTCTTTTCCAGTTTTATCAGCACTTCGTTCGCACCCGGCGTCGGCACTGGCACTTGCTCCATCCAGATGCCGCGCGTGGCTTCGCGCTTGACTAACGCCTTCATCATTGCGGCGGCCATGGCGTGCTCTCTCGATAAATGAAGAAGCAATTATACGAGTCACCCAGCGCTTGGCGCGGCGAGTCAGCTTGTATCCCGCCCAGCTTTCGACCCAGGGATCCGCGTTTTGCATCGACTAGACTTACCGGCTTTCCGTTGCCGAGTCTTGTTCGATGAGAGTGATTTCCTGCTCCGCCTTGCTGTTCGTATCCGCGCTGTCGGCGACTGAAGTCAGTTTCGCTGGCGAAGGCATGTGGACACCGGATCAGCTGCCCGAAATCGCAGCGCCGCTTAAAGCGGCCGGGCTTGCGCTGGATCCGGCGCAATTTGCAGCCCTCAGCGGCAAGCCGATGGGTGCGATCGTCAGCCTGGGCGGTTGCAGCGCGTCGTTTGTCTCGCCCGATGGCTTGGTGGTGACCAATCACCACTGTGCCTATGGTGCCATCCAGCTGAATTCCACCGAGCAGAACAACTTGCTGCGGGATGGGTTTTACGCGGCAGATCGCAGTGGCGAACTGAGCGCCGGTCCGGCAGCGCGAATATTCGTCACTCGCTCGATTCACGACGTTACCCGTGAGGTAATGAAAGCGGTCAATCAACGCATGACGAATCGGCAAGCATTCGATGCTGTCGACACGACCCGCAAGCGCTTGGTCGCGCGCTGCGAAGCGACACCCGGACAACGTTGTAACGTCGCCAGTTTTTTCGGCGGTGTGGTGTATCGCCTGATCGTGCAAATGGAGATTCGCGATGTCCGGCTGGTGTATGCGCCGCCGGAGGCAATTGGCAAGTTTGGTGGTGATGTTGACAACTGGATGTGGCCACGGCACACGGGCGACTTTGCTTTTTACCGCGCTTATGTCGGCGCTGATGGCAGGCCGGCTGATTTTTCTGCCAACAACAAACCTTACCGACCAGAACAGCATTTGCGGTTGGCGCAAGCGGAGTTGCAGGACGGCGATTTCGTGATGGTGGCTGGCTATCCAGGAACCACTTCACGCTATCGATTGGCTGACGAAATCGAAGCGGTTATCGATTGGACCTATCCGAAGCAGATTCAACGCTTGACCGACATGATGGCAATTGTCGACGCAGCGGCTCCGGTGGGCTCGGATATCTTCATCAAATACGCTTCCACCATGGCAGGCTGGAAGAACGCGCGGAAGAATTTCAGCGGCCAGCTGCAAGGCTTTGCCAGCGCAGATACCTTGGGACAAAAGCGCCGCGAGGAAGCGGCACTTGAAGCGTGGTTGCAAGGCAAGCGCGCCGATGGCGGCGGCTTGACAGAGTTGCGCGCACATCTGGCGGTGGGCCGGCAAATGCGTGAGCGCGATCTGGTGCTGGCCACGATTGCTGGCGGCGGATTGTTTTCCACGGCACGCAGCCTGCACCGCCTGAGCATCGAGCATGAGCGCCCCGATGCGGCACGTGAAGTCGGCTTTCCAGAGCGCGACGAGTCACGCATCCAAGCAGGGTTGACGCAACTGGACAGGCGCTATGATCCGGCGATAGATCGTCAGTTGTTGGCATACGCGCTCAAGGATTACGTCGAGCTGCCATCGACACAGCGGCTCCCCGAACTGGATACGTGGCTTGGGGTGCAGGACGCGTCCAAGCCCACGCACGCCAACATCGACGCCGCGCTGACGAAGTTGTACGCCGGCAGCCAATTGGGTGATATCGACATGCGTCTCGGGCTGTTGAACAGCAAGCGCCGCGCAATTGAATCCAGCACCGATACTTTTCTGCAGCTGGCGGTAGCGCTGGGGCCAGCGCTGCAACGCATCGAGGATGAGCGCAAGACCTTTGACGGTGCCCTGCTGCGACTGCAGCCGGCGTACATGCGCGCGATGCTCGACTATCGCAAAAGCCAAGGATTGGCGACCTACCCGGATGCCAACGGCACCCTGCGGATTACCTTTGGCAAGGTGGCTGGAGTCAGCCCGCGCGATGGATTGAGCTACCTGCCATTCACAACCACGACGGGCATTCGGGAAAAGCACAGCGGGGTGAGTCCGTTCGATGCCACCGCGCCGCAGCTGGCTGCCATGTCTGAAGGACGCTGGGGCAAGCACGCAGGCGAGGGTGCCAGCGGTGTGACAGTCAACTTCCTTGCTGATCTGGACGTCACCGGCGGCAATTCGGGCTCGGCCACGCTCAACTCGCGCGGCGAGTTGGTCGGTTTGCTGTTTGATATGACCTGGGAATCGGTGGCATCCAACTGGGTCTTCAACCCCGCGCTCACCCGCACCATCCACATTGATCAACGTTACATGCGGTGGGTGATGGAGCAGGTGTACCCTGCACCGGCAGTGTTGCGCGAGCTCGACGTGGGCAACGACTGAACACAGCGCTGGACGGCGAGCGGCTTCGCCGGCAACGGGAAAAGGAACCAGTGTGACGCGCACGCTCGACGAATGGTTGGCGTACCAGCAGACCCTGTTACCAGTCGGAATGATGCTGGGACTGGAGCGTGTGCGACGGGTGGCTGCAGCGCTTGATGTGGCGCGGGCGGCGAAGTGGATCATCAGTGTTGCTGGTACCAACGGTAAAGGCTCGACCGTTGCCTTTGTGGATGCGATTGCGCGCGCTGCCGGGCTGCGAGTCGGTAGCTATACGTCGCCGCATTTACTGCGCTACACCGAGCGAATTCGCATCGATGGCAGCGAGGTTGAGCCAGCGCGTTTGATCGATGCGTTCGAGCGGATCGAGCACGCCAGGGCCGATACGCCATTAACCTATTTCGAATTTGGCACCTTGGCAGCACTGCTCATTTTCGCCGAGTCGGCACTGGATCTGGCGGTGCTGGAAGTTGGTCTGGGTGGGCGCTTGGACGCGGTCAATCTGGTGGATGCCGACATCGCCATTCTGACCACGGTCGCGCTGGATCACACCGAGCACCTCGGGGCGGATCGAGAGGCCATTGGCATAGAAAAGGCGGGGATCTTTCGCGCTGCTCGCCCAGCCGTGTTGAGTGAGGCGCTGCCACCTTTGTCTGTGCTGGCGGAGATTGAGCGCATCGGCGCCATTGCGCTGCGAGCGGGGCTCGATTTTCGCGCGACGCCCAGCCTTGCCGGCGCTTGGAAGTACGAAGACAGTCAAGGCAGCATGCAGCTGCCAGCGCCGGCCTTACAGGCTGCCTGTCAAATGGCCAATGCCGCTGCCGCGCTGGCCGCACTCCGCCACTTGCCGCAGGCACCGGTCATCTCGGAAGCCGCTGCCGCAGATGCAATTGGCAACGTCCGCTTGGCGGGTCGCTTGCAGCGATTGCCGGGGCCGGTTGAGGTGTTGCTTGATGTCGCCCACAACCCTCAGGCTGCGACCGAATTGGCCAAGTGGCTTGCGCGTAATCGGCCGAAAGGCGCGACCCAGGCTGTATTCAGCGCACTCGCTGATAAAGATATCCCGCGCGTGGTCGCGGCGATGATGGGCGTTGTCGACGTGTGGCGATTCGCTGGACTGGCGCACGTGAGTAAGCGCGGGCTGGATGTCGATGCACTTTGGCGGGTCGTGTCGGGGCTGCTTTCGAAAAGCATCAGCAGCCGTCACCTGAGCGTCGCGGATGCGCTGACGGAAGCCCTGTCCCACGCCGAGCCCGGCGACCGCGTCGTGGTATTCGGATCGTTTCATACCGTCGCTGAAGCCATGCATGTGATGGGTAGCGACAGCTGAACGTGTGCATGACCGTTGCCGCTGCCCAGCGGAGCCAAGTGGGGCGCACCGGTATACTTGCGGCCCTCTTTTCCTGCCCTGCGAGCCCCCATCCATGGAACCCGCACTCAAACAGCGCCTGATGGGTGCAGCCGTGCTGGTTGCGCTGGCAATCATTTTTCTGCCGATGGTGTTTGACGGCCCGGCGCCGCCGCCTCCACCCGCAGCCGCGCTGCCATTGGGCGTGCCAGCATCGCCAGACCGGCCGTTACAAACGCGCGAGATTCCACTCGCGTTGCCAACGCAGACGCCAGTCGCGACGCCAGCGGTTGCGCCAGTCGCCAGCATCGATCCCAATCGATTGGCGACGGTTGACGTCGCGACCACGCCGCGCCCCGACCTCATGAATGCGCCGGCCCCCGTGGCGACCACTCCTGCGGCCACCGCTCCTGCGGCCACCACAACGGTTGCGACGCCGACAGTGATACCCACCGGCACGTTGACAGCGGCACCAACTAAGCCTCTCGCGAACAATCCGGCAAGCGTGCCGGCTGTGCCAGTCGCTGCGCCTGCGCCGACGCCGACGCCAGCCGCCACAGCAACATCAACGCCAGCGGTGTCAGCGGCAACAACTTCCACCAGCCCGGCACCCGCGCCCACCAGCACTCCGCCTTCAGCTGTTCCGGCGACGTCGATCCCGGCCGGTGGACGCTATGTTGTCAACCTGGGTAGTTATGGGAATGGCGCCAACGCGCAGACGTTGCTCGGGCGGCTCAAGGCGGGCGGCGTGCAGGCGTATGCCGAATCGATCCAATTGGACGGCAAGCCGGTAACGCGCCTGCGTGCAGGGCCGTATGCAAGCCGTGCGTCTGCGGAAGCCGCATCAGCTGCCGCGCGCCGGGTTCAAGCGGATTTGGCGACCGCCGTTATCGGTTTGGAGTCTGCCGATGCGGCACCTGCACGCGTGGCACCAGCGGTGGCCGGTGGATTTGTCATTCAAGTGGGAGCATTCAAGTCCGAGGCCGAGGCAAATTTGCTGCGTGATCGCGTTCGCAATGCAGGTTTTGCGACCTTTGTGGAGAAAATTGCTCGTGATGGTGGCAGCTTGTGGCGAGTGCGCGTCGGGCCTGAACTACAGCGCGCCAAAGCGGAAGAAACCCGGCTTGTCTTGCAGCAGCGCTTTCAAGTCGATGCACAAGTGTTGACGCACCCCTGAAGCCGCGATGCTCAATGCGGCGGACATCGCCCTGCTAGCCGTAGTTGCGCTGTCATGCGTGATGGGGTTTTGGCGCGGATTTCTCGTCGAAGTGATGTCACTGGTGGTGTGGGCGGGTGCTTTCTGGTTGGCTTTTACCTTTGGTGACAACGTGGCTGACATGTTTGCCCATGTGGTGGAAACACCTTCCGCGCGCCTGTTTCTTGGCTACACCGTCCTGTTTCTTGGCGCGCTCACAATTGGCGGCATGACCACCTGGCTGATCGGCAAGCTGGTCAAAAGCACCGGTCTGTCGGG
>Ga0209591_10005677_pt1 | contig 13918 bp, 11 predicted proteins | sample MAT01_FD_187207 | JGI IMG/M metagenome (GOLD analysis project Ga0209591, IMG submission 187207) | Freshwater microbial communities from Lake Fryxell liftoff mats and glacier meltwater in Antarctica - MAT-01 (SPAdes) (version 2) | ecosystem: Environmental > Aquatic > Freshwater > Ice > Liftoff... | reverse complement strand
GAGCTCGACTTCCTTGTTTTCAAAATCCTCCCGCATGGTGGGCTCCTGCGCGGCGTAAAGCAGATCCACCGACTGGGCTTTGATTTGCCCCGCCTCGTTTAGCGGCAGATAGCTGGCCGTGGGCTGCGTCTCTACCGGGTTGGCTGGCTGGGAACCATCTTCTGTCGGCAACGGCGGCTCGGCGTAGGGTATGTAGCCGGGCAGGTCGCCAATGCTATCAATCATGCCGCGATTCATCACCAACGCCGCGCCAAATTGACTGGGAGAAACAACCGTCGTCACCAGCAAAGGCACGACAAGGATGATGCCCGCGAGCGCGATGCCCCACCAGGTCTTGCCGCCGAATGTGTGCAGGCATTCCCCTTCCGGACACCCGTCCTGGGCTTGCGGCAGAAAAAGAATTCCCCCCGCCATCAGGACAAGGATGATGCCCGAGGCCACCGTCCAGGTGTGAAAGGACGGGTGCAGATAAGAACCCACCCGGCCGGAGAAAAAGAAATAGGATATCACCACGCCCCAGACCATGAGAACGCCGGCCGAGACATAGCGTTGCAAGCTGGCGATCATAGATTAAGCACACTCAAGCGCACGCAAAGGAGCCCGACCAAAACGAAAAGCCCGAGCGCAAGTCCCACGACAAAGCGCTTCTTAAAAACCGAGCTGTAGATGAATAAAAGCTTCAAATCGACCATCGGGCCGAGGACCATGAAGGCAAGTTTCGCCACTCCGGGAAAGGCCACAAAAGTCGCCGCGATGAAGGCATCCGACGTGCTGCACAGGGAAAGAATCATGGCAAATCCCATCAGGGAAAAGGTGGCCAGCCAGAGGTTAAGCGCGAGCGGAAGAATCACTTCCTGATTCATCGCCGTGCTGAACAGCGACGCCACCGCCACGCCGAAAATAAAAAACACCATGACATCCAGAAAATCGGCCACCGCCACGCGCAACGCGGCGGAGATTCTGCCAAGGAAACCTGCCGGGCCGCGTCCGTCGGCTGTCCCCCCGCCCGTCACCGCCATCACCCCCGTTCGCAGCACGGCGCCGATAGGGAGATTGTGCACCGCCAACGCCGCCAGGACGGCGACAAAATAGCCAAGACCGAGCCGCAGGATGGTAAAATCCGCCGCATTCTGTCCGCGAAACGCCGCGTAGGTGCTCAAGGCCACAATGGGATTCACAATCGGAGCCGCCAGCATGTAAGCCACCGCGTTGGAAAGCGGCAGCCCCTTGTTCATCAGCCGCCGGATCACCGGCACCACGCCGCATTCGCACATGGGAAAAACGATGCCCATGCCCGCACTCATGCAGATCCCCAGAAAAGGGTTGCGCGGCAGAAACCGCACCATCACCCGCGCGGGCAGAAACTGATCAATCAAGCCGGAAAGCAGCGTGCCCAGCAGGATGAACGGCACCCCTTCCAGCAACACGCTCAGAAACGCGTAGGAAAAATCCGAAAAGCTGAAGGTGAACCAGGGTCCGTTCATGGCCGCCGTCCCTTCTGCGACAAAAGCTCCCTGAAGACATCAAGATAACTTCCCGCCGCGGTCTCCCACGTGAATTTCCGCGCCCAAGCGAGTCCTTTTTGCACAGCCGCGTTTCGATCCGTATCCGACCAGTCCAGGATTTTTCGCATGGCGCCCTCGATCTCGGATTCGGATGCGGGATCGACCAGTTCCGCACATCCCCCCGATATCTCAGGCAGGCAGGAAACATTCGAGGTAATCACGGGAGCACCCAGGGACATGGCTTCGAGCACTGGCAGCCCGAAGCCCTCCTCGAGGGAAGGATAACAAAAGAGAGCCGCATCGCTGTAAGCCTGAGCCAGTTCCTGATCGGAAATGTATCCGAGAAATTCAAGTCCCGGCATTTCCAATAAATCCGCCAGGTCCGGGGCCATGATGAAACGCGTCTGCCGGCGTCCGACAATGCGGAGTTCCAAATCGGGGTGGGTGCGGCGCAGGCTTTTAAAGGCACGCAGGATTCTAGGCAGATTTTTGTGAGGCTGCAAAGAGCCCACGCAAATAATATAGCGGGTGCCTCCGGGAAGTGGCGGGCGGGCTTTAAGCATCTTCACTCCATTGTAGATGCGCCCGAGCCGGGCCGGAGGAATTGCCAGGACTTCCGCTGCGGCATCCTTGACGTAGTCCGAAATGGCAACCACCCGGTCGGCCCGCCGTAAGCCCGGGAGGGCGCAGAGCCTGTAGGCCAGACAAAAACTGCGGGTGTACCACTCGGGGTGGATAAGAAAATTCAGGTCGTGCAAGGTCACGATGCTTTTCACGCCGGCAGAAAAGGCTGGCGACGTATTGATGGGGTGATGCGCGACGGTACATCCCGCGCGACGGCACAGCCAGGGAAAAACCAATTGCTCCCAAATCTGCGCCCTGGCCCGTGACCACCGGTGAAAAGGAACATTGACCAATTTGGTCTTTTCGCAGTCGGCCCAGTCCACCACGCCCGGAAAAGCGGGATCGGCAAAGACAACCAGTTCAAATTCTCTGGGCAAACGGATCATCGCATCAAAGAGATGATAAGCAACCGTCTGGGTTCCCGTGGGCTGGAGGGCATAAGAAAACCTTCCATTAAGCGCGATGCGATCCATCTCAAGCAGGCACGGGCAACAAGCGGCCACGGCTCATCAATTTAATCCACAGATTCATGCCAAGGAAAAGGAACAACATGGCCCAAAAAGTAAACGCATCGCTTGTGTTTGTCAGCGGGTGACACATCTGCATGAGGACCACAATTTGAATATTTCGGAAGAGACAGGGCGGTTGCGCATTCCCCGCCAGGTGCAAGGCCCTCAGCAAGACGCCGTAAAGAGTTCCCATGATGATGGCGAGGCCCACCACGCCCGCCCATCCAAAATTCAAAAAACTCTCGCCAAAATACGTGATGCGCACGCCGAAGTGCTCTTCCTCCCCCCAACCCACAATGCGAATGCAGGTCAGGCCCAAATGCCAGTCATGCTTTTGCGGAAAGATGGCGCTGGGAACCAGTGAGACCAGGCCCCCGAGATAAGTCTGCCCCTCCAACGGCTGAAAATCCCACGAGCCGAGGACCCAGGAGGCATCGCGCAGATCGATAATATTATTTCCCTTGAAGGCTTCGTTGACACTCGCCGCAATGGGGTTCTCTCCCTCCAATGCCGAGGAATCGAGACGAAGCAGCGCGGTAAACCCGTTCAAAGTCATGAAAAAAAGGATGAAGCCGATGTAGGCACCCGGCATGATCCAACGGGGAAATTTTCTTTCCAAGGTGATCAGGGTTACCGTAACCAAAAGAGCAACCGCAAGGGGCAAACGCTGGCCGGAAAGAAGCTGGGCCAGAGCGAGCATGCCTCCCAGCGGCGCGTGCAGCCAGATATACCGACGCCAATCGCGCAATATCCCGCAGGCCATGCCGGCGAGGGAAAAGGGAACCAAAGCGGTTCCCAGATTGTAAAGGGCGCGGGAGGCATCCGAGCTCAGCATGACGTAACGCGCTTCCATCACATCAGCCGAGAGCAAGGGGATTGTCCTTGTGACGACCATGGGAAGAACAATGAGAACGATGTTGACCACCGTCACGAAACGCAAAAATGATAAAAGCTGCGCGTCGCACAACTTGGGGGCGGAGGGAGGCAGCGGCAGTGGATAATTCCGTTTGGCGCAGACCGCATAGACCATGGCAAATACGGCGAAGAGAATAATAAAACCGATGGCGTTAATCAGGACGACCAGCGAAACCGCACTCAGGATGGTCGGGCGGAGGCTGGCCCCCAGATTGGCGGAAGTGTCTGCAATGAAATAATAGGCAATCAAGGTCAACGCGTTCTGCGACAGAACCATCGCAAAAACATCCAGCACGCGGGATGTCGTCACCCAGCATAAGGGAATGACAATCAGCAGAATGGCAATAAATCCCACCAGCCAGCCCACCCACGGCTCATTCCAGGCAGGCTGGAATCGAAACCACGGTTGCGTCTCATACCAGCCTGCCCAAGCCGCCGCCGGAATCAACAGGAGAAAGAAAATGCCGAGAAAGCAGAACGGTTCGACCCATTTATTCGTTGCACGGCGCACGACAACGAAATATTCGGGATTCGAAACCAATCTCAATCGTTTATTATAGAAATCTTTAGCAATTGAAATAGGCTACGCACCCTTTGATCGCGAAAATCGGCACAAGGGAAAAGATTCTATACAATGTATTTTGGTAAAAAACAGCAGCTGGATTGGACATTCGCACTCGTCGTCGGAGACCTTCTGGCCTGTCTGCTTGCGCAACTGGTCGTCGTATTTCTTTTTCCCCAAATTTCCGGTTTTTCCGCTTTTTCGCCGTGGCCATCCGGCGTGATCTTCCTGATTTTAGTACTCGTTTTCGTCAAATACATCCATCTCTACAGTTGGCCGTCCTTTCGCCAACCGGTCTCCAAACTCCCCCGGCTCGGGGTCGCCATAGCCTTGGCTACTTTTTCTTACGCCCTTCTCTTTAAAATTTTTGGCCGCCCTTGGGATCTGGCTCTCACTTTTTGGCTGGCCACCCTCTTTGGGTGTACCGTGATTCTGCTCCTGCTGACCAGAATCCTGGTTTACTTCCTTCTGTCCAAAATATTGCACGCGGTGCAAATCGAGACAATCGCCTTCGTGAACGGGAGCGTGCGTCTTGACCGTGTGATCAGTGCCCTCACTCAGGAACTGGGGCCTTTCCATCGGGCGGCTGGCTATTTTAGCGATACCCCTTTGGAAGAGAACAACACCCTCCCCTACCGCTGGCTCGGTCCGATCGGTAAAATGGAAGAGCATCTCGACAAAGAAAACGTGACCTTGCTCATCGTTGAGGAAAACACGGTTTCCATTAAGGAGCTTGAACAAATCGCCGCAGCCTGCGGCCGAGCCATTGTCAGCCTGAAAGTCATCCCTTCAGTGTTCGACTTTTGGTCCACCCGCCTGAGTTTTCGGACCATTGCCGGCATTCCCCTCATGGGCGTTTTTGACTTGAGACATGACCGCTTCCATAACAAACTGATCAAACGGTTCGTCGATATCGTCGGGGCTTTGGTCGGATTAACGATTTTTTCTCCCCTCATCGCCGTTCTGGGAGTCATGGTCTATCTGGAGTCACCAGGTCCCGTCTTTTTTCGTCAGCGCCGGGCCGGCTTGAACGGAATACCGTTCGAGATTATTAAGATACGTTCCATGCGCATTGATGCCGAATCGGCCAGCGGTCAGGTCTGGGCCGTGGAGGGGGACCCGCGCCGCCTTAAGATCGGGAAAATCATACGCTCCTGGAACCTCGACGAATTGCCTCAATTCTGGAACGTCCTGAAAGGCGACATGAGCCTTGTGGGGCCGCGGCCCGAAATGTATGACCTTGTTCAGGACTTCCGTCAAACCATCCGCAACTACAGCCTCCGCCATACCATGCGCCCGGGCCTGACCGGCTGGGCGGCGGTGAATGGCCTTCGGGGAAATACCTCGCTGGTGGACCGGATTGAATACGACCTTTTTTACATTGAACATTGGAGCCTGCGGCTTGATGCGGTCATCATTGCCATGACCATTCGGCCACCAAAAAACGCCTACTAGACGCCTTCCCCGCAATGTGGTTCTATCTACAGCGTCTGAAATTTTCCCCATGAGACTTCTTGTCGTCGATGACCAAGGGCCGGTCGGAGCCATTATCAGCCGTATTGCGGAACAAGGTGGCTGGAAAGCTTTTCACACCACCTCTCCGGTAGACTTGGATCAAATGATTCGCAAAGAGCAAATTGATGTGCTCATGATCGATTATCTCATCGAACCGGGTTCGGAAATACACACAGGCTTGAGCGTGACCGAGGATCTGCGCCGCGCGGGACTCACCCTTCCCGTGATTCTTTTCACCGGCGCACTCCACTTGGTCGATACCAAACGTGCCAGTCTGGCCGGCGTCATTAAGGTCCTGGAAAAACCCCTCAGTATTCGGGAATTGCGCACCAGCCTGAATGAGGCGAAAAAGCATTTTCCCGCCCCACCGACAGATTCAGTTGATTTGTGATACGGAGAAGCTTCGTGCGTTTGGGAAGGCAAAATCTGTGCCTGCGCGTATTCCTCCTTTTGACAGTCGGTTTTTGCCCCTCCGGGATCCTGTCCGCCCAGGTTGATTTTACCGATCCGGTATTGCCTGAGCAATCTGCCACGGAACCGCTTTCTCCCGTGGAATCCCTGCCCGGTTTAAAAGAGCCCGGGTTGGGACCGCGGGCCATTCCCCGCATTGACCGGCCCGTCGATCCGCGCGCCGAGAGCTATGTTCCACTTTTTCGCCTGACCAGACCTTTCTACGACAATCCCCGAGCGTCCGCGCCGCCCGCTTATTTGCCGCCACCCGATCAAGCGAGTTTTCGCTCTGTCCTTTCGTATGAGCCCGATGTCGGTCTTCATCCCCGGTCTTATCGCCCCGGCCTTTTTGAAATTTATCCCTGGTTCGGTCTGGCTCAGTCCTTCGACTCCAACGTCAATCTCACGCCGACTGACAACATTGCGGATTTCTTCGTCACACCCCGCGCGGGAATTGAATTCCAGCTCGGAACGCCTGATTCCGCCAATACGCTCGAGTATGCCACCATCCTTGCGCTGAATGGTTCCCTTGAAGCCTACGCCGACATTTTTTACCTGAATCCAGAGTTCAGCGCCTTTAACAGCAAGGTGGAGTTAAATGGCCGCATCGGCCGGGACCGGGCCATTTGGCGGCCCTTTCTAAACTTTTCCGATCTGACCGGGAGCAGCCTGCTCATCACCGAGTTTACCAACCGCACCCGACGCCTGCGCCTCCTGCCCGGATTCACATCCCAATATAAATTCACGGAACTTCTGGGGCTGAACCAGACGGTAAGCTACTTCTGGTTTTACCACCCCGATCCTGCCTACATCAATTTCAACTCCTGGCGGGCACAAAGTGAGGTGACCTACAAGGTCCTTCATAATACCAAGGCACTGCTTTGGGCCGAGTATCGCGAGACTGTTCCCGATCAAGGTTCCTCGGGGCGGGAAATCTTCGCCGGCCTCGGCTGGCAAGGCCGTCCCGATCCCCGGCTCTACACTGAAGCACGCGTGGGATGGGACTTCCTTTCGCTCTCTGGCAATGTTACTGGTCGTTCCGACTTTTCTGGGCTACGTTTCAATGGATATACGACCTTTGACTGGACGCATCGAACCCGCGTGACTTTCAAATACGACCGCGATTACATTTTTAACGAAATCGACATTGACGACAACTACACCTCAACTCTTTTCCAGTTTAAAGCCGAGTTCTTTCTCGGGTCGAATTGGTATGTGACCCCTTACTTTGGCATTGCACTGCTTGACTACGAAACCTCCCGTCGTCTTCTGCTGCAGTGGCGGCCCGAAATCGAAGTCTCTTATGCTTTTGCCCAAAATTTGCTGCCGAACGAGCCTCGCATTTTCCTCAAACTCGGGTATCAGCGTTTATCTGTCTTGAAAGGCGATGGTGAGCCAATCCCTGACTGGAGAGTATCCCTTGGAACCAACTGGAAATTTTAAATTTGTGAAGCCATTTACCGCTCTTTTGATTTGCCTCATGGTAGGAGGCTGTGCCACTCAGACACCTCGTGACCCCGCGGCCGGCTTCCTCGTGAGCAGATCCACTTATCCTTATCAAATGGCGCCGCTGGACAAAGCCTTCGTCAGCCTGCCCGGAAACGACCGGGTGACAATCGATGTCACGACCGATGGAGTGGCCGTCATTAATGGCGAATCCCGCCGGGTGAAACGAATGCCCGTTGAGGAGTTTCGGGCCTTGCTCCGCAAAAATTACCCCAACGCCAAAGAGATCGAGATCGAAGAGTTTCGTCCCAATCAGATCTCGGTGCTCGGGGAGGTTTATCATCAACTCCATACCGACCTCACCGATGGCCCGATGCGTCTCATGGACGGCCTGGCCGGAGCCAATGGCTTCACCGCTTTGGCGAACAAACGCCGCGTTCGCCTCATCCGCCAAAACGGAGGCGTCGTCGAAGTTTACGAGTTTGACCTTCGCGAAAGCATGCGCGGCCGGGATATGGGGCAGAACGTTTTACTGAAGCCCGGTGATCTTATCACCGTTCCCCGGAATTTCCTCTGATGGCCCCTGATCGCGAACACCAGCCTCCCGCGCCACTGACGGAGAAACAAGAACCGCTCTTTCAGGAAATTGTTGTCTTCCTCTGGGGCAGTAAATGGACTCTCCTCCTGGGGCTCTTGCTGGGACTCGCCGGCGGGATGGCCATGTTTTCGATCACTCCCAAGGTTTACGAATCCTCGGCGAAATTTATCATCGACGAATTGCCCTTCAATATCCGCGAGGCCAGTGCTGATGCCGAAACGGAACGGCAATTGGTGCAAACGCTGATCATGAGCATACCCAGCCAGGATATGCGGGTGGCTGTCGCGAAGCGCCTGGGAATTTCACCCTCGCGGATTGCCTTCGAGGAAATCGACCGTCGCATTGCCCTGAAAGGTCCTGTCCCGGCGGCCAACGTCCGGGTGGCTTCCACGAAAAACAGCCGGATCGGAGCCATTACCTCCCGGTCGCAGGACCCGGCATTCGCCGCCGATGTCGCCAACGCTGTCATCACGGAACTTCAATTGCTTAACGTGATTGCCGGCGAACTCAAAACTGTGCGCCAAACGATCAAACTCACCCGCGATCAGGCAGAGCAACTTCTCAAACAGTTCGTTGACGCTTCCGGCCGGCGGGTTGAAATTGAAAAACAGGTGGCGGAGCTCGATGAATACCTGAAACGCAAGCTCCCCCTTGAGGGCTTTCCTGCATTTTCGCAGGATGCCACGCTCAATAATCTCAAGACCCAGATGATTCTGGTCGATAGCGAGTTCGAGAGCATCTCGGCCAGCAGCACGCGAGGTGTACGACTTGAAGGTAAACGCGCTGAACTTCAGGGGCTGCGCGCCCAGATCATCAATCAGTCGAAAGCGCTGGCCAATGCTTTGCAGTCTCAACTCGCCATCGCTAAAACCCAGGAGGAAGTCTTCAAACTGCAGGGCGAGAACCTGCAGGCTCAGGTCAGCGAGGCCGAAAGACGGGGTGCCCGCTTCTTGAACAGCTTTGGCGATCCCGCCCGCATTCATCAAATCATCGCCGAAGAAACCGGGCCTCCCGCCGAAACCGGCAATGTCATTGTGCCGGTGGATCTGGCCAAGGAGGAGAGGAGAAATGTTCAACCCCGGCTCGGCCTCAATCTTGTTCTCGGCGCGATGCTGGGCACCGGTTTGGGGCTTGGGATCTCTCTTCTGCGCGCGGCCTTGGATACGCGCATTCGCTCGGCCAATCAAATTGTGCCGCATACCGGACGGCCGTTCCTATGTATTCTCCCCCGTCCCGCTTCAAGAAAGCGTGCCCTGGCCGCTGCAAACATCATGAATATGCCTGCCCCTTCCCACGGTGTCGGCTTTCTGAGAAATTTTCTTTTGCGGGGGAGACTGACCGAGAGCACATCGCAAATTCTCGCGCTTGTGCCCGCCAGCAAAAGCGCTTCCAGTTCAACTTTGGTTTCCGATCTGGCCATCCTTCTCGCCCAGGCGGAAAAACGCACCCTCGTCATCGACCTTCACACCCAGCGCCCGCAACAAGCCGCCCTGCTTGGAATCGAGTCGAAAACCGGTTGGCCGGATTGGCTCACTTCCGATGAACCTCTGGATAAATTCATCAGCTATTCGGTTGTGCGGGAATTGGCCTTGCTCGATGCGGGCAAATCCCCCAAGCGCCTTGATGAATTGCTCTCTCGTCGCCCGCTGGCTCCCGCTCTCAGCGAGCTGCTCGGGAAATGGGATTTCATCCTCATCGATACTCCGCAACTGCGCGAGGACTGGAATTTACTCCTGGCGCTGCCTCCGGCAGCCTCCTTTATTGGTGTCGCCGTTTATCGCAAAACACGGTTCGATGAGCTTCGCCGGTTAATCACACAGGCCGAAGAAGCGGGCTGGAATTTTCTGGGAACCGTGCTACAAGACGTGCCCGGTGCCAAATAATCCGGGCTAAGACCGATAGCACGCGAGAACCTGTCCATAACAGGCTTCCGGGGTGAACCGCTCCTCAATAATCTGGCGGTGATTCGACGGTCGGTTTCGGGGAAGATCAGCGAGAAGATTTTCGATAGCCTTGGTAAATTCCCCCACCTCGCCAGGCAGCCCGGTCCAGCAATGACTCAGCCCGGCCTCGCCGATGCTCGATGTTCCGGGAGCCAGACTGGAAATAATCGGCAGCCCGCAGGACATCGCCTCGAGAATGACAATCGGCCAGCCAGCCTCGTACCGGGAAGTCATGACCAATCCATCCAAGGCATGAAAAAAAACGGCGGGGTCATCGAGGTGTTCCACCCGCACTAGGCGTTCCGAGCAACCCGCCTGCCGGGCGAGAGCGGAAAGCTCGGGGTCGAGAATGCCCTTCCCCAAATGCAGGAACCAGAGGTCTGACCGCTCTTTCATCACGCTGATCATGGCCCGAAAAAGCGTGTCGGGATCCTTCTGAAAAACCAGGCGCCCGGAACTTCCCAACACCACCGCATCGCCGGGCAGTCCGAATTTTGCGCGGGCCGCCTTCTTCTGCACCGAAGTCGCCGGAAGAAAATGGCCGACCTGCGCGGGATTGTGGATGATCACCTGATTTTCTGATTTTACACCCAGGCGCTCGCGCGCAAAACGAGCCTCGTCCGGCGAAATATTGATCGTGGTCCCCACGTGGGCGAGACACCTCTCGATGAAGGTAAAGAGGGCCGCAGCCATGCCCTTCTTTCCTCCCATTCCAAAATAGGCGTTCGGAGTGTAGAAGATTTTGCCCTCGGGAAAAAACCGGGCCAGCAGCCGGGTCAAGGCTCCGGCTTTCGAGCTGTGACCATGAATAACGTCGGGGTGACGGCGTCTCACCAGATCAATCAACTGCCGACCAGCCCGGAAATCTCCGGGTGACGGCGCATTGGAGATTCGCATATTGACCGTTTCCCCGCCCGCCGTTCTCACGCGTTCCACGAGCTTGCCGAGATCAGGGATGCTGCGCACATCCGAGTAGGCCAGATCCACCTCGATTCCCTTCTCCAGAAGAAAATAGCAAAGCCCTTCGTAGTGGCGAAAGACGCCTTCAAATCCGGGCTCGGCCACAATCAGTACACGCATGGAATTTCTGAGGCTAACTGTGAATCTGCTTTAATTGCCAGAGCGCAATGATTCCGCTGATTCCCGCCACGACAAGATAGACCGGATAATTTGCGATCCAGAGCGCGCCACCTTGCAGCACCGCGCAAATCAGCAATCCGGGAAACAGGCTTTTCCACGGTTCCCAGTAGGTGGCACGAGCCTGCTGGCCGCACAGATTGGCCACATGCAAAGCCGGGAAAATCAGGCAGAGTATTCCCAGGCTTCCGCCCACGAATACTCCCGGCAGTCCGGCCAGGTGAAAGCCAACCAGCGCCCCTGCCACATCCAGCCCGGCTTCGGCCAGATTGGCCTTGGCGGCGAAGTGCACCGCGTGCAATCCCATCGAGGCATTAACAACTACCCGGCTGAAAGCCGCCGTAAAGCCGAAGAGCGCCATGGCCGGGCCGACGCCTGCCGGAATCTGTTGGGTTCCAGCCATCCAGAGACGAAGCAGGGGCTCTCCCAAAATGGCCAGAAGCAAAGACCCGTGGAGGCAGAAGAGCCCGGTGTAGCGCCAGCTCTGCCGAAAGGCCTCCGCGCGCGTTTCGGGAGTTGTCGCCTGAGCCAGGGATGCCAGGGACGTATCGCTGGCGGTCGCCCCCACATTGCCGATGATTTCCGTAACCCGAAGAAGGATGTAGAAAACTCCTGCGGTTTCCGGACCCGCCACCGCCGAAACCACAAAAGTCAGCGCGTGCCCCTTGATGATCAACGCCACCGTGGTCAGGTAAAACCAGATGCCGTCCCGCAGCGTCGAAAAGACCACGGCAAAATCGAACACGCGAAACCCAGGCGGCGGTCTCCACGCGCTGAGATTCTCTCGAAACAGCGGGAAGAAATTTGGAATAATCGAACACAGGGAAAACAAAACCACGGTGGGGAGAATCGATGCGCCCATCCAGATGGCACCGCCGCAAATCGGCAACGAGGCCAGGGCACCCATGGTATTCACGGCTTTAACCATGGACAGGTTGCCGCGCGCAGCGATGGGTTCCAGGGCCAGCGTCGTCAGCATGTAAAGCCCCGTTAGCCCCACGGTCACAACCATGACCAATCCTCCCCCGGCCGGTAATCGGAGCACGGATTCGATCCATCCCATCGCGTTCAGCCACGCAATCAGAAGGAACGCCAGAATCGCAACCGCGCTAAAGGTGGTCATTCCGGACCAGTAAGCCTGCCGGAAAGCCAGCGGGTCGTCGGACTTCAAAGCCTCGGCCAGACGCAGGCGGGTGAGTGAACGCACCCCGCCGTCCAACAGGGCCATCGAGACGAGAAGGGAACTGGCCAGGGCAAAAATGCCATATCCTTCCGCCCCCCACCGGGAAACCATCAGCGGGGTCAGGAGGATTAAAAACCCCGCCTTGGAAAGAAAGTTGACGCCCTGCCAGACTTGGTTGGAAAATAGTTCCCGGTGATAGAGTTTGCGAGCGGAGGAGTTATCCGGCGAGGTTTGAGAATTCATCGAAAGACCGACAGGCTGCTAGGCACCCGCCGTTTTGGCATGTTAGCATGAAACCATGTCCGGCCCATCTCTGACACGCAGAAAGTTTCTTCGGAAGCTAACAGCGGCGGCGATTCTCACTGCTTCCACAAGCTGGTCGCTCTGGCAGGCCCGTGAACTTGCCGTCAAACCCTTTACCATTTCTGTCGCCAGACTTCCCCCCTCCTTCAATGGTCTGCGGATCGCGTTTTTCTCGGACACTCATCACGGTATTTTTTTCCCACTCTCCTACATTGAGGAGGCTGTCCGCCTCGCCAATGAACTCCAACCAGACCTGATCCTGCTGGGCGGCGATTATGTCTATCATTCCGCCGCTTACATTGCACCTGTCATGGCGGTTTTGGGAAAATTGCAGGCGCCGTTGGGTGTCTATGCCGTGCGGGGCAATCACGACAACCGCATCAATCCCACACTCACCTCACGTGAATTGCTGCGCAACGGTATTCACGAAATCACGAATGGGGGCATCTGGCTGGAACGCGGATCTGACCGGTTGCGTCTCTGCGGAGTTGATGATGTGTGCACGGGATCTCCCAACCTCGTCAAAGCGCTGGAAGGTACTTCCGGCTATGAGACAGCGCTTCTTCTCACCCATAACCCCGATTTTATGGAGTTTGTTCGGGACCCCCGCGTCATTCTGGGTTTATGCGGGCACACCCACGGCGGGCAGGTGCGTCTTCCTCTGATCGGCCCGCCCATCATTCCTTCCGCCTTTGGCCAGAAGTACGCCTACGGCCTTGCTCAAGCGCCCACCGTGCGGGTCTTTGTCACTTCCGGCGTCGGGGCCATCTTTCCCCCGATCCGCTTCGACTGTCCTCCCGAGATAGCCCACCTGACACTGCGGGCTGCCTAAGGCCTTACCTGGCCGAGCATTTCACCCACTTTCCGCAGCAACATGTCGGGCGAATAAGGTTTGGGTAAAAAATTCTGATGATTCAGAATCTCGGTGTCACGCAAGGCGCTGGAATTTCCACTGGTGTAAATCACCTTCAGATCGGCACGTTCGCCAACAAATTCCTTGGCCAGTTGATGACCGAGGATTTGTCCAGGCAAAACGATATCGGTAAACAGCAGCACGATTCCAGCCCCGTGCTGCCGCCAGAGAGCGCGTGCTTCGGGGCCGTCTTTCGCTTCCAGAACTTCGCAGCCTTTTCCCCGTAATATTCTTACCGCAATTGAGCGGATGCCGGGATCATCCTCCACAACCAGCACCTTGCCAGTCAGGGTCTCATTCACAAGCGGATCGGGT
>Ga0209591_10005676_pt1 | contig 13919 bp, 9 predicted proteins | sample MAT01_FD_187207 | JGI IMG/M metagenome (GOLD analysis project Ga0209591, IMG submission 187207) | Freshwater microbial communities from Lake Fryxell liftoff mats and glacier meltwater in Antarctica - MAT-01 (SPAdes) (version 2) | ecosystem: Environmental > Aquatic > Freshwater > Ice > Liftoff... | reverse complement strand
CGTGCCGCTTGACATCGTAGCCCTGGGGCGTGTGGCCGGCGTGGCTGTGGAAAAGCCCGCTGAAGCCGCCCCCGAACCGCTGGCCGAGCTCGTCGAAATCCTGCCTCTGGAGGTCGATTTCGGCGTCGACGCGATCCTGCATCCGCGGTTCGAGAAACCGCTCGAAGCAAGCGTCCGCGAGACGCGCTTGCTCGCGGATTCGCCATGGGTGCGCTCGGCCGGGCCGCTGGCACTGAGCGTTCAGAGTGAAGGGTGGAAGTTCCCCACCCCGCCGGTGGACTACGCGCCGCCGAAGAAGCCGGCGTCCGAGCCGAAGCCGGGCCGCCATGTCGTCGACCTGCCGAAGCTGCCCGATGGCACGGTGGAGAAGAAGGCCCCGATCCGCCCGAAGCCGACGGCGGACATGGTGCTCTTCAAGGATCGCCTGCTCTATCTGCTGCAACCGCCCCTGGATTCGCTCTTTGACGGGCGGACGCTCGAAGTGCCGTTCGAGCCCTTCCCGTATCAACTCGAAGGCATCGCATTCCTGATGCCTCGCCAGGGGGCGATGCTCGCGGACGAGATGGGCCTCGGCAAAACCGCCCAGGCGATCCTGGCCATGCGGTTGCTGTATCACCAGGGCATTATCCGCAGCGGGCTGCTCATCGCGCCGAAGCCGCTGATCGTCAACTGGGCCCGGGAACTCAAGCTCTGGGCTCCCGATCTGCCCTTCGAGACGATCGAGGGCGATTCGGAGCGCCGCAAGACGGCCTGGTACACTTCGAACTGCCCGCTGAAGCTGGTGAACTACGAGACGCTGACACGCGATGTCGAGTTCGCCAACGATCCGAAGCTGTTCTTCGATGTTGTGGTGCTTGACGAGGCCCAGCGCATCAAGAACCGGGATTCCAAGACGGCCCAGATCGTCCGCGGCGTGCATCGCGGGCGAAGCTGGGCGCTCACGGGCACGCCGATCGAGAACCGGCCGGAAGACCTGATCAACATCTTCGCGTTCATCGAACCGGACCGGATCCCGCCGGAGACGCCGCCGAAGCGGCTGCCGCAGTATACGAGCGATCTCATCCTTCGCCGAACGAAGGACGCTGTGCAGTCCGACATGCCGCCGAAGACCATCCGCGATCTCGAACTGGAACTGAGCCCGGCCCAGAAGGTCGCTTACAACCGCGCCGAGAACGATGGCATCGTCCAGTTGAATGATCTGGGAGAGACGATCACCGTCCAGCACGTCTTCCAGCTTGTGATGCGGCTCAAGCAGATCTGCAACTTCGACCCGCTCACCGGCGAGAGTGCGAAACTCGAGCAGTTGATCACGGACATGGAAGAGGTGGCGGAGAGCGGCCGCAAGGCGATCATCTTCTCGCAGTGGGTGGAACCGCTGACCGTGATCGCGGACTCGCTCCAGAAGTACGGCCCGCTGCAATATCACGGCAAGATCCCGCAGACAGAACGCACGCCGATCCTCGATCGCTTCAAGGCGGACCCGACCAGGCATGTTCTCCTGATGAGCTACGGCACCGGCAGCGTTGGGCTGAACTTGCAGTTCACGAACTACGTCTTTCTCTTCGACCGCTGGTGGAACCCCGCGATCGAGGATCAGGCCATCAACCGCGCCCATCGCATTGGCCAGAAGCACCCGGTGACGGTGACGCGATTCACCTGCGAGAACACCGTCGAGAAGCGGATCGCGGACATCCTCGAAGGGAAGCGAAAGATCTTCAACGACCTGCTCTCGCAGGCGGACAAGCCCGCCTCCATGGGCCTGTCCGAAGACGAGATCTTCGGCCTGTTCGACGTGAAAGCCCGACCGAAACGCGCGGCGTGAGGCGTCGACGTTCAGCCACGAGTCCAAAACCTCACGGACCGTGGCACCGGCGAGACGCTCAACGGCACTGACTTTACGCCTCAAGGCGAACGTCTATTGGGCTCCAAACAGTGTCTCGAAACATCCAGGCGGTACGCTTGGACCTCGTATCTCAGTACGGTTACGGGGCTGCTCGCCAGTGCTATTGCAGCGTGAGGGAAACGCTTCGCATCGGCCTCTTTGGTCTTTCAGCCGCGGATGCGGCGACCGATGGTAGCCAGGGGCGCGAGCCCCTGGTGGAGGGCTTGGGAACAGGGTCCCGAAGGGACGAAAGCACTTCCGTCCCTTCGGGGCTTGAGGGGTTGGGGCGTGAGTTCCAGGGGCTTTCGCCCCTGGCTAACAACCGCCGCCGCATCCGCGGCTGAAGAGGGAGTGGACGAAGGTCATGATGTGACTCTGCAAGAGGCGTAAAGAACGTGCCATGGGGCGAGACAACGGTGCTTGAAAGCTCGCACCGGCGAGACAACGGTGCCGTAGTCCCTGCAACTTCAAATCACTTCCCACCCAAAGTCCTATCGTTTTGACGCATCCTGGAAGATGTTCATCAGGTTGCCACGGCCTGTGCTTCGCGGCGGGGTGGACATGCGCGGCGTGTCCGTCGGCAGCGATTCGGCCGTCACGCGCTGGGCCAGCCATGCGGGGACGACGCCGTTGGAGCGGGACTCGCGATACATGCTCGGCACCGTGGGCATGGGCACCGTGGGCATCGTCGGTGCCGGGGCCGCCGCTCGCGATGGAGCCAGGGTGACTGCTGATTTCGTGGGAGGCTCGGTGGTCGTCAGCGGCGGCGGGCCCGCGAGAGCTACGGGGCCTTGTGCCATCGGCTCGCTGGCGGAGGCCTGCACGACGGAGGTCGTCGTCGAGTGGCCATTGATGCCGTTGGGCAGGATGGAGTCGTACACATTCTTTGGTCCGGAGAGCCGTGCGATCGTCGCTGGCGACACCTTCAGCCCCTTGGCGATCGCATGGCGAGCGTTCGCGAAGATCTTCTCATTGCTCTCCGCCAGGATCGGTGAGAAGTATCCCGCGAGCAAGATCTCACGATCCAGGACCACGGCGGAACCAGCGGGTTTGAGCGACTCAAAGAGAGCCTGCTTCACCGCGGGGGGTTGTTCGGGCGGCTCTTCGTCGGACTCCACACACTTCCGCAAGCATCGCTCCAGGGCCACGAACGCGAAGGTGCGGACGAGTTCCGAAGCCTCGGCGGGGAAGCCGTCCTTGCTCGAACAGTTCACGGTCATCGTCAGGGCTTTCACCACCTTCGCGGAGCAGCAGCAGCCACTGGCGAGGGCCTTGGCGGCGGCGAGGCGGACGCACTCGTTCTTCTCCGAACGCAGGCCGCTGATCATCCCAGCCTCGGCTTCGGGGTAATAGCGGCAATCGACACTCGCCAGGTATTCGATGGCCGCGACCTTGGCCTTGGCCTGAGCTTCCTCTGCCTTGATCTTGGCGGCGGCACCCTGCGCGCCCGTCGCGGGCTTGGCGAGGTCCTCGGCGTTCGGCGTCGTCGCGGGGTCCGGGCAGCAGGGACCGATCAAGCCGCCGCTTATGGCGCTGGCGGGCAGGAGCAAGTTGTTGATGAACTGGCCGATCGAGGAGGAACAGAATTGGGACTTGCACTGGGCCTTCTGCTCGGGCGTCTTGCAGAAGAAGCTCCAGATGTTCTTGGCCCCTCCCGCCGCCGCCGGGTTCGCGGCCGCCGCCGCAGGTGACGCCGCCGCGGCTGCGGGCGCGGCAGGCACACCTGGAACGCCTGGAACGCCCGGCACCTGGGCCTCGAGGTTCGAGACCGCTGCAACGACTACTAGCAAGAACGTGAGGCCCCAACGCATGGCCGTTACCTCGATCGAGAAAAAAGACTCGTCCTTCGTCATTCGACATTCGTGAATCGGCCGCTTGAGGAATCTAACGGTGGAATCGGTAGTCGGGATCGCAAGGGTCGCGGGAGATGGGAGGCGTTGGAGATTTGGGGAAGCGGATTCGGAAAGGAAGGCGTCGGAAATTCGACACAATCGTCAAGGTTCGCCACGGCGCGGACCGAAAAAGGGTGAGACGATTGGATTCTCTCTGCTCCGTTGCAGAGGGTCGAAGGTTGATGAACGGACAGGAGAGGCGATGGCGAGGCGAACCCCGCAAGCCGCCGGTAGGATCCTGGCACTCCTGGGCCGGGTCCGCGTTGCCGGAGCGGCACTCGCCGCGGGCTGCGGGCTGGCATCGGGCTGTGGAGACGCGAAGCGAAGCGTGACGAACGAAACGACACCGACACCGCAACGGGTGGTGTTCGAGAACACATCGACCTCGGGAATCGTCGGCCCGCAAATGGCTCCGCGGGTCGAGCTGCACCCGGCAAACTCCTGGACGCAGGGTCGCACGCGTGAGTTGATCCAACAGTACCTTGGCGAAGAGCGGTCATACATCGCTCGAGGCGTGGCGGAAGAGTCCCTCGCGGCACTGCCCGTGCCCGTGCCCGTGCCAGTGCCGGTCCTGGCGGTGGAACTGATCCGCGAGCCGATGACGGCCACCGTGGAACTGGAGCGTTCGACGCCGGGGCTTCCGCCGCCGAGTGTGACGCTGATGGTGGAACGCCAGGAACCAGTGCAAGCTCCGTCGCCCCGGCTGTCGGCTCGGCCCATCGAGAGCGTGGCAACGCCTCCACCGGTGGCAATGATCGCCGAGGCCCCGCGGCCGCGAGTCGTGCGTGCCTCCTCCGAGCCGTCACGATTGCCGATGGCGGCATCCGTGACTTCCAGCTTGATTCCTCGTTCGCTCGCGGACGCCTCGGCGATCCGTGTCGTCTCGGCGACGACTCTTGATACCGTGGCGACGTCCGCAGATTTGCGAGTGGGGCCACTGGAGAAACGCTTCTTTGCGACACGCTTCGCCCAGGAAGGCTGCATGCCGATGGCCTGGCGTCACAGCGTGCCGAAGCACCTCATGATCGTGGATTCCATCTCCGCGACCGTTGCCGCGAACTCTGTGGAGGAGTCTTTTGTCACGGCTCGCTCCACTGAACAGTCCCTCGTTCGCGAAGTGGCTCCCGCTTCCTTGCGGCCCTTCACCGCGGACCCCCTGACGAAGTCGGGGCCGATCCCCCCCAACCTTCCGAAGCAGATCGGCGCTGCCCCACCCACGGCCAAGCCTTCCGGGCTGCCGAAGCAGGCGGGATACGCTTCGCTTCCGTCCGCGGCATCGACGGGGAATAAGCCCCCGAAGACCCGGCTCGCGACCGCGCCGGGGCCCGCAGCCGACGGGAACAAGCCGCCGAAGGCGACGACGCCCGGCGTGATCCAGGCGATGGTGAGTCGGGCCCAGGTTCCCGAGGGTGTGCCAGAGGAGTTGCTCAAGCCGCTGGCACCGAAGGAAGACGACGGTGTGGTGATGGTGGGCGGCGTGTCGCTGACGCTGCCCAGGGATCTGAAGTCGCCGCTGCCCTCGGAACCGTTGTCGAAGGTGGAGATCGTCCAGCCGATGAAGCCGGTGAAGCCCGAAGATTCCAGGAGCGAACTCACGAAGGCCGAGCCGTCGAAGGTTGTCGCGCCGAAGCCTTCGTTGGGCCCCGTGGTGGGCCCCGTGGTCGGCGCGATGCCGACGCTGACGGTGGAGCCGGGAATCACGCTACCGGTGCCTCCGCTGCTGATGCCGACATCCTCGGCTTCGGCCGCGGGGAAGGTGCCGACGGGCGAGTCGCCCTCGCTGATGCTGGTGGCAGCCCCGCAGCCCCTGCCGTTCCCGGCCACGCTGTCTGCCGCGCCCGGTTCGATCGACGTGGGCGGCGTGGCGATGCCGTTCGACTCGCTCACGCGCATGGTCGAAGGCCAGATCGGCGGCTGTGGCGGCGGTGGATGCGCGACTTGCGGCGGCGGCGGCTGCGCTCCCGGCCGACCCTGTGCCGCCGGCAAGGGCAAGTGCGAGCCGTTCCCCGCCAAGACCGTCTTCGGCCGGGCCATCGGCCTCATGTACGAAAACCTCTGCTGCCCGGACCCGTGCTACCAGCCCAAGTGGGAACCGATCACCGCGACCGCGTTCTTCACGGACGCCCCCCGGCCGATCGCACAGTCGATCATCCGCTGGGACTGGAACCACCTCGCCCTGTTCCCGGATCGCGGCGAATATCTCTTCGCACGGTCAGACGGCAAGGGCAAAGGCCTCACGCCCAACAGCCCCGCCCGCGCGATTCCGGACGTCGATTATCACGATCTCGCCGTGGTCACGGAAGTGGGCAAGGGTGCCTTCAGCACCACGATCTCGGTCCCATATCGCTCGATCAACCCTGGCATTTATGCCGACTCCGCGGCCGGCTTCAGCGACATGAGCATCACCACGAAGAGCCTCCTCTTCGATAGCGAACTCTTCATGCTCTCGTTCCTGTTGAAGACGACGCTGCCCGCCGGCAACTTCCGCAAGGGCCTGGGCGTCGGGCACGTCTCGCTCGAACCGAGCGTCGTCGCCGGCTTGCGATTCGGGCCTCGCACTTACGGTGTCGCCCAGATCGCCGAGTGGGTGCCGATCGCGGGCGACCCGGACTACGCGGGGGCCCTGCTGCGATGGAACTTCGCCCTGAACCATGTCATCTGGCAACCGATCCGCGACGTGCAGATCATCAGCACCCTCGAAGTGCTGGGCTTCACCTTCCAGGACGGGGCTTACACCGATCCAATCTTCGGGTCCGATCAGAAGCTCAGCGGGCAGACTTTCGTGACGCTCTCTCCGGGCGCCCGCATGTTCTACTGCGACAAGTTCGACATGGGCATGGCGTACGCCGTCGGTGTCACAGGCAAGTACTTCGCCCACAGCCAGATCCGCATGGAATTCCGCTATCGCTATTGAGGTGATGGCGGGAGCCACCCCGCCGCTGACGCTTCGGGTTCGACTTATATCCGACCGCATTCCGTCTCGTTAAGGGCCGCGGCGTAATCCCCGGGAGTGTTGACGTTGCGGAGCGATCGCAAGAGGGGATCGATCTCTCGGAAGTCCGCTTCGGCGAGAAACCGAGACGGTAGCCTTGTGAAAAGGTCGATCAATCGCAGACGCCCCGCCGCGAGTTCCTCTTCGATCACCGGCAACGCCGCCAGCGGGTACACAGCCGCCAGTGGATGCAACCGGCGCGCGATCAAGGGAACCACGGCTCGCTCGCCGTCGAAAAAGTCCGCGACCTTACGCACAAACTCTGCTGTCAGAAACGGTCCATCGCAGCCGGTGACATAAGCTCCGTCCGCTTTCCCCTTCAACCACTTCAACCCGGACACAAGCCCCTGCAAGGGCCCCAGCCCCGCGGATTCATCGCGAACGATCACGACATCCCCCGGCAGCACCGGAAGCTCCTGTTCCTTGGCCGCCACGACGGCCACCAGGCTCGTCACTTCGCGAAGCACAGCAACGGTGCGTTGCAGCAAGACTTCGCCGCCGAAGGGCAGCCAGGCCTTCGGTTGGCCCATCCGGCTCGACACGCCGCCGCAAAGCACCAGCCCCGCAAGACTCATGGCGTGCTCCCACGTTTCACAGTCAGTGTCAGCCCGTCCGCGAATGGCAGGAAACTCAGGCTCACGCGCTCGTCGGCATGGAGCTTAGCATTCAGTTCGCGAATAGCAATCGTGCGCGGATCGCTGTCCCCCGCATCCAGCACCCGGCCATCCCACAGCGTGTTGTCCACGACGATCAGCCCGCCCACGCGAGCCAGGCGATACGCACGATCGTAATAGCCGACGGAGTTCTCCTTGTCCGCGTCGATGAAGACGTAGTCGAACGTGCCGTCGTCGCCATTCGCGAGCATCGTGTCAAGTGTCTCCAGGGCCGGGCCGAGCTTCAAGGTGATCTTTCCGCCATGCTCGGACTCGGCCCAGTATCGCAGGGCGATCGAGGTGAACTCCTCGCTGATATCGCAGCAGGTGAGGCGTCCGTCCGCCGGCAGAGCGGAGGCAATGCACAGGGCCGAGTATCCGGTGAAGGTGCCGATCTCGAGCACCTTCCGGGCGCCCATGAGTTGCACGAGAATCGCCAGCAGCGGGCCCTGCTCGGGGGCGATCTGCATATCGCCTCGGGGCAGCGTCGCAGTCTCCTCGCGGAGCCGTCGCAACAGGTCCGATTCGCGAACGCCGTGGCGCAGCACGTACTGATAAAGCTCCGTCGTAATCGGGATCGGCGTGGGCACCTCTGTCATCGTTTGGTCCTCCGGGAGCTTCCCCAGGACTACCCTATGAGGTGTTGAGTTGAGTGCGCAATCCGGGAATGAGCTGGTGAAGAATTGGGATCGCAAAGGCCTGGCAGCTCACGCGAAATTGGCTGGAATTCTAGAACAAGTCCGGTTGCATCGGTGGTAACGGTTTTGCGGGAGGTGCCCATCGGTTGGAGGGCTCGTTGGGGCAGGAAGAACCGGAATTTAGTGGCCAAGGACCCTCTTCACCATGCATATATCACGTAGGCAAAGGAAACCCACAACAAGGACCGGAAGTGGCCTGGCTAGGAAGCCCCCGCCCCCCCGGGTCGGAGAGTTTTTTCCATGGTCATGCCCGCAACGTCGGAGCAGAAGTATACCGCTGTTCAGACGATTCTTCTCGCCGCCGAGGATCTCACGAAGGCTGGCTATCTCGAGTTCAGCGAGTTCGACCTGACGGTCGCCGCCTGGAATCGCGATCGCGCCAAGTTCGGCCTTCGCGGGTACTCGGATAAGTATCCCGATCACAAGCGAGTGATGATGGAGATCATGGGCCAGAAGCCCAACAGCCCCGTGTATCGGAAGCTGCTCGAGAAACTCCGTCCGAACACCTATCGCCTCACGCCAGCGGGCAAGGATCAGGCGCGTCGGCTGCGGACCGGCGCGGACAACCCGCCGAAGCCGGCGGCCCCGGTGGTCGCCGTGCCGGTGGCTCCCGCCGCACCGGTGCGGGCGACGGTCGCAGCCCGCACCGGTGCGGCTCCCTCACGAGACCTTTACGAAGTGGTGGCTCAATACACCGGCCGACCGGAGTTCCGCCGCTGGCAGGACCATCCCGAGGAGCCGCGAGACTGGGCGACCGCCTCGGTGTTCCTCGGCTTGCAGAAGGGCTTCGATGTCGACCCGGTGGAACGTGTCGAGGAGATTCGCGAGTCGATCAAGCTCGCGATGGACTGGTGCAATCAGACGGAGACCTCGCACCTGTCTCGCACTGGCGGCCAGCCGGGTTCCCCGATTCACTTCAATGACCTGGCGGGGATGCTCGACTTCCTGCAAGTGCTGACCCAGCGATTCCCGAACCACCTGGATCGCAAGCCTGCAAAGCCGAAGAAGCGTTTCGAGGATTGAGTGTCTCAAGCACGACGCGGATTCACCGAGAATCGAGCGAGAACTGACAAGAAGACCTGTCCTCTCGAACGAAATGAGAGGATCGAGGTGAAAAGACTATTGCAGCCGTTGGCTTCAACCTTATCAAAATCTACCAGGGAAACAGTTACACTTAATCGGGTCGGGTTTCAGCCGCTGGACTCCGGCACCGGCGTCTTGCCCAAAGGCACTTCCTTTACCTTCGAGTCGAACGTCCATTGGGCTCCAAAAGCGTCCCGAATCATCCAATCGGTACGCTTGGATCTCGCATTTCATTACGGCCCTGGTGCATTCGCCAGTGCTGTTGCATCGTGAGGGAAATCGCTTCGCATCGGTTCGCATAGGCTTTGGCCGCGATTCGGCGGCGGTGGTTTGCCAGGGGCGTGAGCCCCTGGTGGAAAAATCGAGAACGGAGCCCCGTAGGGCCGAAAGCACTTTCGCCCTGTGGGGCGTGGGGCCTGGGGGATCACAAGCACGCATTCATCGGTGGGTATCAGGGAACTCACAGAAGGAGCTTGTAGGCGAACGCAAGCAGAAAGGCGATCACGACCATGCTGAGGCCGAGCCGCAGCGTTTCCTGGCTCGTGCGGCGGTCAAGGAGTCTGTCGAGTTCCGCCTGGTCGCCATCCTCGGCCGCGATCTGGAGATTCAATTCGTATCGGCTGCTGGGGTAGTCGCGGACCTGCTCCTCGTTCAGGCTGCCGTAGTGAAGCGGGCCGGGCGAGTACGGCAGGGCCACCGCGTGGAAGCCGAGTTCGTTCGAGAAGGCAAACGACGCGGGCCAGAGATTGCGTCGCGATCGCGTCGGCAGCAGCAGCCAAAGGCTGCGGAGGGTCGTTTCCTCCGGAGCGGTGCGTTCCAGCACGATTCGACTTCCATCGATGAGAGCCTGGGCCCCGCCGAGAAGCAAGCCACTGTCGCCGTGCTTCAGAGTGCGGCGGACATCCTCGACTTGCCGAGGCGGCAAGACTTCTTCCGGCCATGCGAGCTCGGCCAGCGTGCCCGTCGCGTTCCACGCGGGCGGGAAGCAATCCGCGATCGCGAAGGGATCGCCCAGGTGGAAGTACAGGCTTCGCGACATCACGAGGAATCGAAACGCGAGTGAGACCTCCGATGAGCCCGCAAGGTGCCGGTCGGCCACCTGCACGATCGCCACTTGCTGCTTGCCGACGGGGCAGGCGAAGTGTGCGAGCGGGCACGCCACCCCCGCCGGCCGGGTGCCAAACAGGACCGCGATACGCTCGGCCTCGGGGGTCGGAAAGCGATCGGACGCACCGACGACGCGAATGCCGCGAGAGTCCGACGCGAGCAATCCCTGATGTACGCGAAGATCCGGAGTCATGCCGAGCTTTATAGTAGTCCACTCGCCCCGCGAGTGGTTGCGTCCGAAGTTCCCGCGTGAACGACTACCAGTTGTGGCACCCGTTCATCCGCACAGGGATGGTGAACGAGGATCGGAGGCTCTGATGGGTCGTCGTTCGCAGCCACTCGCTCCGCGAGTGGCCTACTTGGTCGATCCCTCCCCTATACAACGAAGTGGACTCATCCCAGGAGGTGCTCCGCCGGTGATTGACGTTCGCCGACAGTTTGCTCTGCTCCTCGTCTTGTTCCTCCCTGCTGTCGCTGCGGCGCAGGAAAAGCCGGAGGAACTCCGCTGGGGAACAGACCCTACCGGCGGCGCTCCTTACATCTTCCAGAAAGATGGCAGCCCGGAGTATGTCGGCTTCGAGGTCGAGATCGCCGAATACCTCGCGGCCAAAATCGGCCGTCAGCCGGTGATGGTCAGCGGCGACTGGTCCAACAATCCTCAGCAACTTGAGAAGTCCCGCGATGTCGAGAAGGGGATGGACATCATCCTCAACGGCTACGAACTCCGCAAGGATATGTGCGAGAAGTACGCCGTCACCCGGCCTTATTACATCTATCGCCTCGCGTTGCTCGCCCGCAAGGATAACCAGGATCTCCTGGGCTGGACGGATCTCCTGCCGCGAGAAGGGCGGAAGAAGAAGACCGTGTGCGTGCTCGGGGCCTCGGTGGCGGAACAGTACATCAAGAACACCTTCCCGCAGGGCGTTGATCTGTCGTCGAATGCGGACGTCGCCAACGTGCTCAAGCTGGTGAACGATCGCCGACTCGACGCCACCGTGCAGGACAACCCCGCCGCGACGTACTTCACCGAGGAGTACCCCGATCTGCAAATCGCGGGCGAACTGGTGAACCCCGGTTACTACGTCATCTACTATCGCAAAGGCGACGCCGCCCTGGGTAAGGCCCTGGACGATGCGATTGCGTCAGGTGTTCGTGATGGCACCTTCGAGCGAATCCTTCGCAAGTACGGCCTGTGGAACGGCGATCAGGAACGATTGCACTACTGGCTCGAGAAGGCCTGGCCGCCGTTCGATGTCGAGGCGGAGAAGGACAAGAACGCCGAGCGAATCAACCCCTGGCCGCGGATGATGCGGGAACTGCTCCGGGCTGCGCTGGTGACGATCAAGCTTTCCTTCGCCTCGTTCCCACTTGCGATGCTACTCGGGTTGCTCGTGGCGCTCGTCCGTGTCTACGGCCCCTGGTGGCTCGCATTTCCCGCGGGGCTGTACGTGGAAGTGATCCGCGGCACCCCGCTGCTCTTGCAGCTTTTCATGGTCTTCTACCTGCTCCCCACTGTGGTGCCTGGGCTGGGCGAAGTGCTGACGCCTTTCGTCGCGGGAGTCGTGGGGCTGGCGATCAACTACTCCGCGTACGAAGCCGAGAACTATCGGGCGGGCCTGCAAGCGATCCCTCGCGGACAGATGGAAGCCGCCCTTGCTCTGGGCATGACGCCCTCGACTGCCATTCGACGGGTGATCGTTCCGCAGGCCGTGCGGATCGTCATTCCGCCGGTGACCAACGACTTCATCGCTCTTTTCAAGGATACCTCCGCGTGTTCGGTGATCCTCGTGACGGAACTCACGAGGAAGTACAATGAGTTGTTCAACTTCAACCGGGATTACATCGTCGAACTCGCATTCATCACGGCTGGGTTGTATCTGCTGATGAGCTATCCGCTGGCCCTGGTGGCTCGCTCCCTTGAACGCCGCATGGGAGCGGGGAAAGGGGGCCACCGATGATCCGCGTCACCGATCTCATGAAGAGCCACGACAAGTTTCCCATCCTCAACGGGGTCTCGCTCACGGTGAAGCGTGGCGAGTTCGCGGCGATCATCGGCCCCTCCGGTGGCGGCAAGAGCACGCTGCTTCGCTGCATCAATGGGCTCGAACCGTTCCAGGGCGGGGCGATCGCCGTCGGCGACGATCTGAATCTCCAGGGCGGGACGCTGCCCTCGAAGGAAACGCTGCTCCATCTCCGGCGGCGGGTGGGCTTCGTGTTCCAGCAGTTCAACCTCTTTCCACATATGACAGCCCTGCAAAACGTGATGAGCGGGCCGGTTTACTCACTGGGCTTAGCAAAGGCCGGGGCCGAAGCAAAGGCGAAGGCACTCCTTGATCGCGTGGGCCTCTCCGCACGCATGCACGCCCGGCCGGCGGAACTCTCCGGCGGCCAGCAGCAACGTGTTGCCATCGCCCGGGCCCTCGCGGTTAACCCCTCGGCGATTCTCTTCGACGAACCGACGAGCGCCCTGGACCCGCAGATGGCGGCCGAGGTGCTCGCGGTGATCCGCGATCTCGCCCGAGATGGCGACCGAACCACGATTGTCGTGACGCACGACATGGACTTCGCCGCCAAGGCCCAGACGCTATTCGTGATGGAAGCCGGGCGCGTTCTGTGGAGCGGCCCCCCGGGCGAACGAGGGAACGGTGAAACCCCATGACGACTTCTCCCCAACTGATCCGCGTCGGCCACTCTCCCGATCCGGACGATGCCTTCATGTTCTACGCCCTCGCGAAGGACAAGCTGCCAACCGGGAACCTGCGATTCACCCATGAATTGCAGGACATCGAGACGCTCAACCGCCGGGCAATGAAGGGCGAACTCGAAGTCTCCGCCGTCAGCATCCATGCGTACGCTCACCTGCTGGACAAGTACGCTCTGCTGCCCAGCGGTTGCAGCATGGGCGACAAGTATGGGCCGATGATCGTCGCTCGCCGACCGATGGAACTGCACGAGCTTCGCGAGGTGAAAATCGCCGTCCCTGGCACGCTGACCACGGCATTCCTCACACTGAAGTTGCTCTTCGACTACCTGAACTCGAAGAACGCCCTGACGTACGAGGTGGTCCCGTTCGACGAGATTATCCCGGCGGTCGAGTCCGGGAAGTTCGACGCAGGGCTCATCATCCACGAAGGTCAACTCACCTTCCAGAACAACGGCTTGCACCTGGTCGTCGACCTCGGCGTGTGGTGGCAGGAGCGGACAGGCCTGCCGCTGCCTCTGGGCGGAAACGTGGTGCGGAAGGACCTCGGGCGGGAAACGATGCTCGAGGTGAGTCGGCTGATTCGCGAGAGCATTCGGTATTCCCTGGAACACCGCCGCGAAGCCCTCGAATATGCCCTGAATTACGCGAGGGACATGGACATCGGCCTGGCGGACAAGTTCGTGGGAATGTACGTGAACGACTGGACGCTCGACTACGGTGATCGTGGCCGGGCCGCGGTGCGTCGGTTGCTCGAAGAAGGCCATCGCATCGGCGTGATCCCGTCGCCGACGGAGGTCGAGTTCGTGGGAGAATGACCTTCTTCGCCGCTCGCGGCGGAGCGCGGTCACTCGAGGTCACGCACAGTTCCGAGTCTACTTCGTGGTGATTTGCCCTTCGTCGTTTACAAT
>Ga0209591_10005675_pt1 | contig 13921 bp, 11 predicted proteins | sample MAT01_FD_187207 | JGI IMG/M metagenome (GOLD analysis project Ga0209591, IMG submission 187207) | Freshwater microbial communities from Lake Fryxell liftoff mats and glacier meltwater in Antarctica - MAT-01 (SPAdes) (version 2) | ecosystem: Environmental > Aquatic > Freshwater > Ice > Liftoff... | reverse complement strand
GAATCCGCCCTACAGTTGCCCAGGGAAGTGGATAGCCAAGCTACAAGCAGAATTCGACAGCGGCAGAGTAACAGAGGCGATCGCTTTAGTCCCCGCTGCTACCGATACCAAATGGCTGTCACCTTTGCTGAACACGCAAGCTATCTGCTTCTGGAAGGGCAGAATCAAATTCTTAGATACCGATTACCAACCCAAACTACCGGCCCGACAATCCCACGTATTGGTGTATTGGGGAGCGGAAACTGCCAAGTTTAAAGAAGTGTTTGAGGAACGCGGTGCAGTCTTTATCCCTGAAGTTGATCCTCTTCCCCCTCCTGAATCCACCAAAGATACAGTAGAACAGGGCGATCGACTCAACACTAACCCCGCCATTGCTTCACCAACCGACAGTATACACCAAGCTCCATTGACAGAATTTGGTGTATACTCTAACTTCGCTAGCACAACTGATAGCAACTATCCAATTAGTTCTCCAATCGATAGCATCCACCAAGCTGCCACTGAGAGTCGTGGTGTCTGCTTCGATGCGGGCGATCGTTTTGATACTAACTCCACCATCCCTTCACCAATCGAGAGTATACACCAAGCTCCTTTAATTCAAGGTGGCAATGGTTTGGTGTATACCTTTTGGAAGGGAGAGAGCTTGGTAAATCATTACCGCTACAAAGTCAAAGTGAACGGCAATTGGAAGGTAAAAAGCGTTTATATTCCAGTAGGCAAGTTACCTAAAGTTAGGGAAGCGATAGCCAAGGATTTAGGAGTAGAAGCAATACTTCGTGAAATACTCAATAAACCGTAATCAATCTCTGTATTGATGTTTTAAAAAAAAATGATAAAACATCAAATTAAATGCTACCGCTTTTAGTGAAAAAGATAGCAACTAATGAGGCACGAGATGAATTGTAGTTTAGGTTTAGATTGCGCTGCAATGGGCTTACTAGCGGATGGAGAGTGCATCAACGAAGACAACTGCTACCGATACACAGAGCCATCAGATTTGTACGGAATAGTTCTGCTCAAAGGGATTCCAGGGGCGGTGTACCTGCTTTATCCAAGAACTAACTATGAATGGACTGATGAGAAATGGGGATTTAAATACCTCAATAACTGTGATTGGTTGCTGCACTGCACGGCATCATTGAACAGCTTTGCAGAGTGGCAACACGCCTATTACAAGTTATCAAATCGCAGAAATTCTAAGTATGTTCGAGCTGACTTGTGGCAAGAATTTGATGAATTGAGGAAGCAGACCGATGCAGAATATCGCCATCACCAAGAAACTGACAGTCTCCTCATTTTTTAGTAACCGATTTATCAATTGATTTAGGAGAATAAAGCAATGTCAAACATCCAACAATTCATCGAACTACCCGTACCCCTACCCCCGATGTTACCCAAAATGGTTGGTGTTAGTGATGGTAGCAAATACTTTGCCCTTTACTACCAGGGAAGCAAAGCAACTTGGAGCAACGGCAGAGCTTTGAGTACGTTTAGCTATTACGCAGTGTACCAACCTCTTATTAGCCATATCAGCCTAGCAATTTACTTAGACCGATACCATCTAGGCTCTGATGATGAGTTGCCAGAACACGCTATCTTGTGCGATTGCGTACAGCAAAAGATGTATGTGGGAAGCTACCAAGAAATCGATAAGTTTCTACGACAACAGCATTCTCAGGAGCCGCATCACAATCTCAGCCCCCAAGAATTAGAAGCAGCCATGCAAGCGGTCAAGAATTGGAGTGTAGAACAAATGCAGCGCAGGGGAATGTTCGAGATGTTCGGCAGCACCAACCCGCAAGCACGCCAAGAAACCGCAGACATGGTGCATTGGTTAGACCGATTTATCACCGAAGATTTAATTCGCCAATACATTTACTTGGCAAACCGAGGGAATTATACGGCAATAATGGCAATTGAAAGCTTCAAAGACAGGATAGCAGAAGCTCAGAAACAGCAGCAGCAAACACCAAATGATTAATTTACCGATGTCGGGGAAGTATCAAGATTGCTGCCCCGGCATGGGTACAAAACACAGATAATTTAGTTGAGTTGGAGATACCAAAGCAAGTGTATTATCAAGCTTTTTGAGTAGTCACAAAATCTAGGAGATCAAACAATGATTGGAAAATTATTCACTACTGGAGTTATCATCAAACAGCAGTACGATGAAAACAAATGGATTGCAATCATCGAGTACGCAGATCAAGGTCATGCAAATGTACGAGCGGTTGAAGGTGAATTAAGAACCAAATACAGAACCGACCTCTTAAGTGCTATTACAACTGTTTTGGAGGACTGTGAAACAATGGGCATTAAGATGATGACTTTACCTAATAGTAAGCCTCATCTATACGTCAAGGAAATATTTCCTAACAATCAATCAAGTTGGCAGCAAATTAAGTTGGTTGCTAATGCACTCAACTTTGAGATTGTAGACTGTATCAGTTCATGATAAATAAAGCGAAAGCGTTGCCGAAAAAGTATCAAGATTACAGCCCCGGCATGAGTACAAAACACGCATAGTTTAGGATGTGGGAGTCAGCCATGAAACGCTTAACTTGGAGAGATAAAGCAATCCGTAGCATTGCCAACGCTCTACTAGAATACGAAGCTCAATGCTTACTCATGGGAGAATCAATAGAAGGGAAAAGCGCTAAAAAATGGATATCTAAGGAGCGCTATCCCTTCGGTTTGAGAGAATACACGCCATACCGGATATGGCTCCAGGAAGTTGCCAAAATTCCCTATTTCATCAGCACAGGATGGCCGGCTACTTCTTATTTGGGTTGGCGCAACGGACTCTCAAAGCGTCGAAAGCGTAGTGTTAGCGACGGACAGCTAAGTTTGTTTTAGAGAAGAATCAGCCACTCAAGAAGATGAGGTTAACCCGATGAAGCGATCGCCAGTCTTTCTGTAAACACCGTTAATTGCCACCCGTTGCCATGATTCCGTAAACCTCATGTTTCCCAACTGTACGGCGCTTGGTTTCTGCATGGGGATTGCAGATAGGACAGAGCAAGCGATTATTGTGCAGTTTCTTGAGTTCCCGTTCTCGATTCCAGCCACCATCCCAAGTCCGTACCAATAGCAACGATCGCCCTCGCTCCACCGCAGCCCTGGTAATCCGCGCTCCTACTATTGTATCGCTGCCGTGAAGAGTTAATTAAACAGATGGCAGCGGATTCGGATGAGATGAATTGTCCTGTACCAATTCCAGAAAGCTAATCCATAATCTCCCAATCCATTGCATCATGGGGGAACAGCGATAACTGCCCCGGCGATACGTTAGATTCACGGCGATTGTGATAGGAAAGGTGGCAGGCGGTACAAAGAGCAACTAAGTTTTCTAAGCGGTTATCCTCTGGTATCCGATTGCGGTGGTGTACAGTCAAAGTTACCTTCAAGCGTTCGGATTTGGTTAAGCCACTTGGGGTACCGGATGGCAGGCATTGTTGGTTGCACTTTGTACAGCGCCACAGAGCGCTTTCTTTGACTAACAATGCGATGGATTGCCAATTGTCGGGATACCTCTTGGGTTTTACCATAGCTCGTTTTTCAGAATGCATTGACAGTTACATAATCTTCTAGGTAACTATTAGGCAACCAATCGCTACCTAGCAGTTACCTATGAATTTATTGCAGGCGACTTAATGAAGCTGTAGCGGTTGCAAGTCCAGGGCTGGAAAATTTGGGTTTCCTCATCCTCCAAGGTGTGATCGCATCCAGCAATTACAGCAGCAGATTGAGGTGTGGCAAGCGTTGCTGAAAAAGTTGGGAGGGCATGAATGAGCGATCGCTTCTCATGCCGAGTCGCCTTGTTTAGCCTTATATGCTTCTACAAGTAAAACTATATTTGAAGCGGTAAGGTGCAACACGTATGCGGCTAAGTATTCAGGCACGCTTATGGGTTGTGCTCCTTGACCATGACCAGATGTTTTATTGCGAACAGTGGGGACACCTGCTTCAAGAACAGACCGTAAGCCTGATAGATGGGATTGAAGATACTCTGGGACAAGCTCGTTTTTAAGCAGGACATTAATAAGTTCTTTAGCAGTAGCACCCTTGGAGTAAAGCCATCCACACTCATCACAGATTGTTTTCATAGCGCTTTCAAAAGCATTCAGTGCATCAACGATCGCATCTTTGTATTCCTTCTTTCTATAGTGTTCATGGGCACTTCGGAATTCTTGCTCAGCTCCTTTGAAATGCTGACTAGAAAGTAGGCTGAGCGCGGGTACAACAACCTCTGCGTGGATGAAACCTGAATCAACACGAATGATCTGACCGTTATTATACTGATAGCCTATTGCATGCTCCCGAAAGCGATGATTTAACTCGCTAATAGCATCCTCAGAAAGTTGGGACACGTTTAGCTCACCTGAGTATTGATAGTCTTGCAATATTTGAGGAATAACTTTATCTATTTGGCAAAACGTAACTTCAATTAGATCAAGGAGATGATCAACAGGAGTATCTTTATCAAGCAAAAAAGACTTACATTGCTCGAAGGGATTTTGGAACTCGCTTCCAAGATTAAACCGACCGAGTTCCCTAGCAATCAAATCATGAATTGTCTTCCATAAACAACTTACTAATGGCACGGTTCCTATGAAGGGTTGTGGTTCACGATAAGGTCCGATAGCACTGATCCAGATATGTATTACCTGTCGTCGAAATTCGACTGGCAAGTCTGTATACTGATATACGTCTGGTTGGTTGCCACGCTCAGCAAGCTTCTTGCGCTTTGAATATAAGTCGTTGATACCCATTTCTATCTGTATTTGGTAGTGTAGCGATTTCAGCGATGATTGAGTAGTTTCGACATGACCGAGGGGAAATTAACGTATCTTGACGTAGCCGCACTGGTTGCGAGTTCTAGGCTGGGAAATGGGACATCCATGTCGCTTTTACCTAAAAGTTATCTCAATAAGTTAAGTGTCGAACCGGGAACCCAGACTTTTGAGAAATCTCCTCACGGCTCATCGATATGCCCTCCATCTCAGCCCGCTCCCATGCCCTCGATCGCATGAACTCTAGTTGCTCAGCCGTCGGCAACAGAATCGGCTCAGGGACTGGTTGGGGCGATTGCTTTGTTCGAGATTCAGAATGCCGCCATTAAGTTGAGAGTGCTGCAAATCCTCTAAAGATACCGCTGCAATAGGTTTCTAGATTTGCTTCAATCCATTCAGCAGTTTCCATGTATCCCAAAGCTACAGCCTGAAGTCGCACCATATTGGCGTTGAACATATTGATTGTGTTTGCCTCTCGAACCGCATCAATGCCCTGGAGGATGTGTTCTGGCACGCCCCAGTTGGGGTGCGTGCCGTCAGCAGGGCCGCGCTCTCTACTGAGCTTGCAGAAAGCCACCTGTAGCGCCCAGCCTTTTGGTACTTGCACGCGCGATCGTACCTCTGTCACTCCTTGAAAATTGCACCCCGAATTCTGAAATTGGCGTTTTTAAGCCATACGCACGCGCGATCGCTCCCCAAACGATAGAAACAGAAGCCACAAGAAAAGATTGCGCTTAGGACGTATTTTATGGGCTTTTTTTAAGCAGATAACAGATGCTCGCTTTGACTTGGCGACGCTAGGTGCTGCTGTCAGGGAGATGTCGGCTTTTTGGGGAGCCGGTGGAAAGCATCCAGAAAACGGGACACAAAGGAATGCGATCAGCACTTTCCCTTGAAAACGCATTCTCAGGGGGCTCCGATTGGGAGCGGGTGTTTGCTGCGATTTTTCTCAAAGCCTGTTTTTGTACTCGTATCATACCCTAATTCAGCAACGCCTCACTTTTCTGTAAAACTCCAAACACCAGTCCAGTTATCAGGAAGGCCCTGCGCCATTAATTGCTGAATTCTCTCCAAATAAAGCAGTGCGGTTTTATCGGAAGGGTTTACGGCAATCACCTTTTCAAAACAGCCTTTCGCAACTTCCAGCTGATCTTTCTGGCGATATAATTCCACTCCTTGTTCAAAATCAGGTTTTGTTTTCAACTTCAGTACCCTAACATCCTCATGTTCTGCATCCAACACCTCATAAACCGTAATCGCCTCATTTCGTCCCTTCACAATCGCCCGGTCTAAAAAGCGCAATTGGTATTTGTCAGCATTAGTTGAGTCGTCTAGCGCTTGCTGAGAAATCAACAGAGAAACGCCGTAAAACTTGGTTAGCCCTTCCAACCGTGCCGTTAAGTTAACATTGTCAGAAAAAGCATCGCCCTGCATCCGGTTCTCTTCGCCTACCATACCCATCATCATGTGACCGACATGAATACCGATGCCAATCTGAATGGGTTTCGCGCCGACCTGAAGTCGTCCCTCGTTGAATTGCTCAACAACTCTAAACATAGCAACGCCCGCCGCCAAAGCATCATTGGCTCCATCTGGAAAAACTGCCATCATACCATCCCCCAGAAACTTGACAATCAAACCATGATTGGTACGAATTTCTGGACTAACTTGCTGCAAATAAGTATTGACAAATGCAAAGTTTTCTTTAGGGGTCATAGTTTCGGAAAGCGTAGTAAAGGAGCGAATGTCAGAAAACATCACTGCCATAACTTTGCTGACGTGATCTCCTAATTGCACATCAGTAATGCTTTTCTTCCGCAGAAAGCGCAAATATTCATGAGGAACGAAACGACCATAAGCTGTCAGAAGCTGTTCCAAATTTTGATTTGCCCGAGTCAATTCCTTCTCTCGTGCTTTGACAGTGTTGACCATGTGAGTAAAGACTCGTGCCAGTTGTCCTAGTTCGTCGCTGCGTTGAGCAACCTCTGTTAGTGCATCGGGTTGAAAGGCATCTCGCTCCACCTCAGAAGCAGCACTTGTCACCTTACCCACCTGCTCAATATATGCTGCTTGACGTAAAATTTCAGCTTTAAAGAGTCCTTCAGCTTCCTGTCGTTTGAGGAAATTTAAATAGGCATTTGAGTGATAGCGAATGCGAGCGATCAGTTCCATGCGATCTGGCAGTTTTACTAAATAGTCATTTGCCCCTAGTTCAAAGGCCTTAGCTTTGATAGTAGGGTCTTCTTTACTGGACAGCACAATCAGCGGAATATTGCAGGTGAAAGTGTCTTTGGAGCGTAGAAATCGGACTAACAGCAAGCCATCCATTTGGGGCATAACCAGGTCTTGCAGGATGACAGTTGGCTGGCACTTCTCCGCAATGTCAAAAGCTTGAGTCGGATCGCTACAGTAGTGAAATACGATGTCCTGTTCGGAAGCCAACATTCGACGAATGGCTTCACTGACGATGGATTGATCGTCAATTAATAAAACTGTTATTTGCTCGTGTATCAAAGTTGTCATAAGTGGTAAGAAGAAGGAAAAAGGAAGAAGGCATAGACAGCGAGCTTTTGACTCTTCCGTGTTTTACGTTTAATTAGGTAAGTGAATTGACTTAATTAGCGATTCAGTGTCATATTTTGGCGGAGGGTAGTGCCGATCGCGTCTGGTGATAAAACCTCTACAGCAGCATTCAACTCTACCGCTGCTTTAGGCATTCCATATACCACACAACTGTCCTTATCTTGAGCAATCGTGTGCCAACCTTGAAGCTTCAATACGCTTAATCCCTCCGCCCCATCTCGACCCATTCCAGTTAGCAGCACAGCGGTTCCCTTGCGCGTCCAATGTTGAGCAATACTCTTGAAAAATACGTCAACTGATGGACGATAGGGATAATTGATCGGCTCTTTGGTGTAGCCGAGAGTCAAGTCCGGTTTTAAATACAGATGATCGTTAGTACCTGCCACTAAAACCGTCCCTTGTACTAATCGATCGCCTGCAACTGCAATTCTTATGGGCAATACTGTTTGTTGTCTCAACCAATCAACGAATCCACTAGAAAACTGAGCATCTACGTGTTGGACGATCGCGATCGCGGCACCAAAGCTAGCAGGTAGCTGCGAAAGGATGGTTGCCAATGCTTTGGGGCCACCTGTTGACGATCCAATCGCCACTAACGGGACAGTAGATACAGTAGATGAAAGTCCACTTTGTCGATCCAATCGAAGCAACGAAGTGGACTTTTGGGATTGTATCTTTGAGGAAGGCTGTTTTAGCAGTTTGCGAATTGTGGCAACTTTAGCGAGTAGCTGGTTTGCTGTATTAGCGCTGTCTGCTCCACTCAAAACGGGCGTATCAACTGCATCTAAAGCACCGTGTCCCATCGCTTCATAAACTTTTGCAAGATTTTTATCAGCACTGGCTGTAACAATCAGAATGCGGCAGGGAGAGTGTTTCATAATCTGACGGGTTGCTTCTACTCCATCCATGACAGGCATCAACAAATCCATTAAGATCATGTCGGGCGGATCTTGAGCGCACTTGGCAACTGCTTCTGCTCCATCCCGTGCAGTCCAAATCACCTGGTAGTCAGAAACTGTCTGCAAAACCCGTCGGAGTGCAGCAGTGGCGATCGCCAAATCATTAACAATTGCAATTCTCATAAGCAAATCCCCCTAAATTAAACGTAAAACACGGATAAGTCAAAAGCTCGATGTATCCCTTCTGCCTTGTTCATTCTACTTATCAACGCCCAATTAAATTCACGACGGCATCAATCAGGGTGGCATCATGAAAACTACTTTTAGTTAGGTAGTAATCTGCACCCGCTTCTAAGCCCTGCATCCGATCCTCCTCGCGATCGCGATAGGACACAATAATCACAGGAATGGAATACAAACGGGAATGGCTCTTCATTTGCTTTACCAGTTCAATCCCATTCATGCGTGGCATATCAATATCACTGATCACTAAATCGTAGTGGTTAGTCCGAACTGCATTCCATCCCTCCATCCCATTGACAGCAGTATCCACGCTATAGCCGCGATTTTCTAGCAGCTTACGTTCCATTTCCCGCACCGTGATCGAGTCATCCACAACCAAAACTTTCTTGCGTTTGTCTGTAACGACTTCCGTTACCTCGCCTCCCACCTTTGCTAATCGTCCGGCGTTGAGGATAGCATCGATCGATCGCACCAGATCTGATACATCAACGATCAGAATCGGCGAGCCATCTCCCATTATAGATGTTGCGCTAATATCAGGTACTTTGCCTAAGCGGGGATCGAGCGGTCGAACCACTAAATCCCGCTCACCTAAAAACTTGTCCACCACTAAACCATAGGGATTGGATTGATCGCTGATCACAACCACAGACAGCGAACCTGGATGGGGTGGTGGTTCAGGTAATTCTAGAACTTGATGGGCCGCGATTAAACCAATATTTTGTTGATTCATCGTGAAATATTGGCGATTTTCCACCTCCGAAATGTGCGATCGCTCCACCGTGACGATCTGATCGATGCGAGCTAGCGGCACCGCATACGGTTTGCCAGAAATTTCCACCAACAGCGTGCGAACCACCGACAGCGTTAGTGGAAGTTGAAAGTGGAAACTCGTTCCTTTGCCAGATTGAGACATGGCACGCACCGTCCCGCCCACTTCCTGTGCCATACTTTTAGCAATATCCAGACCCACACCTCTTCCAGAGATTTCCGTTACCTGTTTAGCGGTGGAGAATCCAGGTAAAAACAGAAACTCCATCAATTCAGCATCGGTGAGCTGGGCTGCCATTTCCGAAGTTGCCAGGTTTTTGTTAATCACCTTTTGGCGCAACTGCTCTGGATTGATACCTCGCCCATCGTCGGAAATGGTAATTGCTAGCATTCCACCCCGATGAAATGCCTCCAGTCGAATCATACCGACCGCCGATTTTCCAACAGCAATCCGTTCGTCTGGTAGTTCGAGTCCGTGATCCGTTGCATTTCGCAAGATATGAGTCAGGGGAGCTTCCAGCTTTTTGAGAATGTCGCGATCGACCGGCGTTGCCTTACCTACAATTTCTAACCTAACTTGCTTATTCAACTTGCGTCCCAAGTCGCGGATCATGCGCGGAAAGCCTTGTACGCCATCCACAAAGGGACGCATATGCGAGGTAATGACTTCCCGGTAGAGGCGATCGGACAGATTAGCAGTCCGTTGGGCATATAGCTCCAGTTCCTCCAAGCGATCGCCTAGAAAGTCAAGACACTCCTGTTCTTGGTTTCTTGCCCCTTCTAGGCACTCCTTTCCTTCTTGCTGATAGACACCGTGTTCAAGGCTATCTTGCAACTGTTCTAGCGTTTTAGAAATTTCAACCATCCGCCGTTTTAGAGACATCATGGAGTCTGCATAGGGTTGCAACCAGTTGGCTTCAATCAATGACTCCCCTGCCAGCCCCATAATCCGATTTAAGTTCTCAGCACTGACTCGTACTACACGATCTTGAGTAGCCGCCTGTTCTGATGCTGAAGAGGAAGATTTACCCCCCTCTGGACTTTCCTGCACCATAACACCGGATGGCGATGATTCAGCTTGATTGATCGCGATCGCGGTAGATGAAGATGTGGACTGAATGCTAGATTGGTTGGAAATTTCTAGGGCTGATTCGGAAACTGTAGAAGCGACTGAAACACGGGACTGAGAAACTACATTTTCCACTTCTGGCTCTGTGACTCTGCCCTTATCGAGTTTGGGTGCAGCTCCAGGGGTCAAAATAGTTGCGATCGCCGCTATTGTTATTTCCAATTCCGAATCATGTTCTGCTAACCAACTCGGTAACTCTGCATCGCTTACTTGACCGATACTTTCGAGCAAATCCACGGCAGTCAGCAGCACATCGACACAATCGGGATTCAGTACCACTGTCTTGTTCTGTGCTGCCACAAAACAGTCCTCCATCACATGAGCTATATTCACTAACGCATCGAGTCCAACAATGCGGGCAGCCCCCTTAATCGAGTGGGCGGCTCGCATTAACGTTTCCAATACCTGCGTCGATTGAGAATTGCTTTCCAATGCCAGCAATCCCTCATTTAAGATAGCGACTTGTGCTTCTGCTTCCAGGCGGAATAAGTCCATCATGGAGTCATCGCCAGTCAGCGTCGCTGTGACAGATGCGGGTGCTGTCGGCGTTTTTGTAGTATCCAGTGCTGCTGTCACAGATGCGGGTGCTGTCGGCGTTTTTGTAGTATCCAGTGCTGCTGTCACAGATGCGGGTGCTGTCGGCGTTATCGTGATAGTTTGGTTGGAGGGATTAGGAATAGCGATTTCCTCTTGTCCTCCGTTATCAGAAGGGATAAGTTCAGAAGAGATAAGTAAAGTTGTCTTCGGCACAGACTCAGAAGATGTCGTCTGTTCAGTTGTCTCCTGACTAAATGAAGACACACCAGTACCCACTTCGTTCGCCTGAACTGAAGGAACAGCCATCATGTTAACTTCAGAGGACAAGACGATCGAAATAGCTTTTTGGGTCGTTGCCAAATCCCAGGAATGCTCCTTCATCCAACGCTCAAGCTCCTCCTCTGTCACTTTGCTCATACCCAAAAGCAAATCGCCCGCATGAAGTAAGACATCAATTTGCTCATCACCTAGCGTAACGGTCTTGTTCTGAGCGGCAATCAAACACTCCTTAATGAGTTGTGCCAGATTGGAAATCGCCTCCATCTTTACAATTCGAGCAGTTCCCCACACCGAGTGGGCTGCCTGAATTGCTTGCCCAAGTTCGAGCATAGAGAATGGTTGCGTTTTTAGTATGGGAAGCACTTCCTTGAGAATGCTGACCTGAGTTTCAACTTCCTGACGAAATAGCTCCAGCTTCGAGTGTTCGCTCATAATCTGCTCCGTACTCTGCTACAAAATTTTGTGATTGAGGGTGTAGAACAACAATTCAGAATCGAGATAATTGACTTGATTGCCCTGCCAATGAATAATTCCCTGGGTGTAAGCCTTAGTAGCTTTAGTAATCACCACAGGGGCATCTCGTAATTCATTCAGGTGGAAGCGGTAAACTCCATGAACTTCATCAACCGGAAAGACCCACTTATCGTTTCCCTGCCCTGCCATCATCATTCGTTTTGCCTTGGCCGATGTGACAGTGGAGGAAGTCTCCTTAGTCGGTTCTAAATTCAACAAATGGCTCAGGGAAGCACAAAGCAACGTTTCCCCCCGAATGTTCACCATTCCCAAAAATAACTCGTTGCTGCGATGGGGCAGGGGTTGAATGACACAAGGAGGGGTGACTTCTTGCAGAATTCGGACTGGAAAGGCTAATCGTTCATTCCCAAGTCGAAAGATCATCACCGAAATAGCTTCCGCTGTGTGGATGACTATTTCATCGCCTTCTACATCCTCTTGGTCTACGGATGTTTCTGCCAGAATATTGAGCCACTCATCTAAGTAATTCAGTGGTGGTTCGCGTTCTAGCAAACTATCGCCAGCTTCTGCATAAACTGGGCATTCATAGCAATGTATCACAGTTGCTAGTTGACCGCATGACCGATCGCCCATGACCCCAATTTGATTCCAGCAGTCATTCAGGGGGCTTTCTACAGTCAATGGTTCACTCCAATGGTTAGTCATAATTGATGTGGTTGTTCAGTAAATCCACCTAATTAAACGTAAGGCCGGGATGGCGAAAAAGTTTGCTGTATAAGCATTCTTCACATCGATCTTCTTCCTTCTTCCTTCTACTTGATCGTCTTTACCGATACGCATTAGAGCGGGCAATCTCTTTTCGTAATCCTTGGGCGGCATCATCTAGTTGTTCCAAGGCACTATTCGTTTCACGTAAAGCAGCCACTGTTTGATGGGAAGCTTGACCGAGTTGCTCCATTGCCTCGCTAATTTGCTGCGCCCCTTCTGATTGATCTTCAATGCTTTGACTGACCTGTTCAAATTGAGGTGGTAAACTCTGCACTTGATTGATGACTTTCGCAACTTGGTCGCTAATCTTGCTGACTCGATCTACACTATTGCTCACCGAGTTGTTGAATTTATCCATTTCCATGACACCAACTGTCACCGCCGATTGCATATCTTTTACGATTTGCTCAATTTCGAGCGTGGCGACTGCCGTTTGATTGGCAAGTCGTCGAATTTCTCGTGCAACAACTGCAAAGCCTGCACCATATTCTCCCGCTTTTTCTGCTTCAATTGCCGCATTCAGTGACAGGAGGCTGGTTTGGTCTGCGACCTTGGTGATTGTGGTCACAACATTGCTGATGTTTCCGGCTTTTTTATTCATCACTCCTAGTTTTGAGGAGATAGAAGTCGTTGCATCCGCCAGTTGCCTCATGACATTTTGCATCTCTGCCAGTTCATCCTGACTCTCGTTTGCAGAGATTGCGGTGGTTTGAGCCATCCCAGCAACTTGTTCCATTGTCTTCACCAAAGTTCGGGAGGTTGCAGCAATTTCCTGTGCAGTGGCGGTGACTTCATTGGTAGAAGCAAGCTGTTCAGCAACTGTTGCCTCCAATTCTTTACCTGATGCTGCAATTTGAGTGGCAGAGGTTGTGATTTGCACCACTGACTGTTGCAAGCTATGAACCAGCGCATTACTGAGAAAACGTCCTAAAAGAATTGCCACCACAGGGCCGAGCAGCATAGCAACAATTGTCCAAAACTGTGATTGGCTAATCGCTTGAGTTGCATTTTTTTTCGCTGTATTAGCAGTGTCTTCATTAATTTTCAGTGATTCTAGAAGTGATGCTGTTGCATTGTCAAACGAGGTACGATTTGCCTTGGCGCGCTCTCGCAATTGCTCTAAAACACTAACGGCGTTTCGAGCCTTTCCTATTTCTATAGGGTTATTTGGATTTTGACGGATTAACTCCACTTCTCTAGCATACGGATGGAGAATTCCTAAACTTTCAAATTGCTGGTTTAGTTTTAGAAATTCTTCATGATCGCTTTTCCATTTATCCCAGTTGCTCTGGAGGTTTTTATAGTTTCTATTTTCTTCTGGTAGAGTCGAAGGCGGGTATTATCCCACGCTCCTCTCTGTTAAATCTGGGCGTGCGACTTTCACCGCACCCAGCTTCCGATGTTCTTAGCTTTCGCGTTTGCTCATGTGAATATAATCGTGGCAG
>Ga0209591_10005672_pt1 | contig 13921 bp, 11 predicted proteins | sample MAT01_FD_187207 | JGI IMG/M metagenome (GOLD analysis project Ga0209591, IMG submission 187207) | Freshwater microbial communities from Lake Fryxell liftoff mats and glacier meltwater in Antarctica - MAT-01 (SPAdes) (version 2) | ecosystem: Environmental > Aquatic > Freshwater > Ice > Liftoff... | reverse complement strand
GACAAACTACTTCCAGAAATCCCCAACGCCTTACGCTCACTGCGGTTAGATCGAATCGTATCGAGATTCAAGGTATAGCAACCCAGCAACACCAGCAACCATCGCAACTACAAAAACGACCGAGGGGCAACAAACTTAACGGGTATCACTCCTAATACGCCAGGGAAATAATGTTCTGTGGCGAGTTTTCTCAGGCGAGTGTCCCTTCAAGCGACTGGTCACTTTCCTACTCACCCTGAACGCGAACAGCCCGTACTTTGTCGCTGAAATATTCCGACGCCATCTTCCATTTCGTTGTAAAATCCTCTGGCCGTCCGACGGGGCCATAACAATCAAGCAGAACGCGATCTACACATGCTCAAAGTCAAGCAAAAGATTGCCGGTACATTCCGGAGCCGCGCCGGGGCAGAAACGTTCTGTGTGCTGGGCAGTTATATTTCCACCGCACGCAAGCAGGGCCAGCGAGTCCTCGCAGCCTCGTATGACGCCTTGCTTGGTCACCCCTTTGTCCCTGCCTGAGCAGAAACAAAATCGGGAAATTAGTAATGTATTAATTAACAAATCGGCTTCTTGTCCTAACGAACTACTCGGCTTACAACAACCATAAATACAACAACGACTACGACGAGACCTGCCACTAGCGAAAACATCATAGTCATAGCACGCGATTTGATGGCTTGGATCTCACTTTCAGCGCTTTTGATCTCAACATCAATTTTTCCCAATTCTCCCAATTGGGTATTTGTCTCTTTGATCACACGATCAATTTCTATGCGTGGATCTGGATTCTGTGTAAACGGCTGTTTGACCTCTTCAAGAGTGCCCGACAAACCGCCGATCTTTTCTGTCAATTGATTCAATTGACTCGACCGATTACGAGCAGCATCAAGCTCACTCCAAATTTGCTGACGTTCGTTCACGAGATGATTCACTTCTTGAGGGAATTCAATGTTATGGCTCATATGAGGGGGCTCCATTTCCAATCTTCATGGCTGTGGCAAGTAATTGATCGACCTCAGGCAACATCCCCTGAGCTTCAGCGTAAAAACTGCGATACTGCTGGTGAAACTGGATAGAAATCTCGATGTCTTCGTCAATCTGATGAATCAGGTGCAAGATCTGTTCTGACATTTCAAGGGCTTCGCGGCTTAAGCTCAGCGCAATCTCTCGATGTGTCTTGTTTTCGCCAAGCTGATGCTGCTGATAAACAAATCCCTCGCGCATCTGCTCATCATCTTCCTGATGTGGGATGAGAATAGACCGACTGATGGTCCGACTTGCCTCATCATCCCACAGCAGTTGAATCGACTCCTGAAATTCACGCAGGACGCGCGACTGCTGTTGGATATACCATAATGGCTCTTCCATAATGCTCATCGTCCTTAATTGAGGGTTTTATAGAAGATCATGTGTGAGCTTTCCTCATTCATCTTGTACCCAAGCGACAGAAACCAGTCTCGCTTTTCAGGCGTGTTGACCAGCCCGCGTGGTTGCAACAAAACGATGGAAGACATCTTTTTCTCACGACAGATTGCCTCGATAAAACGGAGCGCCTCATCATCAAAGCCATGATCACGTCGATCAAAGCGTGTGATCTGTACTTCAGTTTTATCGAAGGTCACATCAAGACAGACTGCATCTCCATCGGTCATCACATCAGGAATTTTGTTGCGTCGTGTGGTGTTGTAAATGCGAAGAGAGAGAAGATCATTCGTCTCATACACACGCACCTCGTACACATCACTTGATGTATGCGTAAAACGGATCGGTTGCAAATAATTGGGGCGGGTCATGAGTTGAATGGGGAGATGCGAGATATGCTCTTTTTTTGCCATCCATACCCGCTCTTTACCATTCACGATCACGAGGCTGTCATCTTCCAGCTTCGCAATTGTGATCGGAAATGTCGTATAGTATTCCTCATAAGTAGTACCATACCCGCTCTTTGGGTCGCGCCCTGTCTCTTTATCCCGACTGATCCAGAATTCGACATTTTGGCCGATGCCATCTTCAATCAAAGGGATCATCTCTTCTAGGAGATGAAGCATAGTCAGCATTTTGTTCTGTGGGAATTTTTTGGCAGCATCATCCTGATCCAATTCAGGGACATCAGGGAGATCGCTGACGGCAATCACCGCTTCAACACCCCGCCAAGCGCCATCTTTCAAAAAGTCATTCGATACAGCAACCTCTTGGGGGGGAGTTTTTGATGCACCTCCAGCAGTCTTGGTAGTGCTGCCTCCGAACTGAATAGCGCCTGCAACCCAACCATCTCCTGAAATGCCACCGAGTAGCTCAGGGCGATTCAGGGCATACAGCACATCGATACGATGTTGCAGTTCGCTGCGGCCCATAATACGATACCGTTGAGCCGATTCTTCGTATCGAGTGCTGCTGATGAGATGATTTTGCGCCTCGTTTAAACGATCCTCACCAAGATGCATATTAACGTTCATATCATCAACGCGAATATATTCCTCATGCAATATCTCCCCAGCACGTGTGACAGCCCGCTCTGCGGCCCGGACATGATCTAGGGCGCGTTCTGCCTGAGACAGAGCATTGTTTGCCCGCTGCAAACTCAGTTTCGCAACCTCTACTCCTTGTTCAGCCTTCTCAACAGCCTCGGCACAGGCATTCACACGAGCCGTTGCACGAGCAAGTTCAGACCGCGCCGCTTGCACCTCAATCCGAGCTTGTTTTACACGCTGCTGACAGGCAGTCACTTGATTTTGACAGCGACTAACTGCTGATGCGTAACCACTGCAATCAGGCTGCGTTCGACGGACAACCTTACCCTCACTATTACGCTCTTCATAGACCGTATTGCGGCACTTTTGAAGTTGATATTCAGCACTTGCCAGAGCCGACTCAGCACTTGAGAGCGCCGACTCAGCCGCAGCAAGCTCAGCTTCAGCCCGTCTCACTCTGGCTTCGGCACGCTTTTGCCAGGCGATTGCTTTCTCAAGCTCATCTGTCCACTTTGCTAGAACTTGCTGCGCGTATGTGACCTTCTTCTCAACGTCGCTGATGAGCAGCGCAGCGGCTTTCACAGCATCCTCATACTTATTGAGCAAGTCCTCGACATTCTGCTTACGGCTGCGATACTCGCGCTCATCTTCATAATATTGATCCGTGGTAATGAGCGTTTGACGCCGCGCTTGATGTGTTGCTTCTCGGGTAATCATCTGGGTATATGTGGCAGAACTCAGAATATCACTGGCCTTCAACGACCAGCGCTGGAGTTCATCCTCAAGATCACGTAGGATCAGCGCAAGCTTTCTGGGATCTGTGACCCCCATCAACCACCTCTTTCCCTAACCTGAGTTTGGATAGCTCTGCTCATTGGCCCCTCACAACTTGGCCTCGTCTCCTCTTGTAGGAGAAAGGTGGAAGCTGAAGGACACAGAACACGCCCACCATAAAAACCGATCCAAAACTGAGGTTTCTTATGATGATGGACGATTAGCCTCTTGCAAAAAGCTGATACGCTCTTCCAGGACTGCTAGGATACGGCGTGACCGCTCCATATAGTCTTGAAAGTTGGCGCTGCTCTTATGCCATAAATTCTTGAATTCAGCCGCCGCATCTCCTTCATAGACAGATTCAAAGCGCCGCCACTCCCGCGTCAGGCTCTCAAATTCTTGCTCTAAATCCTGGACATGCTTTGTGACCGACTCGTGATAGTCGATCAATCCCATTAAAAGCCGATCAGCCACCGCGCAAGTACCTTTCTAATAAGCGAGTCTTCGTGCGTAGAAACTCCACATATCGATTGGACTCAACCCGTGCATAGGTGACCAACCGTTCATGGAGTGGATTCCACTCCATGTCGTATTCTTTGCGTGTGGCATCCTGCCATAGGGGAGCTACGGACTCGTGCTTGCTTTCAAGCTCGCGCAGCGATGCGTTCAGCCGCTCATTGAACTGTTCCAATGAGCGGGTAAAGTGAATCATCTGCTCGTACTGCTCGTCCATGCTCATACAGAAGTACTCCGCTGTGCGAGACGCTGACCGACGCGCTTCATCTGTTCATCATAAGAAATCGTTGCCTCAAGGCTGTAGGGCTTAAAACGAATGTTGGTATCGTTATCCGTATCCATATAGAGCGCAACGATGGGCTGTTGACCTTCACTCTGTAAAGTCGCGGCACGCCGACTACGAACAAAGGTCAGTGATTCCTCTTCAGCCATTTGTAAGGCAATACGATGACGGAAATGAGCCAATCCGCGCCGCTCATCAATCACATGAGTCATGGGTCGAACGTTCGAGAAGGTCATAATCGTGTGAATGCCGAGCGATGACCCTTCCTGGCAAATTCGATTCAACTTCTCGCCCAATGGCGATTCGCTGCTGGTGTACGAGCCAGCGGGACGCCGCAGATCATCGACGCGATCAAGCTCGGTAAAGACGCAAAAGACTTCCGGCTCATACTGAAGATCGCTTTCATTCATCGCTTTACGATGACTCAAGATTTGCAGAATTTGGTCCAAAACCTTTTCGACATCCCGATTTTCACGATATATCTCGACTTTAAAGCCAGCGGGTTCCAGGGTGTTTTTCGCCATCCTGGTTAACAACTCGCTCCATTCCGTCCCTGGGATTGAGCGATCCAGCATAATAAACTCAATCTCACTGGGCGTTTTGTTCAGAGCAATGCTTGCAATTCCTGCTCCCAACATGCCAAAGCGGGCTACGTTCATACCACCGATGATCATGGCATTTTCATCTGTACGCCGACGGAAGATCACCGATGCTTGACCGCGCACGCTGAAATCCTGTCCCAGCCACATAATGGTTGGCCGTTCTGCCGACAACCAGTTGGGGACATTAAAGCCTTCTTCATGGAAGTCACGCCGTGCGGTAGCTTGCAGTTCTTCTGGCGAGAACCAGTTGTTCTGTTGGAGCAGATACTCTACGAGATGATTTTCTTCAAAGTTCGGCTGCGCTTTGCCATCGAAGACGATGGTGACCGGTATATCTTTGGTTTCAAGCTCATCATTGGCTTTCCGAGCCAGATTCGCAACAATTTCTGATCTGATCTCAGGCGTGAGATAGGCCGCCTTGCCCAGTTGGTTGGCATTGTCACCATCGTTTCCGCTCTGATGATTGACGACGATTTTACCGGGCAGATCGCAGGTCATAATCAGGCTCTTGCCCTGGCGCTGGAATTCAGTCAGCGCCTGAATATCCGTTGCAGGCATATTCATCGCCATACGCAGGTGAATATTGCCGAAGATCGCTGTGCGGTTGAGCATCCCCTGAACGCCCACAAAACCCTGTGCGCCCAACAGCATGTGAATTCCGACACTGCGGCCCTGTCGTGCGATTTGCTCAAGGTATTGAGAGGCTTGATTATCTTTATCGCCCTCGAACAACTCTTGATACTCATCAACCATGAGCAAAATGCGCGGCAGATTGCCTTCAGGTTGCCCCTTCTTACGATACTGGGTGAGGTTGGTCACACCCGCACGCGAGAATATTTCATTGCGACGCTCCTGCTCAACAGTCAGTTCTTTGAGCACACTGCGCGAAAGCTGAGGGGACGACTTAAGAGAGACAACTTCGGCATGAGGCAGTTTACGATAGGTCTGAAATTCGACACCATCTTTGCCATCAATCAGGAAGAAGCGCAGTTCCTGTGGGCTGTAGCGCATCGCAAAACCCAGGATCAACACATGATACAGGTTTGATTTCCCTGAACCCGTTGCGCCGCCAAGCACCCCGTGCGCAACCACACCTTTTTCACTTTCACCCAACCACACCTCAAGTTGGCCTGTTGCCCCCGACGCCCCAATGGGGGTTGAAATCAACGAGTCGGCATTTTGATGCCACCACCGATTTTCTTCGAGGCCAACAATGGTCTCAAATTCAATTTTTCGCTCAGGTGGCTTAGAATCGCCAAGTTTTTTGAAGGTGCTGACTTGTAAGTCGCGTGGCGGCATGGCATCAACGCGAAGCTCCATCCCATTCACAGTGAACTTCTGCGTCAGATCAACAATCGTCGCATTCTTGAAGGCGGTGATTTCAACGTCACGCGGCAGATTGATCTCGCTGTTGTAGTGGATGAAAGCATAGGCTCCCGCACGTGGACCTGTTTCTGTGATCGTCACAAGGGCTTCAATGGCCCGATAATCGTACCTATTGGGGAAATCTGCCGCAAAAATGAGGTTGTATCGCTCATTAATCCGCACATCCTGCTCGATTTCATGGAAGGCTTGATGCTCTAAAAAGCTGGTGTTCAAACGCACAATCCGCTCAATTACCTGATCGAGATCACGGCGTACATCCTGCGAATTCGCCTGTACCTGGGCCAGTGAGGTACGCATAGGGAATGATTGCCCCAGGTGTGCTGGATCAAGCAATGTATGGGTGGTTTGATGGGGCAGCATCAGGGCGGTGCGAATCAGCAGCGATTGTAAGAGGGCAAGACCCTGATCGTATTGCCCTGCACCAGTTTTGATAATAATTGTGCGATTTTTGCCGATAAAGGGCAGCATGGCAGGCACTTGAAATTTACCATTACTGCGTGCTTCAACAAGGTCACCAATGCGAATCGTTCCAGGGATAAAGGCGGTGGCACTGCTACCGTCGACAACTTCAAACGAGCCAGGCAACCACCCCGCCCACTGCTGCGCGCCCCAGGGCAAAAAGCGATCTGCCGTTTGAGCTGGAAACAACTCGACGATACCTCCTTGATTTTGTTGAAGGCGTCGGTCAAAAAATTCAGGAATACGGGCCTCATAACTCTTGGCATGTTTAATCAGACCCCGCGTCATCGCTTTGACTTTCTCAGCCCGCTGGCGCAACGTTCCAATTTTGTCTTCTAAAAGCGGTATCTTTTCACGTCCGAACATAGTGAACTCTCCGAAAATTGATCGATAAACACAAGAGAACAGCCGCCTTCTAAGGCTGTTGAGACATCAATGACGTGACACACAACCAACAGCGTTCGATACTCATCCTTTGTATTTTTGATATTCCAGAATCCAGAAGAAGGGGTCTAAGACCCGCTTCGGTGCAATCTTTGTCCCCATCGTTGATCGCATTCTCCGAGGCAGGGACACCTCGTTATGGCCTAATGCGCTCACCATTGTATAGCGAGCTTCAATATTGCTACCCTCGATTGACTTGATGAATTCAGCGCCCCCGATATCGCGCAGATCGTTCATAATCCACTCGCGCAGGGCTTCACTCACCTTTTGCATACGAGCCATGTATTTTTCCATGAAGTCAACGCCCAAATCTTGGCCACCGCTTTTGGTGCGCTGAAAGTCAAAGACTCGATCCCACATATCATCAAGCAGCAAATAATCCCGCAGATTGGCTGGCATCTCATTGATCAAGACATCCGCCATCGTTAAGACGACCACCAGCTTCCGTTTGGACTGAATAACAGCCTTAATCGTATCGCGGGCCCGACCAAACAGGCCAGACGGTTGATTGCGTTGCATCTCATGTTTATCGTGAGTCACCATCGCCTGAATGTAAATGGTGAGAAGCTCATCCATCGAACGACCAAAGTGCTCACTCTTCTGTTTGGGGATTTCCGATCCTTCACGGCGGGCTTCACGCTGCTTGTCTTTCAAATCAGCCGCCGCATTGCCAATCAACTCTCCGCGCAGCAGTGCAGGGCTGAGAATCATCATGGTCGTGGTGTCTTGGTGTGTCAAAAACGGGATCTCATGCGCCTCGAACTCTTCCAGATAGTCAAATCGCTCTCCAGCATGATCCATGATCATAAGAAAGCGTGAGGCCCATCGCACCATATTGTTGAGCTGCATAATATAGATGTAGTTCTGATGAAGCTTGGCAGATTGCGTCGGCTGCGGCATGATGCCGTTTTCCATCTCTGTTCGCAGCATCCGCGAAAGTTCAATGTCACGGTCAGTGATCGCCCGATAATCGTACTCAGGCCACACCTGCCCCATGTTCATCAACATCAAACGCAGCGCATTGAGAAACACGGTCTTTCCATGACTTGACCAGCCAAACACCTGTACGGGAACCGGCAATGCTGCCCCGAAGTTTTCCACATACAATGGCGGAAATATGTATTCACAGGGAATTTTGAGTTCCCCATGTTCATCGGGGAGAAATTTGTCACATTTATGAAAGGCCCGCTTTTTATCTAGCGCCACGTTATTGAGGCAGCGGGGACAGCGAACGATTTTGTCGCTGCCGAGGCCCGTCATGCGACCTAAAATTTGCATAGAACGTCCCTTTTCAACTAGTCTTCTAGGCCCTGCGCTTCACGCATCTGTGTAAATAATTTCTCAGACAGCTCTCGCATCTCCGCGTGAGCCTGTGGCGTTTCATAATCCACCGTCCGACGCTCTAGATGGATTCGGATCGCACTTGACTGTTTGGCACGCCGCAGTGTTCTGATCAACCAATAAGCTCCAGCGGGAGGTTCACACCCCTCAGCAAAGGTATTGAAAGTACACGGCCAGCGTGCCTCAATGCTCAGATGTATCATCCACATTTTTAAAAGAGCCTCGACTGCACTTTCATCCTCAGATTGCACAGCCACTGTCCGATGATTTTTGGTGATATCTGTCGCATCCCCTGCCAGATCCCACAAACGACCAAAGTTCGCTTTGTCCCATTCACTCATATCAAAGCCATAATCATTAGGCTCCCATTCGAGTGTTGGCGCGGAGATAGAACATATTGAGCGGGCGGTTTTCCGAATCTCAATCATCTCCTCAACATCACTCACAAAAACATCATCGAGATCAAACAGCATAAATGGGTTATGTCCCATCATTTCAAAGGCTTGAGGCTCCACTACCAGACAGTGCGCGATAAAGGGTCCCGGACGTCCGGCACGATCAGTAATCTGTGGGTTTACAGGCTCAATTTGCTGACTGACAGCCAACCCGACAGAACCCGATGACAGATGAAAATACTGCAAGCGCCGCCCGACCTGCGTGGCTTCAAAACAGCGCACATGATCTTCAATCTCTCTCACGCTGACCAAATCAAGCGCGGGACTGTGATACACCACCTGATATCCACTGCGCTGACGCGGTGAATAAGGCGCTTCAACACGGCTATAAAAGACTTCATAAGCCTCAAAATCGCTCATGACCCAGTGACTCGTTTGATAAGACGGAAGCCATAATGTGGCATCTTGGCCCCCTCATGTTCATCAATCAAACGCTGGGGATAGCCCTTGTCTGGCGTCTCAGTTGTCCCGAAGAATGTCGGATTTGGCTGCCCATAGCCACCATATGTATTGCGCCGATCATCGCGGTAGACGTATTCCATCACGCCAAGCCGCATCAGAGCTTGATCTGCGAGTGTGCGACCTCCTCGGGCCTCAAAACGGGCCTCCCCAACGCTGATATTGACATTCTTAACAATCGTTTTGGCACGCCGATTCAAAGAACCCACACCAGTCAGAGTCTCAATGTAACGAGAGTCAGCCGCCTCCTTCTTCAGTGTTTGATAGGCGGCTTGCCACTGTTCATCGGTTGGTAGATCATAGTCACGCCCCAACCATGCGATAAATTGTTTGATCTCTGATGGCAAGATCCCTGTGACAAACGATTCCCAATAGTTATCTGACTTGATATAGCCAGGACTCACACGTGGGTTATAGTCCATGACTTCGTTGTACCAACGGGCATCAAAGACGTTGACGCTGCCGGAACATAGCCAGTATTCCAGTTGAATTTTCGTCACAGGCAGCCAATGCATGTAAAAGCTCCCCTTACTATGCTCGATATAGATCATGGGAAACCCGATGCGATCCAGCTCGATTTTTAGATCCATACTCTCCCTTTCTATCCATGTGTCTTTTCAAACAAACGTTTGATAATTTTCTCAACCTGGCTCGCAGGCGTTTTTGAGACATCAAAGTCAACACTGCGCGGCCAGGGATCATTGCGCTGGACTTCATAGGGGCGTTGGTCAAAGGTGATAATGCTCAGACGCTGATGCCACTCCGAGGTATGAAAATCCAACAAATCGCCGATACGCTGACACGTCAAGACGACAACCTGTGTCCCCTCTCTTAATTGATCAAGGATCATGCCAATATAAGGCTGTGTCTCATTATCAGGAGCGGCATTGCTTGGCTCTATCCCACTCTGAATCATAGGAGCCATCGTGCCTATGTAATACGTTTTGACATCACCATGCTGTGAGAGGGCTGTAAAAAAGTGGCTCGGCAGTTTTTGCTCATAAATCTTACGCTTGCTGTTGTAGCCTGTGTCCAGAATCAACACGATTTCGGAGGTTTGACCATTCCGCCCAGGGCGTAGACCCACATTATCCTGTAAGGCCCAGATCAATGGATCAAGCACTCGCAGCGACTCATATTCAATCTGACTCCGATTTGGCGTATGGTCGCCGCCGAGCGCTGTATTCACGCTGAAGGACAGCGCCATTTCGTAGTCTTCAGCCATATTGATAAATGCAATTCCTGAATCAACGTCGTAGCGCGTGTATTCAAGGAGATGCTCAGAATTTGTGTTCAGTTCGGCGACATAACTGGTTTCATTAAACTGCTTGTCTTTCAAATCGCGCGGGGATTGCCCTGCAAGATTGCTGTAGGGATCGTTACGGATATATTCCAGGACTTCATTCGGCAGTTGGTTGGTGATTTTATCGGCTTTGGTATAGACCAGATGCAAGTTGCGCCCGCGCGGATTCGCGCCTGCGCGTTCCATTCCAGTGACGTAAATGTTGAACAGATCTGCCAATGTGCTGTATTCACTGTTTGCATGAGTGAGATCATGCTGACTGACGATGAACCAGATGGTATGTGCCAATTTGAGAGGTTCCGCGTACTGTTGGATTTCAGCACGATCACTGAAGGCTTCGCCCGCGATATCGTAAATCACAAGCGTATGGCGATTGTCTGTCATGAATGATTTCAGACTCAGAACCATCGGAGTTTGCAAATACACACCCTTGGGCCGCAGTGTAGTTGCATTGTTGGCCTCCCGCTTGGAGATCCGTTGACGAATCAACTTCAATTCTGTCGCCGTGTGGTCATCCAGTGCCGTGAGAAATGCCCCCCTCGAAATTTTACCGAGATGGTCTATCGTGTTGATCAGACTATGAATCAGAGTCGTTTTACCATGAGAACTCATGCCGACCACCGCCATATAAAACGGTGAATTCACTCGTGCTGCCGTGAGATAATTTTCAGGAACCGTCTCGTTACAGTTTTTGCAAACCTGACCGTCAGGAAACGTTTGAATGGTGCAGCAGTATGGACATGCAATCCGTGACATTAAGTCCTCCCTAACAGCCGATCACATCCATAATGGTATCGGTCAATTGTTTAACATCGGTTTTGATACGCTGTTTCCGCTTCTCATTGCCTTCGCTGTAAAATGCATCCATCCATCCTGAGCGCCCGCGCCCAAACAGGTAAATTTTCTCAGCCCATTCACCCTCATCGCGCCAATCAGCCAGATCCAACGGGGCGCTGTCGCTCACAATGAGCACGAAGGCGACATGCTCTAACCGATAGGCCTCAAGCGTTGGAGAAATCAGAAGGGCTCGCTCAGAAGCTTTATCAGCCAAGCGCAGTGTCAATTGAGTTGGCGGCGCGGAATTGTCTTTGTACAACATGTCGCTCTGCCCAATGTGATGAATGGTGATAACGATCTTGCGGCACTCTTTCTCCTTAAGACGAGCATGCAAATCTTTAACAAAGGCAATGACATGGCTGCGGAGATCGCTGCCACGTCCCTGGGGAGCTCCGCGAATGAGAATGACACCGTACTGACCGTTGTCAGAGAGCGCAGGCATTTTGTCATTGTGGCTGCGATGACGTGTGGTATACAGGCGGATGAAATTTGCCACATTGCGGATGTTAGTGACTTTTTGTTCCAGATCATCAGCCTCCTGCTGCGCCAGTTCCTGAGCCTGTCTCGCCGCGAGTGCCGTAAACAAATCAATTCCTAACGGTGTGGCGTAAAAAGGGCTGATCCCCATCACCAACTCATCCAGCAGACTCACAGCCCCCTGCACCTGCATTTTCGATACACCTTCGGGCTGCATTTGCTCTTGCAAACGTACAAGCTGCTGTGGCCGACGATCAAGCGGCGTTTTGCCATACCATGCCGCGATTTGTCGTAGAAACTGACGAAACTCAGGCCATGACACATGGGAGGCTTTATACAGGCGAGCCACCAGCCCAAACAGCTCCTGAAGAGTGACAAGACGGCGAAGATCTGCAACCCCGCGCCGATCCGTGATGTTTTTCACGGCCTGCGCCAGAGGACTCTCAACACTTTCCAGCATATAGCGAGACCATCCCTGTTCTCTTGCCCAGATCATCACAACGTTGAGAAGCTGTGAGAACTCGCTCGAATCTCGACCTCGCTCCAGACTCAGGACATCTGGCAGAAGGCTCAGGAGCACATGATAAGCTTCCGAGTTGGTGTAGAGATCATGGTCGAGATGGTAGAAGTTGTAGAGCATTTTGGTACAGGCCACCCCCATAATCTGAGCTTGAGGATTATCGGATATCAACCACTCATGGACACACGTCACGGCTTGCGTGAGATCCTGCTTTGAGAGCGCCATGATCGTCCAGACAATCGTCATGGTAATATCGCGCGGATGATGGGCTTTGGTTACATCTTCCAGGCTCTTAATCCAGTGATCCAGTTGCGCTTTGACACCCTCTATATGAGAGAGGCGGAATGATGGATCGACCTCAAAACTTTTCTCGTCGTCCTTCCAGATTGCCAGCAGATCTTGTTCCCATTCTGCCTCTGACAGAGTATGGAGACTTCTGCCAAGCTGTGACATAAGGGCCGCAATAATCGTCTCTATGTCGTAAGTAAAGGTTGAATCATTCACATCAATCAGGGAGAAGATTGTGTCAATCCCATCGGACTGTTTCGTCTGTTCGGCGATAACATCCACCTGAATCAGACGGTTCAACGCTTTGGTGATTCCCGCTTTATCGGGCGTGACAAGAAACAGCTTTTGTTTCCATTCCCAATTGCTGACGCTTGCTTGAGAGGCTATCTGACGTCGCGCCGCCTCTTTTTCATCCTCACGGTACATGCTGCTGCTGAGAATCTTTTGTAATTTCGGGTCAATCGCCTGAACGCCTCCTGTCGCTCGCTCCACCACATCCGGCAAATCGATGATATCAGGTGGACGATGCTGGTTGACATCACCCAACACCGACTCCATTGGAGTGAGGACGAGAATAAAGTGCGTCTGCTTCGGCTCACCGAAGACCTTATGATCAAACAGGGGCATGAGAAGGCGCGGCGATGTGCGACGAGGCTGCAAATCTCGTGACAGGATACGCGCATCTCCCACCCGACGACCAATCTCCTTGATAAGACGAGTCGACCCGAGGGAATAAATTTTCAGGGGAGTCATCACCGCCAATTGCTGAATGAGACGATAGGCATTCTGGTAATAGGAGGCCCAGTTGTATTTGTAGTGACGCAGCCCCCAATCAAGCAAAATGATCCCCTGCCGACCAGACGGAAGATCCAGAATCCGCCCATCCAGAATGAAGGCTCGTGCGAGAAGCGCATGAGCGATATCACGGATTTGAGGATGAGGTGAATCAATCCATCCTTCTGTAAAGAGCAGTGAACGGAGAAGAGGCCGCTGTCCATGTGTGGCATTGTTGAACAGCTTCAGCAAGGCTGGATAAACACGCGCCATCCAGTCATCATGGCCCTGCTGATCGCGCACTTTCGCGTTAGGGCCGCCGACCATTTTGGTATACCACGCGTGCATCATGCGAAAGGCAGCACGCAGCGGATCGCTCTGTAAAAATTCGAACGGGATATCAAAATGATAGGTAAGCTGTTTGTTGCGATAATACTGGCTGATATCCTGACCACGTGTAATGTTTTTGGTAACTACTCAGGCTGGTTTTTATAGTACAAATTAATTCATCGTCAATATACCAACCGTCAAA